>ULUJ01034533.1_pt1 | contig 36134 bp, 36 predicted proteins | sample 1958381 | NCBI WGS metagenome assembly ULUJ01 (sample SAMEA4835757, study PRJEB28245) | human gut metagenome | biome: gut microbiome; material: fecal sample | place: Denmark | collected 2008 | reverse complement strand
ATTATATTTATATTATTAATTAACTTCAAACGTTTGACAATTCTCTTGCATTTTGGTAAATTTAATGTCGAGCCGCTCGAAAGTGGTTTTTAAGTCAATCAAAGATTGCACCTATGTCGGCGAGACTGGTTAGAGGAGGTAAAAACAATGTACGCAGTAGTTGAATGCGGAGGCAAGCAATACAAGGTTGAGAAAGATATGCTCGTCAAGGTCGAGAAAATCGACGCTGAAATCGGCGACGTCATCGAACTCAAAACTCTTATGCTCGTCGACGACAACGGAAACGTTAAAGCAGGACAAGACGCACAAACCGTAAAGGTCAGTGCAAAAGTCAACGCACAGGACAAGTTCCCCAAAGTTTACGTTTTCCATTACAAGTCCAAAAAGAACATCAGAAAGCGTCAAGGTCATCGTCAACCGTACACCGAGTTGAAGATTGTTTCAATCGAGGGTTAAGCGATGGTCAAGGTCAAGTTCTCGACACAAGACGGGAAGTTTGTGGGCGTTGAATGCTCGGGGCATTGCGAGTATGCCGAAGAAGGCGCGGACATAGTGTGCGCGGCGTTAAGTTCGGTAGTACAAACGGCGGTGCTTGGCATTATGCACATAGTGGGCGTGAACATAGCGTATGAAACCGACGCAAAAGACGGTTATCTGTATGCGATGTTGCCAAAGTCTATGACTTCCTCTCAAGCGCACGACGCGGACGTGATTTTGAGAACTGCTTATTTAGGGGCGTCCGACCTCTATGAAAACTTTTCGGACTTTATAACATTGGAGGTAGAATGATTATGTTTATGAATATACAATTATTCGCTCATAAGAAAGGAACGGGTTCTTCGCACAACGGTCGTGATAGCGAATCCAAGCGTCTGGGCCCCAAACGCGCTGACGGTCAATTCGTTCTCGCAGGCAACATTCTTGTTCGCCAAAGAGGTACGAAGTATCATCCGGGCAACAACGTTTCAATCGGCAAAGACGATACGTTGTTTGCGCTTATCGACGGCGTTGTGAAATTTGAGCGTGTTGGAAAAGACAGAAAACAAGTTTCCGTTTACGCACAAGAGCAATAACAGTCAAAACGAAACCGCCCGAATTTAGGGCGGTTTTTTCTATCATAAGCACGCGCATACGCGTGCGCACATACGCGAAAACGCGTGCGCAATATATTGAATGCAATATCTTGCGCGCACGGCAATATACTTAACTATGAATCAAATCGAATTTTCAATCCCCAAAACGCCGACTTTCGACGTCGGACAGACCCTCGATTGCGGACAAGTTTTTCGTTTCGTGCAAGAGGGCGATACGTTTAGAGTTTGCGCGAAAAACCATATGGCGCGCATAACCGACGAGGGCGGCGAGTACGTCGTAAAATGCGACGACAAGGGCTTTTTTGAAAAATATTTCGATTTCGACACCGACTACGCGGCAATTCAGGCAAAAGTCGCGGACAACGGATTTGTGTCCGACGCTATCGAGTACGGCAAAGGGATTCACATTCTTCGTCAAGACCCGATTGAAGCGATTTTTTCCTTTATCGTATCGCAAAACAACCATATTCCGAGAATCAAAGGAATAATCGAGCGTATATGTGATTCTTTGGGCGAGGATATGGGCGAATATCACGCTTTTCCGAGCGTCGAGAAACTTGCGAGCGCAGGCTCGGACTTTTACGCGAAAATAGGCGCAGGGTATAGGGCGGAATATCTCGACAGAGTTGCAAAAACTATGCTCGACGAAAACGTGGACGAGTGGAAAAAACTCTCTACGCCCGAACTGCGCGCAAAACTTTTGTCCTTGCACGGCGTCGGAAGAAAGGTTGCCGATTGCGCGTTGCTGTTCGGTTTCTCGCGCTTTGACGTGTTTCCCGTGGACACTTGGATAAAAAAAGCGTTCGAGAGCGAATACGAGGGCGTTGCACCCGAAAAAATGTCCGATTTGTTGGTTGAAAAGTACGGTGAAAACGCCGGCTTCGTTCAGCAATGGGCGTTTTATTTCAAAAGAGCAAAAAAAGTATAGACAAATCACTTATTTTGTTATAAAATGAGTTTATCAATATAAAAAGACTATTACAAGTCCGCTTTGTGCGACTTGAAAGAGGAGAAGAAGATTATGGCAGCAGGCAAAAAATATGTAGTTCTTGCAGACATCGAAAGCGTCAGAGTTCCTTTCAGCGTGTTTGAATCCGCTCTTGAAGAACTTTCCCGCATCGGTGAAATCGCAGCGTGCAAATTCTACGGATATTCCGCAAAACGTACCAAAGACTACGGCGAGTTCATCCAAGAAAACAGTTACGACGCACTTTCTGCGCTTCCCAAAAAGAGAAAAGGCAAACTCGACCTTCGTCAAGTTATCGACGCGGCAAGACTTGCTCAATTCCCCAACATCGACGGTTTCTTCCTTATCTACGGAAACGGCGACATCACTCCGCTTATCGCTTATTTGAAAGCATACGGCAAAGACGTCGTTGCAGGCGTTATCGAACCCGACAAGAACTCCGTCCTTTGCAACAAAGTCATTATGCTCGACGCAAAAGCGACCACGCAAACCGTACTTAACGCAGGCTATAAGAAGGTCAATGCAGCGCCCGTCGTAAAGAGAGCGGCGCAACCCAAAGCGGCACCCGTTCAATACGCACCCGCACCGCAACCTGCACCTCAACCGGTATATCAACAACCCGTTGCACCACAACCCGCACCTGCAGCACCTGCACAAACTCAACAACAAAGCGAAGAAGCGGCTCAAATGGCATTGCTTCTCGAGCAATTCAACAAAATCATCGCAAGCGACAACTGAGTTTAAGCGAATTAACGAAATTAAAAAATCCCGCAATTTTGCGGGATTTTTATTTATTTTTTATCCTCTTAATTATAAAAATATTAATACCTATCAAAACACTTTTACAGCGTTGTTTTTATAAGTGCAGAAACGGATTTTGTAGCCGTTGTCGTCGATTGGCTCGCCTTGTTCGACGAGTTGCCAGTTGTCGAGTGCGTCGAGATTTTCGTGGAATACTTCCGCGCCGCCGTCTGCGTCAACTTTGGTGACATACGCCGTGTCACAGTAGGGCAAAAGCGTGCGATACATCATTGCGCCGCCTATGACGTAGGTTTGCTCGCCGTCGTAGTTTTTGAGCGTTGCAAACAATTCGTCAAGGGATTTGACGAGGATATATCCTTTCGCTTTTGCGTCTTCGTCCGTGCCGTTCGGGTTAAGCACGATATTCGTGCGGTTTTTGAGCGGCATACCGCTTGGAAAAGAGAGAAGCGTGTTGCTTCCCATAACGACGGTTTTGCCTTTCGTGTGCGCGACGAAATGGCGCATATCTTCTTTGAGAGAAAACAGCAAGTCGTTTTTCTTGCCGAGTCCCCATTTGTTGTCAACTGCAAAAATCGTTTTCATTTTTTTTGAAAAATTACGGCGTTTTCGTGCGTTTTTACGCACTTTTTATGTTGTTTTTACGCCTTTGTCGGCGTGTTTTTTGCTATATTTAACGTCGATTTTGCCAAAACTCAAATCGCAACTTCGATTTTCTTGTCGAGTTTGGTGTACTGATAGTTTTCGAGTTCAAAATCGTCAACGGTGAAGTCGTAGAAGTTCTTTACGTCCTTGTTCATTTTGAAAGTCGGCGCAGGGTATTGCGGATTCTTCAAAATTTCCTCTACGATAGGAATATGACGGTCGTAAATGTGCGCATCGCTTATGACGTGTACAAATTCGCCCGCTTCAAGTCCGCTCACTTGCGCAAACATATGAAGAAGCACGGCGTATTGCACGACATTCCAGTTGTTTGCCGTGAGCGTGTCTTGGCTTCTTTGGTTCAAAATGCCGTTGAGTTTGTTGCCGGTAACGTTGAAAGTCATCGAGTACGCGCACGGGTAGAGGTGCATTTCGTGCAAGTCCTCGAAGTTGTAGATATTGGTGAGTATGCGCCTCGATTGCGGATTGTGTTTGAGGTCGTAAAGCACTCTGTCCACTTGGTCGAATTCGCCTTCCGGATATACGCTCTTTTTGCCGAGTTGATAGCCGTACGCCTTGCCGATAGAGCCGGTTTCGTCCGCCCAACTGTCCCATATATGCGAGTTGAGGTCGTGCACGTTGTTGCTCTTTTTCTGCCAAATCCAAAGAATCTCGTCGATTGCGGATTTGAAAGCGGTGCGGCGAAGGGTGATGATCGGAAACTCTTTCGAGAGGTCGTATCTGTTGACGATACAGAACTTTTTTATGGTGTGCGCCGGCGTTCCGTCAAGCCATTTGGGGCGCACTTCGAGGTTTTCGTCGCTGATTCCGTTGTCGAGTATATTGCGGCAGGTTTCGATAAAAATTTGATCTGCGAGGCTCATAGTGTCACCTTTAGTATCGTTAAAATTGAAAATTTGCAATATTATTGCGCTTCGCTTCCGAAGAAACGAAGCGCATAATGGCAGTGTTATTGTCAGTCTTTGATGACGAGTTGCGCGTTGATTTCACGCATAAGATCGACGGGCACTTTGATGACGCGTCTGTCAAAGGTGACAAGTCCGTTCATTTCCTGTTCGACGTCGCTCACTTCCGTGTACACGGTTGCCGAAAGACCTCTGTCGATTTTGGGAACGATTGTCTTTTCGTAGAGTTTCTTGATTGCCTTTGCAAGCGATTCGGGCTTCTTGTAGATACGATAGCCGAATTGATTGTCGGGCGAGTACATATGACCTTCCGTCTTGATTGCGTATCCGCCGAATTCGCTGAGAATATAGCAGCGATCGTCGTTCTTGGGTACGAACAAAGGTTTGAAGTAGATGTGCAAACTCTTGGTGTCCGACGTGCCTTTGCCCTGATCGTTCCAGCCGCTTACGCTGTCGATGAGGCGGGTGGGGTCGATTTTCTTCATTTCTTTGGTTATGCGCACCGAGTCGAATTGTCCCCAGCCTTCGTTGAAGGGAACCCATACCGCAAGGGATACGACGTTTTTGAGGTGATTCATCGTGACGCGAAGTTCGTTTTCAAACTCGTCGCGACCTTCTTTGTCCGCGCGCGCGAGTTTCTTGTAGCCTGATTCGTTGTCGTCTTTGATGTGGTATTCGAACACGGTTGCCAACAGACCTATGTATAAAAGGTTGTATTTCGTGCCGCCGCTGACCATATCTTGCCAAACCAAAATGCCTTCCTTGTCGCAGTGATAGTACCAGCGCAAAGGCTCGATTTTGATGTGCTTTCTGAGCATATTGAAGCCCATAGATTTGACCATCTTGACGTCCCATTCGAGAGCGGCGTTAGAGGGAGGTGTAAGCATACCGTCCGACCAGTAACCTTGATCGAGAAGACCGGTGTGGAAGTACGGCTTGTTGTTGAGGCCCATACGCTTGAAGCCCTTGCTGTCGGTGACCCAACTGAATTTGCGCATACCGAAGTAGGATTTCACGATGTCGTTGCCGACTTTGAACGCCACGTCGTAGAGTTTGGGGTTTTCGGGCGACCAAAGTTCGTAATTTTCGAGTTTTATGCTTGCCGTATCGCCGCCGAATTGACCGCTGAAAATGGCTTTTGCGCCGTCCATAACGATGACGTCGACGGGGACGTTTGCGGATTTGTCGAATTTGAAGTTGATAGTATCTGTGTCGATGTCGGGAACGATGGTGACGTCTTTGAGGTACACTTCGTCCATACTCTCAATCCATACGCTTTGCCAGATACCCGATTGCGGCGTATACCAGATTCCGCCCGGTTTAGAGGATTGTTTTGCGTGAGTGTGATAACTCGTGTCGCAGGGGTCGGTCACGACGAGTTCGATGACGTTTTCACCGACTTTGACCGCTGCCGATACGTCCAAAGAGAAGGGAACGTAGCCGCCGATATGCTCGCCTACGGAAATGCCGTTGAGTTTGACCGAGCAAATCATATCCACAGCGTCGAAGTGCAGAATTGTGACTGCTTTGACGAAGTTTGCGTCGAGATTGAACGTGCGATGATAGTAAAGCACGTCGTCGGGCGTAACTCTCGTGCCCTCGGGAACGCCGGAAAGCAAACATTCCGGTGAGAACGGAACGAGTATTTTGCCTTGATATTTGCCGTTAAAACTCTCGCTCTTGCGCAAAATGGCGTAATCCCATTCACCGTTGAGCGTGACATAACTATCCCTTGCAAACTGCGGACGAGGATATTCTGCGAGCGGTGTTGAACCAACCTCGAAAGGTGTGCGAAGTCTGACTGTTTTCATATTTTCCTCCAAATAGTTTACAATAGTATAACATATATATACAAACCTCGCAAGACAAAATATCGCAATTTCCGCCACAAATTCCGCTTCCTCTTTGACTACTGCGCGGCGGTGTGGTATACTCGTTTCGATAAGAAGGAGGCTCGATATGAAACTCTACATCGGTTCAGACGTGCACGGTTCGAGCGCGAATATAGAAAGATTCCTCGATATAGTAAACGACGCTCGCAAAAGCGATCCGAGCGTAAAGGTCGTTCTTTTGGGCGACATATACAATCACGGTCCGCGCAACCCGTTCCCCGAGGGCTACGCGCCTATGACGGTTGCCAAAATGCTCAACGAATCCAAGGACTTTATCACCGTAATCAAGGGCAACTGCGACAGCGAAGTAGACCAAATGATAAGCGATTTCCCGATAGGCGATGACTTCTCGCGCGAATGGTACGGTCGTACGCTGTTCTTCACTCACGGTCACAAGTGCAACCCCGATTTGCCGCCGAAGAACGCAAAGAAGGGTGACGTCGTATTTTACGGACACTTCCACCGCGCTATGCTCGAAGTGAAAGACGGCGTGATTTACGTCTGCGTCGGCGCACTCGGCTTGTCGCCCGAAGGCGTGGAACGTTCGTACGCCGTTTTGGACGAACGTAAAATCGAAGTCAAAACGTTGCAAGGCGGCAAAACCTTGATAGAATACGACCTCGACTGATTCGTAAAAATGCAAAAATATTGTTGACCCGACGACTTTTGCATAGTACAATGCAATGGAATTCGAAAAAGTAGTAAAATTGAATTTACCGCAATAGAATCACTGAAAAATATATAAAATCGTAAAAAAGAGGGATAAAATGCACTACAATTATCGCACGCAAGGCACTTGTTCAAGAGAAATATCGTTCGACATCGACGGCGACGTAATCACCAACGTACACTTTGTCGGCGGTTGCCCCGGCAATCTCAAAGCAATACCCATTTTGGTTGAGGGAATGACCGTTGACGAAATCGAGCGCAAACTCGGCGACGTGAAGTGCGGATTTAAGGACACTTCGTGTGCAGGACAACTTGCCAAAGCTGTCCGCGAAGCCAAAAACGCCCAGGACAATCAATAATCAACAGTTTTCGAGATATTCGCATCGAATTTATCTCTGTAGTTTCTCGTTGCCTAATTGCGCGCTTTCCGCGCGCTTTTTTGTTGTGTAGAAAGTTGAATTGCAACATTAGAGGTGCGGAACGCACATTCGAGCAGAGATACAGACACAAATATGAGAAAAACCTTGCTAAATAGTGTTTTTTGATTTTGCCTAATAACAGGGCTCGTCCAACAGCGATTGATACGAAGGTCAATCGCGTGCAGCCTGACCGCAGGGCAGGGCGCGTGAAAAGCAGACACCTAAAATAGGGACGGGATTCGCGCCGCTTGACCAAAAGCGACTTGCTCGCACAACATAAGAAAACAAAAGCGATGCCGTTATGCTTGCAAAAGGTCTGCGCTATCACGCCGGGGCGAGCAAACAATTCACCGGATTGTTTGCTTTTCGCCCGTTCGAATCCCTAATTAACAAAAATAAAGCGCAAGACGAATAAATCGACTTGCGCTTTATTTGGCGTAGCATAAGGGATTCGAACCCCTGACCTTCTGGTCCGTAGCCAGACGCTCTATCCAGCTGGGCTAATGCTACATTCGATAGGGCTTTTCTTTAAGCATAGTTATTATATTGTTATCCAAAAGAAAAGTCAACCGTTTGCGGAAACATCTTTCACAAAAAATCACTTTGCCGTTTCTAAAAGCGGCGGAGGTTTCACTCGGTTTTGTCCTCGAAGTCTTTGAGGATTCCGTTTATGCCGTTGAACGAGAGGGTGGCGACCATTTTTGCCAAATCGTCGATTGAACGCCCTCTTGACGAGTTAAACCAGTGCTGAAACACGGTGAACATACCCGATACGACGTAGTCAAGCACGATGTCGAGGGTGGATTCGTCGAGGACGGTGTATTGAGAGATGACTTCTTTGCCGCGCGCTTTGAGGGTTTTGAACAGTTTGGACACGAGGTTAGAGTTGCTTTCGATGGATATGAGATGTTGATAAAAGTCGAGGTCGCTGTTGATGATTCTCGTAAGTTCTGCAAACATCTGATAGGGGTTGTGAAGCAACTCGTTGACGTTGTGTTCACGCATGACCTGCTCGAAACTGTCGATGATTTTGTTCTCGATTTCGTCGGTGAGGTCGTAAATGCCGCCGTAATAGTTGTAAAACGTTTTGCGGTTGATGTCGGCTCTGTCGGCAATATCTTTGATGGTGATGTCGTTGATATTCTTTTCCGAAAGCAGTTCGGCAAAGGCGCGGTAGATTGCTTTTTTGGTTTTTGCGATACGTCTATCTGTTTTTTTCTGTTCCATATCCGATACTATTTTCGATATTTTCGGGAAATAATACGCAATGCGGGTCGAAAGCGTGTTAAAACGGGCGATTTTCGGCAAGATTGCGCAATTTGAAACTATCGAAATTCCTTGTGATTTTTCTTGTTTGTATTATAATACACATATGAGGCATAAGTCAAGATTATCCGATAAAATAATATGCCTTAAAAACTTAAAGAATAATTGCAAATAGAGGATAAAATGAAAGTTGCAATAGTTATAGATATATTTCACGACAAGAGCAAATATATCGTGAAAGACTATAACGATCCTATGGTTTTCCAACTCGACCGCGACCCGTCGGGATTTATCTCGCCCAAGCACAACCAGTTCCACAAGTTGGACCGCCAGAGAAGGTATATGGAAAAGAATTAGTCTTTGCAGACGCAAAGACAATGATGTGCACGCAGTTGCGGAGTATTTGAAACCGATTCTTCCGCAATTATTAATTATTCATTATTAATTATTAATTAAAAAACGTGCCGTTAGGCACGTCACCAAGCAGATAATTTGGCGAAACTGCGGCTTGAGTGTTTATCCGTGTTTGAATTGATAGCGCAAATTCTCTGCGCGGTTGGTGATTGCGAGAGCAAGTGCGGTTTTTGACAATCGCCCCAAAAGTTTTCGTTTCTGTTTAGGGGATTTTCACGCTACGTTCTGAATGACGACGTGGGCGATTGACATTGCCGCAATGCCGTTTGAGCAATGGGGTGTGGGGTATCCCACCCGCAATTATTCATTATTCATTATTAATTAAAAAAAAGTGCCATTAGGCACGTCACCGAGCAGATAATTTGGCGAAACTGCGGCTTGAGTGTTTATCCGTGTTTGAATTGATAGCGCAAATTCTCTGCGCGGTAGAGAAAATAAAATCAAGCAATGCTCTTGACAACACGCAGATTCTGCGTGTTGTCATTGCATTAGCGACGATTTTATTTTAGTTTGCCTAACCCAATCGAATAGCCTTGCGCTTTGCCGAGTTCCTTTGCGCTCTTTTTGTCGAGAAGTTCCACGCAACGAATAAACGTGCAGATTTGCTCGCAAGCGAGGGCGGAATTGTATTTGTCCATATGGTGATTGTCCGCAATCGAGCACAGATAGTCGGGGGCGGTGACGAGTGCTATTTCGGGAATATGCTTGTTGAAAAGGGGTTGACCCTCTCCGAAGTGAAGCATATTGTGACCGCGAAGGGTCATCGTGCGCACGACGTCGCGCTCTTTTATCGCCTCGTAGTAGATATCGTCAACGGTTTTGTTGCCCGTGTACACGATTTCAACGTCAACGGGATTGGTTTGCGTATACACGCCGTCAACGTCTTTCCATTCTGTGCAACCGAGATGTTCGACCGCGCAACCGGCAACCGCTTTCAAGCCGCCTTTTTTGCCTTTCCAAACCTGCTTGTTGTCGGCAAGGAATTTTGAAGTCGCTTGGTCCGTACCCGTGCGGAAAGAGGGCAAGCGGAAGTGTCCCGTGACGAATGCGAAAACGAGATTTCTGTCGGTGGGGTGCTTTGTGAAGTATTCCATCATACGCAAAAGACCTATTGCGCCGTTTTCCTCACAGAAGTTGCAACCGTCGGTGTGCGTGTTAATAAGAATCGCTTCGTTAGTTTCCTTTTTACCTTTTATAACAGTGTAGAAAGATTGAGTTTTAGCGTTTTCGAGCGTGCCTTCGAGGGTGAGCGTCGCGCTCTTTTTGGCTTTTGCGGCTTCGAGAACGGCTTTTCCGTCCGTTTGGTTGACCCAAACCATAGGCACTTTGAGGTAGTGAAGAATGAAGTTGAGCACTTGACCCTCTACCATTTGGTCGGACATGTCTTCCCAAATGCAAATCATACCTTTCATACCGGAAAGTTGCGCCGCCCAGAACGTGAGCAGAGTTTTGACGAAAGAGGTGCTTACGGGACCTCTGTAACTCTTTTCTATTTCGAGGTCGCTCGGCAAGGATTTACGCTTGTCGAACGCGATTTTACTGCTGATTTTCGAGAGATTTTTAATATGGCAGACGGCGATTTTGCCTCTTGCTCTTTGAAATCCGAGCGGGTGATTCCCGACGACCACGAGTTTGCCGCTCACGCCTTTTTCACTCGTAAGTCCGCTGTAAGGGAAGGGCGATGAAACGTGAACGGGTTTTCCGTCAACAACAAGCGAGCAATTTTTTGCTTCCCAGCGTTTGAAAGTGTAGGGGGTGACCACGCTTTGAAGCCCCATATTTGCGATTTGCGCCTTTATCCATTCGCAAAACTCGTTTTGCGCGTCCGTACCCGTGAGGCGAATCCCAAACGCGTTCATAGTGTTCATATCTTCGTCCACTTTTTTAGGGTCGAAATATTTTGTTACGTCCATAATTTTCTCCTTTCGAATCCGATTTACGATAATTCGTAAAAGTTTATCGATATATATGATTTTAACACATTTGTAGGATATGTCAACGCCGAGCGTGGCATAACTTGCATGAAAAAGTGAACGTAAATAAGATAAGAACAAAAAAGCGAGTTGCGGTTGCAACTCGTTTTTTGTTCTGAATATTTCCAAACAAAATGATAATTTGACGATTATGCGGCTTCGCTTACGGCTATGCGGTTGTTCGGCATAAGGCGCATAAGGAAGTATTGTATCGTCATCGTAAAACCAACCGAACAAAAGACGTATACTTGCGCAATCGAAGAAATCGGGTAGGGACGATCGATTATACCTTTGAGATTGGCGTCTTTGATCATAAACAGAGACGATATGAGGACGTATGCAAGCATACCCACCGAAATCATCCCCTGTTTGGGGTTTCTATACAGCGTGGTGAGGAAAAACAATACTTCCGTGACGAAAAACATTATGAATCCCACCATAGCGACTGTGTTGTGGATTTGGCGTAAGTGGTCATATTTTTCGGCAAGTTCGCCCTCTACTTCGAGCCACGGAACCGAAATACCCGCCGTGAGAATCGCAGTGCTTAACAAACTAAGTCCCAGAAACAGAATACGCAACTGTTTCGAGTATTGACCTGCGTCGAGGCACATTTTCATTGCGAGAATAAACCCTGCGACGAACAAAAAGCCGTAAAAAAGGATGGCAGGCATATTATCCTCTCGATATGCGATGAAAGAGAGCGATTTGTATATGGGGCGTTGTTCGCCGAGTGTGCAGCAAAATGCCGAAATAACAGGGAAAACCACGCACCAAAACGCAATCAGCACGAGTTCCATCAATCGCGAATGTTCCTTTAAGTATTTAGGAAGAGAAGCGTTGTTTTTGAAAACTTTCATAGCAAATCACCTTTTCCATATAATGTATATATTATTTATATCATACAAATGCGTGAAATTCAACGGCAATGCGCATTTTTTTCACATTAAAACGACGATCTGAGATTTTTCGACAATTTTTGCAATAATTCGGTTGTTCTCGGGCGGAGGGGGAGAAAAGAGTATTTTTGATTTTCGCAATGATTTTGCCCGCCATTTCGCAAGCGCGCAGAGTAGCGCGACGACTTTCAAAAGGCGTGTTGCTCTTATAGGGCTTGAACCTCGAATCAAAGGAATAAAAACCGAGAGATACTCTCAAAAATATGATGTAGCTTAACTTGTACATCTTGTACACCTTGCTCTTTACAATCGTATAGATTTATGTCATAATATTGTTAACCAAATAGGGATGTAAGATAATCGAAAGCGAATAATTCAATGGTTTTTACTATCCCGACGGACAAAAAAAAGAAGTCGTTGTTTTTCATATGTTCTATGGATGCCGCAATATAGGCAAACATCTCGATAAATAGCGACGAACGATAAGAAAAAATACAAGATGACAGTTTTGGAGGTTGCAAATATGATGGTTAAAAAGAAATCGTCTATGATCGTTTGTGTGATGCTTTTGTTGACAATTTGCATCGGGTTGACTGCTTGTGGAAATAACGACGGCGGAGGAGAAAACCAAAGTCCGCTCCACGATAGTACAAAATGGTTTACAGAAGAAGAACTATCGGCAAAGGGACTTGCCGGTTTGACTGCGCCGACAGGATTGTCGGGAGAGATGAACACAAGCGATGCTTGGTTTAATGACGGATACTCGTTTTCGCAAGTTTGCCCCGACGAAGATACGTTTAAGACGAATGCAGAAACATATTTTTCGTACTTAAAAACGCATTATGACGGAATGTTCGGCAAACCGAGAATCGAAAAAGACAGCATAGATACAAACGAAACCTGGTATATCATAGAACAAAGGAATGATTTGGCCGACTATTTCGATGATAACCCGAGCAAATTGTACGAGTTCTATTATGTAAGGAACAACACTTTGGATAACGGCTATTTTGTTACAGGCTCGGTCTGGATTTTTGAAATTCGCTATGAATTTGATGTCGATTCAAATGGATACAAATTCAAACTGTTTATCGAAAGCGCCGATTCAACTCGTAACGGGGTTTACAAACACTATTATAAAATGTGAGCACTACGAATCGAAAGAGAGATGTCATTACAGGGCTTGCGATTAGGAAAACACAAAGAAATATCGGATAAAGAAGCATAATAATAAATGCTTTAGGTGAAATGATGATTTTGTCTATCGGAGAAATACTTGCCGATATGATTGGCGAAAAGATTGACGATGTAACCACGTTCAAAGCGTTTTGCGGAGGTGCGCCGTTCAATCTCGCGGTCAACGCAAAGCAAAGCGGTGCAAAGGTCGGGTTTGTCGGACGTGTGGGCAACGACGTTATCGGTCGTTTCGTTACGGCGGAAGCGCAAAAAGCGAATTTGGATTTTCTCGACATTCAAACGGACGATGAGCGCAACACGACGATTGCTTTTGTTACGCTAACGGACGGAGAACGCGATTTTGCGTTCAATCGTCACGATACGGCAGACTACAATATCGACTTGGATGAAATAGACTTCGGCAAATACGAAGATTTGAGCATTTTGCATCTCGGCTCGCTTATGCTTTCGGAAGAAACCGGCAGAAAGTTTGCCAAAAAGATTGCGAAAAAAGCCAAAGACTTAGGCGTAAAACTCAGTTTCGATATGAACTTCCGCAAGGACATTTATCGCGATTTCGAGGACGCGAAAAAAGCGTATGCGCCGTTTGTCGAGTGCGCGGACATAATCAAGTTTTCCGAAGGCGAACTTGCCGATTACACGGGCATACAAGATATGGACAGGGCGGCAGAATCGTTGTACGTCAAAGACAGACTGTTGCTCGTAACTCTCGGAAAAGACGGCAGCGCGTATTATTACAACGGTTTCAAAGGCGTTGTGCCGAGCATAAGCGGTTTGAAATGCGTGGACACAACAGGTGCGGGGGACGCGTTTTTCGGCGCATTCCTTGCGGCAATAGAAGGCAAAGAAATGACAAAAGAAAATCTTGATAATGCCGCAATGAAAGGCAATATCAAGGGCGCAAAAGCCACGGAATTTTACGGAGCAATACAATTATGAGCGATATTAAAAGCATAGTGTCGCAACCTGTATTTTTTGAGCGCAACAGAGTGTACCGCATTTATCACGGCGGCAAACCGTTCAAAGAGATTTTCGCAGACGATTTCGATGACGGAACGGACAATATGTTTCCCGAAGAATGGGTTGCAAGCAAAGTGAGAGCAATCAACCCCAAGTATTTCGGAAAGCGGGACGGCGTATCCGTTGTAAAAGGCACGGGTTTGTTTTTCGATGATTTGCTCAACGAGCATAAAGAAGAACTTTTGGGCAACCGCAAATACGATTGCCTTGTCAAATTTTTGGACAGCGCAACGAGATTGCCCTTCCAAGTGCATCCGACAAAGGATTTTTCGAGAAAATATTTCAACTCGGAATACGGCAAGACGGAAGCGTGGCTCGTGATTGCGACTCGTCCGGGCGCAAAACTCTATTTCGGATTCAAAGATAAAATTACGAAAGAAGAATTGTCCGCGCTCGAAGAACGCAGTGAAGTCGAAAAAGACATAATGGGCAATCTTCTTGCAGGCGTAGAAGTGCAAGTCGGCGATTTGTGGCTCATCCGCGCGGGACTTATCCACGCAATAGGCGCAGGTTGCACGATTATAGAAGTGCAAGAACCGACGGATTTCACCATTCAACCCGAACGTTGGTGCGGTGATTATCACATCAGTTACAACGAAGAATACATCGGACTCGATAAGGACGTTGCACTCGACGCAATAAATTACGACATTTACGGCGACGCGGCAAAGGCATATGCAAAAGTATCGCCAAAGACCGTTGTCGATACGGAAAAATACAAGAAAGAAGTGCTTATCGGCTATGACGATACGCCTTGCTTTGCGGAAGTGCGTCACACCGTTCAAAACGGCGGAAGTTTCGTTATGAGTTACGCGCCGGCAGTGTATATCTGCCTCGAAGGTAATGGGCAAATCGTCGGCGAAAACTACAAAAAAGATATAAAACGCGGCGATTATTTCTATCTTCCGTACGTTGCGGAAGGTAAACACAGTATTGTATCCGATACGAAAGCGGTGCTTGTGGAGTGCTTGCCGAGCAAGCAAGATTGACGTTTTTTATAGAATATAAAACGGAAAATTCAACCGCAAATCAAAGACAAAAACAACCGCAAATAATCAAGCGTTATTTTGGCGTTTGAAAGGCAAATAAAAGTATAGCGCGCACAAAAAATTCGGCAAACAATGCTAAACGAATTTTGCGCGCATATCTTTTATTATGCGAAAAATGGCGAAAGACAATATCATCGTCGTATGTACGATAGTGCTGTGTTTTATGATTACGCTTGCGCTGTGTCTGTCCTTTTCGGAAGGCGGACTTTTGAAGGTGTTCAACAAGGTTGAAAGCGAGTCGCAGACGGTGTGGGGGATTGCTTGCGGCGGATATTCGACGGTGGCTTTGGCGCGGCAAAGTGCGGAAATGATAAGGTCGCGCGGCGGCGCGGGATACGTTGAAAGCGGCGATAAAATCGAGATTGTGTACGCGGTGTACAAAAGCGAGGACGAGGCAAACGCCGTCCTTGCAAAACTGTCGGACAAAAGTTTGTACATAAAAAAATATGACATAGCAAAAGGCAGTTTCAAGTGGTGCAAGGACGATATGAAAAGCGCGGTTGAAAGTGCGCTCGGTTATTTTCAAATTGCGTTCGACAAGATGTTCGAGTGCTCGGATTCGCTCAATGCGGGCAGTATCGGGATTGACGACGCAAAGACTGAAATTAAGGTTTTATACACACAAATCGAAGATATAAAGTCCGCTTTTTATCAAAACGTTGCAAATTCAAACGACGAACGCATAACCCAAATCAAACTCGGTTTGGTGACGACTCTCGCGCTTTTGGATAATATAGATTTTTCAAAATCCGCCGCTTCGGTCACCTCGTCGATAAGATATCAACTCGTTCAACTCGTGCTTTGCAGGCAAGCGTTGATGAATGATTTATAAAAGTTTTTTATTCTTGCCATATTAGATTATTTAGTTTATAATACTTTTTATGGCATATACATCATTATATCGCAAATATCGTCCCGACACCTTCGACAAGGTTATCGGGCAGGATCACATCGTGCGTACGCTGAGGAATCAGATTGCTCACAACAACGTCGGACACGCGTACATTTTCACCGGCACGCGAGGCACGGGCAAAACTTCCGTCGCCAAAATTTTTGCGCGCGCGGTGAATTGTCTTTCGCCGCTTGCGGACGGTTCGCCGTGTGGAAAGTGCGAAAACTGCGTGGAACTTGCGTCAAATTCAAATTTCGATATTCTCGAAATCGACGCCGCGTCCAACAACTCTGTCGACCAGATAAGAGAGTTGACGGACAAAATAGGTTTTCCGCCGACGGTGGGCAAGTACAAAGTCTATATCGTGGACGAAGTTCATATGCTCTCCAAAGCCGCTTTCAACGCGTTGCTCAAGACGTTGGAAGAACCGCCGTCGCACGCGATTTTCATTCTCGCAACGACGGAAATTCATCAAATACCCGCAACGATTTTGTCGAGGTGCTTGCGCTTCGATTTCCGACTTGTGCCAAACGGCGTTATCGCAAAGCGTATTCGCGACATCTTTGACGACATAAACGTAAAATACGAAAGCGAGGCGGTTGACCTCATTGCTTCGGCAGGTGCGGGAAGCGTGCGCGACGCGTTGTCCATTGCGGATATGTGTGTGAGTTATTGCGACTCGAACGTGACCTACAACGGCGTGCTCGAAGTGCTTGGCGCGGCAGACCCGAAGAAACTGCAATCGCTTGCCGCCGCAATCGCGGACGGCGATACGGACAATGCTTTGCAAGAAGTTGCAAATCTTTGCGACCTCGGAAAGAGCGTGCCTATTCTCGCGCAAGACCTTGCAACGCTGTTTAGAAACGTGCTGTATATCAAAAACTGTTCGAGCGCAAAGAGTTTGCTTGCTTTGCCCGAAGCGATATATTCGTCCCTTGCCGAAATGGCAAAGAAGTACTCGACGGAAAAGTGTATGAGCATAATGAAGATTTTTTCATCGCTCGAAGGCGAATTCCGTTACAGTGCGCAACATCGCATACTGTTCGAGGCGGCAGTCGTGCTTGCGGCGAGCGGCGGCGATAGGGACGTAAAGGTCGAGGAACTGCAAATGCGAGTGGCTCGGCTCGAAAAAATGCTTGCAAACGCGAGAAAATCGGATTTTGAGTCGGCACCTGTCGTGACGGATGCGAGGCAGGTGTGGCTCAGAGTAGCATCCGAACTTCGACAAGACGGCTACACGCTTCTTGCTCTGTCCACTCAGGACGCGCTGTTTGAAATGACGGACGACGAGTATCACGTCAAAGTCGCGGACGCGGCAACGCTCAATTTGCTCGACGACAAGAAAAACCGCGACGCGATAAACAAGGCTTTCAAAAGCGTGGATTCGCACCGCAAACTCGTCATCGAAACAGAGAGACATCTCGACGAGGACAAGGCGTTGCCGTTTGTCAAAGAGATGTTCGGCTCGCTTTTGGAAATCAAATAACAACGACAAAAATACGGTAAAAACGGCGCATAGCGCACAAAAATATTAAAAAATATCGAAATATTCGGAGGAACGAACAATGGGATACGGCGGCGGATTTGGCGGCGGTAATATGCAACAACTTATGAAACAAGCGCAAGCAATGCAAAGAAAATTGCAAGAAGCGCAACAAGAAATCGCGGAAACCGAAGTTACGGGCAGCGCGGCAGGCGGTATGGTGGAAGTGACTCTCACGGGTGACAAAACGCCGGTGTCTGTTACGATAAAACCCGAAGCGGTTGACCCCGACGACGTCGAAATGCTCGAAGATATGGTGCTTGCCGCACTCAACGACGCAACGCAACAAGCGGACAAATTGTCCAAAGACATGCTCGGACCTTTGGGCGGAGCAGGCGGACTGTTCTAAGTGAGCGTTTACTAACTGACTTCGCCTGAGAATTAATAATTATTAATTAAATGAAGTACATCGAACCACTTGCAAGACTTATTGCACAATTATCCAAACTTCCGTCCGTCGGCGAAAAGACGGCGGCGCGTTATGCATATGCGATTCTCAATTCGCCCGACGACGAAGTGAACGAACTTGTCGACGCAATACGCGAAGTGAAACAAAACGTTCACTTTTGCAAAATCTGCGGCAACTATACCGAAAACGAGATTTGCGACATTTGCGCAACTCGCAAACCTACCACGATTTGCGTTGTCAAAGAACCCAAAGACATTGTCGCTCTTGAAAAAGTCAAGGATTTCAAAGGCGTATATCACGTTTTGGGCGGCGTAATTTCGCCAATGGAACATATCGGTCCGAACGATATACGAATCAAGGAATTGTTATCCCGACTCGACGGCGTCGAAGAAGTCATCCTTGCCACAAACCCCGACGTCGAAGGCGAAGCGACCGCAATGTACATCGCCCGCCTCATCAAGCCTATGGGAATCAAAGTTACCCGTATCGCGCGGGGATTGCCCGAGGGTAGTGTGATTGAGTATGCGGATGAAAGCACTCTTTCCCGCGCCCTTTCTTCCCGAATCGAGTTGTAAGCGCGCTATTGAGCGAATAACTGTGTCAACGCCCTTTTGTTCACCCGTCACGTACGATTCAGTACGCTGGGCGGGTTCGCAAAAGGGCGTTTCCTTGTTCTTCATCTCAATATTGCACTTACAATTCGATTTGGGTTTATGTTATATTGTGTTGGGGGGGGGATTCAAGCCGTGCCTTTCGCGTTATTCATCGATTTATTGCGTTTACAAACTCGATTTGTACATTTTGTTTTGTTTGGACGGTCTCACAGCCTATGCGGGCGGGGATAATGCACTTACAACTCGATTCGGTTTTTATTATATGGGTTGCCGTTCGGGTGCCTCTTTTTCGTTATACATCTGTTTGGCTGTCTCACAGTCTATGCGGTGGGGATGTAATAATGTGTACAATCCGATTTACGGTCATTAGTTTGAAAAAATAAAACTATATAAAACACGAAAAACGCCGCTTAAAACGGCGTTTTTGTATTGATAAAGTGTTTGTTTCGTGAAGTTTTGAAAGATTAATCCACAACCGAGTGAATGAAATCCACGAAAGCGTCTTGACCTTCTTGGTCGTTTTTGAACACGGCGGTGGTTTCGAGAATTTGCTCGCATACGTCGTTGATGTAGTCGGTCACGGCGTTTTCGGCAACTTCTTCTTGGCAGTTCGTGCCGTTGTCCACGACGAGTTGAGTTATCATACCCAAATGCTTGTGAAGGGGATGCGTTTCCTCTGCCAAAGACTTGAAATCGAGCGGCGTTTTGCCTGTGAGTATGTCTCGGATTTGTGCCATTTCGCCTGCAAGTCTGCCGGGCAATATGAACAAGCCCATAACTTCGATTATGCCGATGGACTCTTGTTTGATGTTGTGCAACTCCTTTCTCGGATGGAAGATTCCGAAGGGGTGCGCCTCGTCCGTGCGGTTGTTGCGAAGTATGAGGTTGAATTGATATTCGCCGTCCGAATTTATGGAAAGTATGGGGGTGATTGCGTTGTGTTGGACTTTTTCGCCGTCCTTTTCGGTTGCGCAAACGACGTTGATTTTCTCGTTTGTGTAAACGTCCCACGCGCGTCTGAATTTGTTTGCGACTTCGAGGGCTTGCATTCTGTTTTTGCTTTCGATTCTCACGATAGAGTTGTACCAGTCCACGATTGAAACGTTGACGTCCGCATAGCCTGCAACCTTAAAGTAGTTGCGAGAAGGGCGAGAGAACACGGGAAGCACTTTTTTGCCGCCTTGATAGTGGTCGTGCGCGAGTATCGAGCCGCCGACGATGGGAAGCGCGGCGTTCGAGCCTATGAAATAGTGGGGAAACATATCCACGAAATCCGCCATTCTCGCAAATGTCGAATCGCTTACGCACATCGGGCGATGTTGCTTGCAAACCGCAATGACGTGTTGCTCGAAATATCTGTACGGCGAGAATTGCATAAACCAGTTTTCGCCGTCGAGTTCAAAGGGAATTATGCGGATATTCTGGCGTGCGGGCATTGCCGCGTTGCCGACGAATCCGAGCATATCTTCGCAAAGCACGCACTTGGGATAGCCCGTTTTCGCTTCTTTTGCGAGGCGAACTTGTTCGGGTGTTTTTTCGGGTTTTGAAAGATTGACGGTGACGGTGATGTTGCCGCGCTTTCCTTCGTGTTGCCACACGATGTTCTTTTCGTAGTCCTTGCCTCTTAAGTACAGACTGTCAAAGCCGAGTTTGCAAAGAAAATCGCAGGCTTTTTCCACGCCTTCGTAACTTGCTTCGTCGTCGAACATCTCGACCGTTTTCGAGGGCGAGGGCATAACGTAACCCATAAGTCTGGTTTCAAAATTGGATTTTGCGTTCTCGTCGATAATCTTTTTGCGCACGGCAAAATCCGAAAGCGCGCTCATAACGTCGTATATATCGTACGAGCCGAGTTTAATGTCCTCGCAAGGCTCGGTGAGTCCGAGTGCGTCGAGAAGTTGATTTTGGGCGTATATCGCGTCCAAATCACTCAAATACAGTTTGTTCTGGGCATAATCCAAAAGCCGTGCAACGTTCTGTTTTGCAATTTCTTCAAAAGAAATCCTTGGCATAAAACCTCCGAAAATACTTCAAAAATGATGATTGAACACATTATAACATACGCTTTTTGTCAGTGCAAGTCGAAAACGGTTGCGCAGCGAGATTTTTTTTTGCAAAGATATTGCCGTCCGACAAATTTTTATTTGCCTTGCATTGACGAGCGTTGTGTGCTACAATATAGCATAATATGCTATCAAAGGAAAAGACTATGACGTTTGACAATATCGACAACGAAAAACTTCGCGCCGTCTGCAACGACGTTTACGGCGTTTGCCAAAGCGAACAGACGGACAGATTCGAAGAACTTTTCAAAATGCACAAAGACGTTTTCAACACTTCCGACGTCGAGTTTTACTCGTCGCCCGGTCGTATCGAAATCGTGGGCAATCACACCGACCACAACGGCGGCAAGGTGCTTTGCGCCGCGATAAACGTTGACACGCTCGCAAGCGTATCCAAAAGAAGCGACGGCATAATCGAGGTCAAATCCAAAGGTTATCCTATGCTTCGCGTTGACGTGTCCAAGCCCGATTTTTCCGTAAGCGAAATCGGCACTTCGACCGCGCTTATCAAAGGCGTCGTGGACTACTTCAAACGCTCGAACAAAAACGTGGGCGGTTTCAGCGCGTGTATGACGTCTTCCGTACCCAAGGGAGCGGGCGTTTCTTCGTCGAGTTCTTTTGAACTTGCGATAGCGGAAATCCTCAACGTTATGTACAACGATTCGGAGTTGAGCGCGGTGTTCAAGGCAAAAGCCTCGCAGTATGCCGAAAACACGTTCTTCGGCAAGCCGTGCGGACTTATGGACCAAAGCGCGATTGCGCTCGGCGGCGTGAATCTCATTGATTTTGCCGACTTCGATAATCCCGTCATCGAAAAAGCGCACTGGGCGTTTGACAATCTCGACATCTACGTCATCGCGACGGGCGGAGACCATAGCGACCTCACGGACGACTACGCCGCAATACCGCACGAGATGAAAGAAGTCGCCGCTTGCTTCGGAGCAAAACTCTTGCACGAGATTTCGCCCGAAAAGTGGAATCGCGACAAACAAAACATCGTCGGAAAGGTGAGCGAGAGGGCATACCTTCGCGCAGAACACTTCTTCGAGGAAAACGAGAGAGTCGAAAATGCGGTGAGGGCGATAGACTCGAAAGACGAGCAAGCGTTTCTCGACATCGTGAACGAGTCGGGATTGAGTTCGAGATACAAACTTCAAAACACCTACTCGCCCGCGGGCAAGAATCACAACCTCGAAAACGCGCTCGACAGAGTTGTCAAAATCGAGGGCGTAGTCGCTTCGCGCGTGCACGGCGGCGGCTTTGCAGGCACTATTTTGGTGTTTGCAGACAAGAAAGCGAGCGGCGTTGAGGTCGCGCTTGACGTTATGTTCGGCGACGAAAACGTCTTCAAACTCGCAATCCGTCAAAGCGGCGCAACCAAACTCAATATAGGGGAATAAAATATGATTAATTTCCTTTTATCGACGGCGCAAGACCCGAGAGTGGCATTTCAAATAGGCGGACTCACGGTGCAGTGGTACGGACTGCTCATCGTGTGCGGTATGCTTCTCGGCCTTTTGTACGCCTGTTGGCAAGCAAAGAAAATCGGCATATCGTCGGACGACGCGGTGGAACTGTTTTTGTGGCTCATTCCGCTTGCAATCGTCTTTGCAAGACTTTTGTATGTCATTCCGCGCGCGGACGAATATTTCGGAAACAACGGTCTCGAAGGCTGGGATAAATTCGTAAATATCATCGCGATTTGGAAGGGCGGCATAACCATAATCGGTGGTCTTGTTGGCGGTCTTTTGGGCGCGGTGTTCTTCTCGCTTCGCCACAAAAAAGAAACCAACTTTCTGAACGTCGTCGACCTCGTAGTCGTTCCCGTACTCATAGGTCAAATCGTGGGCAGATGGGGCAATTTCGTAAACCAAGAAGCATTCGGCTTGCCCATCACGAACGAAGCGTTGCAATTCTTCCCGTTCGGCGTGTACATCACCAACCCGAGCGGCGTTGAGGGCGCATTCAAGAGTATCGTTGATTCGCATATCCAAGCGGGCGGCGGCGGAAACTGGTTCTGCGCAACCTTCTTCTACGAGGGCGTTTGGAACACGATAGGCGCGATTTTCTGCGTGCTTATGTGGAAGAAAGACTATCAAAAGAAATACCCCGGAATCTTGATGATTTTCTATCTGTTCTGGTACTGCATAGGAAGATTCTGGCTCGAATATTTGCGTATGGACGCCGTGCCCGTCACCAAAACCGCGTGCCTCATCGTTGCGATACTTTCGCTCGTCATCGGCGTTTTGTACGTACTTGCTCGCACCTCGCGCCTTGCGTATCTCGACGTTAGAAAGAGCGCGCAAAAGGGTATGAACGGCGCGATACTCACCGAATACGAAGTAAAAAACTATAAGTTTGTGGGCAAACTCTTTGAAGACGTGGCAACCGACAGCCAAAAATCTTCGGACAAAGCAAAGAAATTCTTTGCCGAATTGCTGCTCAAAATCGGGTACGTCAGAAAGAGCGAACCCGATTATATCCCCGTCGACTTCCAAAGCGCAGATTATTATCACGTTCCCAAAGACTATAAACGCAGATTCAACGCTATGAAAAAACAAGACGTTTACGCCTTGTAATTCGTTGCGAAAAAGGTGCAAAAATGACAAACATCGATTACACGACCGAAAGAATCAAAACCAACAATCTCACGCTGTTGACCGACCTTTATCAACTTACGATGATGAATGGCTATCGCCGTTGCAAACTCGACGAAAGAAGGGCTGTGTTCGATATCTTCTATCGCGGAAGCGGCGGATATTCCTACGCAATCGCGGCAGGACTCGAACAAGCGATAGACTATATCCTCAATCTTCATTTCGACGACAGCGACATCGCGTATCTGCGCTCGCTCGAAATCTTCGACGAGGACTTTTTGAAAGCGCTCGAAACGTTTGAGTTTACGGGCGACATCAAAGCCGTGCCCGAAGGCACGATGGTGTTTCCCTACGAGCCTATTCTCACGGTGTCTGCGCCCCTTTGGCAAGCGCAACTCGTGGAAACCGCGCTTCTTACGTTTGTAAATCACCAAACGCTCATCGCAACCAAAGCCGCGCGCCTGAAAGAGTGTACGAAAAACAAAATCAGCGAATTCGGACTTCGCAGAGCGCAAGGTCCCGACGCAGGCATTTACGGCGCGCGCGCCGCTTGCATAGGCGGTTGCAGAACCACGTCCAACGTCGTTGCCGGCAAACTTTTCGGAATCCCCGTCACGGGTACGCACTCGCACAGTTGGGTTATGTCTTTCGACACCGAACTCGAAGCGTTTGAAAAATACGCCGAAATTTATCCCGACAACTGCTTGCTTTTGGTTGACACATACGACACTCTCAAAAGCGGCGTTCCCAACGCAATCAAGGTTTTCGACAAACTCAAAGCGCAAGGACACAAGCCCGTCGGAATCCGCCTCGACAGCGGCGACTTGGCGTATCTGAGCCGCAAAGCGAGAGTTATGCTCGACGAAGCGGGACACGAGGATTGCCTCATATTCGCAACCAACGACCTTGACGAAGACATACTCTTGGCACTCAACTCGCAAGACGCGAAAATCGATGTCTACGGCATAGGCACGAAACTTATCACGAGTTACAACAACGCATCTCTCGGCGGCGTGTACAAACTCTGCGCTCTCGAAGAAGACGGCAACCTCGTGCCAAAAATCAAAGTGTCCAACAGCCACGAAAAGACCACTAACCCCGGGGTAAAAAAGATTGTGCGTATATTCAAGGACGGTATGGCGCAAGCGGACTTGATTTGCCTCGAAGACGAAACTTTCGACACCTCGAAACCGCTCACGATTTTCCACCCAGAACAGACTTGGAAAAAGACTACGTTCACCGATTACGAACTAAAAGAACTTATGGTGCCGATTTTCAAGGACGGGAAACTCGTGTACGATATGCCCACGCTCAAAGAGATTTGCGATAGAGAAGACAAGACCATCGCTTCGTTCTTCCCCGAGTACAGACGCGTCGTAAACACTCAGGAATACAAGGTCGACCTCTCGCAAAAACTTTGGGATTTGAAGCACAAACTTCTCAATAGCGAACACTGAATTTAAGAATCGCAAACGCACGAAAATCGAGAAATTCGCATTGCGGATTTATAAAAACACACGACGTAATTTTGAAAAAGCGAAGGCAATTTTGCCTTCGCTTTTTGCATAAAATAGTTTCGTTTTTTCACATAAAATCGTCTTCGATTTTCACATAGATTGTGATGATTTTTTAGAGCAAATAATCAATTCGTATTTTTATATTTCAAATTACTCATTTTTTGCAAAACAAACGCTTTATGCGTTCATATATAAGACATAAAACATCGTTTTTGCAGATAAAACGACATATTTCGGCAAAACATTATTCGCCGATGCAGTGCGATTTTTGGTATCTTTTTTATAGAAAAAACGTTTTTTCGAGGATATTATGAAAAAGAAAAACGCAACGAGATTCCCGTTATCGAGAAAAGGTTACGACCGTGACGCCGTCGACGGTTATATCGCTTTGGAACAGGCAAAGGCCGACGAGATTCAACTCGGTCAAAGAGACAGAGTGAACGAACTCAAACAAGAAAACGAATCTCTCAAATTGCAAATAGAAGTGCTTAAGGGCAGAGAAGAACAAATCAAACTCGCTCTCGTCAACGCCACCGAAAACGCAAACCGATTGACCGAGGACGTAAAATCGAGGTACAGACAAGAACTCGAAAGGGTGCGCCTTTTCCGCGCGAAGTGGCTCGGCGCATACGAGCAGATGAAAGAGAGGTATCATTTCGACAAAGACGCGCTCAACGTCGAAAGCGTCGCCGTGTCCGTCGAGATAGAACTCAAAAAGTTTTTGGCGCAGGATTTTTCGCTCAGCAACAACGCAACGAGAGACGTTATGGAAGAACATTTCCGTAGGGAAGCGGAAAGGCTCACGAATCAGCAACTCGCCATTCAGAACGTGCCCGTTCGGGAATCCGAAAATTCCGAAGATTTGAAAACTTTGCTCAAAGACGTCGAGACGAAAAAGAAGACCAAATCGACCGCCGCGTTTTCCGTCGACGACGCATTGAACCCGACGCAATCTCTCAAAGAAAACTTCGACGCCGTTAAATTCTGATAGCAAAGAAAGTGCGCCGATAATTTTATTTTAATCGACACAATATTTATGCGTTTTTTCTGTCGTTTTTGAAAGCGACTTTGCAACTTATCGCAATATTTCAGAAGATATTATGAAACATTGCACATTAACAAAGCCTCTCGATTTGCGATTTTCGTCGCATTTTATGTTTTAAAACACATTTAGTTTAACTTTGCAAAACTACGGTTTTACTCATCGTCTGATTGACAAATGTCAAAAAACGCCACTAATCAGCGGCGTTTGGGGCTTTGGCTATTTTGAAATATACTACAAAAGTAGAATAAATTAAAAAAATATTAAAACATTATGCTAATTTCAAAATCGCCTATTGATTATTTTTGTCGAATATGTTAGCATAATCAAGAGTGAAGACGCAAAATAGTGCATTATAAAATAAAATAATATAGCATTGTTGCCGCTTCGCTTGCAGCAGATAAATCGTGCTTGCCACGATTCGAGGGGAATCGTTAATGATTTACGACGTACAAAAAGCGAATGTGCTGAAAAGGGCTTCGGGCTTTCTTTTGGACATCATTCTCATTGCCGTTCTGGCTGTGGGATTTATGGCGCTTTTGTCCCTGATTTGCGACTATGACGGTCATTACAACTCTTACAAAAACGAAATCGAATCCGCCCAAAACACCGTTATCGAAAAATATAAGAACGAACGCGGCATAAATTTGGGCATCACAAAAGAGGAATACGAGCAACTCGGCGAGGAAGAAAAAACAGCCTTTGACGAGTGCGCAAAACTTGCAAACGAGGATATGAAAAAAATACTTCTCGCAAGCGATACGTACAAAAAAGAATCCTCTTTGGTTTTGTCATTGTCATTGATGATGACTTCCGTCGGCATTTTCCTTGCGATGCTCGTACTCGAATTTATTATTCCCGTTTGCTTCAAAAACGGTCAAACTATCGGAAAAAAGGTCTTCGGCATAGCCGTAATGCATACGAACGGCGTGCGCGTAAGGCCTTTATCTATGTTTGTGCGTTCAATTCTCGGCATGTACGTTTTCGAGATTATGGTGCCCGTGCTTATCGGACTTATGATGTTTTTCGGCACGCTCAGCGTTCTTATCGGCTCGATTGTGCTTGTGGCGATTTGCGTTCTTCAACTTGCCGTGTTCATCTCGACGAGAAACACGACGCGCTCTTTCTTGCACGACCTTATGGCAAGGACGGTCACGGTCGATTTGGCAAGCCAAATGATTTTCGACAGCGAAGAAGAACTGCTCGAATTCAAGAAAGAGGAACAAAACGCACTCGCAGAGCGTAGCAATTATAAAGAAAAGGGCGGTTTCGATTTCTATAACAGTTCGCTCAACTATCGCAAGGGCAAAAAGATTGTTGACGAAAACGGCAAAAACATAGAAAACGAGGAACAAAACGCACCCGAATCTACTTCGCAAACCGCAAGTGAAAACGAAACTGTGAGTAAAACCGTAGTTTTACGAACCGATGAACAAATCTCGTCCGAATCTGCCACAAACGGTGACGAGAACATCAAAAAATAATGCGAATAAAGCGCGAACGCGCGGGCGCGCATTGCGCGTTCCTTATGAGAGTGAAAACCCTGCAACAAGGTTTTATAAATCAAGAACAATAAAAGGAATAAACGGATTATGAAAGTCGTACTCAAAAATTTGACAAAAGTTTTCCAAAGCCGTCACGAAAAAGGCGCGGAAGTCGTTGCTGTCAACAATTTCTCGTTCACCATTCCCGACGGTAAACTTGTCGGACTTCTCGGCCCGTCCGGTTGCGGCAAAAGCACAACGCTTTATATGATTTGCGGTTTGCAAAAACCCACCGGCGGAAAGATTTTCTTCGGCGACGACGACGTTACGGCGTTAGCCCCCGAAAACAGAGGCGTCGGTTTGGTGTTCCAAAACTACGCGCTTTATCCGCATATGACGGTCAAACAAAATATCTTGTTTCCGCTTCAGAATCTCAAAGGCGAAGACAAACTCACGAAAGAAGAAATGCTCAAAAGAGCATACGACGCGGCAAGGCTCGTTCAAATCGACGAACTTATGGATCGCAAGCCGAGCGAACTTTCGGGCGGTCAGCAACAACGCGTCGCAATCGCTCGCGCACTCGTCAAAATGCCTCGCGTTCTTTTGCTCGACGAACCGCTTTCCAACCTCGACGCGCGTTTGAGATTGCAAACTCGTGAGGAAATAAGACGTATTCAAAGAGAAACCAACATCACGACGGTTTTCGTTACGCACGACCAAGAAGAAGCAATGAGCATTTCGGATATGATCGTCGTTATGAAACTCGGCGTTGTGCAACAAATCGGCAAGCCGCAAGACGTTTACGACAGTCCCGCAAACTTGTTCGTCGCAAAATTCCTCGGCACGCCGCCTATCAACGTTTTCGAGGGTGAAGTGAAGAACGGAAAAGTGTACATAGGCGACGACGCAGTGCTTGACGTTCCCGGTATCGAGGACGAAGACGTTTATGTAGGCATTCGCCCCGAAGGTTTTATCCTCAACGACAACGGCGCGCTTACTTGCGACCTCAGAAGCGTTGAAGTTATGGGACGCGACGTCAGTATCGTGTCTACAAACGAACACGCGACGAGTCCGATCATTCGTTCTATCATCGACGCAACAAGCGTTGTCGATACTACGAAAGACACCGTTCGTTTCGACATCAAACCCAACAAGATTTTCATCTTTTCGAGAAAGAGAGTGGACTGGGAAGCAAATTCCGAGCCTACCGTCGTTTATCAATGGAACAAGACGCGTCAGACGTTGTACATCGAGTCCGAAGGCAAGACTTTCGACCTCGGCACGTTGAAGACTGCGGAAAACGCTCAAAAAGAAGCCGCCTTGGCAGAGAAGAAGGCAAATCAATCCAAATTCGTCAAGAAAATCGTCGCGTGGTTTGAAAATAAATTCGACAAAGTCATCAAACTTTGCACGCCGAAGGCGAAACCGGTCGAACTTGCGCTCGAGCAAACCTACGTTTGCGTAACGGGTGAAACCGCAAACGGCGCGCCGCTCTATTTCGCAGGCGTCGAAAACGGAAAAATCAGGACGACGATCGACATCAACGAATCCATAAAAGTCGGCGCGGAACAAGCGGACGGCGGCTACTATGCGTTCTATACGGACGGCGATAGCAAAGTATATCCCGCATTTACCGTGCATAATTCGACAAGAGACGAGCAACGTATCTTCCTTTCCGAAGAAGAAAAGGCAAAATGCTTCGAACATGTGAGTCAAGATTCCGCAGTCGAGGACGATAGTGCGGAAGTCAAGTTCGACGTCGAAAACGACGTTGAAAACATCATCGTAGAAGGAAGCGAAACCCCGTCGGAAGCGGCTGTCGAAACGATTGTCGAAGAGGAAGTCAAAAAAGAAATCGACAGTGCGGAAAATAAGAACAGCGAGGTAAAGTAAGATGGTTGAATCCAAACATCAATGGAAAGCGTGGTTGTATCTTTCTCCCGCGCTCGTGTTGTTGGCTGTATTCACGTTGTGGCCGATTATAAACACGTTGATAATGGCGTTTTCCAACGGTTACGGAATGTTGTCCGCAAAGGGCGGAATGACGTTTGAATTCGGCGTCGAAAACTTCAAAACCGTCATCGAATGGACAGGCTTTTTGACTGCGCTTAAAAATACCGTGTTACTTTGCATTTTGACAGTGCCTATTTCAACGATTTTGGCATTGCTCATTTCGGTTGCGCTCAATTCGATAAGACCCCTTAGAAGACTTCTTCAAACCATATACTTTTTGCCATATGTCACAAACTCGATCGCAATCGGTATGGTGTTTGCGGCAATGTTTAATATTACGGGAAGTTTCATCGGCGGCGAAAATGAAATCATTTACACCGCAGGTATCGTCAACAACGTTATCGAAGCGCTCGGCGGAACGCGTATAAACTGGATTAACGCAGGCTCGTCTTACTGGGCGAATTTGACGGTTATGGTCATTTATATCGTTTGGAACGCCTTGCCGTTCAAGATTTTGGTTTTGCTCGGCGGACTTCAAAGCATAAACAAACAATATTACGACGCGGCAAAAGTCGACGGCACACCCAAGTGGCGCGTTACGACTCGTATCACCGTTCCGCTTCTTTCACCGATGATTGCATACGTCGTCATCACGGGCTTTATCGGCGGATTTAAGGAATATTCGAGCGTGGTCGGTATATTCGGCGAAACTATGGGTCCTGTCGGAAACGACGGCGCAATGAATACGATGGTCGGATATATCTACGACAACGTTGCGGGACAAATGCCGAACAATCAAGGCAAAGCGGCAGCGGCGGCACTCATTTTGTTTGCAATCATTTTGGCGGTTACTATCGTCAATTTGTATGTGAGCAAAAAACGTGTCCATTATTGAGAGGTGAGTTATGGCAGACAAGTCTATTGTTATGAAAAGCAAACAAACTACACACGCCGCAGCACGCCAGACGACTATGAAAGTCTTTGGCTACACTTTTACGTATGTGTTTTTGATTCTCGTTGCAATCGCCGTTTTGTTCCCGTTTTACTGGATGATTATTTCATCGCTTAAAACGACGGACGAATATCGTTTGAGCACGCCGACGCTTTGGCCGAACTTTATCAGATGGGACAACTACGTCGACGCATTCTCGCAAGCGAATTTGTGGAGATTGTTCGGAAACACGGCGTTTGTCGGCATAGTGTCAACGATACTTTCGCTCGTTATCACGATTTTGGCGGCATTCGCGTTTGCAAGACTTGAATTTAAGGGCAAAAACATTCTTTTCGCCGCACTGCTTGCAACGATGATGATTCCGGGCGAACTGTTTACGATCACAAACTACATAACCGTTGCGCAAATGAAAATGCTCAACACTTATTCGGTTTTGATTATACCCTTCCTCGTGAGCGTGTTTTACATCTATTTGCTCAGGCAAAACTTTATGCAGATTCCGAACGAACTGTATTATGCGGCGAAAGTAGACGGTACGAGCGACTTTAAATATTTGCTTAAAGTTATGATTCCGCTTGCGCTTCCGACAATCATTTCGATAACCATTTTGAAAATGATGGGCGCGTGGAACTCGTATATGTGGCCGCGACTCGTTGCAAACGACGAAGCGCACACGCTTGTAACTTACGGACTCAGAAACGCATTTACCGACGTGTCGGGCGAAGTCAACTATCCCGTCCAAATGGCGGCAGTAGCAATCGTATCGCTCCCGTTGTTCCTCGTATTCGTATTTTTCAGAAAATACATTATGAAGGGCGTGTCGAGAAGCGGTATCAAAGGATAACGGAAAAGTCGCATTACAAAATGCGCAATTATAATCAACAACAAAAAAAAGGAGAATAGTTATGAAGAAAAAAGCATTGATACTTTTGCTTGTTCTCGTTGTGGCTTGTACGTCATTGCTCGCACTTGCGGCTTGCAATAAAGACGACGGCAAAACGCATATCGTATTTTATCATACGATGGGCGCAAATTTGAGAGAGGTTTTGGATAAATATATTGCTAAATTCGAGGCAATGTATCCCGATTACAAAATCGACTCGAAGCAAGTCGGTAGTTACGACGACGTAAGAAACCAAATTTCTTCCGAAATTATGGTCGGCAACCAACCGCACGTTGCGTATTGCTATCCCGATCACATCGCATTGTATAACCTCACCGGCGCAGTGCAAACACTTGACGATTTCATCGCAAGCACCGACACCGTGACGAAGGCTGACGGCACAACAGAAACAATCGGACTCACTCAAACCCAAAAGGACGACTTCATCAAAGGTTACTACGAAGAAGGCGCGCAATTCGGCGACGGAAAGATGTATTCTATGCCTTTCTCCAAATCCACCGAAGTGCTTTACTACAACAAGACTTTCTTCGATAAAGAAAAACTCGAAGTTCCGACTCACTGGTGGTGCACCGAATCTTGCCCCGCAGGTTGCAAATCGAGTATGGAATACGTTTGCAAGACTATCAAGTCTAAATATAAAAAGCTTATCCCGCTCGGATATGACTCGGAGGCAAACTGGTTCATCACGATGTGCGAACAACTCGACACTCCGTATACTTCTGCCGAAGCAACGACGAAAGAAGGACATTTCCTCTTTAATACTGCCGAAAACAGAGCGTTTGTCGAAAAATTCTCCGATTGGCATAGCAAAGGCTACGTGACCACGCAAAAGATCAATTCGGGTTACACTTCCGACTTGTTCACGGCACAACAATCCGTGATGTGCGTCGGTTCGTCCGCAGGCGCAAGCCACCAAATCCCCGAAAACAGAGCATTTGAAAGCGGCATCGTAAGCATTCCTCAAGCAAATAAGTCCAATCCGAAGGTTATCTCGCAAGGCCCGTCCGTTTGCATCTTTAAGAAAGCAAACGCAGAAGAAGTGAAGATGTCTTGGTTGTTTGTCAAATATCTCACGACTTCTCCCGAATTCCAAGCAGAATTTTCGGTTAAATCCGGTTACATCCCCGTTATTAAATCCGCAGCGAATCAAGAAGCATACAAAAAGAGCATCGAAAAAGCAAACGGATACGAAAATCTCCCGCAACTTTCAACAGTCGTAGGTATGGCGCAAGAAGAAGCATATTATGCTTCACCCGCTTTCTACGGTTCGTCCAAAGCGCGTGACATCGTCGGCTCATTGATGCAAACTTGCTTCACGTCAAGCGTCGGCAAGAGCGAAGCCCAAATCAAAGACATCGTTGCCAAGGCGTTTGAAAAGGCTGTTAAGGACTGCGTACAAAGTCTGTAATCGAAAAATTATACGATTGATTGTATGAAGAATAACATTAAGAATTATTCAAGAATATTACTTCTGGTTTTTGCGCTGTGCTTGACGCTTGCGTGCTTGGTTGCTTGCAACAAAACCGAAAAGGTTGATTACGTTTCGCAACTCACGCTCGATATGAATTCAAGCACCGCAAAAGCCGAAGTGACGGTCAAAAATTACGTCGACGGCGATACGACGCACTTCTGGGCTCCGAAAGAAATCAGCAAAACAGGAGTGGTGAAGGCAAGATTCCTTGCAATCAACACACCCGAGTCTACCGGCAGAATCGAAGAATACGGCAAGTCGGCGTCGAGATTCACCAAAGAAAAACTTAAATCCGCAACCTCGATAATTATCGAGAGCGACGACGAAAACTGGAATACCGACAGCAACAAAAGACATTTGGTTTGGGTTTGGTATAAACCGCAAGGAAGCGATCAATACAGAAATCTGAATCTCGAAATTTTGCAAGAAGGTTTGGCAATTGCATCCAATACCGGACAAAGCCGTTACGGCGATATTTGTCTTAAAGCACTCGCGCAAGCGGAAAAGAACAAACTTTATGTGTTTTCGGACAAAAAAGATCCCGATATGTATTACGGTGAAGTGCAAAACGTGTCTTTGAAAGAACTTCGTTGCAATATCGACGCATACGGCGGAATCAAAGTCGGTTTCGAGGGCGTCATTGCAAGAAATTACAACGGCTCGGTATACGTTGAAGAATACGACGAAGAAACCGGTATGTACTATGGCATTTCCGCATACTACGGCACGGCAGGGCTCAGCGGCACAGGACTCGAAATTCTTTTGGAAGGCAATCGCGTCCGTCTTGTCGGCACTGTTCAGTACTATGAAACGGCGGATATATGGCAAATTTCGGGCTTGAAATACGACATATTCGACGAAGCAAACCCCGATAATATGCAGTTGTTGGGTACCGGTTTTTCAGGTGCGTATCCGTTGACGACGATAAGCAAATTCAACAGCAAAAAGACCGTTACGACTCAAAAGGGCGGAACGATGGAATTTGATTATGCTTATCTTGCGCAAAACACTTCCATAAGTATGGAAAACCTCAAAGTCAAGAGCATCTATACGACAACTTCCGAATCGAGTTCGTCGCAAGGCGCTATGACAATGACCTGCGAAGATTCCGACGGCAATACCATTGTTGTCAGAACAGGTGTATTCAGAAGATTTGGCGGTGAAGTGGTGACACAAGACGTCTACGAAAACAAAACCATAAATATCAAAGGTTTTGTGGACAGCTTCGACGATGAATATCAAGTCAAAGTCTTCGCAGAAGAAGACATCACGATTGTGGGGTAAGCGACCTTGCAATTTTATGTAAAATAAAAAAACCTTATCAAAGGAGAGAAAACTATGAAAAAGTTATTGGCATTCACGCTGATTCTTGTGCTTTGCTTGTCAGTAGTTCTCGTTGCTTGCAACGATAAAGACGACAACAACGTAAAGAAGTTGCCCGCACCGGCAGAGCATTTGGAAGAAGCAAGGAACGCAGTCGAAAAGACGTACAACACAGAAAGAGTTTCGGAAGAAACGGATGTTGATTACACTTTGTCAAAAGCAGTTCCTTTGAACGGTATTTATTCATATCCGATCACTTGGACAGTCAGCGATTCGAGAATCACTGTTGACAATCACAGCGATACGGAAGTCCTCATCAACGTTCCCGATGAGTCACCGGTTGAAATTAAATACACGCTCACAGCAACGATTACCGCAGACAATGGCACAACGGCAAAAGTCGAGTTCCAACACACTGTTCCGGAATTCAAACTTTATGATTATGCAGGTTATGCAGCGGCAAAAGACGGCGTTAAGATCAATATTGACGGTATTGTCACCGCAATCCTTCCCAAAGACAACGGCGCAAGCAACAGCGGTTTTTATATGAACACCGTTGACAATGACGGCAAACCCAACGGCGGCGTTTACGTTTACAACCCCGAAGCATCCACCGATGACATCAAAGTCGGTATGACCGTCAGAGTTGCAGGTACGAAACAAAATTACAGCGGCACACACGAAATCGTAAGTTGCAAGAAGATTAAAGTGCTTGACAGCACAATCAAGACTGTCGAACCGGTCGATTTCACAGAAGCATTCAAGAATGCAAAAGATTTGAAAGCAACCGAGTTGGTTGGCAAACAAGCAATGCTTGTCACAATCAAAGGCGTCGAAATAGCGGAAAACGGCGGTAGTGACGGTTCTTACTATTACTTTACTCTTGGCGAAAAGAAGACATACGTCCGTATTTCCTCTTCCTCTTGCCCGCTCACAACAGCGGAACAAGAATCGTTCAAGACATTCTTTACAGGACATCGCGGATATACCGCAGATGTGACCGGTGTTGTATGTTTGTACAGCGGCGCATTCTATTTGACTCCCGCAACCGCACCCGTCTTCACGAATGAATTTATGAAGACCTATACAAACGAGGAAAAGGTTGACAGAGCAATCGAAGCAACTGAAATTCCGTCTTCTGTTGAGTCTGACGTTGAACTTGCTCTTGCAAACAAATCTCAGGTTCACGATGATGTCGCAATTGCTTGGGCATTCAAAGAAGGCACGACCCCGAAGAATGCAAAGATTGAAAACGGCAAACTTATCGTAACACTTGGTGAAAATGAAGAAACCATAACGCTCGTTGCAACATTCACTATTGGTGAAGGTGACGCAAAACTCACAAAGACCAAAGAATTTAAAATCACTGTCGATGCTGCAAGCCAACAAGAGTATTTGGTTAAACCCATTACCGAAGCAAAAGCAGGCACATACAAACTTACTATGATGCAAGCAAAGCTCGGCAAGATGCTTTACTTCACAGGCGAAATCAATTCTTCCGAATATCTTGTAACATCCGACAAATACGCAAAAGCGGCTGATGTAACGGTTGCTACTGTCGACGGTGGCTATACCATTAAAGTCGGCGAAAAATTTGTTGAAATCTACAAGAACACAAACGGCAAGAATCGTCCGACATTGGTAGATACCGCAACCGGCGCTTGGAAGTGGAATGCAGAAGCAAAACTCTTTACATTTGCAGTTGACGGAAAAGATTATTATCTCGGAACGTTCAACACCTATAACACGATAAGCGCAAGCGAAGTAAGTTTCATCACGGGTGACAACCTCGGCAAGATCGGAGTTTCTCAATTTGTTGCACTTTGCAGCGAAGTCGTTGAGGCTGAATATAAAACAACTCCGATTACCGAAGCAAAAGCAGGCACATATAAACTTGCTATGGATCAAGCAAAACTCGGCAAACTCCTTTACTTCACGGGCGAAATCAATTCTTCCGAATATCTTGTTACAACAGACAAACTTGCAAAAGCGGCTGATGTAACGGTTGCTGCTGTCGACGGTGGCTATACCATTAAAGTCGGCGAAAAGTTCGTTGAAATCTACAAGAATACAGACGGCAAGATTCGTCCTATATTGGTAGATACCGCAACCGGTGCGTGGAAGTGGAATGCAGAAGCAAAAGTTCTCACATTTGCAGTTGACGGAACAGATTATTATCTCGGAACG
>ULUJ01096093.1_pt1 | contig 36146 bp, 29 predicted proteins | sample 1958381 | NCBI WGS metagenome assembly ULUJ01 (sample SAMEA4835757, study PRJEB28245) | human gut metagenome | biome: gut microbiome; material: fecal sample | place: Denmark | collected 2008 | reverse complement strand
CGGCAGTGGGCAAGGAGCATAAGTCGAAACGTTTCAAATGCGAATACTGTTGCAATGGAATATGTCAACGGCCAAATCAGTTTGAGCGAAAAATAATGTAAAAATAAAAAAGAGCCAAACTGCTATGAGTCTGGCTCTATAAAATGGCTCTCTAAACATCTACCACTATTTTTCCGTGCCGTTGATATATTCGCTGACTTATGCGACGATAACCACCACGAAGGGCAAATATTAGGGAGTTTCTATCTTGTTTTATCGGTCAAAATGTTTTATAGTAGGTATTTTTCGGGTTCGAGTTCAAGTCTCGTTTGGTTTGTTTACAAGACTTGAACCCGAAAAAAATGTAAAAATATAACCCAATCGAACCATTACGGGTTCAACTGGGTCTCGTTTGGTGCGGTCACCGAGACTTGAACTCGGACGGTGTAACCATACGCCCCTCAAACGTACGCGTCTGCCTATTCCGCCATGACCGCTTAACATTGCCTATTATATGATTAAGAGTCGGGCGTTGTCAAGGAGTTTTACGCCTAAATTTTGCTAAAAGACAACATTTTTTTCAAACTCATATATTGTCATTATGAGCGAGAGCGTGAGTGGCGGCAATATTCAATCGGACGGCGTGGCGGCGACGTTTTCTTGTATTCCGAGCGACCCTTTGTCGCAAAACGTGCTTGCGAGCGCACTTGCGGATTCGATTTGCAGGGGAAAATCGCGCACAGAGATTGCAAACGTATTGCAGTTTTTGCAAATTTTGTCCTGCCTTATGAAAAATTATTTGATTTGAGGGCTCTTGCTATTGAATCGAAATGCCGAGTGTGGTATATTAATTATATTATTGCGCGCGCGCCACAAAAAAATACACTGCGAGCGCAATGTTTTGCACAATGACTGACAGTTTCGGTTTCAAACGTAAAAGCGGAATGCTTATGGCGGTAAGTTCGCTTCCGAGCGAGTGGGGAATAGGCACTTTCGGTGCGCCTTGCAAGCGTTTTATAGACTTTTTGAGCGCGACAAAAACCAAGTGTTGGCAGATTTTGCCTCTCAATCCCACCACATACGGCGATAGTCCCTATCAATCGCCTGCGTCTTTTGCGGGCAATCATTACTATATAAACCCTCAAACGCTGTTTGAAAAAGGCTTGCTTGACGAGAGCGAATTGAAATCCGCTCGCCATATCTGCGAAAAAACCGATTACGGCTGGCTTTTCGAAAACAAAGCGGCACTTCTCAAAAAGGCGTACGAGCGTTTCGAGCATACTCCGATTTTCGAGCGTTTTTGCGACGAAAACGCGACGTGGCTTGACGATTACGCCTATTTTATGTCGCTCAAAGAAGCGTTCGGCTACAAGGCGTGGAACGAATGGAACGACGAGTTCCGCATCTATGACAACGCGCAAAAGCACAAGAGCGAATTTGCGCGAAATATCGATTTTTGGAAGTTCGTGCAGTTCGAGTTTTTCACGGAATGGAACGACGTTCGCGAATATGCCCATTCAAAAGATATAACTATCGTCGGGGATATGCCCATTTACGTTGCGTACGATTCGGCGGACGTATGGAGCAATCCGTCGATGTTCCTTTTGGACGAGGATTTGAATCCGACCGTCGTTGCGGGCTGTCCGCCCGACGCATACGCCGAGGACGGTCAACTTTGGGGCAATCCCATCTACGACTACGACAAAATGCAAGAGGACGGCTACGAGTGGTGGATTGAGCGTATAAAGCAGAGTTTCAAGATGTACGACATCTTGCGTATCGACCATTTCAGAGGTTTTGCAGGCTATTTCGTCATCAAAAACGGCGAAAGAACCGCAAAAGACGGCAAGTGGAAGATAGGTCCTCGCGAAAAACTTTTCGACGAAGTGAATCGCCGTATGCCGGGGGCGAAAATCATTGCGGAAGACTTGGGACACATCACCGACGACGTGCGCGAATTGCTTGCATATTGCGGTTATCCGGGAATGAAAGTTCTGCAATTTGCGTTTTCTAACGACGACAACGAATATCTGCCGAGAACGTACAAGGACGGCAACTGCGTGGTGTACACCGGCTCGCACGACGCCGATTGCACGTATTCGTGGTGCAAAAACCTCAAAGGCGACCGACTTGCCCGATTCAAAAAGGAATGTCTGCGCCTTTGCGGCGGCGCGAACAGAACGTACGCAATGATAAATCTTGCGTTCGGCTCAATCGCAAATCTCGCAATCGTTCCGTTGCAGGACTGGCTGTTGCTTCCCAACGAGAAGGGAAGAATGAACACGCCGTCCGTTGCGCAAGGCAACTGGGTGTGGCGCGCCCCGAAGAACTACGACAGCCCCGAACTCATCGAGAGAATAAAAAGGACGAACAAGCAATTTCACCGTGAAGCTTAAGTTCTTGATACGTCGGTATGTTATTGCGAGGAAGCGAAGTGACCGTGGGAATCCGGCGTAGCGAAATTCATCGAAAAACGATATAATTAAAGCAAAAATAAAAGCACTCGGCGAGTGCTTTTATTTTTGCGTTTATGCGTTTAGATTTTACATTTTTGCGATGTATGCCGCAAGTTCGTTGAAGATTACGTCAAGACCGTGTGCGCCTGCGTCGGGATAACCGATTGAACGCTCGCCAACCGTGCCCGCTCTGCCGAGAGTCGCAACGTGAGTCTTGGTTGCTTCTGCGCCGTCGTGTGCCGCCTTTGCGCCGAGGTTGAGACCTTCTTGCAATTTCTTGCCTTCTTCTGCCGCTTTGGTGAGAGCCATTGCGCAAGGTTTGAGAGCGTCAACGAGCGTCTTGTCGCCGATTTCCGCGCCCTTGCCGAAGGACTTTTTGCCCGTTTCGTACACGCCGCGATTTGCTTCGGTGAAGAGAAGCGCAATATCCGTGAGGTTGACTTCTTTCTTGCCGAGCATTGCTTTGCCTGCGTATTTGAATGCAGAACCCCAGATAGGACCGGACGCGCCGCCGCAGTATTCTTTGATGATTTCACTGCAACTTACGAGGAACTGACCGATGTCGCCTTTCTTTCTGGTTGCCCAGTCCGCTTTGAGTTGTCTGAAACCTTTTGCGATTGACATACCGAAGTCGCCGTCGCCCATTTTGTCCGCTTCGCAGAAGGGAACTTCGTTTTCGATGACGATATCTGCCATCTTGTCTACGATTTGAACGAATGCCGCCGTATTGATTGTTTCACCGACGACGGGTTTGCCTTCGACTTCGTAAACCGCAACTTCTTCGACTTCCGCTTTTGCGGCTTTCTTGGTTGCTTTTGCTTCGACGTGTTCTTGCGGAACATAACCGAGTGCTCTGCCGATTGCTTGCACTGCTTCGAGAGCCGCTTCCGCTTGTTCGCTCATTGCCGCGCCCCAAGTGAGTGCGGGCGTGCAAACGGGGTAGTCTACGAGTGCTTTGAGTTCGCTGTCCACTCTCAACACGGAAATAGACGCGCCTGCCATATCGATGGACGTCATAAAGTTGCCGACGATAGTGCGGTGAATCTTGATTCCGTCCGCGTTCAACGCTTTCGTTACGGAATTGTTGAGGATATAGAGTTCTTGAAGCGGTGTGCCGCCGAAACCGTTGATGAGAAGCACGATTTCTTCGCCCTTTTGAAGTTTGAGGTCTTCTTCGAGGTCGGTGAGGATACGTCTTGACAAATCGTCGCAGAACGTGCCCGTCGAGTAGTCGATTTTCTCGCGGAAACGACCGGGTTCGCCGTGAATGCCTACGCCGAATTCCATTTCGTCGTCGCCGATTTCAAACGTGGGGTGACCTGCCGCCGGAACGGTGCAACTGGTGAATGCGAAGCCGAAAGAACGAACGTTGTCGATAACTTTGTTTGCAACCGCTTTGACTTCTTCGAGGCTCTTGCCTTGTTCTGCCGCCGCGCCCGCGCATTTATGCACCAAAACCGTGCCTGCAACGCCTCTGCGACCGACGGTGTAGAGAGAGTCTTTGACTGCGATGTCGTCGTTGACGTACACTGCGTCCACTTTGATTCCGTCGTCTTGAGCGTCGCTCATGGCGTTGTTGAAGTTCATACAATCGCCCGAATAGTTTTTGACGATGAGAAGCACGCCTTTATCCGTCGCGCATTGTTTGATTGCGTTGTAAACCTGAACTTGCGAGGGGGAAGCAAAGACGTCGCCGCAAACCGCCGCGTCGAGCATGCCTTTGCCTACGAAACCTGCGTGAGCGGGTTCGTGACCGCTGCCGCCGCCCGAAATGAGGCTGACTTTTGCGTCGTTGATGTCTTTCTTTTTGACGACTTTATATTTTTCGACAAATTCGAGTTCGGGATGTGCTGCGGCAAGTCCGTGACACATATCGTACACGAAACTTTGAGCCGTATTCATAATTTTCTTCATAACAGTCTCCTTATTTGCCGCGCCGATAGGGAAGAATACTCAAAAGGATATATTGTTTTGCGTTATACAATAAATAACAACGATATTCACGCGGGCGTATTACGCATTATGTGAAAATATCGATATTCTATCCGTATATTCTGCGCTTTAAGCACGGTTTTTTATAAGACACACCCTTGCGTTTGCAAGGGTGTGCGCTTTTCAATTAGTGGCAGCATTCGCAGTCGCAGCCGTATCTGAAATCGTGACCGATTTTGTCTGCCGCTTTGATTGCCGCGATAACCATATCTTCCGTTACGGGGAAGGGCATATTGTGGATAGATTCGTCGGGGATGCAAGTCTTTGCAGCAACGATCTTGTATTCTTCTTCGGTGAGTTCTTCTCTGATGACTTCACCCGTGCGCGGATTCGTCATAAGGTCGTGCAAGCAGACGGGAAGACCTACTTCGTCGCAGAAGTTGAGAACTTCGTAGAGTTCTTCTTCGGGGCTGTTTTCAAGCACGAGTTGGCAGATTGTGCCGAATGCGACGACTTCGCCGTGCATGCAGCAGGAGTGAATGTCGTGAACGGCAGTCAAACCGTCGTGGATTGCGTGTGCTGCGGCAAGACCGCCCGATTCGAATCCGAGACCGGAAAGAAGAATGTTGGTTTCGACGATTTTTTCAAAAGCGGGGGTTACGACGTTGCAGTCGCAAGCAGCTTTTGCCTTTGCGCCGTCGCTGATAAGGTTGCGATAGCAAAGTTCGGCAAGTGCCGCTGCCGTGTAAGTGCCGTAGCCGAGAAGCGTGCCTTTCTTTCTGTCTGCGCCGCAGGGAAGACCCGCGTTGACGTTGGATACGCTGTTGACGTTTGCTCTTGCCTCGAAGTAGGTGGAAAGAGCGTCGCCCATACCGCTTACGAGGAAGCGAGTCGGTGCGTTTGCGATGACGTTGAGGTCGATAAGAACGACGGACGGGCTTTGACGGAAGTATGCGTAATCGTCAAATTCGTGATTGTCGGTGTAAAGAACCGCAGAGTGGGAAGTCGGAGCGTCCGTTGCCGCGATGGTGGGGCAGATGATGAGAGGATTGCCTGCCGCAACGCACTTCGAAGTGTCGATTGCTTTGCCGCCGCCAAGACCGATGGTGCAGTTGCACTTGTTTGCTTTTGCAAAATCTTGCAACGCTTTCACGACCGTGCGTGAACATTCGCCCTTAAAGAGGTCGCAAGAAACGAATTCGACGCCGTATTTCTTTTGGGTAGCTTCGAGTTTTTCTTTGACGAGGTTGAGAGCAAACGGGTCAGCGATAAGAAGTGCTTTCTTACCGAAGGTTTTTACAAAATAACCAAGGTTCAACAATTCGTTTTCGCCTTGAACGTACTTTGTGGGACAAATAAATGCTTTTCTCATAACAATCTCCTTTTTATAAGGTTATTTTTTAATGTAAAAACATTATATATCGAACAAATGAATAATTCAATACCCAAAATGCTAAAATATGGAAATTTTTGCAAAATTTTTCAAAAAAACGTTGATTTTGAAGGTCGCCGCGCGGAAAATTCATAAAATTTTAATGTTTTTTTCAAAAAAAGTTGAATAATTTGAAAATGCGCTTATAATGAAAAACAATAAAAACCGCAAAAAAACCGCAAAAACACGGCAAAATTTTTGCGGGATACAAAGCAATAAACGCTACGGAAAATTTGCATAAAGAACCGTAAAACGCACGGCGAATAATTTGCGGAAAACTACGCGAACAATCCGCATAAAAATCAACTTTACTCAAACATAAAACAAGGAGGTCGTATGGACGTTCAATCTTCAATTCAAAAACGTGTGGAATGGATAAGAAAAATCCTTTCCGAATCGGGCGCAAAAGGCATCATTTACGGCAACAGCGGCGGCAAAGACTGCACCCTCGTCGGCGCGCTTTGCAAACTCGCAACCGACAACGTACTCGGCGTCATTATGCCGTGTCAATCTTCGCAAAACTACGGCAGTGACCGCGACGACGCTTTGAGAGCGGGCAAGCATTTCGGCATACAGCAAATCGAAATCGACCTCACAAAGACAAAAGAAGCACTCGTTGCGGCTTTGGGTGACGAACTCACACGCGACAATGCGGGCGAAGCGAACTTGAAAATGGCAAACGTCAACATCAATCCTCGTCTTCGTATGACCACGCTTTACGCTTTGGGACAAGCGCGCGGCTATCTCGTCGCAGGCACGGGCAACCTTGACGAAGCGACTCTCGGATACTTCACCAAGTGGGGTGACGGCGCACACGACTTCAATCCTATCGCGGACTTGACCGTCGGCGAGATATACGAACATCTCAGAGCCTTGAACGCACCATCGACCATCATCGAAAAAGCACCGTCAGCCGGACTTTATCAGGGGCAAACCGACGAATCCGAACTCGGCATCAAGTACGCCGACGTCGATAAATATCTGCGCGGAGAGCCGATTCCCGAAGATGTGAAAGTCAAGATTGAGAGGGCGCGTGCTCGGTCTTTGCACAAGACCCGTATGCCTCGCAAATACGGCGAATGAGGGCACTATTGAGCGAATAACTTTGTCAGGCACGGTTTGCCTCAAAATCGTGTACGCCTATGTACACTGGGTTTTGATTCAAGCCGTGCCTTTCGCGTTCTTCATCTCAATATTGCCCTCATTATTTTTATGGGGTAGGGTTGCTATCCGATGGGCTTTTTCGCGCTCTACATCCAAATATCAAACTTATTCGCCGCATTTGAATATCTGATAATTAGGTCTCTTTCTCGTTATACATCGATTTGGCGACTTATCAGGGTATTTGCGATTACGACAAACTTATTTGCCGCATTTGAATATCTAATAATTAGGGTTGCCGGTTCGGGTGTCTCTTTTGAAAATAATAAATAGATAGAGTATATACTATATTTCGATATTTTATTATAAATATCAAATTATCTATTGCGATTGTTTTTGTTTTATGTTAAACTTTTTAAGGTTATCATTATTCAACTACAAAGGAGGGCTTACAATGGCTCATTTAAGCGAAGCGGCGGTTAAGCAAATCAATGTGATTTGTGACAGATACGTCGGCGAAAACACGCCTCTTATGATGATTTTGAGCGACATTCAAAAGGAATACGGCTATATTCCTCTCGAAGTGCAAGAAATCGTTTCTGAGAGGACGGGCATTTCCGTTGCCGAAATCTACGGCGTGGTGACGTTCTATTCTTTCTTCTCTTTGACACCGAAGGGAAAATACGTTATCGGTTGCTGTTTAGGCACGGCTTGCTATGTTAAGGGTGCGCAACAAGTTATCGACAAATTCAGCGAAATCCTCGGCATCAAACCGGGTGAAACCACCAAAGACGGTTTGTTCACCATCGACGCTTTGCGTTGCATCGGCGCGTGCGGAATCGCCCCTGCTGTTTCCATCAACGGTCAGGTGTATCCCAAAGTTTCCGTGAACGCCGTTCCCGCAATCATCGAAGAATACAGAGCGAAGGAGGACTGAGTTATGATTAGAAATTTTGCCGATTTGGACAGAACTTGTCAAGATTGTTCTTCTTGTCTCGACGCGAAGTTTACGGGCAGCGACGGCAGACGTCACGTCGTTTTGTGCGGCGGTACGGGCTGTTTGTCCTCTCATTCCGACGAAATCAGAGAAGAATTCGTAAAACTTATTAATGAAAAAGGCTTGCACGACAAAGTGACCGTCAACCAAGTTGGTTGCTTCGGTTTCTGCTCGCAAGGACCTTTCGTTAAAATTTATCCCGAAGATACTCTTTACAGAATGGTCAAAATCGACGACGTGAAAGAAATCGTCGAAAAAGACCTCGAAAACGGTGAAGTCGTTGACAGACTTCTTTACGTCGACCCGGTCACCAAAGAGAAAATCTCCAAGCAAGACGACATCACGTTCTACAAAAAGCAAGTTCGTATCGCGTTGCACGGCTGCGGAAGCATAAACCCCGAAAAAATCGAGGAAGCACTCGGCGCGGGTGCGTTCAAAGGACTTGAAAGAGCGCTTCAAATGGACAGACAAGAAGTCATCAACGAGATTTTGGCTTCCGGTCTTCGCGGACGCGGCGGCGGCGGATTCCCCACGGGCAGAAAGTGGCAATTCGCATACGCTCAACCCGAAGGCGCAAAGTATGTCGTTTGCAACGGCGACGAAGGCGACCCGGGCGCGTTTATGGACCGTTCCATTCTCGAAGGAAACCCCCTTGCCGTCATCGAAGGTATGATGATTGCAGGTTATGCAATCGGCGCGCAAAACGGTTATTTCTATGTCCGCGCAGAATACCCCATCGCGGTCAACAGACTTCGTATCGCAATCAAGCAAGCGGAAGAACTCGGACTTTTGGGCGACAACATTCTTGGCACGAACTTCTCGTTCAGAGTGCATATCCGTCTCGGCGCAGGCGCGTTCGTATGCGGTGAAGAAACCGCGCTTCTCAACTCGATAGAGGGCAAGAGAGGTATGCCGCGTCCTCGTCCGCCGTTCCCTGCGGTCAAAGGTCTTTGGGAATCCCCGACAATCGTCAACAACGTTGAAACCCTTGCGTGCGTTCCTTACATAATGAGAGAAGGTTATGAGAAGTTCACTTGCTTCGGCACCGAAAAATCCAAAGGCACCAAAGTTTTCGCACTCGGCGGAAAGGTGAACAACGTCGGTCTTGTCGAAGTGCCTATGGGTACGACCTTGCGCGAACTCATTTACGATATCGGCGGCGGTATTCCGAACGGCAAAAAATTCAAAGCCATTCAAACGGGCGGTCCGTCGGGCGGATGTCTTACCGCAGACGACCTCGACGCTCTCATCGACTTCGACAACCTCGTCGCAAAAGGCTCTATGATGGGCAGCGGCGGCGCAATCGTTATGGACGAAGACAACTGTATGGTCGACGTTGCGAAGTTCTATATGGAATTTATTTGCGACGAGTCTTGCGGAAAATGCTCTCCCTGCCGTATCGGCACGAAGCGTATGCTCGAATTGCTCACCAAAATCACCAAGGGCAAGGCGACTATGGAAGACCTCGACAAACTTATGGACCTTGCTTCCAACATCAAAAACGACTCTCTCTGCGCGCTCGGTCAAACCGCGCCGAATCCCATTCTTTCCACGCTCGCGCACTTCAAAGACGAATATATCGCGCATATCGTGGACAAAAAATGCCCCGCACACGTTTGCAAGAGCCTTATGAACTACGAGGTTATCGCCGACAAGTGCGTAGGATGCGGACTCTGCGAGAGAAACTGCCCCGTGGCTGCAATCCACACCACCAACTATATCGCCCCCGGACACAAACTTCCGTCGAGAGAAATCGACAAAGAGAAGTGCATCAAGTGCGGTATGTGTATGGCCGCTTGCAGACTCAAAGCAATCGAGAAGAAATAAGGAGAGAGGATTATGGCGAAAATCAATATAAAAATAGAAGGCGTACCTTATCAAGTCGAACAAGGTATGACTATACTCGAAGCCGCAAAGGCTTGCGGATACGAAATTCCGTCTCTTTGCGCATATAATCACGGCGAATGTTCGCAAGGCTCTTGCCGCGTATGTCTTGTCGAAGCAACCGGCGCGAGAGGCCTCGTTGCGTCCTGCGTTTATCCCGTCGCAGAGGGTATGGAAATCACAATTTCTTCCCCCAAAGCGGTGCAGGCAAGAAGATCGTCCGTCGAACTATTGCTTTCAAACCACAACAGAAACTGCCAAGAGTGCGACAAAAACGGTAAGTGCGAACTTTTGCACGTCGCAATCCTCACCGGCGCAAGAGAAGGTCTTTACGAGGGCGAAAAAACGCCCGTAACCGTGGACGTCGTTACGCCGTCAATCAAGAGAGACACATCGAAGTGCGTGCTTTGCGGCAGATGTATCGAAAGATGCAAGAACGCACACGGACTTTCCGTTCTCGGATTCGAAAAGAGAGGTTTCAAAACCATCGTCGCGCCCGCTCAAAACAGAAGTTTTGCCGACTCGCCGTGTATCCTTTGCGGTCAATGCGTAAGCGTTTGCCCCACCGGCGCACTTATGGAAGTGAGCGAAATAGACAAGGTTGACGAGGCGTTCAAACAAGGCAAATACGTCGTCGTTCAAACCGCGCCCGCAGTTCGCGCCGCTCTCGGAGAAGAATTCGATATGCCCGTCGGCACTCTCGTCACGGGCAAAATGGTCGCGGCTTTGCGCAGACTCGGATTCAAAAAGGTGTTCGACACCAACTTCGGCGCGGACCTCACCATTATGGAAGAAGCAACCGAACTTCTCACTCGCGTGAAAGAGGGCGGCGTTCTTCCGATGATCACGTCTTGCTCACCCGGTTGGATCAACTATGCGGAGTATTATTACGGAGATTTGCTCGGACATCTGTCCTCTTGCAAATCGCCTCACGAAATGTTCGGCGCAATCCTCAAAACCTATTATGCGGAACAAAACGGAATCAAACCCGAAGATATGTTCGTAGTGTCCGTTATGCCTTGCACCGCAAAGAAGTTTGAAAAGGAAAGAAAGCAACTTATGGTCAACGGACTCAAAGACGTTGACGCCGTTCTCACCACGAGAGAACTTGCAAAACTCATCAAGCGCGCGGGTATCCGCTTTACCAAACTTCCCGACGAGCAATTCGACAACGACATTGTCGGCGAATACACGGGCGCAGGCGTCATTTTCGGCGCAACTGGCGGCGTTATGGAAGCGGCTTTGCGCACTGCCGCATTCGTGCTTGACGGCAAAGAACTCGAGCACGTCGAACTTCAAGACGTGCGCGGTATGCAGGGTATCAAGGAAGCAACCTACCATCTCGGCGGTATGGACGTCAAAGTTGCGGTTGCTTCGGGTATGAAGAACGCAAAAGTCTTGCTCGACCAAATCAGAGAAGGCAAGAGTCCCTATCACTTCATCGAGATTATGGGTTGCCCCGGCGGTTGCGTTGCAGGTGGCGGACAACCGTTCGTCAAACCTTGCTTCCTTCCCAACGAGGACGATGACATTCTCGACACATTCCGCAATAAACGTGCTTCCGCACTCTATCAAGAGGACGAGAGCAAACAAATCCGCGTATCTCACCGCAACGAACAAATCAAGAAACTTTACGACGAGTTCTTGGGCGAACCGAACAGCCATTTGGCGCACGAGTTGTTGCATACGTCGTATGCTGCTCGCACTCGTTTCCCCAACTAAAATTGTGTGATTGAGCGACTAACTGTGTCAACGCCCTTTTGCGCACCCGTCACGTACGATTAGTACGTTAGGCGGGTTTGCAAAAGGGCGTTTCCTTGTTATTCATCTCAATCACGCAATTTTAGTGCAATTTTAGTAAAATCCTATCAAGGTGTGCCTTTCTTGTTATCTATCTGTTTGGCGCAATTTTAGTACAGCATATAACAATTCACACATTCCTAAAACCATATTCATTATCTATAACAATTTAATCTAAAAAATCCAAAAATAAAAAATAAAAGACGCAATGCGCCTTTTATTTATACTTTTTCAATAATTAAACTGTCGTTTCAGTGAGTTAGAATATATTTTTCCAAATCGCTGAACCAATCGAAACGAAGTTCCTCGCCGTCGATTTTCACAGTGACGGGGAAGTGACAAAAAGCAAACTCGCATAGAGCCTGCTTCTTGTCGTCGTATGTTTTGTTTTCAAATTCTATCGTCATATCAGCAGTTGAGAAGACGCCAAATCGACTTCTTGACAATCATCATAATGAGGTCAACGAGCCATACGATATTGAAGCCGAATATCAAACGAAGAAGTCCTGCAACTATTTTGCCTTCCGAAAATCTTGTGACTGCGCCGAGAATCCACGCAGTGACGGGAATGATTGCAAGAATAAGACTTACGATACGACCGAGTCCGAAATAATCGCCTTTACGTTTTGCCATAATAAATCCTCACATAGTTATTTTTTAGGAATTATCCTACGTTAAGTATATTAACACATCGTCGTAAAAATGTAAATATCGATTGAAAAATTATGGGCGTTTTTTGCCGTTTTTTTGCGGTTTTTATACGTTTTTTCGACGCTTTCGCGGCAAGCGTTCGTACTGCTGTCGTTTGCAAAAATTTTTTTGAGAAGATAGCGATTATTTTCCGTTTGCTATTGAAATGAGGGGTGCGTTTTGATACAATAATCATATTAAGCATAAAGGGGACAACTATGCAGGAAGAAACAAACGTATCGGCAGTTTCGAGTGCCGAAGGGACGAATTTTTCGCAACCGAGCGAAAAACTGTCCAATCGCAATCTGTTTATGTACGCTCTCGGTACATTCGGACGGGATTTTCTGTACAACTTATTCAACGGTTATCTTTTGTCGTTTTGCGTATTCACAAAAACACTGAATACGGCTCAATTTACCGCGATTACGTTCATCATTGTCGCGGCGAGAATATTCGACGCGTTCAACGACCCGATTATGGGCGGTATCGTGGAAAACACTCGCACGAAATGGGGCAAGTATAAGCCGTGGCAACTCATAGGTTGTGTGACGACGGCGGGTGTGATTATCACGCTGTTTTGCGTGCCTGCGCAAGGGTGGGCGTTTATCGGGTTGCTTGCGGCGATGTATTTCCTTTTCAGCATCACATATACAATGAACGACATTTCTTATTGGGGGATGATGCCTTCGCTCACAAGCGATCCGCACGATCGCGACAAACTTATGACATTCACTCAGATCGTCATAGGACTTGCGGGCGGTCTTTGCGGACTTGTCGTTCCCACATTCGCAATGGGCGAGCATCCCATCGGCGGAAGCGCTACGAACGCATTTGCGATTATGGGTATTTCTGCTGGCGTGCTTATGGTTGCGTTCCAGATGTTCACGATATTCGGCGTAAAAGAAAAACCGTTGCCCGCTCGTTTGATGAAAACACCGCCGATGAAACTCAAAGATATGTTCAAGGTGCTCACGAAGAACGACCAACTTTTGTGGAGCACGCTCATATTGCTGCTGTATTCGACGGGTACGGGCGTCGTGAACGGGGGACTCGGGATGATGTACGTCTATTTCGACAACGCGTACAACGGCACGCTTTGGATGCTGTTCGGGATCGGATTTGCCGCAGTATCGGCTGTTTTCACCGTGTTTTATCCTGCAATTTCAAAGAAATTCGGTCGTGACAAACTCATATATTCGGGCGGAATTTCACTTATAATAGGCTATGTTTTGATGATGATTTTCGGATTGACGATTCCCAAAATTCATCTGTTCAGCGTTTTGGGAATGGACTTCAATTTGCGCTTCGTTATGGTGATTATCGCAAACACGATTGCGGGTTGGAGCGGCGGCTTCTATATGATTATGGTCATCAACATCGCAAATACGGTCGAGTACAACGAGTACAAGACGGGCAGACGTGACGAGGGCTTGATTTTTGCACTTCGTCCGTTCACGGCAAAACTGTCGTCCGCACTAAATCAGGGTATAGTATCGCTTGTCTACATTGTTGCAGGCGTTCTGACATACACCAATCGTATCACCGATATAGACAGAAAACTGAGTTCGGAAACCTATGAACACGTCATTGCCGACGTTCAAGCAAACGGACAGGACAGCATAAAGATTTTGCTGGCTTGTATGTGTCTGATTCCTATAGTGTTTATGGCAGCAACGCTTATTATCTACAAAAAGAAGTTCAAATTGAACGAGGCGAAAATGACGGAAATGGCAACCGTAATTCAAGCGCGCAAAGCCGAAGAAGAAGCAATCGAAGCGGAGGAAGCGCAAGAGGAAATCGCAGGGGTCGAAAGCGAACTTAAAAACGGCGATATAGAAACGCAAGAAGAACGAGCCGTAGACGAAAATCTTGCCGTCGCTTCCGACAACTCGCAAGACATAGAAAATGATATTTAATAAATTATTCCGCAATAAATAACGGCGACTAAACGGTCGCCGTTATTTATTGCGGAATTTACAAACACTTATTTAAGGCGTACTTATAAACGGAATGTGCTTATTCGCAGACGGAACACGAGCCGCAACGGCGGCGAGCCATTGCTCAAACGGCGTTGCGGCGAAGTCAATCGCCCACATCGTCATTCAGAGCGTAGCGTGGGAATCCCCTAAATAGAAATGAACACTTTTGGGGCGATTGCCAAAAGCCGCACTTGTTCTTGCAATCACTAACCGCGCAGAAAATTTGTGCTATCAGTTTAGACACGGATAAAAATTCAAGCCACAGTTTCGCAAAATTATCTGCTTGGTGAAGCGCACTTTGTGCGCAAACGGAAAAATTTGAGGCGGTATGGGCGCGACGCGTTAAACAACACATCCAGTGAATGTGTTGTAGCCAAAGCGAACGAGGCGGATTGCCTCGCAAAAGCCGAAGTCCAAACACGTGAGGAAGGGGGAAGTTTTAATTAAAGTACGCGCCGTCAAACTCTTGTAGAGGAAGAACAACTCTTGTAATGAAGGGCAAGTTATATTTTTTCTTTGCCGTTCTTCGTTCTTTACAAATAGCCCTTTCAATGATACAATTATCTAAAATAATACTTATTTTAGGGTTACAAATGAGCAAGGAAAGACAAAAGTTAGGTTTGGTTCTCGAAGGCGGCGGTGTAAAAGGCGCATATCAAATCGGCGCGCTTATGGCGATTAGAGAACTTATGGTTGACTTCGACGGCGTTGCGGGTACGTCCATAGGCGCGATAAACGGCGCGATATATCTCGAAGGCGGCTATTCCAAACTGTTCGACGTGTGGAACGAAATTAGAACCAACACCGTATTCGATTTGAGCGACGATGAACTCGCCGAATTGAACGGCTTGGATTTGCGCCCCGCAATTTTGAGAATACTGGCGGAAAAAAAACTCAATACTTTCAAAATGCTCGAATCTTCCTATCAAAAATCGCAAAAGTTTTTTGAAACGATAGTGAACGAAGACGATATTCGCGCATCGGGCAAGGACTTTGGACTCGTCGCTTTCAACATCAGCGATATGCAACCGTTTGAAAAGATGATGAGCGAAATAGACGAGGGAAAACTTGTGGACTATATCATTGCTTCCGCAACGTTCCCGATTTTTCCGCCCAAAGTAATAGACGAGAAAAAATACATAGACGGCGGCGTTTACGACAATATGCCAGTAAATCTGCTCACGAGGCACGGCTACGACAAAATACTCGTGATTCGCACGAACGTCGAAAGCAAGCAACCCAAGCGCAAAGTCGAGGGCAATCCGAATCTCTTTTATATTATCCCGAAAGAAGATCTCGGACCTGCGATGGCGTTTTCGAAAACTCGTATCCGCGCATATATGCAGATGGGCTACGACGATACGAAAGAACTGATGCAAAACGGTCTTTCCGAGTTTTTGCTTGGCTGAAATCGTCTTAATCTAAAAGGATATGGCAAAGATAAAATATAGGTGAAATATGTCGCAAAACAAGATATTGCTTTTGGATTCGAACTCTCTAATGCACCGCGCATATCACGCGCTTCCCAACCTCAAATCCTCGAAGGGTTTGTACACGGGCGCGATATACGGCTTTTTGAGCATACTTTTGAAGATAATCAAAGAGCAAAAACCCACGCATATAGCGGCGGCTTTCGACCTGCACGGTCCGACGTTCCGCCACGAAATGTACAAGGAATACAAGGCGACCAGAAAGCCTATGGACGAGGAACTGCGCCAACAAGTCGAACCGCTAAAAGATCTCATAACCGCAATGGGTATCAAAATCGTGAGCAAACAAGGCTATGAGGGCGACGACATTCTCGGCACGCTGTCCAAGCGTTTTGACGACGAGTGCATAATCGTCACGGGCGACCGCGACAGTTTTCAACTCGTAAGTCCTACGACGAAGATTTTTTGGACGAAGAAGGGCGTAAGCGACATCGAAGTGTACGACGTCGAAAGACTGCTCGAAGACGGATTCACGGTAGAACAATTCATAGACTACAAGGCACTTCGCGGCGATGCGTCGGACAACGTCCCCGGTATTCCGAGCGTGGGCGAAAAGACGGCAAAACAACTGCTCGACAAATACGGCTCGCTCGAAAACATTTTGGCAAACGCCGAGCAAATCCCCGGCAAACTCGGACAAAACGTCGCAAACAACAAGGACCTCGCTTTGCTCAGCAAAGAACTCGTAACCATAAACTGTCACGTGCCTGTCGAGTGTACGCTCGACGAAATTGCGTTCACGCCCGTTTATTCGGGGGAAGTCAAGCAAAAACTTGCCGAACTCGAAATCTCGTCGCTTGCAAACCGTATGGTTTTCGACGGCGCGGAACAGACAACGCCCGCAAAGAAAAATATCGAAAAAACCACCGTTGTTCTCAAAACCGAGAGGGAGATAGAAAACGCCGCCAAGGGCGACACAATCGCAATACTTATAGGCAAAGACATATCGTTTGCCGTTGACGACAAAACCGAGTATACGATAAGTTGCATTGAAGATTTGTTCAGCGAAGGCATAGGATTCGACGACGCGCTTGCCGCACTTAAAAAGGCGGCGGCAGGCAAGGAACTCGTATGCTACGACTATAAATCTATGAGCAAGACGTACGGCTTCGAACAAGACAAATTCTTCGACGTTATGATTGCCGCGCACCTTGCAAGAGGCAGTGCGCCGATAAAGAGTATAGAGCAGGTTTTGGGTGCGGACGGCTACGAAACCGGTGCGGCGGAACTGTTTGCGGAAAGCGAGAATTTGCGCGAGCAGTTGGCGCAACAAGGACTTAATAGTCTGTTTTTCGACGTTGAACAGCCGCTTTGCGTAGTTTTGCGCAATATGGAAGAAAGAGGCGTTTGCGTTTCGGCAGACGTTTTGAAAACGCTTGAAAGCAAATACGGACAACTCATCGAGAGTTTGACCAAAGAGATTTACGCGCTTGCCGGCGAAACTTTCAACATCGCCTCGCCAAAGCAACTGGGCGATATACTTTTCGACAAACTCGGCTTGCCGCACGGCAAGAAAACGAAGACGGGTTATTCCGTAAGCGAGGACGTGCTTTCAAACCTTGCAAGCAAACATCCCATAGTCAACGCAGTGCTCGAATACCGCCACTACGCAAAACTTCAATCGACGTACGTTGTCGGACTTCAACCGCTTATCAACAGAGGCAAGATTCACACCGAGTTCAATCAGTGCATAACCCAGACGGGCAGACTGTCCTCGACCAATCCGAATCTTCAGAACATACCTGCGAGAAGCGACGAGGCAAAGGACATCAAGAGCGCGTTCGTGCCGAGCGAAAACTGCGTGCTCGTGAGTGCGGACTATTCGCAAATCGAACTTAGACTTCTTGCGCATATGAGCGGCGACGAGCAACTTATCGAGGCATTCAACAAGGACGAAGATATACACGCAATCACCGCTTCGCAAATTCTCGGCATACCGGTCGGCAAAGTTACACTGGCGCAAAGACGTGACGCAAAGGCGGTCAATTTCGGCATAATTTACGGCATAAGCGGTTTCGGTCTTGCGGAAAACTTGTCAATTCCGCAATATATGGCAAAAGAGTTTATCGCCAACTATTTCACGATGCACCCGAAGGTTCGCGCCTTTATGGACAAGAACGTCGAGGACGCACGCGAAAGGGGTTATTCGCTCACTATGCTCGGCAGACGCCGCAATCTTCCCGACCTCAAAGCGTCAAACTATATGGTGCGTTCCGCAGCAGAGCGTATGGCGATGAATACGCCGCTTCAAGGCTCGGCTGCCGACATCATCAAAATCGCTATGATAAACGTTGAAAAACGTCTTGAAAATATGAAATCCAAAATGATTCTTCAAATCCACGACGAGTTGATTATCGACGCGGCAAAGGATGAGGAAGAAGAAGTAAAAAAGATTCTGTCGTACGAAATGGGACACGCAATAAGGCTTTCCGTGCCACTCGTTGCCGAAGCCACGAGTGCGACGAACTGGGGTGAACTCAAATGAGAATCGCGGTTATCGGCGGAATAGGCTCGGGCAAAAGCGAGGTTATGAAAATCGCAAAGGGAAGGGGATTTTTCTGCCTCAGCGCAGACGAAATCAATGCCGAATTGCTCAAAACGCCGTCGTATATCCAAAAAATCGCGACATTGTTTCCGAGCGTCGTTTCAAACGGCGCAGTCGATAAAGGCGCACTCGCAAAAATCGTGTTTTCCGACCGTGGCGAGCGCAAAAAACTCAACGCGCTCGCACACCCCGAAATTATGCGGGTTATATCGGAATGTAAAGAAAGTCCGCTTGTCGTCGAACTTCCGCTTTTCATAGAGGGCGGCGACGAGGCGTTTGACGAAATCGTATACATCAGAGCGCCTCTTTCCAAACGTATTTCACGCTTGAAAAAGGGCAGAGGAATGAGCGTAAAGCAAGCGGTTTCGCGCATACGTTCGCAAGTTCCGTCCGCCGTGTTGAGGGCAAAAGCCACGATTGTTATTGACAATTCCCGCTCTCTTTCCGCTCTGCAAGCCCGCGCAAACGAAACTTTTAATCAAATTTTATCCAAATATAACAATCACTCATAATAAATCGTTAAATCACGCTTTTTTGTGATAACATACTATAAGTAAATAAATTAATCAAAATCCGCATAAATTTGCGAGATTGAAAGGAGAAAATTATGATAAACGGCAAAACCATCGTCATCACCGGTTCGAACAGCGGTATAGGTCTTGAAACGCTCAAATTGCTCGCAAACGGCAGCAATAAAATTTTGGCGGTTGACTTGCGCACCGACAGAATCGAGGCTCTTAACCTCAAAAACGTGTTCCCGATGGTGTGCGACGTGTCCACCAAAGAAAACGTCGATTCCATCTTTGCGACCGCAACCGAAAAACTCGGCTCGATCGACATCTTCTTCGCAAACGCCGGCTTCCCGTACTACGAAACGATGGACTACGTCAACTGGGAACGCATAGAAGACATCTTCAAAGTCAACGTGTATTCGCCCATCTATACATACCAAAAATACGTCGAATATCTCGGCGGCAAGCAAGGTCAAATGGCAATCACCGTTTCGGCAATCGGCAAGCTCGCAATGCCCGGCTACACGCTTTACAGCGCGAGCAAGTTTGCAATGCAAGGCTTCCAACAAGGTTTGCGCTACGAGCTTCCGAGCAACGTATCCCTCACTTGCCTCTATCCGATAGCCACCGACACTGGCTTCTTCAAAAAAGCGGTCGAGGGGCAGGATGGCAAAGTTATTCGCGAGCGGCCGTTCCCCGTGCAAAAACCTCAACACGTTGCCAAATGTATGGTGAGAGGTTTGGAGTATAAACGCAAATTTGTCAATCCGTCCAAACTTTTCACGTTTGCGCAATTCCTGTTTGCAATCTGCCCGCCGATCAAATGGGTGTATTTGAAACTGGAAAAGAACAAACTCGACCGTTTTACAGCACAAAAAGCGAACAAGTAATATTTTTATTGCTCCAAAAGAGAAATAATATCGATATACACAACAAATACACTAAAGTGCAAGTCCCGATTCAAAGCGAATCGGGACTTTTCGTATGCGGCGGCAAAATGACTATAGGATTGACATCTTTTGCCTTTTGGCGTATCATATAAAAAACTTTATCCGAATTTAGCGAAATACTCATTAGTTAGATATCGTCGTTTTAAGCGAAAAGTCTAAATCTTGCAAATTTGTTGCAAATATACTGCCGTTTTTCGGGGAATTTACTTTCGGAACAGGGTATGCTTCAATCGTAAGCGAAAGGCTTGCGAATAAACAAAAAGGAGAATAACCTATGAAAACCGAAAAAACAATGAAAGTAAAAAAGATAACATTGGTATCTTTGATTGTAGCAATAGTCGCTTCGGCAATTACGCTTATGTCCGTGTTTTTGCCAAAGCATAAGATAGCGCAAGCGGCTACAGATAAGGATGCTAAAAACACACAAGCCGAACAAACGATTTCTCAAATTGAAAGTCTCGAAGCGGAATATCAAAAGTCGTTTGACGAGCATGCAACGCTCTGGGAAAAGTATTTTGCCGAACTTCAGAAGCTCGACGAACTTCCAAACGATTTTGACGAAAAAGCATTCATCGGCGGGTTGACAACACTTACCGAAGACGAGAAGGAAACTCTTTTGAAGAACGTTGACGCTCTTGACGAACTCGACGCGAAACTCGACAAACTCTATGGCGAATTGTTCGATAAAGACGAAGACATTCTGTATAACGACTGCGAAGACGGTGCTTGTGATTTTGTAGAACGTGACGACAAATATTTCGCCGACGGAGAATGCGGTGACGGAGAATGCGGTGACGGAGATCTCGTTTTTATAGAAGACGACGAAAACTATTTCGGCGATAACTTTGAAAAAGCCTGCGACGAAGCGGAGCAAACGAACGATATGATTCAGTCACTTAGAAAAGAGTTCGACGAAGTTATGGACGCTCACGCTGAACTTTGGGACAAGGTCTTCGCATCTTATGACGAGCTTGACGAAAATTTCGATTACGCAAACTTTGACGAAGGAAAATACATCTCGGAACTTGTGGTTTTGACTGCGGAAGAGAAAGAAACTTTGCTTAAAGACCTTGCGAAACTCGATGAGATTGCTTCGAAAATTTCCGAACTTTGCGGTGCAAACTGCGGAGAATAAAAAATAAAACATATCCGGCAAAAGGCGCCACAACTTTGTGGCGCCTTTTGCGCACAGCGAGGGCATATGGCATACAGAATTTACATCGCCGACGATGAAAAAAACATACGAGAACTGTTGAAAAACTTTCTCCAAAGCGACGGATACGAAGTGAGCGCGTTTGAAAACGGCGACTTGCTTCTTATTGCGTTTGAAAAAGAGCCGTCCGACCTTGTCATTCTGGATATTATGATGCCCGGGCGCGACGGAATCGAGTGTGTGAAAGAAATAAGAAAATTTTCGTCCGTGCCGATTATTCTTCTCACTGCAAAAGACAGCGAACTCGACTATGTCAACGGAATAACGCTGGGCAGCGACGATTACCTGACAAAACCGTTTCGACCGACAATGCTTTTGATGAGAGTGAAATCCCTTTTAAGAAGGATTGAAATGAGCGCCGACAAAAAAAACAGAGGCAAGGTTTTGAAATATGCCGATTTGACGTATTCCGAAGACGAACACTCTGTTTTTGCAGATAAAACCCTTGTTCCGCTGACAAAGACCGAAATGAGTTTGCTGGTGTTTATGATGAACGAGTCGCAGAAAGCACATTCGCGCGACAGCCTTCTTGATGAAATCTGGGGTTTTGGCGAGGACGTCGAAACGCGAGCCATAGATGAGACCGTGAGGCGGATAAGAAAGAAACTTGTCGCCGCAAAGAGCATCGCTACGATTGAAACTGTGTGGGGCTACGGATACAAATTAAGCACGGATACAAATTAAGTGCGGCGGAGATATGTAAATGAAAAAGATAAAACTAAAAATCGTCATTATGTGTTTGTGCTCGGTTGCGCTCGTTCTTTGTACGCTGCTTGTTGTCGTAAACGTTGCAATTCCGCGAAATCTCGAAAGGCAGGCAAAACAAGCAATCAAATACGAAAGCGAAGAGTATTATCCTGAAGAAGAAAAGGAGGGAGGGAACCTTTTGAGTTCGAGCGTAGCATATCTTGAAATAGGACAGGAAAACGATGATTTGGTATATCTCACCGAAACGGAAAAAGCGGTGTTGGTGTTTTGCGCCGAAAACAATATCGTTTACGGCAATTTTTACAGAGTAAAGGACAAAAATCGGAACATGGTTTTGGCGGTTTATACTTCAGACGAGAACATATCCGAAAAATACGAGTATGTGTTGTTTGTTGATATAAGCGCAATATTAAATTACGTTAAATGGCTCAATTTGATGTTTTGCGGCGCGGTAATTGCCGTAGGTGCGGTAATATGCGTTATCGGCGTGAAACTCGGCACGACGATTGAATCGGCGCAAGAAATACGGCAGTCGTTTTTTCAAAACGCCTCGCACGAACTGAAAACTCCGCTTATGGCGATTCAGGGGTATGCCGAAGGAATAGAAACAGGAGTTTTGCCCGTGAAAGAATCCGTCGGCGTTATCCTTGAAGAAAGCGACCGGATGACCGAACTTATAGATGAGTTGCTGGCATTGTCGAAGATCGATTCCGCACAGGCGAGGACGGATTTTAGGGAAAACGATGTGACAGAAATAATAAAAAACGTTGCGTATTCGCTTACTCCTGCTTTTGAAAACAGCGGCAAGGAACTTAAACTCGATCTTTGCGACAAAGCGATTGTTTCGTGCGACGAAAGACAAATGCGAAAAGCCGTATCCAACCTTATATCCAACGCATTCAAGTATTGCGCAACGGAGGTAACCGCTGTGTGTATAAAAGAAAACGGCAAAGTCCGCATTGCGATTTCCGACGACGGCAACGGCATCGATAAAGACGATCTTCCGCACGTTTTCGAACGGTTTTATACGGGCAAAACGGGCAATACGGGCATAGGTCTTGCGCTCACGAAAGAAATAATTAAATTCCACGGAGGAGATATCAGAGTTTATAACCGCAACGGCGCGGTTTTTGAAATAACATTTCCGAAAGGCAAATGAAAAAACGGTATGATGCAAACGTCAAAAACCAGATAGTCTAAAATTCGTATTGGCAATGGCGACTTTTTTTAAGATAAAAACAAGGCGATTGAATTGTTGCGAGATAGATACACATATACTCAACTTTCATAGCAATATTAGTATGTTTTGAAAATCGCGTTGATATGAAAACGATATTTCCATTATTTTAATAACGGATATGGGGGCGGTTTCGGTTGACTTTGGCGGCGGAAGTGATAAAATAATCTCTCAAACAAGAGGGAATTTGTTGAGAAATACACGCTTTATCACAACGGATAAAATATGAAACCACTTCATTTTCACCATCAAGCCGTCGCCAAAGATATGGATATGACAAGCGGGCCGCTGCTCAAAAAGCTCATTGCGGTGTCCCTTCCGCTTGCGTTTTCGGGTATTTTGCAACTGCTGTTCAATGCGGCGGATTTGATAGTTATCGGTCAGTTTTCCGAAACGAGCACGCAATCGCTGGCGGCGGTTTCGTCAAACGTCGCGCTTATAAATCTCATAATCAACGTTGTCATAGGTTTGTCTATCGGCACGAATGTGGTTATGAGTCAGGCGATAGGCTCTCGTGACGAAAAGCGCGCGCAGAACACCGTGCATACGTCGGTGCTTTTGTCTCTCATAAGCGGTACAGCCGTTGGGCTTATCGGCGTTTTTTGCGCAAGATATTTCCTTGTTTGGATGAAAACCGACCCCGCGATTTTGGACAAGGCCACGGACTATTTGTTTATTTATTTTATCGGCACGCCCGCAAACGTGCTGTACAATTTCGGCGCGTCCATTCTTCGTGCAAAAGGCGATACGAAACGTCCGCTTATATACCTCACGGTTGCGGGTATCGTCAATGTTGCGCTCAACCTCATATTCGTTATCGTGGCAAAACTCGACGTCGAGGGCGTTGCCATTGCGACTATCGTAAGCCAGTATTTGTCCTGCATTATGCTCGTTATAACCCTCTTGAAAGAGGACGGATATTGCAAACTCGTGCTTAAAAAACTGCGCTTTCACAAGGACGAGTTGTTGCAGATACTCAAAGTCGGTTTGCCCAGCGGCATACTCAATTCGTTTTTCTCTGTCGCAAATGTGCTGATTCAAACGAATCTCAACACTTTCGGCTATTCGCTTGTCGCAGGCAGTTCGACGGGAAGCAACCTCGAAGGCTTCGTGTACACGTCTATGAACGCCGTGTCCAACGCAACCGTTACGTTCGTGGGGCAAAACTACGGCGCGAAAAAGCCCAAACGCATCAAAAAATCCGTGATTGAAGCGTCGATAATGATTCTCGTGATAAGCCTTTTTTGGACGCTCGTTCTGCTCACGGCAGGGCAGTATATCGCAAGGCTCTACACGTCCGATCCCGAAGTTATCGGCTACGCTTGCGCGAGAATGAAAATCATTTTGCCCATATACTTCGTTTGCGGTATCGTCGAGGTGCTTGTCGGTTGTATGCGCGGTATGGGCTACTCGTTCACGCCGATGGTTGCCAACTTCTTCTGTATATGCGTGTTCCGTATCGTGTGGATTTACACCGCGTGCAAAGTGGTCAATACGCCCGAAATGCTATATTTGAGTTGGCCTATAAGTTGGGTGCTGAACATCATCGTTGACGGCGTGATTATGGCGATAGTCTACAAGCGTGAGAAGCCGAAACTCTTATCCGCAGGCGAAACCGAACCGAGCGGCAACGTCGATTCGCAAATCGCAAAAGAGGACGAGGACGAATACAAGAGGGAAGTCGTGTTCGAAGAAGAACACGAAAGAGCCGAAAACAAATCGAACGTGACCGAAAACAAATCGAACGTGACCGAAAACAAATCGATGACCGAAAACAAATCGAGCGTGACCGAAAGCGAATCCGACGTAACGCAACAAGAATCGGACGAAACGAGGCAAAGCGAATCAGACATAATTAAACGAAGCGGCAAAAAAAATAACGTTGCGTAAAAATAGCGGAAAAGAAAACCGCGAAAAAAAAATCCTTCCGAAAATGCGGAAGGATTTTTTGAATGAATAAGTTGGTTTTTCGCTTACTTTTCGTTGATTTTTGATTATTTTTCGCTGTTTTTTAGTGTTTTTTTTACAGCGTTTTTTTTCGATATTCCGACGTTATTTTGCGATGTCGCGGTCAAAGTTTTCAAGGCATTTGACGGAAATCGCATAGCAGTCGGCAAGACATTCGGGGTTGAGATTGTCCGCCGTGTCGCGCATCGTGTGATAGTAGTCTTGAAGATTGTGGTCGAGAGCGGTGATACCCGTCGAGCGGAATCCCGCTTTGTTGAACGCCGCGTTGTCCGTTGCGCCGCCGAACGGGGGGACCCACGTCTTGCTGCATTTGATGCCGAGTTCGTTTGCGGCGGTTATGAATGAATCGCTCACTTCCTTGTCCGATTTCACCGTGCCGTTGAGGTCGCGATAGTTTACGCCGAGAAAACGGCTTTCGTGTATGGTGTCGTAGGAATAAATCCAAGTGGGAACGTCGTCGAACTCGCCTTTGTGCGCTTGACACCAAGCCATTGCGCCGCGAAGTCCCGCTTCTTCGCTTCCCGAAATGATTACTCCGACTTCCGTGTGTTCGAGCTCGATGCCTTGATCTTTCATTGCTTTGAGAATCGCAATGCCCATATAGCAACCGGTGAGGTTGTCGTTTGCGCCGTCCGTGATGGTGTTTTCATCCCACATAAAGTACATACCGACGAGGCAGGGGACCATAATCAAAATCGCAATGCCCATCCAGAAAAGCACCGGACCGTAAAGCGCGACGTAACCTGCGACGGTGTAGTCGATTACGGGTTGGCATTTGGTTGCGACTGCCGCCGCGATGTTCAATCCGAGCACTACAAGTCCGCTCACAACGCTCGTCACGAGGTGCGCAACGTGTGCCGTACCGCCGAATTTGTTGTTGACGGGCCAGTTCCAAACCGCGTCGGGGTGTCCGTTGAAAAACACTCTGCCTTTCACTTCGCCCGTGCATTTCTTGATGGCGGTAACGCTGTGTCCCGTCTTTTTGGGGAAGCACTTGTCAACGAGTTTTTTGTAAAGACCGAATTGAATGAACAAAATCGCAAATCCCAAGCCCGTAAGCACCGCTCCGAGAACGGGAAGGAAGAAGAACAGCACCATACCCGCAAGCACAAAGGTTATCGTGAAGTAAATCCAACCGAAAAACGCGTTGGGGTGTTCGGTGAAAGATTCGATGTCGGACCTTTCGCAACCGCAGTCGTGTTTGAGGTAGTCCGCCATATATTCGCACGCCATTTTTTCGCCCTCGCTGCCGGGATCGCGCTTTGGCATATCGTTGCAAATATGCGCGATTTCGTCGCACATAAACTTCGCGCTTTGCGCCTTGTTGTCGATAAGTTTTTGAAGTTTTCCCATAAACTTCCCCCTCGAATAAGATAAATTTATTATACAATACATAATTAAATCATTTCAATATGCGTTTTCGACAAAAGCCGACGCGAAAATCGACAATATGCGGATTTTGTATTATTAAAATTTTATTAAAAACCAACGACGGCAACAAAGAAAAGCGCATAGCGCAGTTAAGAAAAACGAGCGGTGGCAGTCGTTGAAACCGTATGCGGCGGAAAAAGAAAAGCGCGTGGTGGAAAATATATAAACCGTATACGGCAAATTGCAAAAAACTCGAAACGAAAATTCGGTAAAACGCAATGAGGCAAAGAAAATAAAGGCGTGCATAATCAGCAAAGTATTTTCGTTTCCCTCTTTGCTAAAATGCGATTTTGTGATATGATATTTTCATCAAAACGAGTGAGGCAGAATATGCAGGAAAAATGCAGTTGTTCAAAAGAACCTATCGGCACGATTCCTATCGTGCGAGTGATTGACAAAATCGACGAAATGTTTGAAAAAGACGATTTGCAAGGCGCAAAGCGCGTTCTCGAATACTGGGAAAAAGAAGCAAAAGCCTTGAACGATACCAAAGGACTTTTGGAAGTGCTAAGCGAGCAAATCGGGCTTTACCGCAAACTCGGCGACAAAGAAAAAGGACTCGCCGCCGTGGACGAAGCACTTGCGATTTTGGCGTGTAGCGGCACTTGTTCGAGCGTTGGCGACGCGACGATTTATCTTAATTGCGCCACGACTATGAAAGCGTTCGGAAAGGCGAAAGAAGCGATAAAGTACTACGAGATTGCAAAAGAGCGGTACGAAAAATCGCTTGAAAAAGACGACTATCGCCTTGCGGGACTGTACAACAATTACGCCACCGCGCTTTGCGATTTGCAAAGATTTTCAGAGGGCAGGGCGTACTATCGAAAGGCAATAGACTTGCTCAAAAACAAAGGCGGTTTTTGCGAACTTGCGGTGTCCTATGTCAATCTTGCGCACCTTGCGTTTAGCGAGGCGCAAAGCAAGGGCGAAACCTGCGACGAGGAAGTGGAAAACCTTTTGAACCTTGCATACGAGTGCCTTGATGACAAGTCGCTTGTTCGTGACGGAAACTATGCGTTCGTATGCTCGAAGTGTGCGCCGTCTTTTGAGTTTTTCGGATATTTCATTCAAAAAGCGGAACTCGAGAACAGAGCGAAACGAATCTACGAAAATAACAGAAAATAAGTTTTATCAAGTGTATATCGATAGATAAAACGTCGATTTTGAATATGAAAGGACTTGAAGAAGCAAGAAAGTTTTATGAAGAAGCGGGTGCGGAAATGATAAGCCGCAATTTTGGCGACTTTGAAAATCGCATTGCGGTCGGGCTTGTCGGTCACGGCTCGGAATGTTTCGGATTCGATGACCAAACCTCGCGCGACCACGATTTTGAAACGGGATTCTGCCTTTGGCTTACCAAAGATGACGAGGAAAAAATCGGGTTTTATCTAATGCGTGCATATGATAAACTTAAAGAGGAATATGCGCTGAAAAACGGCGTTGACAACGCTCGCTCAAGCGTTGAAAGTTCGGCTTTCAAGGGCGTGTTTACGATAGACGATTTCTACAGAAGATACACCGGCTCGGACGGTGCGCCGATCGATTGGCAAGAGTGGCTGTATACCGACTCGTTCTTTTTTGCCGAAGCAACCAACGGTGAAGTGTTCCGCGACGACTTGGGCGAGTTTACCAAAATCCGCAACGAGATTTTGCACGGTATGCCCGAAGACGTGCGAATCAAGAAAATCGGTTCGTGCGCTTTGAGGGCGGCGCAGTCGGGGCAGTATAACTACGCTCGGTGCATAAAACACGGCGAGGACGGGGCGGCTATGCTCGCGCTCGGCGAGTTTGTCAAGTCCGCTTGCGAACTTGCATTCTTGCTTGAAAAAAGGCATATGCCGTACTACAAGTGGGCGATAAGACAAATGCGCTCGCTCGTCAAATTCGGCTCGCTTGCCGACACTCTCGAATTTCTGCTCACGGCGGACAACGACGAGAGCGGCAAGAGGGTGAAAAGAGAGATTGTCGAGGACGTTTGCGGCGCGTTTGCAAAAGAGATGAAGGAGCAGTTCGAGTTGAAAATCGAAGGAAACTATCTCGAACCGTTCGGGTACGCAATCCAAAAACGAATAAAAAATGCGGATATTCGCAATTTGCACGTTATTTTGTGAGGTAATATGAGAGAAAAATCTTGCGGAACGGTGACGTTTACGAGGGCATACGGCGGCATAAAATATTTGATTACGCAAACCGACTACGGCGTGTACGGATTTGCAAAAGGTCACGTTGAGGGCGGCGAGAGCGAAAGGCAAACCGCAATACGAGAAACGTGGGAAGAAACGTCGGTAAAACCCATAATCGTCAACGGATTTCGCAAAACGATAGAATATACGCTCAAAAACGGCAACGAGAAAACCGTCGTGTTTTTTCTCGGCGATTTCGGCACGCAACAGCCTTGCCACAATGACGGATTCGAGAATATGACGTACAAAATCGTGCCGTACGAGGAAGCACTCGAACTTTTGACGTTTGACAACACAAAGCGCATACTGAAAAGCGCGCAGGAGTTTTTGACGAAAAAATACGAATAATTAAGTTGATATTATGGCTTCGAGCAAGGAATATTTGGACTTCATTGCGCAAGCGGTCTTGCGATTGCTTGAAAATACGCGCGCAAATTCGTTTGCGAGCGAAAGAGAATCGATAATAACACGGCAATTATAATCCGAATTAAAAAGCAAAAACGCACGTTTATCGTGCGTTTTTCAATGTGTAAAGCGTTCGTTTTGCGGATTTCTTACGGATTGATGATCACCATATCTTTTTCGGATACTTCTATATCGGCATAATCTTCGCCTCGTTTATCCGAAAAAATGACATACCATTTTCCGTCTATGGAATAATCTGTCATAATTACACCGATTGCGCCTTTATGCACACCACACTTTGAGTATGCGCTTTTTTCGTTTACGACCATAATTTTGTCGTATTCTTTGAATATGGTTTTTTTGAACGAGTCTTTTCTTTCGATATCATCGATTCCGTTTTCAAATCGTGCAATCCAATCTTGCGATAACGAATACGGAATCTCTCGCAAATCTTTTCTGAAAAGATTTGCAACGAGATAATCGCCCAATGCATTTTTATTGAAAAACATCACATCAAAAACGTCGTGAGGTTTGCACTCAATGATTATTCCTATATCACCGACTGAAAGACCTTTTGAATCGACCGGTTTTGATAAACTTACAAGGGTATATTTTTTCATTTTTCTTCTTATTGTGAATGATAATGGTTGCGCAGTTGATATTTCAGAGAATTATATCAATTTTTTATCTTTCCGCCAAAGATTCCGCCGTCATCATCAAGTCGTAAAGCGGTTTTATCGTCTCGAATCTGTCGCACAGTACGTCTGCGAGGTTTGGCGAGAAAAGAAGGTCGATGTCCGTCGAGTTGGCGATGAAACAAATGTCTTTCTTTTCAAGCCATCTGCTCAAATCTTCGGTATAGTCCGCATAGCGCGGTTTTTTGAAAGTTTCGCCCACGAGGGAAAATATCGATTGATTTTCAAAACACTCTTTCGCTTTTTGGAAAACGGGGGCGTTGGACAAAATCAAATTGCGCAAACTCGCCATACTTTTTGCGTCCGCCATATAGTAGCCGCAACCGTAGCGGAAGTTGTAGGGGGATATTTCAAAGAAGTAGCCGGGCAGCCCGCACATAGCGTTCGTGCCGCGCATAAACGTGAGCCACATATGGTCGCGATAAAGGCTTGTTTTATCCTTTGCGAATCGCAAATCCTTGTAGAGCCTCGACACGATACTTTTGGGCTCGGTTATCATTTGCTCGTCGATTTCGAGCATACGCGGCGACATTGCGGTCACAAGATCGCGGAAAGGAACGGAGAGGTACTGTTTGAAGTCCTCTTTGTGTTCCTGATACCAAAGTTTGGAATTGTATTTGTGATTGAAATACAAAAAGTCGAGCGACCTTTGCGAAAACGGTGTCATTAGTCCTCAAAAAGCGCGACGAGCGTGTTTTGCACGATTTTGCGCATTTCGTCGTAGTCTATGTAGGTGTGGTGGTCGTAGACGTACTCGTGAGAGAAGGATTGGACGATATCCATTGCAAAGTGGATACGCTCGGTCAAATTCTCTTTTTTCACGCCGAGGTCTGCCAACTTGTTGGCGATGGCAAGCGTGATTTCGTCCTCGAGGGATATAAACTTGTTGTTGACCGCCTCGTCGCTATGCGACAAAGAGTGAAGCGCCTCGTGGATGTTGGCGTACTTTTTGTGAATGTTTATCGCGCTGTCAAGCACGTGCCCTATCGTACCCTCGAAATTCACGGGGGCGGTGAGGTTGTTTATCATATCCAAAACGGGTGCGAACGCCTCTTTGACGTAAATTTCCAAAACGTCCAAAAGAATATCTCTTTTGTCCTTGAAATATCCGTAAACTATGCCCGTCGAAACGCCTGCGCGTTTTGCGATTTCGGCAGTGTTGGTGTTGTAGTATCCCACTTGCGAAAAGAGTTCGAATCCCGCTTGGACGATTCGATTTTTCTTTTCGATGGATCTTTCTTGTTTGGGTTCTCTAACTTCTTGTCCCATTGGCTTCCTTTCGAGCGTGCTATTTGGCGTGATACTTCGTTATCGCACCTTGCTCGTCAACTCATTTACGGTTAGTAAATTAGGGTTGTCGTTCAAGGAACGCTTCCTTGTCTGACGCTTGAATATCCCGCTCGAAACATTCTGTCAAAAATGTTTTTTTGCGGAATACTTACGCCGTCATCGCGCCGTTGCTCGCTTGTTTACACGTCGATTATTTGGCAAATTATGCCTTAATCCGACCGACTTTATATTGTTATTTTTATTATATAACTTGTTTGGAAATAAATCAAGGAAAAGAATATGAAAAAATTTTCATATTATTTTATTAAATCTGTTGACATATTTTTGCGGAAGTTGTACTATTCTATCGTAAATATGAATAAAACTTCATATTCACAAAATAATCATCTGAAAAATCGGCAAAAGGAGAGAGAGATATGCCGCTTGTATTTGCACCCATAGGCAAGGAATTGAGAATCGTCAAGATTATGACCGACGAAAAAACAAAAAAACATCTTGAAAGTTTGGGTATAACCATCGATTCGACAATCAGCATCATATCCCAAAGCGGCGGCAGCGTCATTTGCCTTATCAAAGACGGACGTCTCGCTTTGGACAAAGAAATGGCAACAAAAATTTTAGTAGCATAGTTTTTAGGAGGACAAAATGGAAAAACTGCTTAGCGATTTCATTATCGGCGAGCAAGGCGTAATCAAAACAGTCGGCGGCGACGGAAGAATCAGACGTCGTTTGTTCGATATGGGCGTTACGCCCGGCGCAGAAGTGTATCTTCGCAAAAAAGCACCTCTCGGCGACCCGATCGAGGTGACTATCAGAGGATACGAACTCACACTTCGTAAAACCGAAGCATCTGTCGTGACGATGGAGGTACAAGAATAATGAAAAGATTTGCTCTTGCAGGCAACCCGAACTGTGGCAAAACGACTTTGTTTAACAGTTTGACAGGTTCGACCGCACACGTCGGCAACTGGCCGGGCGTCACGGTGGATAAGAAAGAGGGTACGTACAAAAAGTGTGCAGAGCCCATCGCCATCGTCGACCTTCCCGGTATCTATTCGCTTTCCCCGTACACACCGGAAGAAGTGATTTCGAGAAACTACATTCTCGATGAAAAACCCGATTGCGTCATCAATATCGTAGACGCCACCAACCTCGAGCGTAACCTTTATCTTACGACTCAAATTATGGAAATCGACGTCCCGATGATCATCGCGCTCAACATGATGGACGCGGTTGAGAAAAACGGCGACAAAATCGACGCAAAGAGCCTCGAAGAAAAAATCGGACTTCCCGTCGTTGAGATTTCCGCTTTGCGTGAAAAAGGTCTTGACGAATTGATGCAAAGAGCGTACGAAGTTTGCGGGCAGCCCAGAAAAGGCAGAACCGTTCTAGAAGGCACTCAACTTACGCACCTCATCAACGATTGCAGAATCGCTCTCGACGGAAGCGGCGTCGAAAATTCGCTTTTCCATGCTGTGAAACTCGTTGAACTCGACGAAATCGAAGTCGGTCAACATCCGCAAGCGGCTCAAATGGTCGAAGAATTCAAAAAGACGTTCAAAGACGACGTTTTCGGAACGGACTTCGAAGCAATCGTAGCGGACAGCAGATATAAATACATATCCAAGAACTATTCGACCGTTCTCACTAAGAAAGAGAAGACCGAAAAAGAGAAACTCAGCACTTCCGATAAGGTCGATAAGGTGTTGACTCACAAGGTTTGGGGTATTCCTATCTTCCTCGTGATTTTGTTCCTCGTGTTCCACCTCACGTTTGCAGAGGACTTCTTGTTCCTCGGCGCGGGCGGCGTGTTCGACAGCAATCCCGTTGCTTATCTCGACTCAAATCATACGCAAGTTGTTGACTTCGAGAAAACACCGTACGACGAAAATACGACATACTACACCAAAGACGGCTACAAAGCAGAACTTTCCTTCACGGAAGACGGCAAACTCGAATCGGTAGAACCCAAAGCGTACGTTTACACCGCAGATCACGAACTTCGCTATGTTGACGAATTAACCGAAGCAGAACTCAATCAAAAATTCTATGCGGACGAAAAAGGAAAATGGGAAGTCACGGTTGAAGCAAACGACGACGGCGAACTCGAAGCCGCTTTTGTGAGCGGAATCGACGAGTGGTGCTCCGGCATCAGTGCGGCAACCTTCTTCGGATATGAAGAAAGCGTGTTCGGCCCCGGCGTTATCCTCGCAAACATCCTCAACACGTTCACCGAATTCCTCAGCGTTTGCGTCAACGAAGGTCTTACGCTTGCAGGTTCACCCGAATGGTGCACGGGACTCATCGTAGACGGTGTTCTCGGCGGTTTGTTCGCAGTGCTCGGCTTCTTGCCGCAAATTCTCTTGCTGTTCTTGTTCTTCTCGATTTTGGAAGACAGCGGTTATATGGCGCGTGTAGCGTTCATTCTCGACAGAATCTTCAGAAGATTCGGTTTGTCGGGCAGAGCGTTTATGCCGATGATTATGGGCTTCGGTTGTTCCGTTCCCGCATTCATCAACACCCGTACTCTTGCCGACGAAAACGAAAGAATCGCAACAATCAGAGTCATTCCGTTCTTCAGTTGCGGCGCAAAATTGCCTATCCTGACTGCTATCGCAGGCGGTATCGCAACTCAATTCGGATTCTCTCACCCCGACGTTATCACTTATATGATGTACGTTCTCGGCGTGGTTGTGGCAATCGCGGCGGTCATCTTGATGCGTGCAACCACTATGAAGGGCGAAGTCCCGCCGTTCATTATGGAACTTCCTGCATACCACGTACCGCAACCCAAGAACCTTGCCGCTCACCTTTGGGACAAGACCAAGCACTTTGTGAAGAAAGCGTTCACAATCATCCTTGCTTCCACAATCCTCATCTGGTTCGTCAGCCACTTCAGTTGGACTTGGCAATTCCTCGCAGACGAGCAAATGGATCAATCAATCCTTGCGGGTATCGGCGGACTCATTCAACCTCTGTTCACGCCGCTCGGATTCGGCTCGCAACTTAAAGCATTCGGTTGGGTGTTCGCAGTCGCGGCAATCACGGGTCTTATCGCAAAAGAAAACGTCATCGCAACGTTCGGCACTCTTGCGGCTTGCATCGTCGGCGGTATGATCGACGTCGAAGCGGACGGCGGTATCGGCGCAGCGGTAACTATGATCCAAGCAACAGGTATAACCGTTCCGGGACTCATCGCATTCATCGCATTCAATATGCTTACGATCCCGTGCTTCGCGGCAGTCGCTACCGCAAAAGCAGAACTTCCCACAAAGAAGTCTTACAGAATGACATTGCTCTTCTGGGTCGGCACGAGTTATATTGTGTCTATGATGATCTACCTCATCGGTGCGTGGTGGTGGACAGTGTTCATCTTCGCGGCAATCTGGGCGGCAGTCATCACGCTCATCGTGCTTGACAACAAGGGCAAGATTGACGTAAAGAAATTCTTTGGCGACCTCGGCTCGAAACTCAAAATCAAAAAGAACGCATAAGTCGCGCACAATGCGCAATACAGACTTTGCGTAACAAGAGCGATATATGACTAACACAGTATTTCAAAACGTTATGTCGGCAATGCACCCGATCGGAATCGTGACGATAGTCGTTGCGGTTGCGATTGTGGCAGGCGTCATCATCGCGTCAATCGTCAGAAAGGCAAAGGGTAAGCCTTCGCTCGGAAGCGATTGCGCGGGCTGCGCGCACGCAGGGCAGTGCAACGGACATTGTTGCTCGCAAGACAAAGACGTCGATTGGACGGAACTTGTGAAACAACGCAAAGCCGAACTCGAAGCCCTGCGCGAAAAAGAAGCAAACAGCGCGCAAGACGATACGCACGCCGACAAGCAATAAGTTTCAACTTTGCATTGAATAATGATAACACCTCAATGCACAAACAAAAAGATGTGCTGTAGCAATACGGCAATCTATATTCTCTCTCAATTAGGGAAAGGCGAACGTAGGTTCGCTTTTCCCGTTTTTTGCTCAAACAAATGAGTAGGGCAGTTTTATATGACAATAAACGAACAAGACGTTTTAATGATTTGACAATGCTTTGCCGATAGGCTAAAATAACTTCATAATGCATTGCGGATAAGCGTTGGCATTAAGTCATTCGAGCGTTTTCGCGTACGTTTGATTTTTGCGCCCGCCTCGGACAACTGCGCCGTGAAAAAACAGCAGTAATATGTGCGGACATGGCGGAATTGGCAGACGCGTTAGATTCAGGTTCTAATTTTCGAAAGAAAGTGGAGGTTCAAATCCTCTTGCCCGCACCAAACAAGACCCAGTTGAACCAGAAAGGATTGACTGGGTTTTTCTTTTTCTAATATTTGTAATATTAGGCATACATTTCAAATCTAATTGTTTTCTTTTCAAGCGGGAGATTTGACCTACGTTTCATAACAACATCTTTTGAAAATTTGTAAAATAAAAAGGCCCGACGCTTTTCAGCATCAGGTCTTATCAAGTCTGTATAGTTGAAGTGAATTTCTATTCGGTCTTTGTAAAGAATAACGTCTTTGATAAGCAATTCTATCATTAGACGAGGTGTTTTTCTGATTGCTTGTTGCAAATAGTCAACAATGTCTTTTTTATCAATAGGAATTGTTTCTTTCGCTCTTTCCAAAGCCAGTTTGGTTTCAAATTCTGTTTTTTGTTGCTCGAGTTCTTCCAATCTTTTTGCAGTGGAAGCACTCACGATTCCTTTTTCCATACACGCAATAAGATTTGATAAAGCTTTTTCTGTGTCATGCAATTGACCTTCTATAATATTGATTACAGACGCATCTGCCATTTTTTGTTGATGAGCGTTTAGTATTAGAGTTGCAAGTTTATCTATTAATCTTGGATTCGCAAGAGTTTCATAAGTCGCCTCGACAACCAACTGTTCTAGTAGTTCTTTCCTAATTGGAGTATTGTCGCATTTTTTATCGACTTTTCGCCCTGAGCATTTGTAATATCTTACAACCTTGCCGGTTCTTGAAGTCCCACTATCCGAACTTACTGGCTTTCCGCAATAGCCGCAATGCACTTTGTTTTTCAATAGGTAAGTTGCATCTGTATGTTTACCGATTTTATTTGCTTGGGCTTTTGCTCTACATATATCGAATACTTGTTCGCTTACAATAGGTGGGTAGATTTTGTCGTAAACTTGGTCTCCAAATCTGACGATTCCGATGTATTTTTCATTTTTTAATAGTTTATAGAAAACACTTCTTACAAATGGCTTTCCGTGACAAAGCACTCCTTCGTTGTTTAGGTCGTCAAG
>ULUJ01006150.1_pt1 | contig 37263 bp, 28 predicted proteins | sample 1958381 | NCBI WGS metagenome assembly ULUJ01 (sample SAMEA4835757, study PRJEB28245) | human gut metagenome | biome: gut microbiome; material: fecal sample | place: Denmark | collected 2008 | reverse complement strand
AAAAAGCCACAGCCGCGGCTCGTGAATGAGCGAACCCATCATACATATTTTCTGTTTCATTCCGTGGGAGTATCCCGAAATAAGTTTGTTTATGCTGTCGCCGAGTTTGAATACCCCTTCCAGCTCCTTGATTTTCTCGTCGCGCTTTTCGTACGGCACGCCGTAAACGTCGCTCATAAAAGAAAGATATTGCATACCCGTCATTTTTGTGAACACCGTGTGATTGTCGGTGACGAAAGAAAAATTGCGTTTTGCCTCCACGGGATTTTTCGACACGTCGTACCCCGACACGGTTATCGTGCCGGAACTTAACGGAATCATTCCCGTGATGCATTTAAGAGTGGTGGATTTTCCTGCGCCGTTTGCGCCAAGGATACCGACGACTTCCCCTTCCGCACAAGAAAAGGAGATGTCTTTTACGGCATAATCGGATTTTTTGCCGTACTTTTTGAAAAGATTTTTTACTTCAAGGGGCAACGAACCGTCGATCGGCGTGCCAAGTGTTTTTTTACTATTTTTCATTGTGTCCCTTATCTTCAAGTAATGTATCGCGTATGCACGCGTGCGTGTTCTAATAAAAATTATTAGATACCTTATCATATAACCAAAAAACATATTTGTCAACGATAAAACCGCCCGAAACGCCTTTTGTTTCGTAATTCAACTTTTTGTATAGTATTTGCAAAAAAATAAATATCGCCGCTCTTGACAAATAAAAAATATGGTTTTATACTATATTTACATACCCCCACTGGGTATATTGAAAATTAACGGAGAATAACAAAATGGAAAACGTAAAATGCGCCGAAATATCGTGCGCCGATTGCTGCCGAAAGAAGCACACGCCGCGCGACGAAAAATCTCTCAAAAGCCTGAACGACAGGTTAAACCGCATAATCGGACAGTTAAACGGCATAAAAAATATGTTGAACGACAATCGTTATTGCGGCGACATACTCGTGCAGTTGTCCGCCGCCGAAAGCGCGCTGTCGGCATTCGGGTATGAAATTCTGTCCGACCATTTCAAAACCTGCGTCGTCGAAAACGTGAAAGACGGAAACACCGCAATCCTTGACGAGGCGGTTGAACTCATTAAAAAACTGAAATAGTTAAATTATGGAAAAACTTAAATTCAACGTTTACGGTATGAGTTGCTCGGCGTGCGCCGCGCGCGTCGATAAGGTCGTAAGGGAACTTGACGGCGTAAAAGACGTCGCCGTGAACCTTCTCACAAATCAGATGGTCGTCGACTTTGACGAGCCTGCCACTGTCGAAAAAATCGAACGTGCCGTTTCGGGCGCGGGGTATAAGGCCGCTCTTTTTAACGACAAATCGCAAAAAAAGGAAAAAGTCAATCCGCTTATCCGCTCGATAATCCGCCTTGCCGTGTCCGCCGTCCTGCTTATCCCCCTTATGTACGTGTCGATGGGCGGCGTTATGTTCGGCTGGGATATGGGCGCGCTGAACGGCAACCCGATGGGTATCGCTATATACGAACTTGTGTTCTCTTTCGTCATACTTGTCATCAACGGAAAGTTTTTCGTGAGCGGCACAAAGGCAATTTTCCACCGCGCGCCGAATATGGATACTCTTGTGTCGATGGGCAGCGGCATTTCTTTCGTATACAGCGTCGCGCTTATGATTCGCGCAGGAGTGAATACCGCATATCTTCATCATCTTCCGCACACCTTGTACTTTGAGTCGGCGGCGATGATACTTGTACTTATCACCCTTGGGAAAACGCTGGAAATTTACAGCAAAGGAAAAACCACGTCCGCGATAAAAGGGTTGATGAACCTTGCCCCCGAAACCGCAAGGGTTATTAAGGACGGCGAAGAAAAAGAAATTCCGCTGTCTTCACTTTCGACGGGCGACGCGTTTGTCGTACGCCCCGGCGAGAACTTCCCCGCGGACGGCGTAATATTGTCGGGAAGCGGCTCCGTCAACGAATCGGCGGTAACGGGCGAAAGTATGCCCGTCGATAAATCCGTCGGCGATAAGGTTATTTCCGGCACGACGAACGTCAACGGTTATATCACCGCAAAAGCCACTTCCGTCGGCGGAGATTCCACGCTCGGACGCATCGTCAAACTTGTGCAGGACGCGTCCGCTTCAAAAGCCCCGATTGCAAAAACGGCAGATAAAGTATCGGGAATATTCGTGCCAAGCGTCATTTGTGTCGCAATCGTTACTTTTATCGTGTGGATTGCCGTCACGAAAAACTTTGCAACTTCCCTTATGCACGCAATATCCGTGCTTGTCATAAGTTGCCCGTGCGCCTTAGGTCTTGCAACCCCCGTCGCCATTATGGTCGGCAGCGGAAAAGGCGCGAAAAACGGACTTTTGTTCAAGACGGCAACCGCCCTTGAAGAAGCGGGAAAAACAGATATCGTCGTTCTGGACAAGACGGGCACCATAACGAAAGGCACGCCTGTCGTCACCGACGTTTCGGCTTTGTCGGGTGAGTCCGAAGAAGAAATTATCGCGCTTTCCGCAAGCCTTGAAAAAGGCAGTTCGCACCCGCTTGCGACGGCGATCGTGCGCTTTTCGGAAGAAAAAAACATAACGGTTTTCACCCCGGAAAAGTTTGAAAACCTTTCGGGACACGGCGTGAAAGGAATCGTGAGCGGCGACGAAATCGTCATCGGAAACGCCGCCCTTATGAAAGATATCGGCGCGGCGGCAAACGACGCTTCCCCGACAGGCGAAAAGTTCGCGCGGGACGGCAAAACCCCGTTGTACGTTGCGAAAAACAATAAAATTATCGGCGTCATCGCCGTGTCGGACGAGTTGAAACCCGATAGCATCGGCGCGATAAAACGAATGAAAGAACAAGGTCTGTTCGTAACCATGCTTACGGGCGACAACGCGCTCAGCGCAAATGCGGTTGCAAAAACCTGCGACGTCGACTGCGTTATCCCGGACGTTCTTCCCGACGAAAAAGACGCCGTTTTGTCAAACCTTCAAAAGTACGGAAAGGTTGTCATGGTCGGCGACGGAATCAACGACGCTCCCGCCCTTACCCGCGCGGACGTCGGCATTGCAATCGGCGCGGGCACCGACGTCGCAATCGACAGCGCGGACGTCGTGCTGATGAAGTCGGAACTTTCGGACGTGCCGCGCGCGATAAGCCTTTCCCGCCGCACCCTTCTGAATATCCGCGAAAACCTGTTCTGGGCGTTTATTTACAACGTCGTGTGCATTCCCATCGCCGCAGGCGTGTTCTCTCCGCTCGGCGTTACGCTGAATCCCATGTGGGGCGCGGCGGCAATGAGCCTTTCAAGCGTATGCGTCGTGCTGAACGCGTTAAGACTTAATCTTATCAACCTTGATAAGCCCGTAAAACACAGGAAAAAAGTCGTGAAAATCGACGTGAACGATATTTCAAAAACCAAAAACACCGAAATTAAAAAAGGAGAACAAAGTATGAAAAAAACGTTGAAAATCGAAGGTATGATGTGCGCGCATTGCGTGGCTCACGTGAAATCCGCCCTGCAAAAAGTCGACGGCGTCAAAGACGTCGAAGTGTCGCTTGAAAACAAAACGGCGGTCGTAACTCTTACGTCGGACGTAAGTAACGACGTGTTGAAATCCGCGGTAACAAACGAAGGCTACGAAGTCGTCGAAATAAAATAAAAAACCGCTAAAAACCACTTTCTCATCAAAAACAAAACTTTAATGCGACGGTTTTGAAAGATAAACGCCAAAAAAAGAAGGGATACCGCGTTTTGCGTTATCCCTTATTTTATTCCGAAAGTTCCGTCCACTCGGTTATCAGCGGATCAAGCTTTTCTTCAATCGTTTTTATTTCTTCTTCGACAGCCATTACTTTTTTGTAGTCGGTGTTGACGGTTTCGTCGTCGAGTTTTGCCTGCGCCCGGCTTAGTTCTTCTTCAAGCGCGGTGATCTTTTTTTCCAAAAATTCGACGCGGTGTTTGCGCCGCGCTTCTTCCTTACTTTCGACGTAGCGTTCCCCGCCCGTTTTTTTGGTCTTTTCGGGCTTTTCCTTTGCGACTTCTTCCGCGGTTTCTTTTTCTTTTTCTTCGTACTCGTCGAAAGTGCCGTCGAAGTATCTCACCCCGCCGTTTTCAAACACGATAAGGCTTTTTGCAACGCGGTTTATAAGATACCTGTCGTGCGACACGACGATGACCGTGCCCGAAAAATCCATCAGAAGTTTTTCAAGGGTTTCCTTGCCGATGATGTCCATGTGGTTGGTCGGCTCGTCGAGAATCAGGAAGTTGGGACGACGGCGGAATATTTTTGAAAGCGCAAGGCGCACCTTTTCGCCGCCCGACAAATCTTTGACGCACTTGAAAACGTCGTCGCCCGAAAGCAAGAATCCGCCCAGCGTTTTTCGTATTTCCCCGTCGTTAAGTTCCGGAAACTCCGCGCGGAAGTCTTCAAGGACGCTCAACTCGCTTTTCGTTGCGGCAATGGTCTGGTCGAAGTACCCGACGCGCGTTTTCACGCCGAATCGGACGTCGCCCGAAAGCGGCGGAATAAGCCCCGTTATCGTTTTAAGTAAAGTGGATTTGCCCGTGCCGTTGCTGCCGATCACGCCGATTTTCTGTCCCCTTTCGACGGCAAGCGATATTTCGCCCAACGGTTTATCGTATCCGAAAACAAGGTCTTTCACAAACAGCGCGTCCCTGACGCTTTCGTACTCGGGCTGGAAAGACGACGCAAACGTCGAGGTATCGAAGCGGCGCGGGGTTTCGACAGTGCCAAGTCGCTCGATTTCTTTCAGTTTCGACTGCGCCATTGCGGCTTTCGTCGCCTTGTAGCGGAATCTTTCGACAATTTTTCGGAGCCTGTCGATTTCGGCGGCTTTCCATTTTGCGTCTTTAAGCGCCTTGTCGTACGCCTGTTGTTTTTGCGCCAAAAACGCCGTGTAGTTGCCCTTGTATCTTGTCGTGACGCCGTACTCGATTTCGTAAACGACGCCGACGATGCGGTCCAGAAACATACGGTCGTGCGACACGATGACGACCGAATTTTTATAATTTTTAAGGTATCCTTCCAGCCACTCCACCGCGGCGATGTCAAGGTGGTTCGTAGGTTCGTCCAGAAGTAAAACGTCGGGTTTTTCAAGCAGCAGTTTCATAAGCGCGATTTTTGTGCGCTGTCCGCCCGAAAAGCACGAAAGTTTTTTGTCAAGGTCTTCGGCGGAAAACCCGAATTTACTCACCGCCGTCAGATATTCCTTTTTATAAAGGTATCCGCCGATATTTTCAAACCTTTCCATTGCGCGCGAATACGCGCCGACGTTTTCGTCCGACGGGTTTTCGCTCATTTTGTCAAGAAGGATTTGCAATTTGTTTTCAAGCCCGACGACGTCCTTGTACGCCGAAAAAATTTCCTGTCGGAGAGTCAGTTCGTCGTTCAAAGACACCTGTTGAAGATATCCGATTTTCGGCGCGCCCGATATCGAAAACGAGAATTTTTCGTCGCCGGTGCCCGCAACAAGCGGCACTTCCCCGCTAATGCACTTCAATATGCTGGTTTTTCCGGAGCCGTTCCTGCCGACAAGCGCGATTTTTTCCTTGTCCGACACCGAAAAATTTATTTCGGAAAGCACCGTATTGCCGTCGTACTCGACGGAGCCGTTGATAATCTCGATTCTCATACGTCCGATTATACAAAACTTTTGTTAATTTGTCATTCGTTATGAACACAAGATAATAACGCGCTCTTTACATATTTTAAAATCGGTGCTATAATCCTATCAAACGAGGTAATGATAATTATATGGTCGGTTTAACGTCAAACAATTTAATGAACCTTAGCATGGCGGAACGCTTCGATAAGTTCAAAGAAAAAGGCTTCGGCTCGGTCATGATATGGCTCGGCCCCGACGCCAAAGAATCCGCGGACGAACGCGCCACCCTTGCCGAACGCGCCGGGCTGTTCATTGAAAACTTCCATTTAAGCTGCGACCACCTGAACGAAATGTGGATCGACTGCAAGGAAGGGGACGAACGCATTTCCCGCTTTAAGGACGAAATTGCGGCAGCCTCGAAACACGGCGTGAAAACGGTTGTTTGCCACCTGACGCACGGCGATTTTCCGCCTTTTGTGTCGACAATCGGCACGAATCGTATCGAAGACCTTGTGAAATTTGCGGAAAACGCAAACGTGAAACTTGCGTTTGAAAACGTCATCACGAAAGACCACGTCACCTACGTTCTGGAAAATTTCAAGTCGCCTTACGTCGGGCTTTGCTATGACGTCGGACACGACCACTACTGGCGCGTTCAGGATTGGCTGGGGCTTTTCGGCGACAGGGTTTTCGCCCTGCACCTGCACGACAATTTCGCCGATAAGGATTCCCACTTCATACCCTTTGACGGCAGCATCGACTGGCAGTACACGCTGCCCCGCCTTGCGAAAACGAGTTACCGCGGCACGACCACGCTTGAAACGAAGGACGCCGCCTACGTTTACGACGCCTCGCCCGATAAATATCTGGAACACGCGTTAAGCGTCGGCAACTATATCGACAAATTCCTTGAAAGCAACAGATAATTTACGCAAAAACAAACGGGGCGAAACGCCCCGTTTTTTTGTTGTTTATTACTTATTGATTTTCTGTCAGCGGCAGATTTTCGTAATCCCAGAATTGCTCGGGTAATTGCAAAACCGTATGATTAATGTCTTTAATCATTAACTTAACGCCGTCTTTTTCAAACATAACTTTATTTCCGCGTATCGTCATCGTCATATCGTCGACACCTCTCAGAATGTCAGAAAGCACGCTTTCGTATGGAAAACTTTCGTCGTTCAAAACAACGGAGTTAGCGGTTGCAATAGGCTTCCCCACAACCATTTCCATCCCTAACGAAAACTGTTTTCCGTTCTTAAATAATTCGGCATAAAATCCCATTATTTCCACGTTTTTGCGATTTTCCCAATAGACACCCGACACGCCCTCTTTCGTAACATAATAATTCACACAATCTTCGTTGCCGTCATTGTTCATATACTTAAGGAATGTGCAACTTGAAGACGACAAAACGTATTGCTTGATTTGTTCAAGCGTCATTCCTTCCATACTGTCGCCGTCGGACTTTAAGTTCCACGACGGGACAAACACTTGCTCGGTCGGCAACACCGATAAGACTTTCTCGCTTGCATCGGACGTCCGAAGATTTTCATACAGATAGCACGTGCTTACGATTATCGGGGTTGTATTGTCGACGTCTTTTACAAGAAGCTTCAAGCCGTTCTTTTCAAACATAACCATATTGCCGTATATCGTCATTTCCACGTCTTCGGACTCGATATATTTGATTACGTCCAGCGTGTATTTTCCGAAAATGCTTTCGTTGGTTACGTTTTCGTCGTTGGCATACGCGCGACTATATGTGTCCCCGCCAAATAAAGTGCTTTGTTTTTCCAGCATATATAATCTGTCTTCGACGAATTCGGCGTAATACGCGAGGACGGGGCCGTTGTCGAAGTTCAGTTTCAACTGCGACATTCCTTTTTCTTTTGATAAAAAGAGATTTGCCGTGGACGTAACGCCGCCGTATTCCTTTTCAATCAGCGCGGTGTAATTGTTTGCGGATTTAAGCAATTCGATTATTTGCTCTTTTGTCTTTCCTTGAAGGCTGTCCCCCTCGGATTTGACGTCGGATGACGGTCTTTCGAGCGCGTCTTCAAATACGTTCAAGTTGACGATATCGAATCCGTTATATTGTTTTTGTTCCGGCACGTATTTGTCGTGACAACTTATTCGCATTTCGCCACTATAAGTTTTTGAGTTTATGACAACTCTTTTTGTACAAATAATTACATCGTCTTGTATCTTGTACTCATTGCCTTCAATTCTGTCAATGACTTCGTTTACCTTATCGACGTAATTGTATTGCGTGGTCGCTTCCCTCTTTTCGATTTGCTTATCATCGCCACGGACTGTCGCAATATACTCGATTCCGTTTTCAAAATAATGCCGCGCATCTCCTTTCCTATATCCTTTTTGATAATACCATTCATACTTGTAACTATCAGGAATATACGTCGTTATTTCCCTGCCGTTTGAGTCGTAATACTTGTATTCGACGTAAAATCCTTCCGTCTTTGCCATTATTTTTCTCACGTCGTCAAGCGACGAGTTTTTTCTGAATCTCGCCGTGAGCGGCAGATTTTTATAATCCTTATACTTTTCGGGAAGATCCAGTTGCGTGTTGTTTATGTCTTTGTACGTCAACTTATTATACGGTTTTGTGTATATCGCATCAAATACCAAATCTCCGTTTTCGTATCGTGCTTTAAACGATATGCCCGCAACGTCTTTAATATTTTTTATGTTCGATAGCATTTTTGTACTTGTTAAAACAATATGATCATAGTCATCAGCAATATATGTCGCAGTCGATTCGTCGCCCGTTGTCCATGTCATATTGATATATTTTCCGGCTTCTTGTATTTCCGTACATGTTGTGTTATCTTTGTTAGATATTATGGTATTTCCTTTTTCGGTAAATTTCATTATCGATTCTTCGCTTTCGATAGTGAAACTCGTCGCTGCTCCGAGAATACTCCAAATGTTGTCATCGGTATATGCTTCCAACCCAAGCAATTTATAGTTTTTATATCTGTCGGGAATAATGAGTTTTGTGTTATTGATATCCTTAATTACGATTTTAAGAATAGTTCCGTTCTCTTCTTTTTCAAAAACGATTTGATTATCCTTAATTGTATACGGCCACGATTCAATTTGTTTCGCTTCCCAACTTAATTCCGGATCAAGTACTCGTTCTTTTGGTTTAATCGTATTTACGTCGATTAACTCATAAGAGTCTTCGATTTTTCCGTCACGGTTTCGCCAATAAAATTCGTGTCCTTTGTCACCGTCCGCCAAATAAGTTTCAACACTCTCCCACGCGCCTTCCCCCGTGTGGCTTTTATTGTGAATCGTGACACCGGAATTTGTCACATACGTTGCCACAGTATCGTAAAAGTCGTAACCTTTCTCGACAATTTCTTTTACTATGACTTCTCCACCTATCGTGAAACTGTCGCAGTCTTTGAGAGTTTGCAGAATTTCTTCTCTTGTCAAATCTTCCCTGATCACAAAAGCCTTTTGTTTTTGCTCTTTTTTGGTGCATGCGGCGAGTGAAAACAAAAGTAAAATGATTGATAAAATCAAAAAAACTAACGTCGTACGCTTTTTCATAACATTTCTCCTTGTATATAATCAACTTAATTTTACCCGATCGCGGGGATTTAGTCAATATTTGTGAAGCATTTTATAAACTATTATGAATTATTTTTTAAGTTTTAATCAATTATAATTTAATAAACGGTTATTTCGGTAATTATTAAAGGTAAATTGAGTATGGATATAGTGAAGAAAATCGACGATATAAGGGTTAAACGCGGCTGGTCATTCTATAAACTTGCTCAGGAAAGCGGGTTGTCCCAACAAACGTTTACACAGTGGATGAACAAAAAGTCAACCCCGACGATTTCCGCATTGAACGCGGTGTGCGACGCTTTCGGAATTACTCTTTCCGACTTTTTTGCCGAAACGAACAACGACTCCACGCCCGAAACAAAAAAGATTATCGAAAACTGGAATTATTTGTCGCAGGACGAAAAGCGGTCGATAGAACTTATCATCGACAACTACATCAAAAACAAACAATAAGTTTTTTTCAAATCGACAAATAAAAAACACAAAACCGCGTTGGTTTTGTGTTTTCTTTTTGATTTTTTGGTTGGTTTTTTTCGGTTTTATTGACCGATGACGGCTTTGATACGCCTGACTCCCGCGGAGCTTGACTGTTCTTTCGTGATTTTGAAAGATTTTAAGTCGCCCGTGTTGCTTGCGTGCGGTCCGCCGCAAATTTCCTTGCTGAAATCGCCGATGGTATAAACTTTTACCTTTTCGCCGTACTTGTTGTCGAAGATACCGATTGCGCCCTGCGCTTTCGCTTCGTCAACGGTCATTTCTTCGCACACGACGGGGATATTCTTTTTGATTTGTTCGTTGACAAGGTCTTCAACCGCTTTTATTTCGTCCGCCGTCATTGCACGGTCGAAACCGAAGTCGAACCTTAATCTTTCGGCTGTGATATTGCTGCCGCGCTGGCGCGCCTCGCCGCCCAGAACCTTCATAAGAGCGGAATGTAAAAGGTGCGTTGCAGTGTGGAGTTTTGCGGTTTCTTCGGAATTGTCCGCAAGCCCGCCGTGGAATTTCTGTTCCGCGCCCGCCTGCGATTTTTTCTGGTGTTCCTTGAACGCGTCTTCGTATCCTTGCACGTCGACTTCGAACCCGTTTTCGTGCGCGAGTTCTTCCGTCATCTCGATGGGGAATCCGAAAGTATCGTAAAGACGGAATGCGGTTTTCCCGCTTATCGTCTTTGTGGGAATGTGCGTGATGACCTTTTCAAACTCTTTCAAGCCTTGTTGCAAGGTGTTGGAAAATCTGATTTCTTCCTTGTCAAGTTCCGACACAATCCTGTCTTTATTGGTCAAAAGATACTGATAAACGTCCTGATATTGCGAAATGTACTGTTCCGCAATCTTGGAAAGCGAACGCTCGGGTAGGTCGATGATGCGTCCGAAACGCACCGCACGACGGATAAGTCTTCTCAAAATATAGCCTTGGTCGACGTTGCTTGGCACAATGCCTTTCACGTCGCCGATAAGGAAGGTCGAGGTGCGGATATGGTCGGCGATTATACGCATCGCTTTCGTGACGGTTTCGCTTTCATCGTACTTGTGTCCCGAAAGATTTTCGATGAGCGCGATCGCGGGTTTGAACAAGTCGGTTTCATAAACCGATTTGTATCCGTTCAGAATGCAAAGCATACGTTCAAGTCCCATGCCCTCGTCGACGTTCTTTTGTTTCAGCGGCGAGAAGGTGCCGTCGGCGTTTTTGAAGTATTGCATAAAGACGTCGTTACCGATTTCGACGTACTTGCCGCAGTCGCACGCGGGCGAACATTCGTCGGAACATTTGGGTTTTCCCGTGTCGATGAACATTTCGGTGTCGGGACCGCAAGGACCGGTAACGCCGGCGGGACCCCACCAGTTGTTTTCTTTCGGAAGGAAGAAAATGCGGTCTTCGGGGACGCCCATCTTTTTCCAGAATTCCGCGCTTTCGTCGTCGCGGGGGCAGTCTTCGTCGCCCTTGAAAACGGTAACCGCGAATTTACTTTTGTCGAATTCAAGATGATTCAGCAAGAAGTCGTACGAGCAGGAAATTGCGTATTCCTTGAAGTAGTCACCGAGCGACCATCTGCCCATCATTTCAAAAAACGTGCAGTGCGTCGGATCGCCGACTTCTTCGATATCGCCCGTGCGGACGCAGATTTGCACGTCGGTCAGACGGTTGCCCGCGGGATGTTTTTCGCCGAGAAGGTACGGTACGAGGGGGTGCATGCCCGCCGTCGTGAACAATACCGTCGGATCGTTTTCGGGGATAAGCGACGCGCTGGAAATAACGGCGTGTCCCTTTGATTTGTAGTAGTCGAGATAAATTTTGCGAAGTTCGCTGCTTGTAAGATTTTTCATAAATATCCTTAAATTAAATTATCTTCTGATAAATTGCCCTGAACCCGTGCGGCAATACGCCGAGTTTGATGAGATAGCCTTCCGCGCCGTCGCCCTCGCTGACGGTGAGTTTGTCCGCGCCGAGATATTTCAGAATAAGCGAATACATAAGTATGCCCGGGGCGATGATGTCTGCGCGCTTTTCGGGGAGTCCTTTCACGTGGCGGCGTTCTTCCATCGTCATTTTGCTGATTCTGTCGTACATGTTTTCGATGTCGGAAAGCGTCAGCACCGAGCCGTTGACGACGTTCGGATCGTATGTTTCAAGTTGGTTTTTCATCGCCGCCATCGTGGATATCGTGCCGCCGATTGCGACGACGTTGTCAAACGGCGGAATTTCGCCGTATCCCAGAAGACAGTCGTTGATGAACGGCGTCATTTCGATTCTTTCGCGCTCGATTGCGGAAAGCCTGACGATGCCGTACGGCAAACTTTTGGAATATAATATGTTTTCGCCGTCGCCGACCGAAATTTCGGTGCTTGCGCCGCCCATGTCGATAACGCAGCATCTGCCTTTCGTGCTTGCGCCCAAGAACCCGATTTCCGCCTCAGTCCTTTTGTCCAGAATGTCGATTTCAAGCCCGCAAAGTTCCCTGACCCTGTCGACGAACCTGTATTTGTTTTTCGCGGAGCGCACCGCTTCCGTCGCGTAGGCATAGACGTCTTCCGCGCCGTTTTGCATCGCAACGAAATAATACTCCGCAACGGCCTGAGCCGTACGTTCGATACTGACGGGTTGCAACGTGTTCATCTCGTCCATATTCTCGGCAAGACGCGTCGTGTTCACCCTTTTTTCGACCTTTTCGCCGTCCGTCATCATAAGCCTTACGGACGTGCTGCCTATGTCGATTACTCCGAATAACATAAGTCCCTCACTAAAATAATACAACTATTATAAACAAGTAATAAGAGTTTGTCAATTTATGAAAACTCAATGCATACATTGTTTTTATGGAAAACGAAAAAAGAGGAGCGCTTGCGCTCGAAAACGACCGCCTGACCGTTACGTCCGTTTCAAAAGTGATTTCGTCGGGCGACAAGTCGATCGTATTGATGCAAAACAAGGAAACTTTGACAATCACGGGCGAAGGGCTTTCCGTCACCGAAATCAACCTTGACTCGGGACGGCTTTCGGCAACCGGCAGAGTGAAAGAAATCAGGTTTTCGGAAACGCTCACGAAGGCGGGACTTATCAAAAAGATTTTCAAATGACGCACTCGATAATTTCCGAAAGTTTTATCTTTCTTTCGATGATTCTTTGCGGAATGACGTCGGGCGTGCTTTACGCCTTTCTTTACGGATTGCGCCGCATCGTGAAGAAAAAGTTTTTCGCTCTCTTTTCCGACGTTATTTTTGCGGCGGCAACGCTTGCAATACTCTTTTTCGCGCTTGAAAAAACCTGCGGCGGTAACATAAGATTTTACCAAATCGCAGGCTTTATTGCGGGATTTTGTATTATTGAACTGTTATTTGCGCTGATTACGCAGCGGCGCCGATCATAATCACCAGCACGTTTGAGCGTATTATCGCATAGCTGTATCCTTCAAACCCGCGCCCGGCCTTCTGCATCGCTTCTTTTGCGTAATTCTTCGCCGCGTCCTTGGTTAAGGAAAACGCAAATTCAAACTCCACAATCGTCGATTTAGGGAGCGTTTTCAACGCACGCGCCATTTGCTGTGCCGCCAGATTTCTGTTTGTGATAACGTAATTGTGTTCCGTGCCGCTTGACGTATAAGTTTCGTGCGCGTAATAATCGAATTTTCCTTCCGCTTTCGGGTAACCGTGTCCCTGCTTTTCAACGTGGGTGTTTTTCACTTCGTCGTCGGACAACAGGAAGTAGGCGTGCGACAAAAATTCCTTGCTGTCGTCGCCGACGTCGCCCCAGGTCGTGTCGACGAAATACCATTCCTTGTCCCCCGTGCCGTTAAGGTCAAGCAGGACTTTGTTCCAGGCGTGTCCGCCGAAGTTTTTGCCGTCGCTTGACGCTTCGCCGCTGATACGTACGGCGGTGATACCCTCGATTCCGCACATTAAAACGAACGCTTTCGACTTTCCGTCGCAGACGGCGTGCATATCTTTCTTATAAAACTTATCAAGGAATATCCCTTCAAGGTAATATCCGTAATATTTCATTTTTTCGTTAAGGCTGAGATTTCCGCTTACATATTTATCTTCGGCGTTTGCACAGTCGTGGTCGTAGCGCACGTTGTAGATTATGTAGTCGTAGATTGCGTGGACTTTTTCGTATTCACTCATTTCGTCGGACACGATATAAGACAGCGCGTCTTTCGCGTTATCGTATATTTGTTTGAGATTGTCGGCTTGCGAACCCATAAACACGGGCTTGTAGCCCCACGCCACCGCCTTGTAAAGCATATTGCTTGTCGACACGCTCATCGTTTCTTTCACGCCGTCGATATAAAAGTTTCTTGTTTTCTTTACATTGTCGTAATGGGGTTTCGAATACGTGTTTTGCACGGCGTCGGAGAAACCGTCGGGCGCGTCGTACTCGGGCGAATTGACAGTCGGGATAAGACCTGCCTCGTCGGCGAAGAACCTGAATTTTATCGTGAACTCGTTGCCGCTCGTTTCAAGCGAATATCCCGGGATAATGCCCGACTCTTCAACGCAATCCCTGACGTCGGACACGTCGTTTTTCACGGTTTCGGGCGTCGAGTATCCCGCGTAAAACTTGATTTCCGCGATTTTGTTTTCCAGAACGAAAAGGATAAGGTTTTTAAGTTCTTCCTTGGACGTTATATATCTGTTTTGCGCGTATCCGCCGTAGTCGTGGAAATGCGAGGCGTAATACCACGCTTCGTCGTGTTCCGAAAGATATACGATGGTTTTTGTTTTCGTGATTTTGTTTATTTCCGCCGTTACCTTATATTCGCCGCGGTTCGTCGGCTTAAACGAAAAGGTTTTGCCCGTCGAATAATACTTGTCGTTGACGTACCATTTGACGCTTTCGACGTCGGCTTTTGCGGGCGAAAGAGTTGCCGTGAACGTTACCGTTTCCGCCGTGGTCTGGCTGAGATTTCCGTTCGCGACGACTTCGATATGGTTTGCGGCAACGTTGTCTTTGACGACGAAATTAACTTCGCGGCTTACTCCGTCCACATCGACTTTTAAGGTGAAAGTTCCTTCTTTTCCGATTGCGGCAATCGTGTCGTTGACCTCTCCCATTCCGTTTGAGCGGATTGTTTCAAGATCCGTCGTGGAAATCAAATTCCCGCCTTCGTCGTAAACGTACGCCGTCGCGGTTTTGCCAAGAAGCGAATTGTCGAAATATCTTGCGCGCACGACGATTTTTTCTTCCGTCCCGACGCGATATTTGTCAAGATATACAAGAAGTTCCTTGTCGGCGCAGAATCCGACGGTTGCGGATTTTCCGTCCGCCGTTACGGTGGCAAAATATATTTCTCCCGCCGTGGGAAGATACGACGCGGTTTTACCGCTTGCCGTCGCGACTTCTTCGCCCGCGCCGTTCGTGAATTTCCACGAAAAGACGGTGGCGGGGTTCGTGCCGTCGTTGAGCGTTGCGGAAAAATCGACGCTTTTCGGCGTTTCGCCCGATTGCAACAACTGATATTGATTTTCAACGCCGATTTTTACCGTTGAAACGTCGGCGTAATCGACGTTTACTTTAAGTTCCGCCGTGTCGCCTTTGCCGTTGGTTGCGGTAATCGTGACCGCGGTTTTGGTTTTCCCGACGGCCTTTATGCTTGTCCGCCCGTATATTTCGACCTTTGTTTTGTCCGACGTGGACAAAGTGAACTCGTCGGTGCGCCCGTTACTGAGCGTTATGTCGTACGTTTCGCCGATTTTCAGCGTTATCTCGCTTTCGGACAGCGCAAACTTCCCTTCCGGGTGCAAAATTCCTTGTATAAGACTGCATCCGCAAAGCGCGGCGCAAAGAAGCGCGACAACCGCGGCAATCAGCGTTATTTTCAAAAATCTTTTGTTTTTCATAATAAACATATTTTATACTAATCTTGTTAAAAGGTCAATACGATTTTTTCTTGTTAAAGCCACTTCGATGTGATATAATCGGTCTTATGCAAGATACCATTCCTTTTCTTACGACGATAATCACAAAAGCCGAAGCGGACGAGATGAATCCGCTTGTTCTCGCTTTCGTCGGCGACTCCGTACAACAACTGTACGTCAGAACGCGGCTTGCCATTTCGTCCGACAAAAAATCGGGCGCGCTCCATAAACTCGCAACCAAGGAAATCAAGGCGGAAGCGCAGGCGGATAAAATCGAAAAACTGCTGCCTTGTCTTTCGGAAGAAGAAGTCGCGGTTTACAAGCGCGCAAGAAACGCGCATTATTCGTCGTCGGCAAAAAACGCAAGTATCGGCGACTACAAAAAAGCAAGCGGATTCGAGGCTCTTCTCGGATACCTGTATCTCACGGGAAAACACGACCGCCTGAACGAATTGCTTTCAATCGAATAAGGAGAACTTATGTTAATTACGGGAAAAAACGCAGTGTATGAGGCGTTGCGCTCCGACGCAACCGTTGAAAAACTTTACGTGCAAAGAGGCGAAACTACGGGCGTCGTAAAAAACATAATCGCCCTTGCAAAAGAAAAGAAAATCGTCGTGTCCGTCGTCGATAAAACCGCGCTCGACCGCATCACGCAAAACGCAAAACATCAGGGAGTCGCGCTTACTCAGACGGAGTTTGTTTATTCGTCTTTGGACGACATTTTGTCTTTTGCGAAATCGAAAGACGAGCCGCCCTTTATCGTGATTCTGGACGAACTTTCCGACCCCCACAATCTCGGCAGCATTATCCGTACGGCGGAGTGCGCGGGCGTGCACGGGATCGTCATCGGAAAGCACCGCGGCGTTACCGTGAACGACACCGTTTTAAGGTGCTCCGCAGGCGCGGCGGAACACGTGAAAATCGCGAAAGTTACCAACGTCAACGACGCGATAAATTATCTTAAATCGCAAAATGTGTATGTTTATTGCGCGGATATGGACGGTGAACCTATGTATCGTGCAAATCTTACCGGGGCAATCGCATTGCTTGTCGGCGGCGAAGACAGCGGCGTAAAACGCCTTTCAAAGGAACTTGCCGACGGCGTAATATCCATTCCGATGAGCGGAAAAATCAACAGCCTGAACGCCTCGGTTGCCGCCGCCGTCGTGATTTACGAAAAGGTACGACAGGACAGAAAATGACATACGAAACTTTGCCCGACGAGGAACTTGCAAAACGCGCGCAATCAAACGACTCCGCCGCCGTAAACGAACTGCTGCATCGTCATAAATCGCTGGTCAACAAGGCGGTGCGCCGCTTCTTTTTGCCGTCGGGCGACACCGACGATCTTGTGCAGGAAGGAATGGTCGCGCTGTTCAACGCGATTATGAATTACGACGAAAAAGCCGGCGCGAGTTTCACAACGTTCGCCTACATCTGCGTCAGAAAAAGAATCATCGGGTTAATCAGGAAATCTTCAAGCGGGAAAAATCGCGCGCTTAACGACAGCGTGCCGCTTGACGACGTCGAAATCGCGTCGGGCAATCCCGAAACCGTTTATATCGAAGAGGAGCGGGAAACCCTTTTAATGCGGGAAATCGAAAGCGTTTTGTCGGAAGAAGAACAGCGGATTTTTTACGCTTATCTTGACGGCGACTCGTATCGGGAAATCGCCGCCACTCTTTCGGTTTCCACAAAAAAAGTCGACAACACCCTGCAAAAAATAAGAAAATCGCTGAAAAAATCGTTAAATCGCTGACTTTTTGACCGATTTTCGCTTTACATAAACGGATAAATTATTTATAATAATTGCACGTTGATATATTATCAACGAATTTCCTTGCCTGTTTAAGCAGGCCACAAAGTCCACAAGGAGGTATAAAAAGATGAACAAGTATGAAATCCTTTACATCATCGACAATGACGTTTCGGAAGAAGACAAGGCTGCTCTCGTCGACAGGTTCTCGGACCTCGTCGTAAAGCTCGGCGGCACCGTTGACGGCATTGACAAGTGGGGTACCCGCAAATATGCATATCCCATCAACGATAAGAACGAAGGCTACTACGTCTTGATGAACTTTACGGCAGACGCATCCGCTCCCGCCGAAATCGATCGTCAGATGAAAATCACAGACGCAATCGTACGTCAGATGATTATCCGCAAATAACCGCATAAGGGGTCATTTATGAACAAAGTATTTTTAATCGGTAATTTAACAAAGAATCCCGAACTCACCAACACCGGCTCGGGCATTCCCGTTTGCAGATTCACGCTTGCCGTGTCGCGCAGATTTTCCAACAGCGACGGCGTAAGAGATACCGACTTCCTTCCCGTTGTCGTATGGAGAACGCAGGCGGAACATTGCAACAAATACTTGAAAAAAGGCAGTAAAGCGGCCGTATCCGGATCGGTTCAGACCCGCAGTTACGACGCTCCCGACGGAAGCCGCAGATACGTCACCGAAATCGTTGCCGACGAGGTTCAGTTCCTCAGCACCAAGGCCGAAGACGAATCCGCCTCGAACGACGGCGTGTTCGACGACCTTAAAGCCGTTGACGAGAATCTGCCCTTCTGATTTTCGCCCGTATATAGGGCTCAATAATTAAGAGGTATATTAAAATGAGTGAAGAAGTAAAACGCCCCGTTCAGGGCGGCAAAAGAATTCCCAAAAAGAAAGTCTGCCAATTCTGCGTCGATAAGGCAACCGAAATCGACTACAAAGACGTTGCCAAACTTCGCAAATACATCACCGAAAAAGGCAAGATGATGCCCCGTCGTATGACCGGTGTCTGCGCAAAACATCAACGCTTCTTGTCCGACGCAATCAAACGCGCCCGCGTTATGGCATTGCTTCCCTACAAAGCAGACTAATTATTAAACCAATCAAAAACGCACCGTTTCCACGGTGCGTTTTTTTGTTGCGCGCAAGTACAAAAGTATCTTGCGTGGGTTTTGTAATATGGTTCCCTTCCGGGGGATTCTCACGTCGTTGCAATGCAACTCCTCAGAATGACATAAAGTGCGTTGCACGGAATACTAATAAACAAGCGCCCTTTTGGGTGCTTAAATATTTACTTCTCCCAAAACGGCATAATTTTGATGAGATTTTGACGTTTCTTGGCAAGTTCTTGCGAAGGCGCGTACGCGTCGCAAATCTTACTTTTGACCAAACAACCTCTTTTCATTCGTTTGTTTGTCTTTTGCTCGTTTGCTCCTTCTCCCCAAAAGTACAAAAGTATCTTTTGGGGTCCCCTTCCCCTATAAAACGGCGAGAATTTGATGAGATTGTGTTTTTCTCGGCGGGTTCAGAAAAATCCAGTGTACTTGGCGTACACGATTTTTCGGGTTCCGCCGAAAAAGCAAAATATCGCGAATTATCGCCGTTTTAATTGTATTGGTTTTGAAGAAGATCGAGCATCTCCCTGCTCCCGCCGACAAGCAAAGTGTCGCCGTCAAGCAAAGGTTCGTCCGCGGCGAAGTTGACGATGACGTCGTTGCCGCGCTCGACCGCAAGAACGTTGACGTCGTATTTTTTGCGGATATCCAGCGTCACAAGGGAGCTTCCCGCCCAACTTGACGGAAGTTCCATTTCGATAATGCTGTATTTGCTGCTTATGGTCATTATGTCGTGCAGTAAGGGGTTGGCAAGGCGTGCGCCCATTTTTTCGCCCATTTCCATTTCGGGAATGACGACCTCGTCCGCGCCGACGCGTTCCAGAACCATTTTATGTTTAAGGTTTTCGGCCTTTGCGATGACCTTTTTGACGCCGATTTCCTTGCAGGTAAGCGCGCACAAAACGCTTGCTTCCAGGTCGCTTGCGATGCCGATAATGACGACGTCGAAGTTTTCGATGCCGAGCGCGCGCAAAGTGCGTTCGTCGGTAACGTCGGCGACGACGGCGTGCGTGGTGTACTCGTGCGCTTCCGTGATGACCTCTTCTTTTATATCGACGGCAAGGACTTCCTCGCCTTTTTCAAACAAGGTTTTCGCGACGGTCGAGCCGAATCTGCCAAGTCCGATTACCGCAAATTGTTGATTTTTCGATTTTTTGTTTTTCATAAAATAAACCTCCGCTTATCCGATAAGAATTTTGGCATCGGGGTATTTGATATTTGCCGATTGTTTTTTTGTATTCAAAAGCGCGGTGCCGATTGTCAGCGGTCCGAGACGACCGATGAACATCGAAAAACACAGCGTAATGAGCGCGGGCGTATGGAGCGACGTCGTGAGCCCTGCCGATACGCCGACCGTGCCGAACGCGCTGAACGCCTCGTACATGCTGTCGATGACGGACAACCGCACGCCGTACGCCGCCTCCGTCGCCCAGATTATGAGAGCCTGCGCGAAAGAACCCAGGAAATATGCCGTCGTAACGACCGCCGCGCGTTTTATCGTCCTTGTGTTGATTGTTTCCTTGCCGACAACGACTTCGTCGCGGCCACGGAATACGGACGCGAACAACATAATCATAACGAAAATGGTTGTGGTTTTTACGCCGCCGCCCGTCGATGCGGGACACGCGCCGACGAACATAAGCACCATCGTCGCGACTTTTGCGCCGTCCGTGAGATTTGCCTGATCTATCGACGTCCAGCCCGCCGTCCTTGCCGTCGTCGACTGGAAAAACGCGTTAAGGACTTTGTCGCCCCAGTCCATCGGACCGAGCGTGCCGGGATTGTTCCATTCGATACCGAGTATCACCGACGCACCGACAACAAGCAAAATCGCCGTCATCGAAAGCGAAACGCGCGTGTGAAGCCGAAGCGGTCTGTTTCTCTTTTTCCTTAATATGTCGTTGAAAACCAAAAAGCCGAGCCCGCCCGATATGATAAGCACCATCACGGTGATAAGTACGACGGGATCGTGTGAAAATGCCGAAATGCTGGAAAACGCGCCGTAGTCTTTGCCCATTATGTCGATGCCCGCGTTGCAGAACGACGAAACCGCCGTGAACAACGAAACGTATATGCCGCGCGCGCCGAGGGCGGGGACAAGCCTTGTCATAAGCATAAGCGTGCCGAACCCTTCAAAAATGAACGTGAACGCAATGATTCGTTTTGTCAGTTTCACAACGCCTTTCAGGCTGTCCTGGTCAAGCGACTCCTGAATCGTCATGCGCTCTTTCAGGCTGATTTTCTTGCCGACAAGCATAAACATGAACGTCGTCGTGGTCATGAACCCGAGACCGCCGATTTGTATGAGCAACAAAACGACGATTTGTCCGAAAATCGACAGCTGAGTTGCGGGATCTATGACGGTAAGCCCCGTCACGCACACCGCGGTCGTCGACGTGAACAACGCGGGAACAAAGCCGATTGTCTTCCCGCTTGCCGAAGAAAACGGAAGCACCAGCAAAATCGTCCCGACGGCGATGACGCCCAAAAACCCGAGCACGATATATCGCGCGGGAGTCATAAAATTCTTAATTTTTTTGCCGACAGCCTTGAACAACTGCCCTGTTTTTTCTTTCATCAATCCTTAATTTCCCAGTCGATCGGCGCGATACCGTTCTTTTCCAAAAACTCGTTCGTCCTTGAAAACGGCCTACTGCCGAAAAACCCGTTGTATGCAGAAAGCGGACTTGGATGCGCGCTTTCGATAACGTAATGTATCGGATTTGTAATATATTGCTTTTTCGAACGGGCGTTTGCGCCCCACAGAATAAAGACTATCGGGGTGTCCCGCTCGTTAAGTTTTTTGATTATGTCGTCGGTAAAAATCTGCCAGCCGCAGTTTTTGTGGCTGTTGGCAAGGTGCGCGCGCACCGTCAATACCGAGTTCAGAAGAAGCACGCCCTGCTTTGCCCAACTTTCAAGACAGCCGTGCGGCGCGGGCGAAATGCCCAGATCGCTTTTCAGTTCCTTGTAAATATTGACAAGCGACGGCGGAATATCCACGCCTTTTTTCACCGAGAAGGAAAGCCCGTGAGCCTGCCCTTCTTCGTGATAAGGGTCTTGTCCGATTATCACCGCTTTGACGGCGTAATAATCGGTGTATTTCAGCGCGTTGAATATGTCGTACATCGACGGATAGCAGACGTGATGTGAATATTCGTCTTTCAGAAATTCGCGAATTTTAAGGTAGTTTTCGCCCGAAAACTCGTCCTTCAAAATCTCGTCCCAGCTGTTGCCGATGCTCACCATATATTATTTCAGTTCCTCGTATTTTCTTGCCATCATGGCGTCGATATAGGAAAGCGCGTCTTCGTACTTCACCTTTTCCGCCGAAAGCGTCGCGCGGTCGGTAACTTCGATTTCGTCGTTTTGAAGTCCGCGGGGGCTTACCACGATGCGGATAGGCATACCCATAAGGTCGGCGTCGGCGAATTTCACGCCGTTCGAGACGTTTTCGCGGTCGTCAAGCAACACGTTCACGCCTTTTTTCATAAGCGCGTCGTACAGCGCAAAAGCCTTTTCGCGGACGTTTTGGTCGTCGATACGCAAGGGGCAGATATGAACCTTGTAAGGCGCGACGGTGATTGGCAGAATAAGTCCTGCTTTGTCGTTGCTTTCCTGCGCGATTGCGGCGATTGCACGGCCTACGCCGATACCGTAACAGCCCATAATGGGGTTGACGGCTTCGCCTTTTTCGTTAAGCACGGTCATGCCCATGCTCTTTGTGTATTTCGTGCCGAGCTGGAAAATGTTGCCAATTTCGATGCCGTTTTCAAGGTGCAGCGGTTTTCCGCAAACGGGGCATTTGTCGCCTACTTTCACTTTTGCGATATCGACGAACGATTTGGGTTTAATATCGCGCGCGACGTTTACGCCTTTCACGTGGTACAGCGGCTTGTTTGCGCCGGTAACCATATTGTGCGCGCCATCCAAAGACTTATCGAAAACGACGATTCCGTCTTTCAGGTCAAGTCCGATTGGCCCGATATTTCCCGCGACGAGCCCCGATTCTTCGTCGGCTTCCCACGGGACGATGTTTTTCATAATCGCTTTTTTGAGTTTGGCTTCGTTGACTTCCAAATCGCCCCTGATAAACGCGACGACAACCGTCTTTTCGCCCTTCACGGCGTAAACGACCGCCTTTATCGTCTGATAAGGCTGAACTTTCAAAAACTCCGAAACTTCCGCGATGTCTTTGGCGTCGCCGGTGAAAACTTCTTCCTTTTCCGCGTCCGCGCCGAAATCGACCTCGGGACGTACGCCCGTCGCGACTTCCATATTCGACTTGTATCCGCACTCGTCGCAAAGCACGAGCGTGTCTTCGCCGACTTCTGTCAGCAGCATAAACTCGTGAGCGATACTGCCGCCCATCATACCGCTGTCCGACTTGACCGCGATGAATTTTTTCAGCCCGATACGGCGGAATATGTTGTTGTATGCGTCGTATTCCTTGTAATAATGCTTTTCAAGGTCCTCCTGCGTCATGTGGAACGAGTACGCGTCTTTCATCGTGAATTCCCTGACTCGGATAAGTCCGCCGCGGCAACGAGGCTCGTCGCGGAACTTCGTCTGAATCTGATAAATCATAAACGGAAGTTGATTATAACTCGAAACGGTGTTTTTTGCAAGGTGTACCGCCGCTTCTTCGTGCGTCATTCCGAGAAGCATATCTTTGCCGCTTCTGTCCTTAAACCGCACCATCTCGCTGCCGATGCTTGAATATCTTCCCGACTGCTCCCAGAGTTCCCTGGGCATAACGACGGGGAATTTCACTTCCTGTCCGTCGATTTTGTTCATTTCGTCGCGGATAATGTCTTCGATATTCTTCGCCATAAGCTGGGCGGGAGAAGTAAGCGAGAAAATGCCGTTTGCAACCGGCTTGATATACCCCGCGCGGGCAAGCAGCGCGTGGCTTAAAATGGTAACGTCCGCAGGGGCTTCCTTAACGCGTTCCCCCACAAGTTTCGATAAAAGCATAATGCCTCCGATAAAAAGTCGTAAATATTAAAGATATACAAAGTATATACTTATTTTATAATTTAGGCAAGGATTTGACGAAAATATAAACTCCATGGGATTTTTCAAACTTTTTCGGAAAAATAAAAAGACGCGCCGTCGCACGTCTTTTATCGTTGATTTTCTTATAGCGTAATATTTACACGTCAAGTTTCATCCACTCACCCTTTACCCAGCCTTTCTTTTCAAAAAGGATTCTGAACAGCAGCGACACGACTGCGGGAATTACGAACATCAAAAACACGATGCCAAGCGCGATATTCGCGTCCGACACAACGCCTTTCGACGCCTCGACCGCGCCGAACACGCCGACGAGTCCGCTTGTGCCCATGCCGCCGCCGCCTGCGGTACAACGAAGTTTGAACACGCACGTCGCGATGGGACCTACGATTGCGGAGGCAATAATCGGCGGCACGAAAATGAGCGGGTGTTTCATAATGTTGGGGATCTGCAACATACTGGTGCCGATACCTTGCGAGATAAGTCCGCCGACGCCGTTTTCTTTGAACGACATCACGGCAAAGCCGACCATTTGCGCCGCGCATCCGACGACAGCCGCGCCGCCCGCAAGCATCATCGCGTCCGACGTACTTCCCGACGCAATCGCAATCCATATCGCCGCAGAAGACGTGGGCATCGTCAAAAGTATGCCCATCACGACGGATATCACAACGCCCATAATAAAGGGTTGCGCCGTCACCGAAATTTCAATGAATTTCTGAATTACTTTTATGAACCAGATTGCGGGATATGCGACAAACATTGAGATTATCGTCACAAACATAACCGTTAAAGGTACGATTAAGATATCAAGTTTTGTTTTGCCTTGTACAAGCAACACTATTTCAAGCGCGATAAGGGTCGACACATACGAGCCGATGGGGTTGCCGGGCACGCCCACTTTGAACGCCGTTATCGAGCCCGCCATCGCCTTCAACGAAAAACTTCCGTCGGACAAAAGATTGTAAACTTTGTCGGGCAAAAACGCCCCCAAAAATCCCGCGACCGCACACGCAAAAACCACAAGGTCGGGCGCTTTCAGTTTCTTTGCGATACCTACGCCGATGCCCGCGCCCATAAGCGTGCAGGCGATGTTTCCGATGAGAATAAGCAGTGCGCCGAATCCCGAATTCGCGCCGCACCAACTGCCGATCTGCTTAAATATCGTCCCTGCGATAAGCGTGACGAACAGTCCTTGCGCCATTCCCGAAAACGCGTCGATGAAGTAACGATTCGCATACTTTTTGACGACGGTTTTCCACTTCTTTTCGGGTTCTTTCTGCTGAAATACGACGGGGTTCGTTTCGATTTCGGGAATAACGTTCACGGGTTCGGATTTCATTTGCCTTTCTCCTTTATGCAGACTTTGTGTTGCGCCTTTTGTCCGCGACCTTATCAAGTTAATAAGATTTTAATGAATTATCTTACAAAAGTCAAACCTTATTCCCCCTTTCGGCGTTTTTCCGCCGTATCTTTCGTCGTTTTTTGTTTTTTAATAAAAAATCCCGCAATCTCGTTGCGGGAATTTCGTTTTGTTTTGAAAAATTAGAGGGCGGTTCACATTATCGTCTTTTCGCCGCGGAAAAGTTGCTGGCGTTCCTGCATATACTTCATCGTATCGACCGTCACGTTAAGCGCGCTTTTGAAGGCTTTGTCGTATGCCGACGAAAGTTCGTTGTCGCCTTTTTTGAGTTCGATCGTAGTCGTGGGGATTTTGCGCCGCGCAAACGGTGTGCTGTCGGTGAAAAGCGTTTCGCTGTATCTGAACGCCACGTCGTCGCACACTTCCTTAATCGCCTTGAACGCCACGTTGTTGATTTTCAGGTCGTAAATGTTTTTGTACTGTCTGTCGCCCTGTATCACGACGTTGTCGCAATCGCCGACTTTTGAAAAGTTTATCACGACGGGATTTATCAGCGATTCGTCCCTGCCGTAGTGTTGCAATATGAGTTGTTCCGCGCCCTTTGCGCCGCATTCTTTCGCGCCGAAGCACGCAAGCACGACTTTCGTATTGTCGGGGATAAGTTCGGGATGCAGCCTTAAATAGTCCGCAACCGCAAGGGATACCCCCGCCGCCTGCAATCCTTCGTGTCCGATGTTGCTGTTGCGCTTTTTGTATGAAAACATCGTGACAAGATAAAATATCGCAAGTCCGCAGAATATCGTCGGGAATAAAAACATCACCGCTTTGTCGCCGACGTTTAAGTGTGGCAGACATATCGCGATAATTTCAAACACGAGAAGCACGGGTATGCTGATTATCGACAACGCCTTGAACGCGCGTGAAATCCATTTCGGCAGGTTTTTATCTTTCAGGAACATTACGGCGTCCGATCTGTCCATATCGCTGTCGTAGTGGCTGCCGATGACAAGCGTGTTTTCGGCAGGGGCTTTCGCCTCGATCGACGACAATACGTTGTACGACGTGCGCTTCGGGAAAAGCGCGTTGAACGTGTTTTTGTTTGTCAGAACCTGTACGAAAAGCATTGCGCCGACAAAAACGGTAACAAGCATTGACAGCGCAAGAAAACCGTATGCGACGGCTTTGTCGTCGATAAGCACGCCTACGATATAAAACGCAAGCGCGATCGCGAAAATCACCCCGTAAACGGGTATGCCGAATCGTCCCGCAAGCGGCGCGACGGTGGTGGGTTCCGTCCTCGCCGGAAGCCCCAGAATCTTTTCGTAAAGCTCACGGATTTTTACCGCGCCTTTCTTTTCGTCAACGCTTGTCGCAATCCTGACGGGCGCGGCGGTTTCAACCTTTTCCACAAAAGTGTCGGCGATGATGTTCGCCCTTTTAAGGTCGACTTCCGACGGCGTTACGTTGCCGTTTTCGGGCTTTATATTGTCGTTTTCAACGTTTAACATCGTTTTTTACTCATAGAACAGAATGTCGCCGTAAGACGGGAACGGCCATTCTTTCTTCTCGGTGATAAGTTCGAGCTTGTCCACGCTTTCACGCAGTCTGTTCATTGCGACAAGGACTTTGTCGCGGTAACACACCGCCTGTTTTTCAAAATCCTCAATCGACTTTGCCTTTGCAAGAGCGTGTTCAAGGTCGGTCGTGCGACGATCGGTTTCGTCGATAAGTTTATCGGTTTCGGCAAGCAGTCTTTCGTCCGCCGCCCCGAATTTTTGATTTATTTCCCTTACGTCTTTCAGGTATGCCGCAAGTTTTCCTTCCGTCCTCATGACCGCGGGCAGAATTTGTTTCCTTGCGATATTTCGCATTGCAAGAGCCTCGATATTGACGGTCTTTGCGTAATTTTCGACAAAGATTTCATAGCGGCTCGTGAGTTCCTTTTCGCTTAAAACGCCGTTCCTTTCATAAAGATTGACAATATCCTTGTCCAGCATACATCTGAACGCGTCAAGGCTGTTGGACGTCATATGAAGACCGCGGCGTTTCGCTTCTTCCACCCATTCCTTGCTGTAATTGTTGCCGTTATAGATAATGCGGCCGTGCGCGCGGATATAAGACACGATGATTTCCGACAACGCGTGGTCGAGGTCTTCGCCCGATTTTGTCTTTTCTTCGATTTCGTCGGCGATACGGCGCACCATTTCGGCGGTTATCGTGTCAAGGACGATTATGGACGTCGCAAGCGACGCGCTACTTCCGACCATGCGGAATTCAAACTTGTTCCCCGTGAACGCAAACGGCGAGGTGCGGTTTCTGTCGGTGTTGTCCTTTTTGAGTTTCGGGAAAGACGGCAGCCCCATTTTGATGTACTCTTTGACTTTCGTAACGGCGGTTTTGCCTTCTTTCAGCGTTTCAAACGCCGAGTATAGGTCGTTGCCGACGAAAACCGAAATTATCGACGGGGGCGCTTCGTTGCCGCCAAGGCGGTTGTCGTTTCCCGCGCTTGCCGCGCTCATTCTGACAAGGTCGGCATATTCGTCCACGCCCGCGATGACCGCAAGTATCATAAGCATAAATATGCGGTTTTCGGCGGGATTGCTGCCGGGCTCCAAAAGGTTCACGCCCGTGTCCGTCATTATCGACCAGTTGTTGTGTTTGCCGCTGCCGTTGACGCCGTTGAAAGGCTTTTCGTGCAGAAGACACGCAAGATCGTGCTTTTCCGCAACCTTTTTCATCGTTTCCATGATAAGCTGGTTCTGGTCGGTCGCGATGTTTGCGGACGTGAAAATCGGCGCAAGCTCGTGCTGAGCGGGCGCGACTTCGTTATGCTCCGTCTTTGCGGCGATGCCGAGTTTCCAGAGTTCGCGATTCAGGTCTTCCATAAAAAAGGCGACGCGGTCACGGATTGTCGCGTAATACTGGTCGGACTTTTCCTGTCCTTTTGCGGGAGGCGCGCCGAACAAAGTACGTCCCGCGTACTTCAAGTCTTCGCGCTGCATATAGTGGTTTTTGTCGATCAAAAAATATTCCTGCTCTCCGCCGACGACGGGAGTAACTTTTTTGGTTTCGTTGTCTCCGAGAATCCTTAATAGCCTTAAAACCTCGCGGTTCAGGACATTCATACTGCGAAGGAGCGGGGTTTTTTTGTCAAGTGCCTCACCGGTGTAGGCGCAAAACGCCGTCGGTATGCACAGTACGCCCGCGCCGCCCTTTGAACGCTTGATAAACGCCGGGGAACTGCAATCCCATACGGTGTAGCCGCGCGCCTCGAACGTGGCGCGGATTCCGCCCGACGGGAAACTCGACGCGTCCGCTTCTCCCTTTGAAAGACTTTTGCCCGAAAATTCCAGCAGTACCTTTCCGTCTTTATCGACGGAAATGAAACTGTCGTGCTTTTCCGCCGTGTATTCCGTCATCGGCTGGAACCAGTGCGTGAAATGCGTCGCACCCTTTTCGACAGCCCACGTCTTCATTGCCGCGGCAACTTCGTCGGCAAGACTCCTCGGCAGTTCGTCGCCGCGCGCGATAACGTCTTTCAGCGCGCGATACGCGTCTTCCGACATATATCGCTGCATCACTTCGTCGGTGAACACTTCTTCCTGAAAAATATCTTTGATGTTCAGTCTTTCGTAATAAGCCATAAAAAATCCTTTTTCGATTTAATTACTATATTATAGCCTTAATAAGTTAATATAGTCAATGATTTTTCCTTAATAAAAACGGGCGCGGTTTTCGCGCCCGACCTTTTTCGTTATGCCTTTTTTATCGTGAATCCGTCTTTCGTGTCGACAAGAATAAACCCTTTGTCCGCGATTTCTTTCCTGATTTCGTCGGCGAGAGCGTAGTTCTTTTCGGCTTTCGCCGCCTTTCTCTTTTCCGCGAGCGCGAAAATTTCTTCGGGGACGAACACGTTGTCTTCGGCGTCTGCTTTGTCGTATTTTTTCAAAAATTCTTTTGCGTCCGCGCGGAACAACCCTAATATATCGTAGTTTTCACGGATTGCGTTGATATCTTCGATTGCGGTTACGTCGCCGTCTTTCAACTTCTTTCTGACGTTTTTGAAATATCCGAAAAGATTGCTTATCGCAAGCGCGGTGTTGAAGTCGTCGTCCATGCAATTTACAAAGTCTTCTCCGATTTTTTCGGTCTTTTTGCTGCTTTCAAGCCCGGATTTTTCGGCTTCTTCCAAAACTCTGTAAAAGTCAACAAGATGTTTTTCGGCGGTGGGGAACAAATCGTCCGTAACGTTAATGTCGGCGCGATAGTTCGTCTGCAACAGCGCGAATTTTATCGTTTCCGCCGAATACTTTTTCAACAAGTCTTCAAGGAGCAGACTGTTGCCCAAAGACTTGCTCATTTTTTGTCCGTTGACCTTGATAAGCCCGTTGTGAATCCAGTATTTCACGAATTTTTTGCCGGTAAGCGCCTCGGACTGCGCGATTTCGTTTTCGTGATGCGGGAAAATAAGGTCGCGACCGCCGCCGTGTATGTCAATCTGATCGCCGAACGCCGCGCGGTTCATTGCCGAACATTCGATATGCCAGCCGGGACGTCCTTTGCCCCACGGGCTGTCCCACGAGATTTCACCTTCTTTTGCGGACTTCCAAAGCGCAAAGTCCAGCGCGCTTTTCTTGTTGTCTTCGTTTTCGATGCGGACGCCGGAAAACGCTTCTTCGGTTTTTCTGTTGCTGAGCGCGCCGTAGGACGGGAATTTTTCAACGGAGAAATACACGTCGCCTTCGGGCGTTGCGTAGGCGTACCCTTTTTCTTCCAGCCCCTTTATGAAGTCAATGATGTTGTCGATATTGCACGTCGCTTTCAGCCAGATGTCGGGATCGTCCACGTCGAACTCACGCATAACTTTGTCGATGCGTTTTATCATCATTGCCGCATACTTGTCGGCAGGAATTCCCGTCTCTTTCGATTTTGCGATAATCTTATCGTCGACGTCGGTGTAATTCCTCGCATACGTTACGTCAAAACCCCTTTTTACAAGGTACTTTCTGATGATGTCGTAAATGAGCGCCTGATATGCGTGACCGATGTGAGCGTCGCCCGAAACGGTGATGCCGCACGCGTACATATTTATTTTGTTGCCCGAAAGCGGAATAAGTTCTTCCTTTCTTCTTGTCAGCGTATTGTATACTTTAACCATACTTTTTCTCCTTTAATCTGTCGTTTCGGTTGATTTTGTGTTTTCTTCGTTTGCAATCGAATAACGCGAACAGTTGATGCCCGAAAGGTTTTCGATTTGCGTTAGCCTTGCGTTTATGCGACGAAGTTCTTCCAGCACGGGGTCGGGAAGTTCCACCTGGTTTAAGCTGTCCACGCGCTTTCCGTCCTGCTTTACGATGCGCCCGGGAACGCCCACGACTGTGCAGTTTTCGGGCACCGGTTTCAGCACCACGCTGCCCGCGCCGATCTTACTTCCCTTGCCGACGGTGAACGGACCGAGAACTTTTGCGCCCGCCGCAATCACGACATTGTCCTCGATCGTGGGGTGTCGTTTGCCCGCGTCTTTTCCCGTGCCGCCAAGCGTTACGCCCTGATAAAGCGTAACGTTGTTGCCGACTTCCGCCGTTTCGCCGATGACGACTCCCGCGCCGTGGTCGATGAACACTCCCTTGCCGATTGTCGCGCCCGGGTGAATTTCAATGCCCGTCCAGAACCGCACGTGTTGCGAAATTACCCGCGCAAGGAATTTCATTTTGTGTCTGTAACACCAGTTTGCGGGACGATGCCACATGAGCGCCTTTACCCCGGGATAGGTAAACAGCACCATAATTTTGCTTGTCGCGGCAGGATCTTTTTCCATTGCCGCCGCCACGTAACTTTTGAGATATCCCGACATTTTTACCTTCCTTTAATAAAAAATCCGTCCGAAAAGTTTCCTTTAAGGACGGGCTGAAATTAACTCCGTTGTTCCACCTCAATCAAGGATAGCGCAATAACGTTTGCGCGCACGCACGGGCATTTCCTCCCGTAAGGCTCAAAACCGCACTTCCCGCATTTATCCAAAAAACCTTGCAGCCAAAGGGTTTTCTCTCTTGATGGCGTCCTGCACTACTCTTGTTTCTCATCGCCTGTGAGTTTAGTATATTATATTTATTATTATGCAAATTGTCAACTCGTCGCACAACTTCGCTTTTGAAATCGCATTATCGGGGGCGATAATGCTCACTCTTTTGCTCGTGTGCTCCTTTTCTCCACGCAAGTACAAAAGTATCTTGCGTGGGTTTTATAACAAGGATTCCCTTCCGGGAGATTGCCACGTCGCGTTGCTCCTCGCAATGACATAAAGTACTTCGTACGCAAAATAATATTTTCTTTAATTACTCCCTATAAAACGGCGAGAATTTGATGGATAATATCCTTCCCTAAAAAGTCAGAATTTTGATGAGATTGTGTTTTTCTCGGCGGGTTCTGAAAAATCCTAGTGTACGCGTCGCACACTTCGTTTTTGAAATCACGTTATCGCAAGCGATAACGCTCACTCTTTTGCTTGTGTGCTCCTTTTCCCCACAAGTACAAGTATCTTGCGGGGACCCCAATTACGATTTTTCGGGTTCCGCCGAAAAAGCAGAATATCGCAAAATTATGACTTTTTAATTTGTTTGGCGAAGACTTTGCCAAATGAGTTAAAATCATGTATCATCGTAAATCCGTACTTTTCGTAAAACCTGATGCCGCCCGCGTTGTCGCCGCCAACGCCCAAATGCACGCCTTTCACGCCCTTTTCGGCAAGGTAATCCATAAGGGCGTCCATAAGTTTCGTGCCGTATCCTTGGTGCTGTGCCTCGGGCAAAATGTCGATATGCAGGTGCGCGGGATATTTTTTCGCGTCCATATACAAACTTTGGCGGAATGCGAAAAAGTGCGTGAACGCTTCAATCCTTGAAAGTTTCCTGACGCGCGGCATAACGTATTTGGTGAATGTCTTCACAAAGGTTTTGTAATCAAGACTTGACAGGATATATCCGACCGCAACGTCGTCTTCGTCCCGCGCAAGAATAAAGATTCCGTCGGGCTCGAACTCGGTATAATAGTCGGCGTAAAGCGTCGCGACAAGTTCCGGATTTTTGACGTATGCGGGCGCGGTCGCCGTAAGGTGGCAAATCTTCCTTACGTCGTCGCGATCCGATTCTCTGTATTCCCTGATATGGCAGGTCATGATAAGCTGAAATAGATTATCGGCTTGCCCGTTGCGTCGACGCCGACTTTAAGTCCTTTGAAGAACTCGCTTGCCGTCAGGTCTTTGCCGCCGTTTGCGGCTTTTATCGCGTCAAGCGTTGCTTCCGACATTCCGAGATTGCCCCAGGCGTTAAGTTCACGCAAGGTTGCGACTTTGATTTTGTCGGAAACTTCGGCTTCGATTGAAGAAATCTTGCTGTTTCCGAGCCCGTATAAAATGCTGTTTTTGTCGTTAAGTTCCATCACGTCGCCGATACGCATATCTTTCAAGATTTTGTCCATCGTGCCGCTGTCGGCAAGGTCCTTAACGGTCATCGTTGCCATTTTTGAAAGTATCTTGTCGGATTCGCCGTTATAAATGCAGGCATAGTATTCGGTTGCTGTTTCGCCGTCAAACTTATAGCGTTTATAATCGGACAATTTATAAAGATTTCCTTTGTACTTAAAGTATGCTCCGTCGGTTTCTTCTATCCCGTGTTCGTTGTAAAGCGTCCCGAATTTGATATGGTCATTGACCGGCGTGCCGTCTTGTTCTTTGTCAAGATATACGTAATCGCCGTTGTTGTTTCTGACGTAGCCTGCTTCCAGGAACAGGTTGCTGTCCTTATAATATGCGACGTGTTGCCCGATTTTTTCGTGGCTTAATGCAACCGCCGCGTCGAAATCGGCCGCTTTGACGTAAACTTTGCCGTCGATTTCCAGAACGTCCGAAAGGGTTGCTCCGTTGACGACTTCGTCGACGCCCGTCGAAAGCGTGCCGATGGTTTTGTCCTGCAATCCGACAAGCACGCCCGAACTTGCCTTATCGACAATCACGTACTGCGTGACACCCGTCGCAATCGTGCCTGTTGCGCGCACGAATTTAATGTCCGTGGCGGGATCGGATTCCACGTAACCCACGTTGAACGTTCCCGCGTATTCGGGGGCTGCGTAAACGTCGGCAAGCGAGATATACTTCCTGACGCTTGTGTCGCCGATTTCCGCCGCCGTCGCGACTTTTAATTTATATCTTTCTTTGACTTCGACGACTTCCTTTAAGAGCGTGCTGTTGACAACGTCGTCCATACGGGCGGCAATGTTGTTTACGCCGATTGTCGAAAGTTTTTTGACGACAGCGTTTCCGTCGCCTTCGTATACTCTCTTATATTCAGCCGTTTCGCCCGCCGCCGCAAGACGGAAAAATCCGTTTTCGCCGTGTGCGTCTTCGTCAAGGATAAATTTCGCGTCGGCAGTCGAGTCCAAAACAAACACGTCGCCGTCCACGTCCATGACGTCGGAAAGTCGCGCGGCGTTTACAAGGTCGTCGATACCTGCGGTTTGCAACTCGCCGATGGTCTTGTCTGCAAGCGCGACGACAACGCCGTTGCTTGCCTTTTCGGTGATGTTGTATCTGTCGCCAAAGCCTGCAAGTCCGTCCTTATATTTCACAAGATATACGGTTTTATCCCCGTCTTTTGCGGTGATAAACGTGCCTTTGTATTCTTTGCCTGCGGGAAGTGCGGGAAGCGCGATATATGTGCCGTCCGTCGCTTTTTCTGCGGTAGTGACGGAAACAACCTTCATAATATCGCCGACTTTGACGTTCTTGACGTCTTTGTCGATTTCGGAAATTTTGCTGTTTTTCAGCTTTTTCAGAATGTCCGCGCTGTCGTCGGTAATCTCGATGACCTGACCGAGTTTCATATCGCCGATCGCGCCGTCAAGGGTGTTGAGAGTTTCGTCCGCAAGTGCTTTAAGGACGGGCTCGCTCTTCCCGACGTGGACAAGCGCGCATATTATAAGGTCAGGGTTTTCCTGCTTAACAAGTTCTTCCTTTTCATATTGCGCGGGGCTGCTGTATCCGTAGGTTTCGGGGGTTGTGTTCACAAAACCGTCCGTCGCCTCAACGTATCCGCGCCATTCGATAACTTCTTTATATTGCGCGGGGTCGGTGCCTTCGATTTTCGTGCGGATTGCCGCGCCGTAACGATAGTTCGTGCCGGCGGCGTCTTTTATATATTTGAAATAATACATTCCGTCTTCGTTTTCAACGGTGCATTCCTTATCCGCGTATCTTTTTGTAATTTTGATCCCGTTGTCGTCAACAAGCACGACGTACGCCAGACCGAAGCGGTTTCGTTTGCCGCTTATATCGTATCTGTTGTTGAAATCGGGAAGTTCCTTAATAAGTTCCCAGTTGCCGTCGTCGCTGACTTTTATCGTGCCTTCTTCGCGGTTTAATTTATAATAGGTTTTTGCGGGGTCTTTCGCTTCCGTATTTACGAATTTGAAAAATTCGCTTGTGCCGTCCGCTTCGATAAGTTGCTTTAACTTAATCTCGCCGCCGCTTTCTTTTTTGTATAATACCGCGCCCGTGTTATCCCATTCGGCATAAAAATCACGGTCGAAATCGGGCAAAACGTCTTCAAACTTAATGTTGTTTATCGCGGAATTGAGATCGCCGATTTTCACGTTTGCGACAGTGTCCAGCACGCCGCCCGCGCCAAACGACACGCCGAGAAGATATTGCATTTCGGCAATGGTCATTTCGTTGAGTTCCAGCGATTTAAGCAGCGCGTTGAATCCGTCGATGACAGGCTCCGAAATATGTTCCTGCACAATCGGCTTGCTTGCAAGCCCTGTCGTCGTGTCGATACCCGTCTTTTTCAGAACGTCGCCAAGCGTAAAGCAGTTAAGCACGACTTTCAGATTATTGTCTTTGAAAACGTCCGCGACCTTCATTGCGCCAAGCGTTTCGCGACTTTTGTCGTCCACCGTGATTTCAAGCGAGTTTTCAAGGATTTTGATGATGTCGATGCCGAAAATACGCTTCGCGTCGGACACCGTCGTCTCCTTAATGTTGCCGCCTTTCACCATATCGTAAATGTCAAGTATGGATTTGTTGCGGATTTCAGCGTCCTTGTCGATGAAAGTGAATTCCTGCTTTGTGTATTTTTCCACGTCGTTGACGGAAACCGCCGCCACCGCATAGTACACCACGCCCGCAATCGTACCGCCGACAAGCAATACGCCCACGACAAGTCCTAAAATGAATGTAAGAAATTTTCCAAAACCGCCTTTCATAGTTCCTCCGATATATCGTAACGAAACAATATCGCATTATTTACTAATAATTATAATACTATATCAAAAATATATTTGCAAGTTTTTGCAACCTATATCGTTTTTTTGTGCGACTGTTCGAAATTGACCAACCTTCTCACAACGACAAAAGTATCTCCTGCAATTTGCAGGAGATACCCCGTTGAGAATAAAAGTAAAAAGATTCTTTTTTTCAACCGTGTCGTCGCTTGAAAACTCTTGTTGTCGGATATCCGGACAATTATTTAATAAGCCTGCAATCGTCGATCATGGCGTACCCTTCATTATTAATGCTTTCGATTCCTATTCTGCAATTTTCGCCCAGCATATAGCTTTCGTAAAGCTCGAAACTTATTTCGATTTCTGTCCATTCTTCACATCCGGAAACTTCTTTGTATGCCAATGTTTCGCCGTCCTGAGTACGAACGAATAATCTGACTTTTGCAGAATCGCCCGTTTTAACTTTGAATTTGACGGAATGATTCCCGTTTTTCAGATATACGCCCTGATACATGGACGCTTTTCCTTTTGACAATTCGCCCAAATATCCGTAATTGTTGCCGTTTTCGGATCTTACGTCGCAAACGCTGCCGTTTTCATTGTTCATTATCCAAAAACCAGTTCCGCAATAATCAAAATCGCCGTTGTACATTTCCGTCATGGAGTGCAGCCTCGGATCATCGCTTATATGATCGCTGATGGGATATTTTAACAAGGTTTCCTGGATGCCTTCAGTATCTTTACTGTGGTTATAAACACTTGGCCAATATTCAAAGTTATTTCTTTCCCATCTTATGTTCTTCATGGGGGTGTATTTCCCGTATGACGGCAAGTTTTTATTTGCAAGCCAGCCCCTGTGATCGTCCCAAACTCCAACGGAACAAAACCGACTATCATGAATATAAATATCACTTATCTCCGTTTGGCTTAAATCGGGACAGGCGTTGCCCAACGTGCAAAAACCCAATCCTTTGAAATAACTCGGGAAAGTGCAAGACGCAACTTCGATATTCTTCGTAGGCCTTGCTTCCATGCTCGACGACCATCGGTCAAGTCGCTTATCCTGATATGAATTTATTATCAGGCAACTATCGTCCCCGCCTGCAAACCAACAGTTGGAAACAAGTACATCCTGACACCTGTCCAGTTTCAACCCGTCGCATATGGCGGCTACTTTTGTTAAGTCGTTTGTCGTTGCCGTGGGAGTATATGTATTTGTGTCGATAATGGAAATATTGTCGCACAGCACGAAGTTCATGCAATGTCCGCCCTCGTGAATGAACGTTATTCCGGAGACTTCGATATTTTTACTCTTATAAAATCCCATCATATGCATAAAAATATAATCCGAGGCGTCCTTGTAATTATATTTCATTGAGCGTACAATGCTGTTTTCTTCGCCTGTAACTTTTACGTTTTCCGTCCCTTCATCACCATAAATCAAGGGATAGTTCCAATACCAGGCTTCGCGCCAGAAGTCTACGACTTCCGGCCAGATTGTACCTTTACCATAGGGTATTACGTTCATTCCTACAATAGGACGATAGGGTTCTCCTTTTGCAACGTAACCAACGCCGTCATAATATTCGATTCCGCTATAATCAAAACCTTTGACTTCGATGTAATGGTTTTTATCGGGATCCTGAATGATCGTCGTGTTCTTTCCGAGATGCAAGTTAACGTTGCTTTTCATTACAAGATTCGACGTCAAAAAAGAGTGATTGTCTGCCAGTTTAACTATGCCGCCGCCCGCGTTTGAAACTTCGTCGATAGCCAATTGAATGGCCGCGCGATCATTAGTAACGCCATCTCCTTTCGCACCATAACTAGGATCAATTACATTTACCTCCATAACACTTTCCTCTTTGTCGGGAGTTTTTTCATTTTGGGAATTTCCCTGACCGTTTCCTTTGTTTGACGTGTCACCGCACGCCGCCGATAGCATTGATATCAAAACGATCAGTATTATCCCGGTTAAAATCAAGTGGGCTTTTCTTCTCATTTGTTTTTCCTCTCGTTCAGCATAACCATATCGAATCGTATGAGGTAAGCGCAGTGGCACTTATCCTTATCGTCACTGTCTGTCCCTCATATGCGGATAAATCATACACGTGTTCGCTTCCGTTTGCCATGCATGTTACCGCTACGCCGTTTA
>ULUJ01064741.1_pt1 | contig 37532 bp, 35 predicted proteins | sample 1958381 | NCBI WGS metagenome assembly ULUJ01 (sample SAMEA4835757, study PRJEB28245) | human gut metagenome | biome: gut microbiome; material: fecal sample | place: Denmark | collected 2008 | reverse complement strand
TTATTTTTTTATATATATAAAAATAAGATATATTGTCAATATATCTCTGCTAAATACGGTGTGTGTTTTTTATTAATAATCAGCTAAGACTATAATTCTCATCTATCACTTACGCCTAATTAAATGTGATAGATGTCTAAAATATTGTAATTGCAATAATGGTATAATTTCATATCTTTGTCTTATGCGAAAGAAAAGAACTTTAAGATTATGAAATATCAGAATAATACGTATATTACGACATCTGATTTGCTGTTTGAAGGTGTATTACGGGATATTCGAAAATCCAGAGAAGCATTACAGCCGATATATGAAGCTTTAACGAATGCTTTTGAAGCTATAAAATGTCGAGTTGATAAGGATGGAACATTTCAGTTTGCTAATGGTTTTATCAATATTATCATTGATGCACAGGCAACGACTGATAGTAATTCTCCCGAATTTAGCAGTCTTTCTATTCAAGATAACGGTATTGGATTTAATGATGTGGATTTTAAACGTTTTAATACATACAAAGATTTTACTAAAGGATTCTCTAATTTAGGATCTGGCCGTATTCAATATGTTCATTATTTTGACAAAACCCATATTGTAAGTCGTTATAAAGAAAATAGGGACTTTTATCAGCGTGATTTCTTTGTATCGAAAAGTCCAGAGTATGTGCAAAAGCACAATGCATTGGTTTATCACAAATCATGTACAGTAATATCTCCAGAAGATATAACTGATATTGGAACCTTGTTGACTTTCATCGGTTTATTAGAAAATAGTAATGTCTATAACGTATTAACAGCAAGATCCTTAAAAAACAATATTATAAAAAAATATTTGAGCTATTTGTGTCGACATAGAGATTCTTTCCCTCGTATTCAAATATTGTATAGAATCAATGGCCAGGAAAAAGAGAATGAGATTATTACTAAAACAGACATACCTCCAATAGATAAAACAGATACAGCAGTATTGCATTATCAAAGAATATCTCCAGATGGTAAGTCTTTTGAAAGCCTGGATAGGACTGAAACATTTACAATAGAGTCATTTCGCATATCCGGTGCATTTCTATCTCAAAATTCATTAAAGCTCACCTCAAAAGGAGAAATAGTTAATGAGTCTCCCATAACCTTGCAGAATTTGGCAAGCAATACTACTCTAAATGGAAGTAAATATTTATTTCTTGTTTCGAGTGAATATATTGACAAACAAGATTCTAATGTTAGAGGAGAGTTAAAAATACCAACGCGTGCTAATGCTGCCAAGAGTGATTTGTTTGAGCCGGAGTTTATCACTGTCGATGATATTCAAGAATCTGTTACAAAAAAAATAGATTCAATGTATCCCGAAATACAAACAAAGAAAAATGAAGCCGAAAGTCAATTAGAGGAGATAAAGCAACTTTTTCATTATACGAATGAAACGATAGAGGCCGCTGGAATAAATATAAATGATAGTGAAGATCGAATTATAGAGAAAATACATGAAGTAGAATCTAGAAAGGGGGCTTTACTTGACATCTCGATAAAGAAATCGTATGATAGTCTAAAAACATTAGACCCCTCACAATCTAATTATCAAGACATCTTAAAAGAAAAAGCGACAGAACTGGTTAAGATAATTCCATTGCGTAATAAGAATGTTCTGGCTCAATATATTGCTCGTAGAGGATTGGTCTTGAATTTATTAGAGAAAATTTTAAGTAAACAGACTGATGCTCAACAAGCTAATCCTACTAAACATCGAGAAGACTTGTTTCATAATTTATTTATGCCTAGACATTCTGAAGACACAGTAGATAGTGATTTATGGATATTAAACGAAGATTTTATTTATTTTGATGGAATATCTGAAGGTGTGCTGTCAAAAGTACAAGTCAATGGTGAAAATCTTTTTGAAGATGATTTCGCAAGAAAAGAGGACGAATTTTTGACATCGTTGGGGGAAGATCGAACAGTATTACGCCCTGATATTTTATTATTCCCATCTGAAGGGAAGTGTATTATCATTGAGTTCAAAGATCCGAGTATCAATGTTTCGAAATATTTAAATCAGATTAATAGATATGCTGGTTTGATTCTGAATTATGCTAAAGAAAAGTTTAATATGTCTATATTTTATGGCTATTTGATTGGTGAAAGTATAGAACCAATGGATGTGCAACTTGCAGATGGACATTTTGAAAATGCATATCAGATGGATTATATGTTTAAGCCAGCAGATATTGTTCGAAGTTTTTCCGGTCGTCCCAATGGCAGTATATATACAGAAGTTATTAAATATTCAACTTTACTTGAGCGAGCACGTCAGAGGAATAGAATTTTTCTCGAAAAACTAAATATGATTAAATAGTTTGTGCCTTAATATTTATCAAGATAGATGATATAAATTGTTAATACGAAATTCATCAATTGAGATAATATACTTCTTTCTTCCCGGTTGCCGTCGGGGAAGATAGTCATGCGGAAGGCCGCGAGCGGCCCGCCGTCCTCGGACGAAAAATCATCCTCGCCGGGGCTGCGGTATTTTTCGCCGCTCCGACGTCGCCGCATGACTGTGTCTCTTCCCGAGGCAACCGACCGCGTCGGGAATAAGTCCTCATAACATAATTATTCATTGACTATGCAGTCTGTTGGGATTGCATGGTCCCAGAACCGTGAGACACACGGTAAAAACTGTTTGATGTTATGCAGACTTCCAAGGAAGAACCGAAAACAAAGAAGAGCCGGGCCAAAGCATCGAAAGCCGCCCCTTCGAATCCGAATCCCGACGTGCAGGAATCGCCGCAGGCTGTCTCCAATTCTGAGACTGCGGAACAGCAACCCGCTCCGGCCATTCAGTTGCTGGATTTGAACAAGATTGTCAGCAGCACCTACAATCCCCGCAAGGATTTCCGGCCGGAGACCTTGCAGGAACTCGCCGACAGCATTCGTCAGGTCGGGGTTCTGCAACCGATCTGCGTCCGGCCCAAAGAGGGCGGTTTCGAGATTGTCTATGGCGAACGTCGCTATTGGGCCGCAGCAATGGCGGGGCTGAAATTCATTCCGGCCCTTGTTCGAGAATTGTCGGATGCCGAAGCTGAGGATGCCGCCATTACGGAGAACCTCCAGCGTGAGGACGTTACACCCCGTGAGGAGGCTGTGGCCTACAAACGGGCGCTGGAATCGGGCCGTCATACGATCGAAAGCCTGGTCGGGAAGTTCGGGAAATCCGAGGCCTACATCCGCTCCCGACTGAAACTCTGTGATCTGATCGACGCCCTCGCCGAGCAGCTCGACCGGGAGGAGATTTCGGTTGGCGTCGCCACCGAGATTGCGAAATACGATGCGACGGTCCAGCAGGAGGTCTACGAGGAGCATTTCTCGGACGGATGCCGCCTGTCGTGGAAGAATGCCCGGATCCGGGAGATTGCCCGGCGGCTCTACGACCGCTACATGACCCGCCTGGACACCTACCGCTTCGACAAGACCGAATGCCACACCTGCCACCACAATACGGCCAACCAGATTCTCTTCAAGGATGAATGTGCGGACGGATGTGCAGGCTGCCAGAACCGAACTTGCATGATGCGCAAGAACGACGAATACCTCGTTCAGCAGGCCCTGCAATTGCTGAAGGCGGACCCGCGGACCGTCCTTGCCACGGTGGGGGATACCCCCGATTCGGTGATTGTGCATCTTGAAGAGGAGGGCTACCGGATTCAGGAGCTGGATTACTACCTCGATTACTACGATACGGCTCCTGAGATGCCTGAAGCTCCACAGGCAGAATGGTACTCTTCGGAAGAAAACTACGCGGAAGCCATGAAACGCTACGAAGCGGCGCTGGCCCGGTTTACGGAGCAGACCCGGCAACTCGAATTTGACGTTACGGAAGGACGTGTCCGCAAATATGCCATCATCGGCATGTTCGACGTGGAGATCCGCTATGAGGATGTTCCGGAGGAGGAGCGTGAAGTTTCGGTCGAGGATGCCGCAGGAGAACGGACGGTCTACGTCACGATGGTTCCCGCCTCTCCGATGGAGAGTCTGCTACGTCAGGATCACCGAAATCGGCAGCTCTGCTACGAACACATCACCGCCGACATAAAAAAGCTGTTCCGCGAATCGAAGGTCTCGGACAGCCCGCTGACCGAGGAGGAGCATCAGATGTTCTACTACGCCGTGATCCGACACATGGCGGACGACCGACTACAGCAGTGCGGCATCGAGCACAAAAATCAGTGGCGCGTCACCGAGGAGGAGCGCTTCGCGGCCGCCGGGCAATTGACTCCCGAACAGCGGGCGGCCATGATCCGCATTTTCCTGCTCGACTTCTTCCGCACGACGGCCCGGGATTACAACTGTACGGACGAGGAGGTGGACACGCGCCTGATGTGCCGATTCGCCGATTTGAATTTCGAGACCCAAAGCCGGACCCTGCAGGAGAAGTACCTGGCAACCTACGAACGACGCCGGACGAAGCTGCAGGAGCAGATCGACGACCTGAAGGCGCAGGAGGAGGCCAGGGCTTTGGCCGAATCCCGGGAATCGAGTTCAGTTTCCATTCCCGAAGAACTTTCCGAGGAGCCGGAAGTGACGCCCGACACGGAGATTCCGGCGCCGCCTGCCGAGCCGCTGATTATCCCGGCCGATCCGGAGTTCAGTCCGAACGAGACTGCAGAATCGCAAGCTGCCTGATCCAAGTAAAACCGACGGAGCAATCAAACGATTGCTCCGTCTTTCATATCTGCAACTATGAACAGAACACTCAAAAAATTGCGGAAACGATACCGCAGCATTTTACAGCAGAATCCTGTAATGATACAGCCTGTCTCTTCGAAAAACAGTTCTGATCCGTGGCGATGCGAGTTGTGCGGATCACGTCATGTTTATTATCGGGCATGGGTCGATGGCAATACCGATCAGGTTTGCTCGATTGATGACGACCGGGACGACCTGTGGTGTGATGGCTGCGAGGATCATACCTATCAGATTCGAGAAAGCGAACTGATGAAAGAGACAATTAACCCCTGGTGGGATAATGAAACCTCGGTAGAAGACCGGGAGAAAATGATCGGTCTTGTTCAAAAAGATTTTGATCCCCAAGAGGACTACCGTGCATTCCGCGAAGCCTGCGATCGTTGGTGGAATACCAAGACGAACGAAGAAAAGATCGAAGTATGGCGGCTCGCTACCCGATCCGAATCATAACCCTTTCAAAACATTCAGCCATGAAAAACCAGAATCTGATAGATGCCATAGCGCCCCGACTGACGGAGCTGATGATCCAGCGTATCGAGCACCTCGAAACCGACTGGCAGAAGCCGTGGATCACGGACCTCGCGCACGGTCTTCCCCGCAACCTGCGCGGCACGCCTTACCGGGCCGGGAATATCCTGATGCTGCTTTTCCTTTCGGGAATAGCGGGCTATCAAACGCCAATCTTCATGACCTTCCGGCAGGCCAAGGAGGAGGGGCTGAATATCCTCAAGGGCTCTCTGTCGTTCCCGGTCTACTTCTGGAAAATTTGCATCCGCCACAAGGAGAACCGCCGCAAGATTGATCTCGAGGAGTATCGTCAGCTTCCGAAGGAGGCCCGCAAACAGTACGAGGTCATTCCCATCATTCGCTACTATTCGGTCTTCAACCTCGACCAGACGGATATGCAAGAGAAGCAACCGGAGCGTTATGCGGTGCTGACGGCCCGTGCCGAACGGAAGGATTACTCCGACGGAATGGTCTGCGAGCCGATTGACCGGATGGTCGAGCAGCAGTCGTGGCTCTGCCCGATTGAACTCCGTTACGGCGACCGGGCCTATTACACGCGCCTGCACGATCGGGTTGTCTGCCCGCTCAAGGAGCAGTTCCCGAAGGGCGAGGCCTTCTACGGGACGTTGCTGCACGAGATTGCCCACAGCACGGGCCATGCCGAGCGTCTGAACCGCATGATGGGGAGCAGCTTTGGCGACGAACAGTATGCCCGCGAAGAGCTGGTTGCGGAGCTGACCTCGGCGCTGTGCGGTGCCATGGCTGGCTTTGCCACGACGCCCCGCGAAGAGAATGCCGCCTATCTCAAAGGGTGGCTTTCGCAATTACGCCAGGAGCCTGCCTATCTGTTCGATATTCTGGTTGATGTCAACCGGGCCGCCCGGATGATCTTCGACCATCTGGAGACCGGAACCGACGAAATTGCAGAAGAGGAGACTGAAGCTCCGGCTGCATAAATCTTTATTGCCGATTATTAAACCATGCCGCAGTCTTCGGGCTGCGGCTTAATCTTTCAAACCATGAAAACCATCCATCCAATCTATGACGTCTACTTCCGCATCGAGGCGGGCTATAACGACGGCCGCATGTCGCACGAACAGCACGACCGATTCTACACGGAGATCCGCGCGCTCTTCTCGCGTGCCGGCTTTACAATCTTGGAGAACCCGCCGGGATGTCCCTCCTTCCAGTTGGGAACGATGCCATCCGACGGAGCTCTCCGGCCCGGTCGAGGAGCCGCATATCGCCCTTGTCGAAAGAGTCCTGCGACAGGGAACCTCGTTTCAATATCAGACAACGGACCGTTACGACCGGCTCTATGACTTTACTGTCGAGGAGGAGTTTGCCTACTACCGACAGCACTATTCCGAGCAGCTATTTCTTAAGGCTTTCCGCACCTCGGATTCATCGAAATACCACCTTCGGGACAAGGTTCTCGAGGAGCTGGTGCGGCAACTGATGGTGCACACTGTCCGCGCTCTGCTGGGCTGTTCGTTCGATTCTCCGTGCGTGCACTTCGTTCGGGAGACCTACGCCTCGCTGGTCCAAAGAGGTCTGCTGGTCGAAATTCAGCGCCGAAAACCTTATGGAACCATGTTCTATTGTCGAACCAAGTAGATATGTTGATTGTGCTTCTCGAATTATTTTTTAATCTAGCCAATAAGATTAATTAATCTACCATCATGATTGCAAGGCTAGAGAATCGTGAGTTATTATGACTTTAAGATTCTAAATATTATCTAGTGATAAATATATGAGCTTGATAAATACAATTATATCTGGATAACATAATTCCTAGAAAAGGTTGTATATGTATAACCTTTTTTGTTTGTTTTTAGAATGTGTTTTGAAAGTTTTGTCCATCTAAATTTGGTTCACACGATGTTCGCGAGTAGGAATAAGTTGTTCCATATTTGTTGAGTGGATATAAAAATAGTAAGTAGGTCGCTAATTTCCTTCGCGACCTACTTGCTACATAAGGTTTATTATTTCTTGCAATTCTTACAAAGCCTTTGCTCCGAGCAGCTCCTTGCTCGAGATTTCGAGACATTGGTGGCGTGCTCCGTCCTTCTCGGCAATCTCCAGCAGGAGCATCTTGTCCTCCTCGAGTGTCAGCTTCGGGAGAGCGAAGACAATGCGCTGGCGCTGGTGCCCGCGCACGATCGAAGGGTCGTTGCAGACCCGCAGCGGTTCGATGATGCGCTGCTGTTGAGCCGTGCGTTTGGCCGCCTTGCGGTCCGCGACGACAAAGCGGCGATAGTCCACCTCGAAGGAGATGTTCGTGTTGTTGGCAATCTGCACATGGAGGTAGATCACGTCATTGTGGACGTAGATACCCCGCACCTCGACCTCCACGCCATATTTCCGGGTGTGAATTCCCCTTACGTCTGCGCGGTTCTGGCGGTATATGTCGCTCAACACGCGCTTCACAGTGGCAGGGCGTTCCCGTCCGACCTCGCGGAGCAGTACGCGCCCCTCGTCCGCACGGGCAGGCTCCGAGGCCGACGCGGGCTGTGCCGCCGGACTCTCCGCGGCCGCAATCTCGATGGTCGACATGGAGGGGTTCTCGGCGTACCGGGCATCGAAGGTGTAGAATCCGCCGTCCTCGGTAATCACCGTGAGGTTGGTCTCCTCCGCAAAGTCACGCACGGCGGCTTTTACCCGCACGACATTCTCCGCGCCGTCAGCTTTCCCGGCAATGATGGCCAACGAGCCGATGTCGATGTAGGTTACGGGCGCCGGGAAGAGGATATGCACGGTTTTCGTAAATCCCACCTCGATGGTGCGGGGTGTGAGCCCCTGCCGGGACGAGGTTCCGTCGTTTTGGGCCATGACTTTGGCCGCGGCAAAAAGAGCGGCCAGAAGAGTCAGATAAATGAGGTCTCGTTTCATGGTGTTGTTGTTTAGTTTTCTTTGGAGATTAACAGAATCTGGTGGTTGGCCTTGAGGGTGATGCGCACCTCGCGGAGCTTCTCGGAGAGGTAACGGGAGGATGCCTGAATTCCTCCTCGTGCCAGCTCTGCGATGACCTGCTGCCCGGCCGAATGGGTGATGTTCACGCTCGTCCCGGCCGTCTGTCCCACGGATGCCAGCGCCTCCTTGAGGGCTGTCCGCTCGCGGGAGTTGGGGACGTTGATTCCCGGCTGTCCGTCGAGATCATACGCCTCGGCCTGCACCTGGAAGATGCGCCCCCGGTATTCGATGGAGGTTACCGTCACCCGCAGCCGGTCGGTCGTTACGGAGACGGCGCCGTAGAGTGGCGTATTGCGGGGGATCACCTCGCCGTCGATGCGTACCGGTTCCAGCAGCCGGAGGGCGATTGTCGAGCCCACACGCACGACCTGTGTCTGCGCGACGCAGGCCCGGATGGTCGGAGCCGTATCCATCGGAAGAACACCCGCGGCCGTCAGAAACCCGATGTTGCGCTCCCGCGCGGAGTCAATCCGCGGATTGAGGGTCGAAGCCCGGACATCGCCCTCGCGGACGGGACGCATGACGCTGAAACGTCCCGAGGACTTCGCGGCGTCGGCCTCGCTTGTGATCCCCGCCCCGCCTCCGAGGTAGCGCTGTGCGAGGCGGTACTGCTCCTCGGCCACCTCCATCGGGTCGGGCTGCTGCCGCTCGATGGCGAGTTGCTGCTGCAGGGAGGCGATCTGCTCGCGGAGCTCTTCGACCTCGGCATTGCGCGGCGGCGCGGTGTAGAATTGTCGGGCCTGCTGCTGCATGGCGCGGTTTGCCTCGGCAGCCCGGCGCACGGGATCATCGGTCGGAGACTGCGGCTCCGTGTTGCGGAGCTCTTCATCGAGCAATGAGAAGGAGTTGTCCCCGAGGGTCATCATCCGGTTGCGGGACTGCTCCTCGCTGGCCACACGCTCCGCGGCCTTGCGCTTGTCACCCTCGATCTTCGGGGCCTTGCCGTCGGGCAGCGTGGTGTTGATCCCTGCCTGCCCTTCGCCGATCGTGGGCGCGGGTTTGAAGAGGAACCAGATGAACGCGATGACCAGACAACTCCCGACTGCGGCCATCAGGACGACTTTTCTTTTTCGCTGACGCTCGAATGCCGCAGCGGAATCGGGCGTCGGTGTGTTTTTTTGTCTCTCTTCCATGATTATCGGAATTTCAGGTTTTCCAGAGCGGGAGGCGCTATTCTCCCGAAGTCGAATCGCGGTGCCGGGCCGAAGAGCAGCAGCCCGTAGAGCCCGACCAGCAGCAGAAACATCCCGAGGAGGATGCACCGCCGGGTTCGGGGCGTGAGTCGGTCGTGCCAGCGCCGGATGCTTCGTCGCAGCCAGCGCATACGGCTTTGGATAAACGCTTTAACGGTCATAGGTCTGCAGGTCCTTATTTTCGACAATCATCAGATCCTCGACCAGAAATCCCTGCGGGTTGTTGTCCGAGCGGGAGACGTTGACCAGCCGGCAGGTCGTGACGAGCGACCGCTCGGTGATTGTGTTCTCGCGCATGATGCGTTGCCGGGCGTAGGTCGTGGCTTCGTAGGGGTAGCGGTCGAAGTTACAGCGGATGCTGTCCACATGGACCATCTGCGAGACGTTGGCGGCAATCAGCCGGTTGAAGAAGCCCTTCTCCTGCAGGAGCTTGTAGTAGGACAGAGCGCTCTTGTCGGCCATCTGCAGGGCCCGCTCCATGTTCGACTCGATAGCCGCCTTGTCGGGCGAGAGCGAGAAGAAGAGTTCGTGGAAGCGCCGCACATGCTCGCGGGCCTCGACGGGCCGGTTCTGGGCAAGGTCCTGCGAGAGGGCGACCATGAGCGAGCGGCCGTTGTCGAGGACGTAGATCTTCTCGCGCTGCCGCTCGGCAAAGGCATACGAGAGGCTGACGGCCGTGATGGTCACCACGGCGCAGATTCCGGCGAAGACGAGTGCGTAGAGGCGCAGTTGCCGGAAGGAGGTTTCGATGTTCAACAATGATTTGAATTCCATGATGCGATTACTTTTTGAGGATCAGGCGAGCTGCGGAGGCCAGCCCCTTTCCGGCGGCTCCGACCGTGCTTTTGGTCCCGGCCCAAACCTTCCCGGTGATCCAGCCGGCACCGCCGCTCACGAGCGACGTAGCGCGCGAGATGGTCCGGTTGTAGGAGGAGAAGCCGTTGGCCTGCACAACCCACGAGGCGATCGAAGGGATGCAGAGATAGCCGCAGATGGCCACGAGGATGAAGATCAGGTTGATGCTGTTCGACATGTCAAAATACCAGTTGTAATCCTGCGCCATCATCTCGGCATCGTGCTGCAGCGAGAGGGTTTGCAGCCGGGCGATGATGGCCGAGAAGAGGTCCGAGATGGGGAGCCACAGGTAGATGGAGATGTACTTGGAAAACCATTGCACCAGGGTATTCTGAAATCCATCGAAAATCGAGATGGCGAAGGCGATGGGCCCGAGCAGCGAGAGGACAATCAGGTAGAAGGTCCGCAGCACGTCGAGAATCACGCCCGCGGCGGCGAAGAAGAGCTCCATAATCGCGGTGAGGGCCTTCAGAATCATCCCCTTGATGCTCCACGACTTCCGTTCGCTCTGCATCCGGTCGAGGGCCTGCTGCGACTGCTCGTCGATGCCCAGGGCCTGCAGCTCGCGCTCCTTTTCCTCATCCTCGGCGTAGTAGCTCTCTGCCGGAAGCCGTTCGCGGCTCTCCTGTTCGAGGCGTGCACACTCCTGCCGCCACTCCTGCATATTGAAAGTCTGGCCGACCATCAGCGAGTGGGTGGCCTGCACCAGCGGGGAGAGGATACCGTTGAGCGACCCAAGCACAAGGGTCGGAAAAAACATGATACAGATGCCGATCGCCATGGGGCGCAGCAGCGGAAAGAGGTCGATGGGTTCGGCCCGGGCCATCGCCTGCCAGATGCGGTAGGCGATGTAGATCAGGGCCCCGATTCCGGCTATGGCCGTGGCAACTTTGGCCATCGGATAGCAGAGAACCATCATGTCGTCGTAGAGAACGCGGAGAATCGTGTGGATGTTCTCCGAAATGGAAAGTGCCTGTACCATCGCTACCAGTATCGTTGTTCGTCGGTTCCGTAAAGAGCCATCACGCGGTCGAGGTCGTTGCGCCGGGCGCCGCGCAGCAGCGAGATGGAGATGTTCTTGCGCGTGTAGTAGCGGGCCAGATCCCGATGGTGCCGCAGCACGCCGTAGACCCGCTCCACCACGTCGATGCGGTCCTTGTCCGTCAGTGACATGTCCGTGGGGTTGACAATATCCTGCAGCTCCTTGAGCTCCCCGGCCGACTCTTCGATGATCCGGGCATATCCCGTGGCGATGGCGGCCAGTTCCGCGGCCGAGAAGTTGTCATCGACCACCATGCGCTGATAGCCGTTGACGTAGATGTCGGAGATCTCCCCGACGAGCAGCATGCACTGCTGGACCTTGCGGGCCGAGCGGACGAGGTTGTTGACCGCCTTCAGCGCGTCGTAATATCGCTTTCCCTGCTCGTAGATCTTTACGGTCTCTTGAAAACTTTGCAGGAGGGTCGAGCCGTTGCGGGCCGCTTCGACGATCTGTTTGGTGGAGTTGATGATTCCCTGTGCGAGATTTGAAGGATCAGTAACGACCCATTGTGCCTGCGCAGCCCGGGCTGTCAGGAGCAGCCCGAGGCAGAGCAGAATAATGCGTGGTTTCATGGTTCGGTCGTTTTGAGGGTGGTTCAATGTCTCAATTTGCGGGGTGCCGCTTCGGCGGGCTGCATCACTGCGGGGTATTCCCGGCGAAAGGAGGTGCGGCCCGGCTCCCGCTCCGGTTGTGCGACGCGGAGGTCGAGTTCGTGCGTCCGGGCTTCGCGGCCCGTCAGCCGGACAAGCCGTGCGTCGAGCTCCCGAAATGCGGCCTCCGCCTCGGCACGTTGTGCCTCCGGAGGCAGGCCCGGATGGATCTCGTATTTGTCGAGAAACTGCCGGCTTGTGTGCGGATCGTCGATGCGCTCCGGAGCGCGGGCCAGCCAGCCCAACGTGTTCAGTTCGCTTTCGAGACGCTCGACATAAGTCCGCGGGACGGGCATCTCGTACATCCCCTCGATGGTGCGCTCGGCACCGCGGACCAGGTGGTTCTCCGTGCGGAAGATCTCCTCCCGGAGCTGCAGCATCCGCCGCGGATCGGCTCCGGACGGCGTCGCATCCCGCTCGTGCCGCATGGCCTGCAGAATCTCGCAGTCGACATCCCAGCCGTAGAGCCGGGCCACATAAAAGGGCGGTTGCATCCGGGGCGGGGCCTCCGTCATGCGGCACAGTTCGCGGAAGATTCCCGTGCGGAAGAGGCGGTCGACAAGACGCATGGCCGCCTGCACCTCCCCGGTTGTCGGCTGCCGCATCCGGCTCTCGGGATGCCGTTCGGGATAGGCATCCACGAGGAGCGTGTGCAGGGCCAGCACGCCGTGGATCGGATGGGAGGTATTCCCGGGCAGGTTGGCCAGCTTCCGGCCCGTGTGCTTCATGGCGGGTGTCCTGCGCAAGGCATCCATCAGTTGCAGCACCTCGGGGCGAGCCGCCGCGTCGGGCGAGGTGAGGAGCTGCGGAAGACGCGCCATCATCTCCAGCCCGATACCCCGCGTCAGCAGCTCCGAGTGGCGATGCTCCCGGACCAGATCGGTCAGCGTCCGGAAGTCCCGAGCCTCTAATAGCTGCCTTGTTCGCTGCAGGGTCGGCTCCCATTGTTGGAACTCCTCCCCGGCTGCAGGGCGAAAGAACCCCTCGAATAATTCGCGCCACTTCATGCCTCGGGTTCATGATCCGTGAAACACTCCTCGGAAATGCTCTCCTGCTCCGCACGCCGGCAGGCTCGCTCCTCCGCGACAAAGCGTCCGTAGCAGCCCAGGAGCAGCGTGTCGCTCTCGGGGTCGAGTTCGATGGGGTGCATGTCGCGGGGATCGTCGCGGCTGCCGAAGAGCAGCGTGCGACGCTCGGCCGTGATGACGGTATCCTGCACCAGTCGCCGGTAGCAGAGCGTGTTGTCGAAGATCAGCATCCGGTAGGTCCGGGTGCAGATGCGGCGGATCGAGGCCGAGAGGTTGTTCTCCGTCGAGAGCCACGAACCGCAGATGCGGTCGTAGGCGATCTCCTCCTGCAATGAGGTAATGAGCCGCACAAGCTGGGTGCGCTGTCGGATTTCGGCCCGCAGCGACGCGAGTGCCTCCGCGGGGGTGATGTTTGGGGTACTACTCATGGTAAGTTGTTTTGAAGGTTAGACAAATCGCGTTTGAAAATACCTCCCGGAATGACCAGCAACAGGTCGGAGCCAGGGGTGTGGAAGAGATCGACACGCGCACCGCCATAGGTTGTGTAATGGATGCACGAGGCATACTTCAACGGGTGCATCTCAAAGGATTCACGACCCGTCCGCGGGTCGTAGCGATGGATGTGAATCCAGAAGCCATCGTCCCGATGGTCAATCTCGAGCCGGGTGTCATTCCGTGTTGAATGCCACTCGCCGCACAGCGGGCGGATCTTGTGGTATTCGGAATCGTAGAAGAACCGGAATCCGCCAAGCAGAGTCAGCAACGCCAGCAGCAGCCCGACGCAGCTCCAAAGGATCTGTTTCATGGTCGGGAATTTTGGTCTTCCCGCTCGCGGGCCAGCGCGCGGATGGCTGCCTGGATGTCGCCGCCGAGCTTCTCGGCCCGGGCCATCACCTCCATCTTCTCCCGCTCCTCGGTGGTGTAGCAGAGATACTCTTCGGTTGAGACCTCCGTAGCGTAGACCGCCGACTGCACGCCTCCGAGCCCGATCCAAACCTCTTTGTAGGTGCGGCGGGGATCGTTCGCCTGGTTGATCGAGAGGATTTGCGCCCGCTCCTTCTCCGAAAGGCCGAGCAGCGTCTGGATCTGGTCGAACTTGTTCATGTACTTGCGCTGGTCGAGGAGGATCTTGCAGTCGGCATTGTTGATGATCGACTCCTTGACGATCGGCGAGGAGATGATGTCGTCGACCTCCTGCGTAACGACGACCGCCTCGCCGAAATACTTGCGCACCGTCTTGTAGAGGTAGCGGATGTAGGTCGACATGTTGGCCGAGGTGAGGGCCTTCCAGCACTCTTCGATCAGGATCATCTTGCGGATGCCCTTCAGCCGCCGCATCTTGTTGATGAAGACCTCCATGATGATGATCGTCACCACGGGAAGCAGCGTGCGGTTCGAAGAGATGTTGTCCAGCTCGAAGACGATGAAGCGCTTCGAGAGCAGATCCAGCTGCCGGTCGGAGTTGAGCAGGTAGTCGTACTCGCCGCCCCGGTAGTAGGGCTCCAGCACGTTGAGCAGGTTCGCCAGGTCGAAATCCTTCTCGCGGACGTGCTTCTGTTCCAGCAGCCGTCGGTAGTCCGAGGTGAGAAACTCGTAGAAGGTGTTGAACGAGGGCTGGATCGAATCGTCCGTCTTGAGCTTCGAGAGGTAGAGGTTCACGGCATTCGACAGAGCCACCTCCTCCGCGCGCGTCGGCTCCTCGGATTCGCGTTTCCAAAGCGTCAGCAGCAGGGTCTTGATCGACTCGCGCTTCTCGATGTCGTAGACCCCGTCCTCGACATAGAAAGGATTGAAGGCGATGGGCTCCTGCTCGGTATAGGTGAAGTAGATGCCGTCGCGTCCCCGCGTCGTGCGGTGGATCAGCGAGCAGAGCCCCTCGTAGGAGTTTCCTGTATCGACGAGCAGGATATGGGCCCTCTGTTCGTAATACTGGCGGACCATGTGGTTCGTGAAGAAGGACTTTCCGCTTCCCGAGGGCCCCAGGATGAACTTGTTGCGGTTGGTGGTGATGCCGCGCTTCATCGGAAGGTCCGAAATGTCCAGATGGAGCGGGACCCCCGTGAGCCGGTCAGCCATCTTGATGCCGAAGGGCGAGAGCGACGAGCGGTAGTTCGTTTCGCCGTTGAAGAGGCAGACCCCCTGTTCGAGGAAGGTCAGAAAGCTCTCCTCGGCGGGGAAGTCGGCTTCGTTGCCGGGGATGGCGGCCCAGAAGAGCACCGGCACGTCCACCGTGTTGTGGTGGGGCGTGCAACCCATCGTGGCGAGCTGCGACCCCACGTCGTTGCGCAGCCGCTTGAGCTCCGCCTCGCTCTCGGCCCAGACCACAACGTTGCAGTGGCACCTTACGGAGCGTAGCCCCTGCGAATGGGCTTCGTTCAGGTAGAGGTCGATCCACTCCTTGTTCAGGGCGTTGCCGCGCGAGTAGTTCGCCAGTGAGTTCATGTTGCGGGCACGGGCCTCGAGCCGTTTGAGGGTCTCGTCGTGGTTGTCCAGAAAGAGATACTGGTTGTAGATGTGCGAGCATCCGAGCAGCAGCCCCGCGGGGGCCGCGAACGAGAGCCGGCACTCCGAGCGGTCGGTCGAGAGACGCTCGTAGCGGAAATCCGTCGCAACGCTCTGCGGCAGGAGATCCAGATCGGAGAGCGTGTGCATCGAAAGCAGTTTGTCGCCGATGCGCATCATGCCCGGATCGAGGCGGATGTCCTCGTTGACCGTGGGCTGCTGCTCGTCCGAGAGGGCGAAGTAACGGGCCAGCAGCCCCGCATCGGAATTCGTACCGACGATCTCCGCCTCCGTGAGGCGGTCGACCCGCAGCAGCCCTGAATCGTTCAGAATGCGCTCCATCTGGGCTACGCTCTCCAGAAAACGGGTCACGGTCTCCCCGTCGCGAATCTCCTGCGGGATGATGAAGCCCCGGCACAGCACGGACGAAGCGCTCGTCTGCCGCAGCCGTTCGGGGGTGCTCTTCGTGATGAAGAGGTGACAGGTGTGGCGCAGAAAGGGACGCTCGTTGAAGTGGCGCTCATAGGCCCGGGAGAGAAACGTGCGTTCGGCCTCGGGATCGGGTGTTTCATAACGCTCCTCGATGAAGAGGTCCTGCTTGTGGACGACGGTGTGGTCCGGGAGGACCTTCAGCGCCTTGACCCAGGTGGCGTGCAGCGCCTCGTACTCTTCGGCCGTCAGGGTGAAGAGCTCCGGGAGCGTCACGCGGAAAGCTGCCGTCACGTCGGCGAACTTTGAGAGAATGCAGTTGCCCTCGACGGCCAGCAGCGGGAATTTCGACTCGAGGGTCGAAGTTTTCAGGGTTCCTCGCATGGCATCAGCGTTTGGGTAAGGTTCGACGTTCGAGCAGGCGGCGCACACTCCGTCGGTGGATGATGCGGCGCGGATGCTGCCGCAGAGCGAGGAGCTTCATCAGACCGTGGGGTCCGAAGCGGCGGTTCAGGTAGAAGGTCGCCCAGGTGAGGCCGCTGCCGCCCGCAACGGCGAAGAGGATGCAGATACCCTGCGGAACCCCTCCGGCGTAGAGGATGACAAAGAGCAGGAAGATGCCCAGCAGCCCGGCAACAAAGAGGATCAGATAGTGCGAGGTCAGCCCTTGGAACTCGACTTGTCGGTCGACGCCCTTGTGGATGGTGTACTGTGCCATGTCAGAGGAAGAAGGAGCGTAAGACGGTGCCGACGATAACCAGAAAGACGCACGAGAGGAAGAGCGCCGTGGCGGACTTCGAGGCGTCGGGATCGCCGCTGTTGAACTTCGAGTAGACGCGGACACCGCCCACCAGTCCCAGCACGGCAGCCACGGCAAAGATCAGTTTGGTGAGCGGGTCGAAATAGGAGGTGACCATGTTGGTCGCCTCGCTGATTCCGGCCATGCCGTTGCCCTGCGCGAAGGAGGCAAGCGATGCGGGGAGCATCAGAATCAGGAAGATTGCACTTTTTTTCATCGGTTTTGCAGTTTGGTAATGGGTGTGAAAAAGGCCGCAGCCCGCCTTTTGAGGCAGTCTGCGACCGAGACGGAAGCAAACCGTTGCTTCCCGCAGCAAATCATCCGGGCGTTAGCCGTAATCCCGATTCCAGTTCATTGTGCATCCGTTTTTTTGAGGGTCAGACATAGTTTCGCAGGTCAAAATTCTCGATCTCGCGGCGCTCTTCCTCCGTAACATCCGGCGCAAGGATGCGCTCGCCCGCTTCGGCACTCCGGAGCAGCGCCTGGACCTCCGGATCGTGCAGCTCGCCGTTGTTCGGCAGGGACGGAAGCCGCAAGGGCGGCCGCGGCTCCCGCGGCTCTACGGTCTCGCCGTTCTCACGGATCGGACCCTGGAGGACCAGTTCGCCCCAGCCCAGCATCGAGGCCGGCTTTTCGGCCGGAGGCGGAACAAATGTAGCAGCATCTTCGGGCTTTGATTTCGCAGGCGTCGGAATGGCCTTCCGAGGCCGCAGATGGCCGGTAACCGCATAGTGTTTCGGGATGATCAGCAGCGGTGTCTCTCCCCGGCGGGACTCGGCAGTCAGCTCCGAATTGGCTTTGCTGCCCGGCCCGTCGGCCCGGGATTCTGCGGACCTGCGCCACCGCTGCGAAAGCCACTGAGTAATTCGTTTGAGAAGTGAACTCGGGAAGCTCATCTTTACACCAGATCCTTGAAATTCCGGGTCCGGTTGATGCGGTTGATGTCGTCCCGATAGAGATCAAGATGATGTCTCATGATGTTCTCGACATAATCCGTAACGGTCAGATTCCCTTCGCCAATCCGTTGGACGACACTGTGAATCCGTCGCTTGGTCTCCATGCTGAGATAGACGCTGCCTCGTCGTTGGAAGGGTGTAGGATGCAGAAAGGTTTTCCGGAAATCGGGTTTGACAGCGCCTCGTTTTATGGAGACAGGAGGCAAAGGTATTATCTCCTCCACTTGGGCGACCTTCTCGGTGAGAATGTTTTGAACAGGTTTCTCGTCCGGAATCTTCTCGCTCTGTTCGATGGGATCCTGGTCTTCTTCTTGATCCCTAACGACTGATTCCGACACGGAATTTACCTTCGGCTGGGTCTTCTCCCGTTTTCGTCTAACGAAGAAGAGAATGAAACACAGGATAAGAAGAAGGATACTTGCAAGGATGAGCAGAGATGTTGCCCAATCGGTTGGAAAATGAAATGTGTTCATGGCTATAAAAGATCTTTGGTACTTCGTTCCTTGTAGATGCGGTTGATCTCCTCCTTGTAGAGGTCGAGATGCTGCCGCAGAATTTGTTCAACATAGGAGGTGGCGGTCATACGCTCGCCTCCGATCTTTTTGACGACCTCGAGAATCTTACGCTTCGTCTCAAGACTGACATAGAGGGCTCCCCGAATATGTATATCCAACAGCGACATGAAGGTCGGCTCGAATTCGGGGACGACCACCGTTCTCCGTCGACGCGATTCGGTTGAATGCCCCGTAGTACGCTCTTCGGAGGTGGGTGGCGAGGTTTCCGCTGGCGGTTCATCCGGAGGTTGTTCCGGTTGCACCACATCCACGGTTTGCGGAACCAGCCCCGCGATCATTCGGCGCATGGCCTCTTCGTCGACCTCGACTTTGTTCTTGCGGGCCATATTCATGAAATTTGAAGAATCGAAAGAATCTCGGCCGCAAGGTTCTCGATCTGCGCTTCACGGGCAAAGGTCCGTTCCGGAGCCAGCAGGGTCGAACGTCCGATTCCCGATCCGTCGGCCAAAAGTTCCTTGTTGAATTTGGACCGGTAGGGAATCTGTGTCTTCAGGACAGGCAGATGAAGCTGACGGATGATCGCCTCATAGCGTTCGTAAAGCGGGGTTCGCTCGCGGCGATCGACCATCGTCCAAAAGAGGTGGAGGCTGCGCAGGCGGAGATGGTCATTACAAACCATGCCGTTATAAAGGCTACGGGCAAAGGAGAGCGAACTCTCCAGCACGACCTTGTCTGCCTTGATCGGGATGAAAAGGGCATCCAGCGAGGAGAGGATCTGCAGCACCCCTTCGGTATTGACTGTTCCGGGCAAATCGTAGAGGATAATCTGCGGATGATAATCGCTTTGCAGTTGTCGCGCCGTCTTCTCAAGGGCATCGGAAGGCGTGCTGCTGACGATAGGCCAGAATTTCCGATCGGTTCCCTTGAACTGACGGGCGACCATCAGTTTGTGATAATCACTCAAATTGAGGATCTCCAACTCGCGGGAGCGTTGATTGTAGATTGACCATTGGGGATAGTCGCAGTCGACAACCAGCACGTCCCGCTGCAAGGTGTAGTGGAGATGGCTGGCAAGCAGAACGGTGAAGGTTGATTTTCCGACGCCGCCTTTTTGATTGCATACGGCAATGCTTACAGGTGTGTTTTCCATAGTTTGTTTCTTCAGGAAGGCGCGATTTAACAGGTTTGTTCAAGTATGCGTTCACGCACGAACTCCCGAGTTCGTGAATTCAGGAATAGGGTCCGGCACGAACAAAGGGAAGCATTTCATCATAAAGGAACAGAGGACGGAAGCTGTTCCCGCAATCCTGAAAAACAGGATCAATGAATAAATACGATAGCAGTTTCATGGGTGGATTGTTGGACGTTTGCCCGCAAGGTAATGCAGTTTTCGGGGGTTGATTCCCGATGTCCTCCGGAGGCCTTTCATGGCCGACAACAGCGCTTTTTAATCCCTGGAGATCCTCGTAATATTGCAGCAGAGAATCCGCCCGTGATTATTCGTTTCGGAGTTGCTTTTTCAGGAGAGGAGTTGTCCTCTGCGAATGCTGAAACTGTACCCGTCGCCTGACGGGAGCGAGCTGTGTTTTTGTCCGACAACCGGCGGTTTGTCCGACAAAAACGCTCGCTCTGCGAGGCGGGTGAGGTTCTCCCAAGTCGAACCCCAAATCTTCCATCGAATGACCCGTCAGCGAAAACACAACCCTCTATCTCAAACTCCGAGTTACAAATACTCGTTCCGACTCAACGAGGAGCAGAATCTCCGCTTCCGGCAGATGCTTGCAGCCGCCGGATTGGAGCACAACCGCAGCCAGTTCATCGTCAAACGACTCTTTTCCGAGCGCTTTGAAGTCATACGCCGCGACCCTTCGAAGATTGAGTTTCTAACTCGACTTAACGACCTTTACTTCCAGTTCCAGCGTGTCGGGAACAACTATAACCAGGTAGTCAAAGCCATCAACAGCCACTTCTCCAATGTCTCGATTCCCCGCCAGATCGCTGCGTTGGAACAGCATACCCGTGAGCTGAAAGCGTTGAGTATCGAGATTCTGAATCTTACCAAACAGGCCGAAGGATGGTTGCGAATATAAGGACGGGAGCAACCGTCGGCGGAGCTGTCCGCTACAACGAGGAGAAGGTTAACCGCGGGCAGGCAGAGGTGCTCTTCTGGAATCGGATGCTCGATCCGTTCGATACCGCTGGTCGCATGAGCCACGAACGGTGCATGGCCAGTTTCGAACCCTTCCTGCAGGCTAACCGGCGAACAACCAATACGGTCTTCCATGTCTCGCTGAACCCCTCGCCCGAAGACCGTCTGACCGACGAGCAACTGGGCGAGATTGCCCGCGAATACATGGTGCGGATGGGATACGGTGAGCAGCCCTATATCGTCTTCAAACATGGAGACATTGCACGCGAACACCTGCACGTTGTTTCATTACGAGTTGATTCGACGGGACGGAAGATTTCAGACTCGCACGAGTATGATCGTTCGATGTCGATCCTGCGGGACCTTGAGCGAAAATACGGACTTCACCCGAGCATCACGGGACAGGAACTGCAGGATCGGGAAGGCTTGCGCAAGGTGGATTATCAGAAGGGTGATGTCAAGCAGCAGGTTTCATCCACCGTAAGGTCGTGCCTGCGGCATTACCGCTGCGCCTCTTTTGGCGAGTGGCGGACGCTGCTTGAAGCCTTCAATGTCTCGGCCGAGGAGCGAACCGGAACCATCGAGGGCCGCGATTATGCCGGAATGATTTACGGGGCGCTGACCGATGATGGCTATGGCATCGGGACGCCGTTCAAGTCGAGCCGGATTGGGAAGGATGTCGGCTATGAGGCCCTGCAACGCTACTACGAACGGTCGAAAACGGTCTTGAAGGAGCCCGGAGCACTTGACGGGTTGCGGGGAAAGGTTGCGGATGAAATGGCGCGGTGCTCAAACAGGACGGAGTTCTGCGAGCGATTGCACGACACGGGAGTTGATGCGGTATTCCGTCTCAATGCTGCGGGACGAATCTACGGCGTGACCTTTATCGACCATGAGCAGGGAATCGTAGCCAACGGCTCCCTGTTGGGACGGAGTTTCTCGGCCAACGTCTTCGAATCGCGGTTTCATGCCGAGGGCCAAAATCAAATTATGCACGAACGTCAGACTGCCATGCCGAAAGAACCGAATATTGGAACCCCAACCTCTTTCAATCCGATAAACGCCATTTTAGATCTGGCTGATGTGCAAGCCTTCGAAGAACAGCAACAGCAACTAAAAAAAAGAAAAAAGAAAAGAGCGTTACGGAGATAACGCTCTTTTTTAATGCTTTATGTTTAGAAATAGAATGACAAGAATCGTTAGGTAATCTTTCAAAGAGAGTCGCAAGGTATTTATGGCTCTTTGCAATTCATAATCTACCTTACGAGTGGTTATCCCGTTTTTATCGGCTATCTCCTTGTAACTCATCCCCTCAAACTTGTTTGCCGTAAGGATTTGGCGTCGTAGCTCCGGCATCCGGGCAATTTGTTTGCGGCATATCGCCATGATTTCTTCACAGAACAATTCATTCGGATTGCAACTTTCGATGGTGCGCGTATAGTAATCCATGGCACATCGCTCTTTCATCAAGATTTTATCGTAAACTGTTTTTTTAAGTTCCTTGTTGCGACGATATTTAAGGCATTCGTTTTTGACCGACTGGTATAAATATGATTCGAATGTTTTTATTTCGATATATTCCCGATTGTGCCACGCCGCGGTAAAACACTCGTTTACTGCATCGCGCGCCGCATCCCTGTCGCGCAGGTAAGAGTACGCGATCCGACACAATCTTTGTTCGTACCTATGAAAAAACTGTTCGAAAGTCTCGTACGTCATTTTCTCTGATACAAATTCCTGCATGACACAATTTCTGCTTGTAGAGCAAAGATAGTAAAAAAAATATCAAAAAATGGCCAAGCGGGGAATTTATATATTGCATTAACAATCAGTCAATTACAAAATTAAGGAATTTTTCTAATTTAATAAAAATATTTATTTGCATTTGAGATCGAGAATTTGCCTTGTTCGTGGATATATAATAATAGAGGGGTAATAAATTAAGATCGCCCAAAGATAGTTTATGAAAAAACCAATAATTATGGATAACACCAAAATATCCGATACTTTGCTGTTCAAGTTTTTCCTTGGGGAGACAACGAATGACGAGACCGACCGGATTGCGGCGTGGTTGGACGCAGATCCCGAGGAGCACCAAAAGTACATGAACGAGGTCCACGAAAAGTTCATCGTAAGTATTATGATTGAGCCAGACTCCGTTCCCGAAGCTGATACGAACTTATGGTACCGCATAACACATTCAAGATCGATTCGTCAAACCATAGGAATTGCTGCTTCATTGCTTGTAATTATTGGAGGAAGTTACCTGTTCTTCTCCTCTCGGATGGATCGCTTAGCTGAAACCCCCACTTCGATCGAGGCCCCAGTCGGACAGCATGTCAGTATCGCCTTGGGTGATGGTACCACAGTAAAACTCAATTCGAAAAGCCGAATCACTTACCCGGCACTCTTCACTGGCAAAGAACGGCGCGTGTACCTCGAAGGCGAGGCGATGTTTGAAGTTGCGCATGACGCATCGCAACCCTTCATTGTCGAAACCTATGCCTGCGATGTCGAAGTCTGCGGTACGCGGTTCAATGTGAACGCCGACAAGGATGCACAGGAATTCTCAACAGCGCTTTTCGAGGGAAGTGTTGCCGTAACCAATAAGGTGAATAACGAAAAGATCCGGATGGAGCCCAACACCATCGTTCATCTGAAAAACGGGCATTTGCGCTTAAGCAACCTGGAGAACCAGGACAATTATCTGTGGACCGACGGCATCATCTCATTCAGTGGCGACGATTTCGGGCAAATCATCGACAAGTTGAGGAAGTATTTTGACGTTGAAATCGAGGTTCAGCGGGAGGAACTGCCCGCAATCAAGTACAAACGACTGAAAGTCCGCACGTCAGAAGGTATCGACCATATCTTACGGATCCTGCAGCATTCCTCGGATTTTACCTACGAATACAACGATCTTGAGAATAAGATTATCATCAAATAAGATAGCGTAATTTATTCATTTATGTCAAATGCCAAAACTGAATGCCTATGAACTTAAAATAGAACCTATTACCATCTATTTTTTTGATTGATAAAAAAGCCTGCAGGTGAGGCAACACCCGCAGGCCGCAGTTCAATCAAAATACTAACCGATTTTTACTTGAACCTTAACTCACAAATGTATGAATAAAAAGATTATTCAGCAAATCCGTCTGTCTATTCTTTTGTTCGTTCCTGCCTTGCTATTCCCTCTATCCACAATTCTTGCGCAGAATGTACGGGTTACAATTCGGGAAAACAAGGTTAAAATGGAACAGGTCATCAGCTCAATTGAGAGACAGACCCGTTATCTTTTCGGCATCGACGATGATGTGAATACCGACCTTTTGGTTACGGTTAATGTCGAAAATGAACCCCTGAAAAAAGCCCTTGACGAGATGATCCGTGGTACGGACATCGCCTATTCTGTCGAAGGAACCAATATTCTTCTTTTCCGCAATAGCGTGCAACCCGGGCGTGCTGCAAAAATTTCCGGACAGGTGGTGGATGCCAAAGGAGTACCCATCATCGGGGCTTCAGTGATCGTGCGTGGCACGACCGTCGGAGTCTCTACGGATGCCGGGGGACGCTTCACGCTGGAAGTTCCGGCGCCGGCCGCCTCGCAGACGCTCGAGGTAAGCTATCTGGGCTATGAGACGGCCACGGTAGCCGTGGGTTCCCGGACGAACTTTACCGTGACGCTCCGTGAATCGACTTCGGAGATCGAGTCGGTCGTGGTGACGGCCCTGGGCATCAAGCGCGAGGAGAAGGCCCTCTCGTACAACGTCCAGCAGGTCGGCGCCGAGGATCTGACGACGGTCAAGGACGCCAACTTCATGAACTCGCTGGCGGGCAAGGTGGCCGGCGTGACGATCAACACCTCGTCGTCGGGCGTGGGCGGCGCCACGAAGGTGGTGCTGCGCGGTAACAAGTCGATTTCTCAATCCTCGAACGCGCTGTACGTCATCGACGGTATCCCGATGTACAACTTCGGCGGCGGAGGCGGCACGGAGTTCGATTCGCGCGGCGCGACGGAGTCGATTGCCGACATCAACCCGGAGGACATCGAGTCAATGTCGGTGCTGACGGGTGCCGCAGCCGCGGCCCTTTACGGTTCGGAGGCAGCAAACGGCGCCGTGATGATCACGACGAAAAAGGGGCAGGCCGGGGCCTTGAAGGTGACGCTTTCGAGCAATACGGAGTTTCTGAATCCCTTCGTACTGCCGGAGTTCCAAAATCGCTATGGCACGGGACTCAACGGTACGAGCAGCGGCTCGAAGATCTACAGCTGGGGCGAGCGGCTGAATCCCGCCTCAAGCTATGGCTATACCCCGAACGACTTTTTCGAGACGGGCCATGTCTATACGAATGCCGTGACGGTCTCGGGCGGCACGGACCGCAACCAGACCTACTTTTCGGCCGCTTCGGTCAATTCGGACGGTATCATCCCCAACAACGAATACGACCGCTACAACTTCACCTTCCGGAACACCTCCTATTTTCTGAAAGACAAACTTCGCCTTGATGCTTCGGCGAGCTACATCTACCAGCAGGACCAGAACATGACCAACCAAGGTGTCTATTCAAACCCTTTGGTTCCGGCCTACCTCTTCCCGCGGGGTGAGAACTTCGATCTTTACCGGCGTTTCGAACGTTACAACGAGGGTACGAAGCTCATGGAGCAGTTCTGGTCGGCGGATATGGAGGGCGGCGATTTGCGGATGCAGAACCCCTACTGGATCGCCTACCGCAACCTGCGCAATACGGACAAGAAACGTTACATGCTCTCGTTCTCGGCCTCGTACGACATCCTGCCGTGGCTGAACGTCACGGGGCGCGTCCGGATCGACAATGCCAACTCGCTCTATACGCAGAAACTCTACGCCTCGTCGAACACGACGATTACCGACGGCGGCAAGAACGGCCACTATACCGAAGCCCGTGCCTACGACTCGCAGACCTACGGCGACGTAATGGTGAACATCAACAAGACGTTCGGTGACGACTGGTCGCTGCAGGCCAATGTCGGCGCCTCGGTCAACAATGTGAAGAGCGACGAACTCTCCTATCGGGGCCCCATCCAGGAGAACGGCCTTCCGAACGTCTTCAACGTCTTCGACCTCGACGACACGAAGAAGCGGGCCGAGAAGACCGGCTGGCACGACCAGACGTAGTCCGTGTTTGCTTCGGTCGAGGTAGGCTGGAAGCAGATGCTCTATTTGACCGTCACGGGCCGCAACGACTGGGCCTCGCAGATCGCCGGATCGTCGGAATCGTCGTTCTTCTATCCGTCGGTCGGTCTGTCGTGGGTGCCTACCTCACTCTGGAACATGGGGGAGGCTTTCAACTATCTGAAAATCCGCGGTTCGATCGCCTCGGTGGGTACGCCGTTCCCGCGCTATCTGACGATCCCGACCTACGAATACGACGCCACGAACCGCGTGTGGAAGGACAAGACCCACTATCCGATCGGGGATCTGAAGCCCGAGCGGACAATCACCTACGAAGTGGGTCTCGATGCACGGCTGTGGAAACATGTCAACCTTTCGGTTTCGTGGTACCAGGCCGACACGAAGAACCAGACGTTCGACCCTTCGCTGCCGCCGTCGTCCTCCTATACGACAATCTACCTGCAGACGGGCCACGTCCGCAATACGGGCGTCGAACTCTCGGCAGGGTATGACAATACCTGGTGGGATTTCCGTTGGGCGACGAACTTCACCTTCTCGTGGAACCGCAACGAGATCATCGAGCTGGCGGCCAATGCCGTGAACCCGGTAACGGGCGAGCCTTTGAATCTTGAGAAGCTCGACATCAAGGGGCTCGGCAAAGCGAAATACATTCTCAAGGAGGGCGGCACACTGAACGACCTCTACACGACCTCAAGCCTGCGCTTCAACGACAACGGCTACGTCGAGGTGGACAAGAGCGGCAACCTGCTGCTGACGGACGAAGGCGAGGACATCTATCTCGGCTCCGTCGTTCCGGACTACAACCTTGCGTGGCGCAACGATTTCTCGTGGAAGGGCATCAACCTCGGCGTGCTCTTTACGGGCAGTATCGGCGGTGTCTGCTATTCGGCGACGCAGGCCAACATGGACCTCTACGGCGTTTCGGAGGCCTCGGCTGCGGCACGCGATGCAGGCGGTGTATGGATCAACGGCCGCGAGCTGGTCGATGCCCAGAAGTGGTACCAGGCGATCGGTTCGCAGTCGGGCCTGCCGCAATACTACCTCTATTCGGCTACGAATTTCCGCCTGCAGGAGCTTTCGCTGGGTTACACGCTCCCGGCAAAGTGGTTCCGCGACAAGATGCGCATGACCGTTTCGTTCGTGGGGCGCAACCTCTGGATGATCTATTGCAAGGCACCGTTCGACCCTGCGGCCGTGGCCTCGACAGGTCTGAACTACCAGGGCATCGACTACTTCATGATGCCGTCGCTGCGGAGCCTGGGCTTCAACGTGAAATTCCAATTCTAAATGAACAGCAAGACCATGAAAACTATGAATCATAAGGTGCAGCGGCTGCTGCTTGCGGTCGTGCTGCTCGGCCTGGGGGCCTGCACGGGGGATTTCGAGGATTACAACCGCAACCCCAACCAGGTAACCGAGGACCAGATGGAGGCCCTGAACTACAAGACGGGCACGAAGGTCCGCACGCTGCAGGGCCTTGTAATCCCGGTTCAGGAGCACATGTATCAGTTCAACGAATCGCTGACGGGCGGGCCGTTCGCGGGCTATATCGGCGCCACGGTCGACACGTGGCAGACGAAGTTCGAGACCTACAACCCCTCGGCCGACTGGCGGAAGTGGCCCTTCGCCAATGTCATCACGGAGACCTACACCCCCTACAAGGGGATCGTCGGCGGTACGGACGACGAGGTGGCCGTAGCCTTCGCCAAACTTCTTCGCGTGGCCATCATGCAGCGCGTGACGGACTCCTACGGTCCGATTCCCTACTCGAAACTCGAAAGCAACGAATCGGTCTACGTCGAGTATGACTCGCAGGAGGCAGTCTATACGAAGATGTTCGAGGAGTTGGATGAGGCTATTGAGACGCTGGGCCGCAACACGACGCTCTCGTCGGATGCGTGGAGCCGCTACGACGGGGTCTACTACGGCAACATCGCGCAGTGGCTGCGATACGCCAACTCGCTGAAGCTCCGCATGGCGATGCGCCTCACGGAGGTGAAGCCCGAGCTGGCGCAGGCGAAGGCTTCGGAGGCGATTGCCGGGGGCGTCATCACGTCGAATGCCGACAACGCGCAGATGCACGCCGCGGAGAACCGCATGACGCTCATCTACAACGACTGGGGAGACCACCGCGTGGGGGCCGACATCCTCTGCTACATGACCGGTTACAACGACCCGCGTGTGGAGAAGATGTTCCTTCCGAACGACGTGGGCAACTACGTCGGGATCCGCATCGGCATCGACGTGGCGGGCAAATCGACGGCCATGACGAAGTATTCGAACCTGATCGTCGAATCGACAACCCCTTATTTGTGGTTCAACGCTGCGGAGGCGACGTTCTTGCGCGCCGAATACGAGCTGCGCTGGGGTTCGGAGGAGACGGCGCAGTCGCTTTACGAGGATGCCATCCGCCTCTCGTTCGAGGAGCGGGGTGCCAGCGGCGCCGACACCTATATCGCCGATGCCACGAGCAAACCCGCGGCCTACGACGACCCGTTGAAAACGTATAGCGCCGCGGCGCAGAGCACGATTACGATCGCGTGGACGCTGGGTGCAGAAAACTTCGAGGAAAACCTCGAACGGATCATTACCCAGAAGTGGATCGCTATCTTCCCGTTAGGTGTCGAGGCGTGGTCCGAGCACCGGCGCACGGGCTACCCGCGGCTGCTGCCGGTGGTGGCCGACAAGTCGGGCGGCGGGGTCGATGTGGCGCAGGGCGCACGACGCCTCCCGTACCCCGTCGAGGAGTACCAGCAGAACAACACGAACCTGCAGGCGGCGATCCAACAGCTCAACGCCGAGCAGCAGAACGGCAACCGCACGGGCGACCAGATGGGTACGCGCGTATGGTGGGACTGCAAACCCTATAACAACTGACCGATATGAAACAGACAAGCATATACCGACTGATCCTTCCGGTCATGGCGTTGCTGCTCGGGGCTTCGTGCAGCGACTGGACCGAGATGGAGACCATCGACAACACGGTCCTCAAACCGTGGGAGCAGGACCCGGCGCTGTGGGCCGACTATACGGCGGCGCTGCGGGCCTACAAGGCGTCTGAGCACTACCTTTCGTATGCGCGGCTCTACAATTCGCCTGCGAAGGCCTCGAGCGAGCAGGACTTCATGCGCTGCCTGCCCGACTCGCTCGACATCGTGTCACTGACGAACGCCGACAACTTCTCGACGTATGACGCCGAAGATATGGCCACGATGCGCGAAAAGGGGACGCGGGTCCTCTACCAGGTGGACTACGCCGCGCGCAAGGCGGAATTTTCGGGAGAAGCGGCCCTCAAAGCCTACCTCGACGGGGTGATTGCCTCCGTCGCGGCGAACGGTCTGGACGGCTACTCGTTCACCACGGACCCGCTCGACGCCGCAGCCACGGCCTCGATCGTTGCGACGCTCTCGGCTGCCAAGGCGGAGGGCCAGCTCCTCGTCTTTGAGGGCAACCCCCTGTCGGTGGCTGCCGCCGACCGCGCGAAGCTCGACTACGTGGTCCTCGACACCGAGACGGCCGAAAACACCACCGACGTGCAGTTGCAGGTCCTCAATGCCACGACCTATGCGGGCATTGCGGCCGATAAACTGCTGCTGGCCGCCGAGATTGACGCGCCGCTGCAGGACGCCGACCGCACGGAGTATGCCGCCGTGGAGCTGATGGCGCGCTGCGTGGTGGAGTACGGGCCGCTGGCGGGCTTTGCGGCCTACAACATCGCCGGAGACTACTACCACGCCGACCGGAACTACAGCACGATCCGCGCGGCGATCCAGACGTTGAACCCTTCCAAATAAGAGAGCCATGAAACGATCTATAATAACGCTTATCGTGCTGCTCGGGGCGCTGACGGCCTGCGAGCGGTACGATGCCGACGACCACAAGTTCGACAACGTGGTCTACCTCAATGTCTCGCAGACGAGCCCCGTGCAGCTGGCCACGTTCAGCAACAACCGCGCGACCTACGACTGTACGCTGCAGGCGGCGCTGGCCTATCCGGCCGACGGCGACGTGCAGGTCTCGCTTGCGGTCGATCCGTCGCTCGTGGCGGCGTACAACGCCCGCTACGGCACCTCATGGCCGATGCTCGACGCGAAATACTACGCCCTTTCGACCGAAACCGCGACCATCGCCGCCGGGCGCACCGTCTCGGAGGTCGTAACCCTGCAGCTCAAGGAGCTCATGGGCGAGGGCGAGGAGCAGACCGGGGCCCTGCCTTTGGACGAAACCTATCTGGTGCCGGTGCGCATCAGCGGCGCGTCGATCGACGTGCTGGGTGGTTCGGATGTGGCCTGGTACGTCGTCAAGCGCTCCTCGGCGATCACCGTGGCGGCGCAGCTTGGCGAGGGCAACTGGATCAACTTCCCGACCCTCGACAAGTACGGCGCCAACAGCCAGGCGTGGAACGGACTTACGGCCATGACCTACGAGGCGCTGATCTATATCGACGAGTTCGCCACGACGGATGCGGAGGACATGCCGGTGAGCATCTCTTCGGTGATGGGTGTCGAGCAGTACCTGCTGCTGCGCATCGGCGACACGAACTTCGAACGTCAGCAGCTGCAATTCGACGGTTCGGGCAACGGCTCTCAGTTCGGCAAGTTCCCGGGCAAGGACGCCACGAAGAACCTCGAAGCCGGTCGTTGGTATCATGTAGCCTGCACCTACGACCAGACGACCCGGACCGTGCGCGTCTATGTCGACGGCAAGATCCAGAGCGAGGAGACCGGTGTCGGTATCTCGTCACCGAGCAAGAAGAATCAGATCAATCTGGCAATGCGTGCCTTGTATGACTTGTGGAACTCTGCTTCGGAGACTGAAAAACCGCAATATGAGACTGAAGACACAGGTTATAACAAATTGGGTGACGCCTACCAGTTCTTTATCGGTAAGTCCTACGACGAGAAACGTCCGCTGAACGGCAAGATTGCCGAGGCGCGCGTCTGGTCCGTGGCACGGACGCCCGAGCAGATCTGGGAGAACATGTACAATGTCGAGAACCCGGCCGACGACCCGACACTGCTGGGCTACTGGAAGTTCAACGAGGGGGCAGGCAACACCGTCAAGGACTACTCGATGTATGGCAACGACGGCGTGGCCGAAACTGATATTGTATGGCCTTCGGGCATCGAAATTCCGAAAATCAACGAAACGGAGGAGTAAACCATGAAAACGAATCACAAGCTATTCAGAACGATAGGAGCGATGCTCCTTGCGGCGACCGTTCTTGCAGGCTTTACGGCCTGCGAGACGGATACCGTAGAGCAAAATGGCGGTAAACTGCCCGACAAGGAGGCGATTGGATCGACCTACGGTCAACTGCGGAGTAATGCCACAACTGGCAATACGGTGGAGATGCTTTTGACGGCAGGTACGGGGTTTGTGACCCGCGACTTCTACTACCAGCAGACAAAACCGGCCTTGACGGAAACAACGCTTACGCTGCGTATTGACGAGTCGCTGGTCGAAGGGTTCAATGCGGCGAACGGAGTAGAATGCCAGTTGTTGCCAACAGCAAACTGTGAATTCCCCGATGGTCAAATACTGGACCTTGCAGCAAACAGCCAGCGATCGACCGCGAAGCGAATCCGTTTTTTAGCTGAAGGACTGACAGCCGGAGAGTATTTGCTTCCGGTAACGGTGGTGGCCGATGGCTCGACCGATGACAGCCAGACCCTCTATTATACGCTGACCGTTCGCGACCCGCAACCTGGTGATAATGAACTACATGATGGCTCTGACCTCTTCTTTGTCTTTTACATTAACACGAATGATTATCAACCGTTGTTGGTGCAGGATTATCTTTTGGAGAAAAAACTTGCACGAGGGTCGACGGTTGCATGGTATGGTACGATTGGGAACATCATCAATCTTCGCACGGTATCCATAAAGTATGAAGAAACATCTGGACGCGCTATGTTAAATTTAGGAAGCGATATGACATACGTTTTGGAACACGCTTCGAAATATATCTGGCCATTGCAAGAACAGGGACGCAAGGTCTGCATCAGTCTGGAGGGCGGTGGTACGGGCCTCGGCTTCTGCAACCTCACGGACGAACAGATCGCCGATTTTGTGGCGCAGGTCAAGGCTGTGGTCGAGACCTACGACCTCGACGGCATCAACCTGTGGGATCGCAATGCTGGTTACGGCATGGAGGGAATGCCGGAACCCAATACCACGTCCTACCCGAAACTGATCCAGGCAATCCGCACAGCCCTCGGTTCAGACAAGCTGTTGACACTGACTGTCTACGAGGAGCCGACCGCGACCTTTTGGGATACCGAGGCAACGGGCGGTATCAAAGTCGGAGAGTACCTCGACTATGCTTGGTCTGGCTATAACAAAAACACGGAAGCAGTGCAATTGCTCGACCCGTGGCATCCCGACGAGTCGTATGTTTCGGCCTATACCCAGAAACCCATTGCCGGGTTGGATGCTTTGAAATTTGGATGTATAAATTTCCCAATTTTCCCTGTTGCAACATCCGAAGAAGAAAGTATAATTCAAACTCCTGATTTTTTAGTTGAATGGATTTCGAATGGTTTGAGGCCCAATAATATCATTGTGTTTGATGATTTAAGAACCAGCTTGCAGGATAACTATGAAACTGCATGGGATATAACTTTCGCCAGTTGTTGTACATATGCTGATAATGACAGTAGATATATTTTAGGCTCAAGAAATGGATACGCATATCGTTTTGACAACCATGAGTTGACCACTTTGCCTACAGGGTTAATTGGTTATGGCAAATGGCAGAAAGATTGGTAATTGAATTTCCGTACAGCAGAAATAGTTTTCCCAACTCTCTTACAGCTCCCGGAGTGGAGTAACACAAAATTAACCTAAAAAACTTAAGCATTATGAAAAAGACTTTGAAACTTATGGCTGCTCTGTTTATCGGAGTAATGTTTATGGGTGCATGTCAGCAGGCAGAAGAGCCCGTTATGGAGTCAGCCCCGACCGATGACATCGTGACGACTCGTGCTTATGGAGACAAGACGCCAAAGATCGCTATCTATGTGGAGACAAACGACGTGAACCCGCTTAACGCAGGAGATTATGTGCTTCCTAATGGGGAACCCTATGCGGATATTGTCGAACTGTTTGCCGCAAACATTCACAAGCGTACCGTGAATGGCGTGACGGAGCCGGTGCTTTATCTTAACGACAAGATGACCAACCTGATGGAGAATAATGGATATCTGACCTACATCAAGCCGTTGCAGGATAAAGGAATTAAGGTGATTCTGACCATCCTCGGCGATCATCAGGGAATCGGTTTCACCAATCTGGATGACACGCAGGCTACTCAGTTCGCCAAAATTCTGGCGCATGCCGTTGAAAAATACGGATTGGACGGTATTGGGTTTGACGATGAATATTCGAAAGTTACATCCACGGTCCAGGGCTCTTATGGCAATCTTATCAAGAAATTGCACGCTGAAATGCCGGCAAACAAACTGATTACTGTATTTCAGTATGGAAATGTTGGGTCATCGCAGATTGGTGCTGATGCCGGAGCTTTGATCGACTATGTTTATACGGATTTTAGCAACTATAATAATTATATTGCTATATCTGGAGTAGGTAAGGCTCAATTTGCACCTCAGTCATCCAATTTAGGTAATTATTATTCGCAATCATTGGCTACGTCGTATGGAGATGACGCGTATACTGTTGCCGCAAATGGCTATGGCGCAATCATGCACTTCAACCTGCGAAGAATCTCCGATAGAAATCAGACTCACTTGTTCAGTGCAATTGCCGATGGCGCATGGGGTGAACCGTCGGTTTCCGTTGCCAGCACGCCTTCCAATGCCGGAGACCGTCCGCAGGACTGGACGTTCGTAACGGGTGGGCATGACATCACCATAGATGACGTAGATGCCCAGTAACTCCTCATCGAGGAAATCTGTTTCTGTTGTCCGAAATCGGGAAATAAAGTAATTCGGCGCGGGTATTCTTCCTTGTGGAGAGTGCCCGCTTTTTAATATCTAATCACCATGAAAAATAATACTTTTTGCACGTTGTTACGTTTTGTCGCGCTACTCGGAATGGTAAATTTCTTGGCATCATGTACTTCTCCAAAATTGGACAATGAATCCAAATCGCTGATAACAAGACAACTAACCCGTAGTAATTCCGGAACAGCGCCTGTTATGCAGGTCTATGTTGAGACCAATGATGTCAATCCCTTGAATGCCGGAGACTACTATTATATGGATGGTACGCCGGTTGTCAACATCGTAGAATTTTTTGCTTCAAACATCCATCGTCGAACCGTAAATCATGTTACGGAACCTACTCTTTGGTTGAATCCTGAACTAACCCGGCTATTGGAACCAGATCCCGAACAACCGGATTCGACAGGTTATCATAAATATGTAAAAGGACTACAAGATAAGGGAATAAAAGTCTTGCTATCCGTGATTGGCAACTGGCAAGGGATTGGGCTCTGCAATATGAATGACACGCAGACAACGCAATTCGCATCTATTCTGGCTCATGTTGTTGAAAAATACGGCCTTGATGGGATCGGATTCAGTGATTCATATGCCAACTATGGCTGTAATAGTGAAAGTCCGAATGTTAATTTGACTTCATATAGCCAAATTATCACCAAACTGCATAGCCTGATGTCTGATGATAAACTGATTACCGTATACTATTGGGGCAATATTGGCAATGTAAGCAGTGATGCCTGGGCGTGTGTTGATTATGCTTATACACCGGGATGGAGTGGCTCGTATTCATCCTATATTCCTGATCCGTTGACGATGAACCATTGGGCTCCAATATCACTATATCTTGGATCATTATATACAAATTCATATTATATTATATTGGGAGATTCTGTATTCAATGCTTGTGAGAACAGTGCCGCAGCAATTTGCAGTTTTAATCTCCGTACCAGGAATGATCGAGATCCATTCCGAATTTTTGAAACAATAGGGACCGAATTGGCTTATTACAAAGATATAGAGCCTAACGATGAAGGGGAATATATCTATTGCGATAATGGAAATCGTCCCCAAGACTGGGATTTTATTCCTGGGGGACTTACCATTACATACGAAAATGCCGTAAATGCACAATAATAATAAAAAAGAAAAGTTGTCAGCTTCTGTTGTCCGAAATCGGGAAATTTTATCGGCTAATAATGGATTTTGCTGACAACTTTTCTTATGGTGAAAGAACGTTGTAAAAATAAAAAATATTTTATCACACCATGGCCTATTCTTATTTAGACCCATATTGTGTTCTAAAATGGCGACACCTTCAGATCATTGCGCAATGTAAGCGTAATTTATTCATTGTTAACTATAACCTGTAGGTGCCGCCAACGACCTGTTGCTGTCAAACAGGTCGTTTTTCTTTGCGCTATTTTTTATGATAAGGTATCTATAAAAAAGAGGCGCGGTGTCAACTCCTTAATACAGGCCTTGGGAACCTTAATCTGGAAGTCGTCCTACGCCCCAGCCAGCCCTGCTCATAACGAGCAGGACATAACCGAGACTGACAACTATTATACCCAGATTAAACAACCTCTTGCGAGGCTCCCAAAGTTTGTATTAAGGTATAGAGTTGTTTACTCTATTATGTCATTATCTAATCGGACAAGCCGAGTTTCTTTTATGCAAAGATAACATTTATTTTCGTATTCCATTTTTGCAAAGATACAAAATCCTTTGATTTCCCCTTTATAGGGGAACTAAAAAGATTGAAAAAATTTTTCTTTTGCAAAAAAATAAAGGACTGAAACGCACAAATCCCATACTGGTAGAGGCCATTGCTCGGCGAATGCGAGAAATTCGTGAGCAAAATGGCCATACCCAAGAATATCTTGCTCACAATACGCATTTGAAAATTTGGGACTACGAAAGTATGCAAAAATCTCCGTCTCTGGAATCCATTGCTCGTTTTTGTACCTTTTACGCCCTGTCTCTCAGTGATTTCTTTGCTCCAATAACTTTCCCGCAAGATTTAAAGTGACAATATATTCAAAAATGTTTCGTGGCGATTTGGCTAAAAGCAAATAATCGCTACCTTTGTCGCATTCGGTTAGTATAAATATCCTGTAAGCATTCTAATACGACAGGCGTAATCTGTCGTTAATACCCCTTTTGTGCATGTGTATGTTGGAATAATCAACATGTGCATGTAATATGTGTTATCACTATATGTACCTGCTGTCAAGAAACATATATGGATATTTTAATCAAAACACCTTTCTTTCAGACGTTATTAAACTCTACATTGGAAACCATACCAACAAGATATGAATTGGAAAAGACGTTTCAGGATTTTGCTCTAACACTTGCTTCGGTATGCGACAGAACCGACAAAAAAAATGCACTTCGCATATTAAACTATACGCAGATTGAATTACAAGCAATATGCCGCCAGATCAAAGCAAACAAACTTCCTGTTATAATGATGAATTATGCAATCAAAGCAGAGCAACTGCTAAAAGCTGAAAACAAAATATTATACTGCATCCTGAGATACCCCGAACAATTTATTTCTAATGATGATTCTTTTACTTCTCCCTTGTTTTGGTCCAAAAATTATCCTGCTATCTGTCTGTCTGAACTGCTCTGCGGAATCAATCTCTTGGGGCCCAATCCTATTGTGTTAGCCGATGGCTCGGAGGCATCGTTCAATCAAATTGTGAACGTCTTTGAAAAGATGTTGAATGTCAAACTGGGTGATCCGCAAGATATTAAACGAAGGGTTCTGAACCGGAAAGTCCATATAACCCGATTTACCGATGCTTTACGTTATGCACTGCAAAATTGTGAGAAAAAATAAGCATTCATAATCAATGAATTATAATCAAAAAAAGTACATATGGCTATCCATATGTATTTTTTTTAATTTTAGGAATCCGGAATTTTGCCTCAGAACAAAACCTAATAAGCCATGTCGCCAAAAGAGGTAAAAAACAATGAATGCGAGTTGATAATGCTGATTAAAGAGATGCGTCATTCCAATCAAAACATTCAAAATACTTACGAATGTTTTGTAGAGCGAATTCAGCAAATCTCAAAGTTGAAAAAATATTCGAGTCTGGAAGCATTACAGGCTCTTGCCCGGATCCGAGAGAAGTTGGTTCAGTTACTGGAAAGCTATAACGATTCCGATTCATTGCAATGTCTGTTGATTCGTTCTTCACTTTCGTTGGTAAATTTCGAGAAGCAGATGATCTATTTGCAACTAAAATATCCGGGAATACGGGACATACCTTCTCAGCGTCGTCATTCACCCCTTAAAATCTCAAAAAAATACACCAATTCTGACCTGATGGAGGTGATCGCCGCCTTGTCAGCCGTAGGTTTCTTTTGCCAGCAGGACGATTCTCCGGCCACCTTCATGCAGGTGATCCGCGAATTCGAAATCCTCTGCAATACAAATTTCAAGAATCCGGACAACTGCCGCTGGGCCGTTCTGAACCGCAAGAACCGCCTGACCCACTTCATCGACACGTTGCGAGGCACGCTGATAGAATTAAGTCAAAAATGAATATTACCGGCCATCCGCGGCCTCAAGAGGTCGGCTGGAACAGACCGTCTCATTCCTTCGTTATCTTGCCGTCCTTAAACCGACAAGTATGCAGCAGGAGGATGATTTGCGGGCATTGGAAAAGATCGTCCAGTTTGCCCGGGCCCTGGGAATCGTGTTTCTGGGGCTGAACAGTTACTGGTTCTGTTACGACTGGTTCGCGCACCATGCGCTGACCACTCCCGTCGTGGACCGAATTTTCTGGAACCTTCAGCAATCGACCGGGCTCTTCACCTGGTCATCCATCACGAAATTCTGTGCCCTCTTCTTTCTGGTGTTGGGATGCTACGGCACACGCAGCGTGCGGGACGGGAAACCCTCGAAGCGGCAAATCCTCCTCCTGGCGCTGGCTGGTTTCTTCCTGCTCTTCGGCAATGACTCGCTGCGGAGCCTTCCCGCGGGGCTGGAGGTCCGCTTCTGGAGCTATGTGCTGACCCTGCTGGGCGGCTACCTTGC
>ULUJ01039677.1_pt1 | contig 39085 bp, 30 predicted proteins | sample 1958381 | NCBI WGS metagenome assembly ULUJ01 (sample SAMEA4835757, study PRJEB28245) | human gut metagenome | biome: gut microbiome; material: fecal sample | place: Denmark | collected 2008 | reverse complement strand
GCCGCGCCCTTAAATATTTTAAACAAATTATTCCAAAATAATAGAGTAATAAGGATAAAGGCAGAATAATGGACATTTTTCCCGGGAGAAAACAACTTAACTTAATAATCGGCTTCGACACGATCAATTATAACCTTAAAATTATGCGCGTGTTAAGCAGAGACGTACATTCCGTCAAAGTGGACTTCGTGAGCGTTAATCAGGACTATTTTATCCGCGGAGAATGGGAGAAAATTCTTGCGGAGGGTTTGCCCGAATATATGTCCAAACAGAGTTTCGACCAATCGTTCGCGGTTCACCTTGTTCTGCCGGACGGCGTTATCGGCGCGGACGTTTTCAACGTACCCACGCTCCAGCGCGCAAAAATGGAAACCGCCCTCGAAACTTCACTTAAGGACCTGTATTTCTTTTATAACGACTACAAGTTTAACAAAGCGATTGTTTCGTCCAACAAAACGAACACGACTTTTGAAGTTATTATGGCGAGCAAGTCGCTTCTGAACAGGGTTTACAAGTCGCTGAACGAACTTAAACTTTACGTCAAGAACGCTACTTTTGCCGCCAACGCAACGGTGAACGCGGCTCTCGCGCTCCGCCCGAAGAACAAAAAGCAGTCGTTCATCATGCTCGACATTTCGCCCGAATCGGCGAGAGTTATTGCCGTGTCCGGCGGGCAGACGGTGGGGTGGAAGCAACTTAAATTCGGTTATAACGTTTTCGCCTATGAAAAGGTTATGATCGAAAACAATATAGTTTTTAACGACATTGCGCAAATTGCCGTTATCAACGCAACCGAAAAGGCTAAAAAGAAGAAAATGACGGAGCAGATTGAAGAGGACGAGGACGACGCGGCTATCATCGAAGAGAACGCGCTCGTCGTTAACGAAATCGACAAACACTCCGAAGAGATAAACAAAATCGATAACAGCGACTTAGCGAACGTTATCGATTCCGCCGAGGCTATCAGAGCGGAAAAAGACAAAAATGCGGTTCTGAGCGAAAACGCAAACGCAAACGGCGCGGTTATAACGGAAAATTCCGCCGAAAACGCAAACGCGACAAATACTTCTTCGGCGAATACTTCTTCGGCGAACACTTCCGATAACGGAAGCGCGGAAGCGGCGGCAACTTCAACCGAAGCGAAGCCGGAAACCGCCGCGCAGGAAGCGAAACCCGAAGCAAAGCCGGAGGCAAAACCCGAGCCGGTTAAAGTTAAGGCATACCAAAGAAAAATAAAAAAATTGCCGGCGTATATGCAACGCCCCGTCCCGGAAACGATCGAGGGAGTACGCGTGGAGAATTTCCGTCTTTTCGTCAAGCACGTTATGCTGATGAAAATGCAGATCGAGCAGGGCGGAATTTACACCGTTCCGCAATACGCGCTCGTGAATATGCCGAAAGATTACGCGTATATCATCGACGAAACGAACAAAGAGGACGACGACAACGGCTTCGAATTCAGATTTTTCGAGCCGGAAAAAGAGGACAACGTGGAACTTTCGGAACATCTCGATTTGTTCGGCGCGCTGTTTATGAATCAATTCAACAAAAACAATAACGTATAATATGTTAAAAATACAGCGTTTAAAATGAAATTTAATCTAAAAACCAACCGAAAAAAGGGATTTACCTTGCTCGAAATGGTCATCGCGATGATGCTTTTGCTTATGGTTATTTCGTTGATCACCGCGCTTATGGTGACTATAATCAAGAGCGCGGAGAAAAACGAGCGGGAAGGGAGAATTTACTCCGACCTTTATTTTGCGGAAATAAGCATTAAAAATCGGTTGAACAAATACGAAGAATATACGAGCGACGGCTTGGTTTACGATATCGCCGCCGTCGAACCCGACAACACGGACGAGGGAACGTATAAAATCGCGAGCGAGGGGAATTATCTTGCGATTTTTCCCGCAGCGACGGACGTTTCGGTCGGTTTTAAGCCCACGGCGGTTATGTGGTTCGACAAGACGCAACGATCGGTTATTTACAGCGACAAGTACGACAAACTGTTGCTTAAAACCGTTGACCGCATTACTTTTATGAAAGGCGAAAGCGCGGTTAAAGTTTCGATTTTTTACAACGAATACGAATCGCCTTACGTTCTGCTTATCGCCTTCGGGAGGAATCGTAAATGAGAATACGTTTTTGCAATTCCGAACGAAATACATCGCACAATAACTCAAAAACAGAGATCCGCGGCGCGAGCAAAGGGTTTTCGCTTCTGGAAACGGTTATTTCGATGACGGTTATAACGATCGTTTTCGCTATGGCGGTTTCGTCGATGCTTTTTGTTTCCACAACGCTGAAAAAAACCGATAACCAAAGATTTTTCACCAACGAAGCCGCGAACTTTCTGGAATGTTACAAGGTGGAAGGCTCGGCGGGGTTTGCGAAAAACGCAAACGAATTTTTCTTTGGCTCGGGGAGCGGTGACGGCTCGGGCGGCGCGGGTTCCGGCGCGTCGGAAGGCGATGGCTCGGGCGGTGACGCAGGGGGCGTTAATAGTATCGTTGCGCCCGAAACGGGCAGTTATACCGTACTTATCGGTTATGATTCCGACTTTAACAGGCAAATAATCGCGACTTACGGCGCCGGCGAGAATATTCCCGAATCGGCTTACAGACAGAAATATTTTACGCTCGTGATAACGATTGATAAAAGTTTCGGGTGCGTCGTTTTCAACTTCAAGGGCAGCGTACTGTTCGACGGCGGTAAATTTTACAGCAGGTACGACTTATGAGAACGTTATTTTCAAAAAAACTTAATAACCGTTTTAGCGGTCGCCGAGCGAAAAAAACTGCCAAAGATTCGGCGGACGAGTTGAAAAAGAATAGCCGCGGATTCATTCTCGTGTACACGGTTATGATTATGACTTTCGTCGTTACGCTTATCGGAGCGGCGGTCAGCATGCTTCAGTCAACTTCGTCGCTTTCGCAAAAAGTCAACAGCAAATACGTTCAGGACGCCGCTTTTTATCAGATTGAAGAGTATATCGCCGCGGGTTATTACGCCACGGCGAGCGATTACGCGCTGAATAACGGCTTTATGCTCGAAGTTAAAAGCGACACCGAGGACGGTACGAACGCGAATATTTTTGAGGTGACGGTTTATCAGGGGGCGCGCGTCAGGCTCTATATCAAACAGCGCAACGGAATGACCGTCAAATACATTTACGGGGAGGACAAAGGCTGATGGAGTTGTATCTTTACGTCTGTTTTTGCGTTCTCGCCGCTATTTTCGGCGCGTGTTTCGGCAGTTTTGCGAACGTTCTGATTTACAGGTTGCCTGCCGGCGAAAGCCTCGTCAAGGGCGCGTCGCACTGCACGACGTGCGGAAAGAAAATTCTAAAAAGAGATAACGTTCCGATTATTTCGTACGTCGCGCTTCGCGGAAGATGCCGTTTCTGCGGCTCGAAAATCAATCCGAGATACGTGATCGTCGAATCGATTACGGCGTTGGTTTTTCTCGGTTTCGCGCTTTTGTCGCCGGTTATCGGGTTTGCTTACTCCGTTTTTTGCATGGCGTTTTCCGTGCCGGTCATCGCCGTCGCGTTTATCGATTTCGAAACGGGGTATATTCCCGATTCGCTCAACGTGACCATTCTCGTCATAGGCGCGCTCGCGTGCGTTTATTCGGCTGTTTTCGGCGGGTACGTAGGCTGGATTTCGCGGCTCGCAGGGCTGGGGTTTTGCCTCGTGTTTTTCGGCGGAGCGTACTTTATCTCGAAATGGATTTTAAAACGCGAGGGACTCGGTTTTGGCGACGTTAAATTTACCGCAGCGTGCGGGTTGTTTCTCGGAATCAAATCGGCGTTTTTCGCGACGCTCGTATCGACGATTCTCGCTTCGGTGATTCTCGTAATTATTCAGGCGAAAAATAAAAGCGAAGAGAAGCAGAAGGAATATCCGTTCGCGCCGTTTCTGGCTTTCGGTATTCTCGTCGCGGCGTTTGTCGGAGAAATCGTCGTCAACTCATATCTCGCATTGTTTTAAAATTCGCATTGTTTTAAAATATAAAAAGCCCGACATATAAAAAAACCGACATATAAAAAGCCCGACATATTAAAAGCCCGACATATTAAAAGCCCGACATATAAAAAACCGACATATAAAAAACCGACATATAAAAAAACCGACATATAAAAAGCCCGACGGCGGTTGTCGCAGGCTTACGCTTGCGCCGTTAAGAGTGTTTTCGACAATCTCCGAAAATGCTCGGCACTCGATTAAGGAAAAATATGAAAAAATACAAATACGTTGCCGTCAATATCGAAAAGAAACGTTTTACCGGGATTTTCGTGGCGGAAAACGAGGACAATTTAAGACAATTGCTTTCGCAGCAGAACCTTTATCTGATCTCCTGCAAACCGATTAAAAACGAAACGCCGAACCCGTTTTTCAGCGTAAGCGGTAAAATCGAAATCAAGGAACTTACCACGTTCTGCCGACAGTTCGCGATAATGCTTAACTCGGGTATTTCCATTCTCGAGAGTTTAAACCAACTTAAACAACAGAAGTTTTCGGGATATTTTAAAGCGTTGCTTTTCATTATTTACGACGACGTTAAGGTGGGTTTACTCCTTTCGCAGGCGATGGAGAAGCATAAGAAGATATTCCCCGAGTTTTTCCGCAGTATGATTTACGTCGGCGAGATTTCGGGTAACCTCGAAAAAGTTCTTATTTCGCTTGCGGATTATTACGACAACGAAATCGAACTCAAAAAGAAGATAACCGGCGCGCTCGCTTACCCTATATTCATGGGCGTTCTGATTATTGCCGTTGCCGTTCTGATGCTCGTTCTGGTCGTGCCTATGTTTAAGGACACCTTATCGCAAATGGATATCGCAAGAGAAGATTTTAATATAATAACGCTTATATTGTTCGATATGAGCGATTGGGTATTGCAATACGGTCTGAATCTCGTGTATGTCCTTGTCGGATTGATAGCGCTCATCTTTTTCGGGCTGAAAACTCAAAAAGGAAAGGATATATCCGATTATCTGAAATATAATCTGCCGATAATCCGCGACGTTCAGATAAACATGGTCGCAAGTAAATTCGTTAAATCTCTCGGTTTGCTCTTGTCGAGCGGAATGAATATGGCGGACGCTCTCGAAGTCGTTCAACACCTTCTCGGCAACAGATACGCAGAAAAGAAGTTCAGATTTATCGTCGACGATATCCGTCAGGGCGCGTCGCTTACGTTTGCGATGGACCAGTACAAAATATTCCCGCAGATACTCATTCAGATGATATCGACGGGGGAAAAGACGGGCGGAGTTGAGGAGATTCTTAACAGAACAATGAGGTTCTTCGACTCTCAGGTGGAAAGTTCGCTTTTAAAAGCGACGGGGATTCTTCAGCCCGTGATGCTTTGCGTAATGGGTATCGTAATCGGCGGAACGTTCATGGCGATTTATTCTCCCATACTTACAATTATGACAAAGGCGATGTAATTGCGTCAAAGGGTTTAATATGAATATAAATTACGAGATAATTCAATATTACATCTACAAAAAGATAATCAAAAAGAAGCAACGCGACGTTTCGCTTGCCGATTGCGAACGTCTTAACATGACCGTAGAGAAGTACATGCAGGTCAAGAACTATGCCACAGAGGTGCAGGCTCTTCCCGCGCTCGGCGAGTTCTACAACATGGCTTACGCCGAAATCGACATGTTCGATATCGACGACGATCTCGCGGACAGGTTTAACCTTAATTTCCTGAAAAAGATAAAAGCCGTTCCGCTGTTTGAAACGGACGCGGGCGTTCTTCTCGTTGCCGTCGGCAGACCTCTCGATTTCAATAATATGTCGATGCTTTCGACGTTTTATGCGGGGCAGATAGAGTATATTCTCGTTCCGCCCACGCAAATCGACGTTCTGATGGATTCTATTCTTGCCGTCCGTTCCACGACGAGCGCGCTCGAAACTCTTCAGACGGAGAGAGATAAGCAACTTCTTCGCGACGCGGGGGCGACGGATAATTCAAATTCCGTCACAAGTACGGACGATATAATCAATGCGCCGTCGGTTAAACTTGTCGATTCTATCATCAAAGAAGCGATTCCTTTCCGAGCGAGCGATATTCACATAGAGCCTTACGAAAAAATCGTTAAAGTCCGTTATCGTATCGACGGCGACTTGCAGGAAAGAGCGGATTTCCCGATCGAATCTTACCCCGCAATCTGCGCGAGAATTAAAATTCTTGCCGGCCTGAACATAGCGGAGAGAAGAGTTCCGCAAGACGGAAGAATCAATCTTATCGTCAACGGCACGGAGTACGATTTCCGTGTATCGTCGCTCCCGACGGTTTACGGCGAAAAGTTCGTTATCCGTATTCTCGATAAAACGTCGTTCAGATTTACCCGTCAGGAACTCGGTTTCACGCCTGCGGAAAACGAGGTTATCGATAAAATCCTCAGCCACCCGCACGGCATAGTTTTGCTTACCGGACCGACGGGCTGCGGAAAATCCACCACGCTTTATTCCTTCCTTAAGGAAAAGAACACGCCCGAAGTGAACATCGTCACCGTCGAAGACCCTGTCGAGTACACACTTTACGGCGTAAATCAGGTTCAGGTCAACGCGAAAGCGAATATGACGTTCGCGTCGGCGTTGAGAAGTATTCTCCGTCAGGACCCGGACGTCATAATGATCGGAGAAATTCGTGACGAGGAAACGGCTGAAATCGCTATCAGAGCGGCAATCACGGGGCACTTGGTGTTCAGCACGCTGCATACCAACGACGCGCCCGGCGCGGTAACTCGTCTTGTAGATATGGGCGTAAGTAGTTATCTTCTTAAGGATTCGCTTGTCGGCGTAATCTCTCAAAGGCTTGTCAAAAGGCTTTGCCCGGTTTGCAAAAAACGTTCCAAAACGACGGAAGAGGAGATGCAACTTCTCGATATCGCAGAGCCTGCCACGATTTTCAGAAGCGTGGGTTGTCAGTTCTGCAACCAGACGGGCTATAAGGGCAGAGCGGGCGTTCACGAGATACTTTATCTCAACAACGCGCTCAAAAACAAGATAACCGCCGACACGAAAGCCGACGAAATCCGCCGTTACGCCGTTGAAAACGGAATGGTGGAGATGAATAAGTGTTGTCGCGACCTTGTTCTGAACGGAACTACGGATATGACGGAATATATGTCCATCAACGTTGAATAAATCGCCGCATAACGCAGTTTTTTCGGCGCAAATAAAAATTACGAATTTTTTGTGTAAAATCGTTGACATATCGGAAAAGGTATGTTAAAATACAAACAGAAAAACGTCGGAAAGTTCTGAATAGGGCGTTTTCAACTTAATATCTTTGGCAAAACCGCTGTGAGGCGGCGACGCAAAGCCATTGGGACTTTACGGATAAAAAGTCAGCCAGGTTGCAATTTAGTTTAACTATTTTGCGACCTTTTTTTATTGTCGAAAACCACTCGTTCCCGAACGGGGGAAAAATCGTCCCCGAACGGGGAAAACAAAACTTCGGGGAAAACAAAACCTCAGGAAAATACAAAACTTCAACGGAGCAACGAGGTACATAACGTGAATAACGGAATATCGGGCGCAGATACCGAAAAATTTAATATGTACGTCAGACGCTCTCTTTTAAGCGGCGTGAAACCTATCGAAATGTTTTTCGAGCCTGTTCTCGATTGCGACGTCGGCGAACCGCTTGCTTACAGAGGTTACGCAAAGGTAAACAGCGTTGTCGCGGGCGTGCTTGCTCCGGGCGATTATCTCGGCGCGAACGTCAGCGAAAAGGTTTTGGCGGACTTCACGATGAGAGTTCTCAAAAAAACCGCGCTCATTTCCACCGCAATGGCGGAAAAGAAAATAAAATTCAGGTTTATAACGGTTAAATGCCCCGTGAGCCTCGTCTATTCGGACGATTTGTATTCGCTCCTTAAAAACACGCTTCAAACGTTTGCGGAGGCGGAAAACGGACTTTTCAAGCCCGAAAAAATCTGCCTCGAGTTCGACAGCGAGTTGATGCAGACCGACGGCGCGAAGTTGAAAACCGTTTTTGACGATATCCGCGCGGCGGGCGTTAAAATCGCGGTGAGCGGTTACGGCGGCGACGGATTTTCTATCGAGAAACTTCTCGCGGCTTGCCCGGACGTGCTTTTCACGGACGAAAAACTTACAAGGCTTGTGACGGACAGAGAGAAGAGCGGAGCGGTCGCTCCCATTCTCAACGTGGCGAAGAGCCTCGGCGGCAATATCGTTGCGGACGGAGTTATCGGCGACGACGAATTGAGAGAATTCAGGACGAGAGATTGCTTAGGCTTTATTCCCGCCGAAACGTATAGCGGCAGAATCGAAACAAGGGCGAGCCTTATGACGTTCGACGAGTTGATTTCCGCGGGAGATGGAGAGAACAATGACGGAGAATAAACAACCGTTTTCGAGCATCGCTAAAAACGGCGAGGAAGTTCGGAAAATAAAAAAGTGGCAGAGGGTAATTCCGCCGGTGATAGGCGTAATCGTTATGCTTCTCGTGCTTGTTTATATTTTCTCGCTTTTGTTCAACCGTTACGGCAGTTTTACTATTTCCGTCAAGGATTTTGCGGACAGAAAATATTCGTTGACGCTTTCCGAAACGGCGAGTTTCAAACGCACCACGTCAAGGCTTAACGCCGCGGCGGCAAACGACATAACGAACATTTCATACAAGAACATTCCGAAGGACGTAAACGACGTAGACGGCGCGCACAACGGCGAAAATTACCTTGCTTATACCTTCTATCTTAAAAACTCGGGCGAGGAAACCTGTAATTATCGTTACAGCATTGTCATTTCCAAGGCAACTTCGGGGATAGACGCCGCCGCGAGAATAAGAGTTTATTATAACGAAAATTTTTACAAGTCCGCCACGGACGAATTTAATTATAGCGGAAATTTCGTCGATTACGCAAAGCCGAAAACGGGCGGAAACGGCGAGCCGGAAACGGATAAGGAAAATCGCCCTATGACGAATTTCGAGAGCGAAAACCTTATCGTCAAAAAGGACGTTGACAATTTCGCATCGGGCGACGTTGCAAAAATAACCGTCGTAATCTGGCTCGAGGGCGACGATTCCGATTGTGTGGACGATATTCTCGGCGGTCAGTTAAAAATCGATATGGTTATGGAAATTCTCGGCGGTTCGGACGAGAACAAATAACCGCCGAAAACCAAAAATAAGAAAATTGCCAAACGCGGCTTTTCTTTATCTTCCCGAAGAGGCTTCCATTCCCGCGACAGGGTGGATAAAGTCAGCCGCGGTTGGGATAAAATCGGTTAAGGAAAAAGCCGTTAATATATTATTTACATAAGGTCTTATCCGTAACGGTGCAGTTGCGGAAGATATAAAAACAAAACTCTATTTTAAAAGGAGAAAAACAATGAAAAAGTTTAAAAAACTTATCCCTGCGCTCTGCATGTTGCTCGTAAGCGCCGTAATGCTCGGCTCGACGACTTTTGCATGGTTCTCTATGAACAACACCGTTACCGCTACAGGTATGGAAGTTGCTGCAAAATCTGATGAGTTGTTCCTTACTATCAAATATGGTTCGACATATGACGAAAATCATTTTGAACCGACAGCAACCTCTACTGCAACCAAAAAAGAATTACTTCCCGTTGACCATGGTACTGTTGCCGGAGGTACAGGAACACATACAGACATTACTTCAGCGGCAGATATGACGGATAATACCAAATGGTATTATGCTTATTCTGACAAGAACACTGTATCTTCCGCAAAAGCTAACACTGCTAAACAGGTTTCGGATGGTAATCTTGGTAAGTATATTGCAAGCGAAACATTTACCGTTGGTGTGTATAAAAATTCGGGTGCTTCCCAATTTGCAAACTTAAATGTTACTTCGGTTAGTATTCCCGAGAATAAAGGTCTTGTTTTGGTTTTAGTTTGTGGGAATAATGTGATAACCTTTACGGAAAGCGGAAACTCGCTTACCGGTAAAACACTTACAGGTGCTACTGGAACGGATAGCGCAATTGTAACCGCTTATTACTACATTGATGGTACTAATGACCATGTGTATTCCGACAATGCAATTAATATTACGGGGAAAATTGAATTTACTTTATCTGCTACCGCGGCTAACTAATTTTTAAACATATACATATCGAGCCTTTCGGCGGGAAAACCCCGCCGAAAGCGTTCGGTTACTCAGATTATTTTTTAAAACTATTACATAATAAAGGATAAGGGGCGTTGCACCGCGCCGCAGTGTTCTTTGTTTTTAATGAGGAATGTGGGAATGGAAAACCAAAATAACAAATCAAAAACAAAAAAAATAATCGATATAGTGGTGAACGTCGTTTTGTGGCTGTTCGTCATTTTCTCGATTTTCGTAACTGTGGTAGCCGTATCCGTCGACAAGGACGGCGAAAACGTGCCTATTGTCGGCGGAAAATGCTATCTCACCGTCCTTTCATCTTCAATGGAAGGCAAAAAACCCGACGGCATTGCCGCGGATAAACCTTCCGGCTTCAACAAGGGCGACCTTATCGTCGCAAAATATATCGGCAAGGATGCCGAGGCGAAATCCAAACTCGGAATCGGCGACGTTATATCTTTCAGATTCGACGTGAACAACGACGGAAAGATAGACAAAGGCGAACTCAACACCCACCGTATCGTTGACTTCGTTAAGGACGGAGAAGGAAATTTAACGGGTTATATCACCAAGGGCGATAACAATCTCACGAACGACGCAAATCCCGTTTATTTCGGCGATATCGTAGCCGTTTATTCGGGCAGAAGGCTTGCGGGAATCGGCAACGTTTTAACTTTTTTAAGTTCTAAACTCGGTTTCGGGCTTTGTATTATTTTGCCGTTGTTCCTGTTCTTCGCTTACGAACTCTTCGTGTTCATCAAAACCTTGCTTACCGTTAAAAACGAGGGTAAAAAGGTTATCACGGCAGAGGACGAAGAACTTATCAAACAGCGCGCTATCGAAGAGTATCTCCGCCGTCAGCAGGAATCTGCGAGCGCAGTTCAAGGTAGCGTTCAGGGCAGCGTTCAGGATAGCGTTCAAGGTAACGACGCGGAAAACGCGGACAACTGAAATCGCCTGTAAACTTAAACACGAAACTTCCGCCGCGCGGCTCGCCGAAAAGCAAACGCCGCGAGGCTGACTATATCAAGGGTAAACTGTGACTTATGAATGGATTTTTATACGGATTTTTAAACTGGTTCAAAAGTTTCTTCGGCAATATGCTGGACGGCTTTCTGATGGTTTTTAAAGGAATATTCTACGGTATCGTTCAGATCTTCAATTTTCCGTATTATCTCAAATTATGGTCGAACGAAGGCGCGAATTTCGGCGTTCTGGACTGGATTTTATCAATATTGTCGTTTATCCTTATCGTTGCGGTATGGATTGCGATATTCTGTCTTATCGTTCTCGCCGTAAAAAAGCGTATCAGATACAAAAAGGCGCTTTTAAGCAACGAAGATCTGCTCGAAGAAATAACCGACCTTAACAGAGAAGTGGTAAGGCTCAACAACGAGAAAGAAAGAGTTATGCAACTCAAAATCACTCAGGCAGGGCTTTCCTACGAACATATGAAAAAATTGCTTCAGGAAGAAATGCAACAAGCCGCCGCTGCCGCCGACGGAGAAGAGAAGCCGAACGACGACGCAAGATTTCAGCGTCTTGCCGCGGTCGATCAGAAATACGTTTATTTCGAGCCGCCGGCTTATAACAACAACGTTTCGCTCCGTTCGCTCTGCGAGGATCTGAGAAACTTCGCTTGCTCAAACAACGGTTTGTATTACGACATAAGGACGATCCGCCTTACGATAGCCGGGCTTGCCGCAACGAAACTTATCATTCTGCAAGGTATTTCCGGAACAGGTAAAACTTCGTTGCCTTACGTTATGGGCAAATTCTTCAAAAACGACGCGACTATCGCTTCCGTTCAGCCGAGTTGGAGGGACAGAAACGAATTGTTCGGTTATTTCAACGAATTCACCAAGAAATTCAATGAAACCGAAGTTCTCAAAAGGATTTACGAATCGGCTTATACCGACGACTTAAATATCATCATTCTCGACGAAATGAACATCGCGAGAGTAGAGTATTACTTTGCGGAAATGCTCTCCATTCTCGAAATGCCCGATCCGAAGGAATGGAAAATCGAACTCGTTCCCTCGTCCTGGCCGAACGACCCGACGAAACTCGTCAACGGCAATCTTTCGATTCCGCAGAACGTGTGGTATATCGGCACGATAAACAACGACGATTCCACTTTCTCCGTATCCGACAAGGTTTACGACCGTGCTTTCGTCGTCAATCTCGACAGCAAAGGTATTCCTTTCGACGCGCCCAAAACCCCCGCGAAGAGAGTTTCTTATTCCGCGGTGGAGGCTTTGTATGCGGACGCTATCGAAGAGAATCCCGTCAGCGAGGAAATTCTTGAGAAAATCGCGAAACTCGACAACTACGTCATCGAGAAATTCAGAGTGGCTTTCGGTAACCGTATCATGAAGCAACTCAAAAATTTCGTTCCCGTTTACGTCGCCTGCGGCGGCACGGAAATCGAAGGCGTCGATTATATCCTTGCAACAAAAGTATTCCGTAAGTTTGAAAGTCTTAATCTTTCGCTTATCCGCGACGAAATCCGTCCGCTTATTTCCTATATGGACGGTTTGTTCGGTAAAGGCGCGATGAAAGACAGTATCGCTTATCTGCAAATGCTGCAGAAAATGTATTGATTTCTGCATTTTGTTTTGCTTTTTAACGTTTACGCGTTCGCTATTTTTCGCGGGCGCGGCAGGTTACGCTTTTCGGAAAAGAGGTTGAAAAATGGACTACGAAAATAATTTCGAAAACGATTTCGGAAACAATTCCGGAAACAATACCGGAAACGATATCGGAAACGATTTCGGAAACAATTCCGGAAACGATATCGGAAACAATTCCGGAAACGCAAACGCGGCGGAGGCTAAGTCTTCGGCCGCTTTTTCCGATTGGACGCAAAAATTGCGTTTCGACCGTTCTTTTTCGGCTAAACTCATTCTTTCCGATCCGAAAATCAAAGAATATTACGCGGCAATCGCAACCGAAATCTTAAAATACGAAAGAATTAAAACCAAAACCGGCTGGTCGGGCGTTTCGTTTTCTTACGGCAAAAACCGCTTTGCGTTTATCGCCATTACCGGCAAAACGCTTTGTCTTTATCTTGCGAGCGATCCCGTCGGCAACGTCGAGGGCAGATATAAGGCGAAAAACGTCGGTTCAATCAAAAAACGAGCCGCAACGCCCTCGCTTTTTAAAATCAGGAGCGACGGCGCGAAACGCCACGCATTGAAACTTATCGACGAAACCGCGCTCGCGGCAGGTTTGAAAATCAAAACCGTTCCCACGCCTGCCGTCAATCCGGCTAACTTCAGAACGGACACGTTCAACAATCTCATTACGCGCGGGCTTATCCGCATCGTCAGAAATTCGCAAAAAGGCAGAGGCGCAGAAGAGGATAATTCCGACGATACCGCTCGCGTCGGAACGCCCGTCGGAACGCCCGACCTCGATTTCACTTTTTCGCCCGAAAAACTCGGCGTTTATGCCGACACGCTCAAATCAACCGACGATCTGATTTCCCGCCACGGAATTTATAACGATATTTTAACTTCGCTTTCCGAGGGCGCGGGAACTGTCAGGGTTTCCGAAAAACTTTTGCTTCGCTCGATTGACGAAATATGGGTGAGAGCAGTTGAAGATTGCGTTAATTCGCTCGACGAACTCATCCGCAACCCAAACAGATATATCGCCGAAACGGAAGAGGTTCTGCCGATCGAATTGACTAAACGAATAAGCGGCAGATCGATAACGCACCTTTCCCGCCACACCGATTATATCATTCCGGGCGATGACGGCGAGATCAAGCCTACCAAAATGCTCAACGTTTTCCGTGAGGATTCGCTTCTGACCTACGAAAATAAGTTTCTTAACACGCTCTTAAACCGTCTTTATATGTTCGTGACGAAGCGTTATAAAATCGCTAAGGAACACGGCGTGGACGAAAAACTGCAATCGATGGAATTCGAAAACGAATTTACGAGCGGCGAGGGCAAGGGAAAAATAAAAATCAGCGTCGAGTATTCCGAAAGAAATTTCGACCCGGACGTTAAAAACACTTTGTTTTCGAGCGGACTCTGGAGCAGAGTCGAGAGGCTTAACGCCATCGTCACGGGTTATTTCAATTCGTCTTTTGTAAAATCTATGGACAGAAATTACGTTCGGCCGCCGATTATGAGAACGAACGCGATTTTGAAAAACAAATATTTCCGAGAATGTCTTGCGCTTTGGGAGTTTATCGAAAGTTACGAGGACGCGGGTTACGGCATCACCGTAAATGAAATAATAAAAGACGCTTCGGAGGACTACGTAAAGCAACTTTACGCTTCCGCGGCGATGCAATACCTTGTTTTTAAACGCAATATCAACGAGAAATCGCTCGACGAGGAAAATTATTCGTCCGAGGTGCGTCCGGAATATTATTCGGTTGAAAAAATCAGAAACGAAAGCGTTTATAACGAAGATTTTTCAGACGAAGAAGATCGTTCTTTCGATGACGACGTGGAAACGGCTTTAAAAGTCGCGCTTATCGCGGACGAAATTATGCCGGACGATATGCTTTCGGGCAGAAATCTCGTCAGAAAATACGTAAGAACGTTCTCCGCAAGGCTCATACTTTCGAGCGAAGAACTCAAAGACCGTTTTGCGGCTGTTTCAAACGAACTGTTGAAATTCGACCGTGTCAAAATGCGTATAAGCCGCAGATTCGCCACGTTCAATCGCGGAAGAATGATTATCGCGCGTATGAACGTCGTAGGGAAAACGCTTAAAATTTATCTTCCGCTTAAATACGCAGAAGTTGACGAAAAATATCGCGCTCTCGACGTTTCGGATAAAAAGAGATTCGTCGGTACGCCCGTCTGTCTTAAAATAAGGAGCAACAGGGGAGCGAGATACGCAATCGAACTCGTCAACAAATACGCATCGGAAAATGACTTCGCCTTAGCGAAGAAACCTCGCGTTATATTCGCCGAGGATTACCCGTTGGAATCGAACGAGGATCTTATTCTCAAAGGTTTCATCATTCCCGTCTGGAGAAAATCCGGCGCAGTTCCGTTCGGGGAGAACCCGACGGAAAGGACTTTCTTTGGTTCTGCGAAAAATCCGTCTACCGAAGAGAGCGCCGAAATTGCCCGGAAACTTGCCGTATCCGAAGCGGAGCGTTCCGCAGGCGAAATCGGTATCGACGAAGCGGCGATTACGTCGTCGGAGGCGAGAAACGTCGACAGGAAAGAGCAGATTGCAGACTCGATCGACGAAATGATTCGCCCGGACAGCGATTATTCCAAACCTACGGAATACGGAATCGACGATACGTCCGGGTTTATGAAAGACGCGGAAGAATCCAGGTCTGAAGAGTAAAATTCTAATGGGCGAAACAATGATCAACGTTTGTTTCGTTCGGTGATAATATACAATTATGTCATTCGTAAAAACTTTCAAAAAGATAGTAAAAATCGTTGTTTTTGCTATTATTGTCTGTCTTGTGGCGGCGTATTTTACCGTGAGTTTTCTGAACCGCAAGAACAATCGTCCTACGTTTATTTTCGGCAATGCGATCTTGTGGGTTGAAACGGGAAGCATGGAGCCGGCGATCGAGGCGAAGAGTTATATCGCCGTTAAAAAATACGACGGAAAAGAACTCGGCGTCGGCGACGTTATAGTGTTCGTCTGCAAGAGCGCCGACCCGCGGATAAACGGTCAACTTATCACGCACAGAATCGAGAGAATCGAAAACGGCGGATATATAACCAAAGGCGATGCTGCTGCCGTAATCGACGACTGGGTTGTTTCCAAAGACGATATAGTTGCCGTTTATAATCGCTCGCTCGGCATTTTTACGTTATTCGGCAGAATTTTCTCATCGTATGCGGGGCTTATTCTCATATTTGTGGTTTTCTTCGGCTCGTGCGCGTTGATTTATTTTCCGGATATGATAAACGCTTTGTGCGACGAGGATAAAATGAAACGGGACAAAGAACGCGAAATAGAAAAACGCGTCGAGGAAGAAGTTAAAAAATTACAGGAAAAGGACAGAGAAGAAAAATGATAAAGTTTATAAAAGAACATATCGGTGAAATCGCCTTTTCTCTGATCGTGATTATCTGCACGTGTTTTTTCGTTCACATCATCACGCTCGGAACTTTTCTGTCCTCAACGATAGAAGATCAGGCGATTAAGCGCGCCGAGTTTTACTCCGAGGAGCAATCGCAGTATATCGAAAGTCAGTTCAACAAGATGATTGACGAAACGGAATATTACGCGAGAAAAGTTTCCGAAGCAGACACGAAAGAGCGTTTTTCGGAAACGGTCAAAAGCATAAAAACCACGGGCGAACTCAACGCCAACGAAAACGCCGTTGAAATGTTTTATTCCAAAGACGGGAAAATAATCAAATACGACGGCAGTTACGTGAATGATTATCCCGAAATCAACGAACTTGCCGAAACGCAAACGACGCGTTTTTCCAATATGTTTCAGTATGAAAACAACGTCCGCGTGACAGCGGTTGCGGCAAAAACGATTAAATGCGAGTACGCAGACGCGTTTATCGTTTTGTTTGACGGCGCTTCCTTTTCGATTTCCGACTTTGCCGGCAAAGAGGGTAATGCGGAACCGGATTGCTTTTCCCGCGCCGATTTTACTCTTCTTGTAAAGAACGACGGCATTATCATCGACAGAGTGGTCAATTCCGACAGGTTCGATATCGGAACGACGCCGGTCGGAAAAGGTATTCTGAATAAAATATTTACCGACAGGAACACTCTTGACAAAACTGCCGACGCTCTGAACGGCAAAGGAGTCGCCTCTTTTATTTTTATGAACGACGTGGATAAATACGTCCTTACGATCAATGCTTTCGGCGCGGATCGCGGCGGAATTTCTCTTATCGGCGCGTTCAGAATCAGCAACGTTTACGTCGAAGGTTACAACATAAAGGAGTCGATCTGGAGTTCTCTTATCGGAACGGGACTTCTCATGATAGTACTCGTCGCTTCGATGATTATTTCGAGAAAAATTAAGAAGAGAGAGATTTTCCGTCTTGAAATGATTGATCCTGTTCTGAATTGTTCCACGCCGAAAAAATTCGGGAAAGACGCGCACGATATTTTAAAAAGACATTCAGGCACGAGTTTTGCTTTCGTTTCCTTTCGGATAAACAATTTCACATATATTCTGAAGAAATTCGGAGATACCGAAACTCAGAAGTTCAGCAAATTCGTCGCGGCGACGATACGGCAGGCTCTTTTGTTGGAGGAGACTTTTGCTTACGGCGGCGAGGGTGAATTCCTGATCCTGCTTCATTTTAAAGAAAGGCAGAATTTCACCGAAAGGCTCAACGCGATTTATTTAAGAATTTCGTCTTATTCGGTCAACGATGCAAACGGTAAATATAATATCGGAGTATCCTGTTCCGTTTACGAAGCAGAGCAGAGCGAAAGGGCGTCGGTCAGAAATATGCTCGAAAAACTGAAAATCGTCAAGGAAACGGCAACCGTGCATACCGGTTCGTTCAGTATCGATTTTTACGAAGATTTAAAACGTGAAAATTATATCAGAAAAGCCGAAATAGAGAGCAGAATGGAAAGCGCGCTCGAAAACAGCGAATTCCACCTTTTTTATCAGCCGAAATATAATCTCAAAACGAAAAATATGGACGGAAGCGAAATCCTTATCCGTTGGTACGATCCGAAAATCGAAAGTTACCGCGGACCGAATGAATTCCTGCCCGTATTCGAGGAAAACGGTTTTATCGCAAATATCGATAAATTCGTCCTTTATAAGGCGTGCGAAAATATAGCGGACAGAATCGCGAATCGAAAGATTTGTTACCCGATTTCCGTCAACGTTTCGCGCGTTACGGCAACGCAACCCGATTTCACGGATTACTATATCCGTATCAAGAACAAGTTCAACATAAAAGACAATTTTATAACGCTCGAATTCACCGAAAGTTTTGCTTATGAAAATTATCAGTTCTTGTCGGAAATCGTTACGAAATTGCACGAAAACGGGTTCTTATGTTCGATAGACGACTTCGGCACGGGTTATTCTTCTTATAACATTCTGAAAACTATCGAAATGGACGAAATCAAACTCGATAAATTCTTTTTATCGAAAGGATTGCTCGAGGAAAGAGATCTCGTTCTTCTGAAAAGCGTTATCGAGCTGGTTAATCAAATGGGCGTTAAGGTTACTCAGGAGGGCGTTGAAACCCGAGAGGATTTATATAAACTTGACGAACTCGGTTGCGACGTTATTCAAGGGTTTTATTTCGCGAAGCCTATGAAATACGTCGATTATATCGAATTTATCGATAAAAACTTCATAAAAAAGCAGTAATATTTCTGCGGCGCGAAAAGGTTGCTTTGGCAACCTTTTTTTGTATTATTTTTTTTCTTTTGCGCAAAACAATGTTATGATATCGACCGTTATCCTGAAAAATAAACCGTCTATAATTGCAACATCAACCGTTGCCGGACCGAAAGAGGGCGAAAGCCGACTGGGAAAACACATAGATAAAATTTTTTACGACGACACGATGGGTGAGAAAACCTATGAAAAAGCGGAATGTAAAATGCTTACTGTCGTCATAAAAAACGTAATGGAAAACGCGCGCTTAAAAGAAAGCGACGTGGGAGCGATTTTATCGGGAGATTTACTCAATCAGATTATATCGTCAAGTTTCGCAGCAAGGAAGTTCGACGTGCCGTATATCGGGGTATACAACGCGTGTTCGACTATGGCGGAAGCGTATGCTCTCGGAGCGGCGCTTGTCGACGGCGGATATCTGAATAACGTCATCGCCGCAACGGGCAGCCATTTTTCTACGGCGGAAAGACAATATCGTTATCCGCTCGAACTCGGCGCTATTCGTCCGCCGCAGTCGCAATGGACGGTAACGGGCGCAGGCGCGGGAATTATATCGTCGAAAAGGGGAAACTATCCTAAAATTACGTCCGTGACCTTCGGGAGAGTAATCGATTTCGGCGTTACGGATGCGAACAATATGGGGGCGGCGATGGCTCCCGCCGCGGCCGATACTATCGTAAGGCATTTCAGGGAGTCGGGCAGAGATTCCGATTATTACGACCTTGTGATAACCGGCGATCTCGGCGCGCTCGGTTCGAGAATAGTCAAAAAAATCTGCTTTGAAAAATGCGTCGATATAGACAGAAATCACGTCGATTGCGGTGAGTTGATTTATAATATCGACGAGGAGGAGTTTCAAGGCGGCAGCGGCGCCGGATGCAGCGCGGTGGTGTTTAATTCTTATATTTATAAGAAGATGCTTAAGAAAGAAATCAAAAGAGTTTTGTTTGTCGCAACGGGCGCGCTTTTATCGACGCTTTCAACTCAGCAGGGCGAATCGATACCCGCCGTCGCCCATGCGATAAGCGTTGAGACGGAGGACTGAATTTATGCGGGAAATGTTGTTGATGTATCTTAAGGCGTTCGTTGTGGGCGGGGGTATATGTACGATTGCTCAGTTGCTCATAAATTACACGAAGATAACTTCGGGTAAAATTCTGGTTTATTTTATGCTTGCGGGAGTTGTTCTGCAAGCGTTCGGATTGTATCAGTATATCGTGGATTTTGCAGGCGCAGGCGCAACCGTACCGATAAGCGGATTCGGTTATCTCCTTGCAAACGGCGCGATAAAGGGGGCAAAACACGGTTTATTCGGCGCGTTCACCGGCGGTCTTGCTTCTGCTTCGGCGGGCGTAACTGCCGCCGTCGTGTTCGGTTATTTCAACGCGCTCGTATTCCGCGCGAAATCGAAAAAGAACTAGGGATTCCATTCGTCATCACTAAAACCATTCTTATATTCATATAATTTAATATGAAAAAAAAGAAGAAAAGGGTTTTAAAATTCCTGTGTTTTTTTACGGCGTTCGTCATAACGGTCGTTTCGATTTATTTCTCGTCCGACAGAATAGTGGTGAGTTTGGCGGAAAAGACGTTCGATTCGATAATTTCGTCGGCTTCGTATCACGCCGTGGATATTATAGTGGAAGAAAAATACCGCTATTCGGATCTGGTCGACATTAAAACCGATTCGTCGGGTAACGTGGGTATGATTATAACCGACAGTTACGCCGTAAACAAACTCGCCGCAACTGCGGCGACAAAGGCTTACGATTATTTGTCCGAGAAAATTGAAAAAGGCGTCGAAGTGCCTTTGGGGGCTTTTACGGGCATAAGACTTATAAGCGGTTTCGGAGCGAAAGTGAGAATGAAAGTCATATCGGTCGCGTCGGTAAAATGCGATTTTGTTTCGGAGTTCGCGCAAGCGGGAATAAATCAGACAAGACATTCTCTTTATCTCAACATAAACTGCGTTGTCAACGTGGTTACAAAAACGAAAACAAAAAAGATAAACGATAAAATCACCGTTCTTGTTTTCGATAATCTCATCGTCGGAAAAGTGCCAAACGTGGTCGTTACGCCCATAACGATAGGCAAAAGCGAAATAAAACCATAAAAACTTTTTAAAAACGGAAGATTTTCTTCCGTTTTTTCTTTTCAAATTTCATCATATTTGTTAAAATATAGTTATGATAGAGTTACTTGCGCCGGCAGGAAACGAAGAATGTTTTTTTGCGGCGATAAATAACGGCGCGGACGCCGTTTATCTCGGTCTTGATTCTTTTTCGGCGCGAAAGAACGCCGGAAATTTCACGAGGGATAATATTCGCTTTTATGTTTCGTACGCGCATGCCGTCGATGTAAAGGTATACGTCGCGCTTAACACGTTAATCAAAGATTGCGAACTTGATGATTTTATAGCCGCCGCGAAAACCGCTTACGAGGCGGGCGCGGACGCGCTTATCGTGCAGGACGTGTTTTCGGGGAAAATTCTGAAAGGAGTTTTGCCCGATTGCGAACTTCATTTAAGCACGCAGGCGGGGGTAAATAATCTCGCCGGGGTGAAAATCGCCGAAGAATACGGCTTTTCGAGAGTGATTCTCGCAAGGGAAACGGAAGAGAGAGAAATAAAGTCGATCGCCGAAAATATCGACACGGAAATTTTCGTTCACGGCGCGCTTTGCAGTTCTTTTTCGGGGCATTGCTATATGAGTTCGTTTATCGGCGGCAACAGCGGTAACCGCGGACTTTGCAAACAGCCTTGCAGAAAAAAGTACGTAATCGAAACCAAAACGGGAGAGGGGAAATATTCCTTCTCTTTGTCCGATCTGTATCTTGCAGACAGAATAGGCGATATAATTAAACTCGGCGTTAAAAGCGTAAAGATCGAGGGCAGAATGCGTACTCCCGAATACGTTGCCGCGGCGGTCGGGGTATACAGAAAGGCAATCGACGGGCTTTCGTTTGATTTGTCGGAGATAAAACGGACCTATAACAGAGGAGATTACACCGAGGGGTACGTTTTCGGTTTTAACGGCGGTATTTTATCGGATAAGGTTCAGAATCATTGCGGAGAATATTTCGGCCTTGTAAAACGCGTGTACGGCGGAAAACTTATTTTCGACGGTTTAAAGCCCGCGCGCTGCGGTGACGGATTTAAAATTCTCAGAAACGGATTTGAAACGGGGAATGCCGTTTGCCTGCGGAATGGTAAGGAACTCGATTGTAAGGGCGACGTAAAGGTGAACGACGTTGTGATGATCACGCGCGACGTCGCGTTGTCGGAGGAACTTCTTAACGCGGAACCAAAGCGAAAAGCCGTTAGCGTGGTTGCTTATTTTTCAGAGGGTGAAAAGCCGTATCTCGAAGCGAACGGTATAAAAGTAGTCGGCGAAAACGTTCTCGAAAAAGCGAAGTCGAGTCCGCTTACAAACGAAGAAGTTTGCAGGAATCTTTTGAAAACGGATAAGTATCCGTTCGTTATAATTCCCTCCGTCACCATTATCGGCGAGCCGTTTATCGTTAAATCTCAACTTAATAAATTGAGATGCGAACTATACGAAAAGATTTTTTCGCAAGACGTAAAAACCGTAAAAAACGCCGACTACAACTATGATTTTATCGAAGATTACGGTTTGTCTTACAAGGGGATTGTAATGTCCGACGGCGCGGCGTTCGTACCGGATAATCACGCGTTTGTTTTAAGACCGGATTCATATGACGACGTGAAATCGATTGCCGGTATCCTTGATAAAATAAATGCGGACAAGTTTTTGTTCGTCCCCGCTTTTTTATCCGGGAGCGACGAAGCGGCGATAAAAAAGATTCTCTATATGTTTGACGGCATTTATGCCGACGGACTTTGCGGAATTACTCTCTGGCGCGAAACGGGTAAAAAAATTATCGCCGGAACGGGTTTAAATTCTTTTAATTCGGTTGATTTTTCCGAACTAAGCAAACTCGGAGTTAAAGATATAATTTATTCAAAAGAATTAAGCCTTAAAGAGATAGGCGAAATCAAATCCCGCGGTTATGTTTTTTCCTTCGGAAGAATCAAACTCGCCGAGTTTTTGTATTGTCCGTTCGGTAAAAAATGCGGGCAATGTAAAAGAGGCAACGCGTTTTCCGTAACCGACGAAACCGGGCATAAGTTTGTTCTGTCAAGATATAAACTCGGAGGAAGGTGCCGTTTCGAACTGTATAACGGAGATTTGATAAAAAGCGACAAAATCAATTACAATTTCTATAATTTTACAGGTTTTTCCGAAAGGCAAACTTATGATTTTTTCAATGGCGGCAACCTTGAAAAAGAATATAGTTTCACAAACGGAAATCTGAAAAGAGGTGTTTTATGATCACGCCAAGAGTGGTTAAAGCGCTTGAATTCGACAAGGTTTTAAAAATCGCGTCAGAGTTCTGCGTGTTATACGAAACGAAACAAAACTTTGAGAAGTTTATTCCGGGCGGAGATTTTTCGGACGCTCAACTTCTTCTCGACAAAACGAGCGAAGCCTACGATTTGCTTTTCAATCACGGAGCGAGTTCTATCGAGTTTTACGACGATATGGGCGACGTTCTCGAACGCGTTAAAAAAGGCGCGACGCTTTCCATGGGCGAACTTCTTCGGTGCGCGAGACTTCTGAAGAGCGGGAGAATTCTTTACTCATCGGTAGGCGATTCCAAAGCGGACGCGCCGTATATAAAACAGGAAACGTCGGGTATTTACGTCGATTTGTATCTTGAAAACGAAATCCGCGAAAAAATTCTCAGCGAAGACGCGATGAGCGACAATGCTTCCGAAAAACTAAGTTCGCTAAGAAAAAGCATAAAGAGAATCAACGAGCAGATCAGAGAAAAACTGCTTTCGTTTATCCGGAGCGGTAACAATAAATATCTGCAGGAAAACATAATCACAATGCGCGGCGACAGGTACGTTTTACCCGTCAAAAGCGAATACAGAGGTCAGATAGGCGGTTTCGTTCACGATCAGTCGTCCACCGGTTCGACCGTGTTTATCGAGCCGACCGCCGTTCTCGAACTTAACAACGCGTTAAAAACCGCAACAATCGAAGAGCAACTCGAAGTCGAACGAATCCTTGCCGAACTTTCGCAAAAAGTCGGCGTAATCGCTTCCAGACTCGAAACGAACGAAGAAATAATCGTCGATGTGGACGGATTTTACGCAAGGGCGATTTACGCTTATAAAACCAGATCTCATCGACCGAAAATCAACCGTTCGGGCAAAACGGTAATAATTAACGGCAGGCATCCGCTTATAGATAAAGACAAGGTTGTTCCGATAAGCCTTTCTTTCGGCGATAAGTATAACTATCTGTTGATAACGGGACCAAACACCGGCGGTAAAACGGTCACGCTCAAACTGACGGGGCTTTTTGCGCTTATGTCTATGAGCGGATTTTTCGTCACTGCGTCCGAAGGAACGGAAATATCTTATTTCGCCAACGTTTTCTGCGACGTGGGCGACGAGCAGAGTATAGAGCAGAATTTGTCTACGTTTTCTTCGCATATCAGAAATATAATCGAAATTACAAACAACGTCGATTCCGAATCGCTTGTTCTGATCGACGAAATCGGCGCGGGAACAGACCCTGAAGAGGGCAGCGCGATAGCGAGGGCGGTTATCGAAAAACTGCTCGAAAAGAGCAGTTTCGGAATCATCACCACGCACTATTCCGCGTTAAAAGAATACGTCTACACCGACGACAGGATTCTCAACGCGTCTATGGAGTTCGATCCCGAAACATTCGCGCCGCTATACAAAATCAATCTCGGCATCCCGGGTTCGTCCAACGCGATAGAAATTTCCTCGATGCTCGGACTTGACAAGGCGATTGTCGAAAGGGCGTTCTCGCTTCTGAAAGGCGATAAAGTTTCGTTCGAGAACGTTCTCAAAGAAGCCGAAAAATCACGCAGAGCAGCCGAAGATATAAAGGAAGAACTCGAAAAAATCAAAGAGGACGAATCTTTAAAACTCAAAGAGATCGAAACCGAAAGAAATAAACTCAACGAGGAAAAAGAAAAATTCTATCAGAAGGCAAAATCGGAAAGCAGACGTATCGTCAACGAAAAACTCGACGAAGCGGACGAAATTATCGATGAAATCAAAATTTTGTTCGATAAAGCCGAACTCGACAGCGGCGACCTTATCAAAGCGAGAACCTTAAGAAATAAACTCGAAGATAAAAAATATTCGCTCGAAGACGTGGAGGAAAAAATCGTAAATTACAGCCCCGTCAACCCGGAAACGCTTAAAACCGGCGATAAGGTTTATTATAAACCGACGGAAACGCTTTGCGAAGTCGCTTCGATAAACCCCAAAAAGAAAGAGTGCGAAGTGTTTATGGGCGCGATAAGGCTGAAAGCAAAGATGACCGATTTGTTCTTTGTTTCTCACAGAACCGTTCCGAAAACGTCCGTCGCGCTCAAGAGAGAAGCGGTCAGACCTGTGACGGAAATAAACGTTATCGGAGAGAGCGTTATGGAAGCGTTGCCGGAAATAGAGCAGTTTATCGATCAGGCGGTCGTCAACAATCTCGAAGAGGTTAAAATTATTCACGGAAAAGGATTGAAGATACTCAGCACCGCCATTCACGACGCTTTAAAACGCAATAAAAACGTCGAAAGTTTCCGCTTCGGCAAATACGGCGAGGGCGAAAGAGGCGTTACGTTTGTCAAACTCAAATAATTGATTTTTCAATTTATTTGTGCTATAATTAACAATATCGGTTATAATATCGGTCGCCGGCAGTCGTCAGATTGCCCCTCGGCCGGACGTTCGGGAGTGTTTATGAAAGAGGTTTTATACGAGGAATCGGCAAATCCGGTTAACTTAAAATTTCAAAAGGTTATATTTATTATATATACCGTTCTGATCTGGTTTTTCGGAATTCTGGATTTTATCGTTATATTATTTTTTACGCCCGCTTGGTTAAGCATTATTTTTCTCACGCTTTCGGGTGTTGCGTTCTGGTTTTTGCGCAGAAAAATTTATTACTGCGTTGACCTCGTGTTCGTTACGGGGCAGACGAGAATCATAAAAGTTATCCATTACAAATTCAGAAAAAAAATGATGGTTTTCGATTATAACGAGGTCATTCAGGTCGGAAAAGTCGGAAGCGAATCGTTTGAAAAACTTTACGCGATGCCGAAACTTAAAAAAATTTACGCAACGCCGAATAAATATATTTCGGAAGGGTATTACGTTTATCTCGCTCAGGACGGCGTAAATCAACTCGTGATTCTCGAATGTAAGGAAGATTATCTTATCAATCTCGTTAATTTTGCGGGGAGAAAGATAATCGAAAAGGACTATAAATAATGATTTATCTCGATAATGCGGCAACGACGAAACCCAACGAGGAAGTTCTCGCCGAAGCCGTAAAATATTACGAAGAAAATTTCTGGAATCCGTCGGCTCTTTATGCCGGCGGTCTTGCCGTTAAAAAACGGATAAACGAAATCAGAGAGGAAATTCTGAAAGGTTTTCCCTCGTCCTTTGAAGCGGTTTTCGTTTCTTGCGGAAGCGAAGCGGATAACACCGCGATTTTCTCTTTCGCGAAACGCGGAAACGCCGTTACGACGAACGGAGAACATTCCGCCGTTTACGAAAGTTTCTGTGAACTGAAAAAAAGAGGCGTTGAGCCTCGGTTTGCAAATCTTAACGACGACGGAAGCGTTAACGTTAACGATCTTTTGAGCAGTGTAGACGAGAAAACGACTTTTGTGTCCGTCGTTCACGTAAACAACGAAACGGGCGCGATAAACGATATCAACGCCATTGCGGAACTCGTCAAAAAGAAAAACCCGTCGGTTATCTTCCATAGCGACGGCGTACAGGCTTACGGGAAAATCCCATACAGATTAAACGATAAAATCGACGCTTATTCCGTAAGCGCGCATAAAATAGGCGGGCTTAAAGGCGTAGGGGTTTTGTTTAAAAAGAAGAATCTTGCCGTTACGCCTCTTGTTTTCGGCGGTGGACAGGAAGGCGGCAGAAGAAGCGGTACGGAGAACGTTCTCGGTATAATCGACTTTGGACGCGTTGCGGAAAAACACAACTCCGCGATTTCGGAAAACTTTGAAAAAACGCAGAAGATTAAACGTGTTTTAACCGATAATCTCGATTCGCGTTTTATCAGAATTATAAGCGGAGAAAACTCTTCGCCGTATATTTTGTCTTTTTCGGCTATAGGGCTTCGCGGAGAGGTTATAATGCACATGCTCGAGGAATTCGGGATAATCGTCGGAACGGGATCTGCTTGTTCGTCAAGGCAACGCCATAGCAGAGTTTTAAAAAATTGCGGGTATGGAGCGAACGTTCTCGACGGCGCGTTAAGAATCAGTTTTTCAAGCGAGACAACCGAAAGCGACGCGTTGTATGCCGCGGAAAAAATCAACGAGTGCGTAAAAAAATTAAAAGGCGTAATGGATAGAAACATATGAAAAAAGTAATTATCGTAAGAGTGTGCGAAATTTTCCTTAAAGGGAAAAACAGATTTTATTTTGTAAACCTTCTCGAATCGAATATTAAAAAAGCGCTTGCAGACGTTAAATTCAACATCGTAAAACTTCAGATGAGATATCTCATAGAGGATTTTGACGAGAACGATTACGAACTTATCGTGTCGAAACTTCTTAAAGTCAGCGGAATTCATACTTTGAGCGAGGCGTTGTGCGTTGAGAGCGACGTAGACAAAATTGCCGAAGCGGCGATAAAAATCTGCGACGGAAAAAGCGGTACTTTTAAAGTCGAAACAAACAGAGCGGATAAAACTTTCCCGATGCACTCCGTCGAACTTTCCGCGGAGGTCGGCGGGAGGGTTCTCGAAACTTATCCGGGCAAGTTCAAGGTCGACGTTAAAAAACCGGCTTTTGTCGTCCATATAGACATAAGGGAAAACGGCGAAACGCTCGTTTATTCGGGTGTTATCAAAGGCGTCGGCGGTATGCCCGTCGGTTCGTCGGGTAAAGGATTTCTGATGCTCTCCGGCGGAATCGACAGCCCCGTTGCGGGATATATGATGTGTAAGCGCGGAATGAAACTCGCCGCGGTGCATTTTCATAGTTATCCTTATACCGGCGAGGCGGCGAAAGAAAAGGTTATCACTCTCGGTAAAAAGTTGGCTGAATATTCTTCGGGAATGACTCTGTACGTTGTTAAATTCACTCATATTCAGGAAGAGATTCATCAGAAATGTTCCGAAGAATTTATGATTACGATGATGCGCAGATTTATGATGCGTATAACCGAACGTCTTGCCGAAATTCACGGCGGTCAGGCGATTATCACAGGCGAAAGTTTAGGGCAGGTTGCCAGCCAGACAACGGAGAGCATTACCTCGTCAAACTCGGTTGTGAAAATGCCCGTTTTCAGACCGCTCATTGCGTTTGATAAACTTGAAACGATTGAAATAGCCAACAAAATCGATACCTATGAAACTTCGATTTTGCCTTACGAAGATTGTTGCACGGTGTTTCTTCCCAAATTTCCGGTTATCAAACCGAGAATGGATAAAGTGCTGAAAGAGGAATCGAAACTCGACGTTGAAGAACTTGTCCGTTCCGCGATGAACGAAGTCGAAGTAATCGAATTATAATTTTTAACGCCGGCGTCTGATTTGCGTCGGCGTTATTTTTACGTTATTCTTCCCACCAAGGGGAATCGACAATCGGTTTATTTCTTCCGTCCGTTTTAACGGTCGGAAGTTTTTTTAACTCTCCTTTTATTTCTTTACCGCCGTCGTTTGTCAGATATGGTTGAACATAAAACAGGTATTCTGTATCCGCTTCAAGATTTGAAATTATATAGTCGGCAGATTTTTCCGATTTAAATATAACGTTCATTTTGTTGTCGAGAATGTAAAATCCGCAACTTTCATTCGTCGTGACCGAAATTGTAATTTCTCCGTTATTATAAGAGATTTTATAATCTTTTATGTCAGGCGAAATTTCTTTGGGTTCGTACTTTTCCGTCGGTAAATTGTCTGCGGAAAAATAAAACGATAACGAATTTTTATCGTCTTTTCCCATTACGGCGATCTTGTGATTTTTTTCATACTCGTCTTTTGCGATAAAAATTTCACGAACGGAATCTGGTATGATAAAATCATTCGGACTGTGAGTTTTATAAAGATTTTCGAGAATATCTTTAACCATAAGCGTCGGATAATTTCCGCCCGAAATCGTGTTGTCCATTTTTTTGCCGTCGGCATTTCCGAGGCGGACGGCGATTATATGTTCCGTTGTGTAAGCAACGCAGTATGCGTCGACGTTGCCTTGTTTCGTTCCATTCGTCCCGGTTTTGGCGCAAATCGCAAACGGGAAAGAGGAAAGTTTTTTTGCCGTACCTTTTTTAACGGTTTCTTTTAGCATGTCGTTTATGATAAAAGCAGTGGAATCGGAAAAAACCTGCCTTTCGTCGACGCGCGAAGAGTAGACGACTTTTCCTTTCGGATCGATTATTTTTTCGACGGAATCGGGTTCGTAATATTTACCGTTGTTTATAAAAGGAGTGTAGCAGGAGAGAAGCGACGAAATGGTTATCCCGCCCGAAAGATTTCCGAGTCCGACGGATAAATCGTCGTTTTCAAACTCAACGTTAAGCAATTTTGCGTATTTTTTTATTTTGTCTATGCCGAGCGCGTCGGCGAGTTTCACCGACGGAACGTTATAACTTTTGGACAAAGCCTCTTTCGCGCTTACATAGCCGTGATATTTTCCGTCGGCATTGGAAGGGGAGTATCCGCCGTAATTTATTTTCTCATCGGATATTTTCGTCGCTTCGGAAATCAGTTTTTCTTCTAAGGCAGGAGCGTAAATAAGCCATGGCTTTGCAGCTGACGCGGGACATCTTTTCAGGTCGCCGACGGACGAATCATAAGCGATTATTTTCTTTTTCGCGACGTCGGCAATGATGACGGTATAATCGCAATCGATAGAGTAATCGCTCGGCTTACCGATATAAGAAAGAGCGGGTTTGCTTATAGATGTGTATATTTTATAACCGTTCAGTTCCGCATCGTTTTCAAAACCTAATTTTGAGCAAGCGGACTTTTTTATGATGTCTATCAGTTCGTTATGCGTTTCGTAATCAGTTTTAAAATCGATGATTATATCTTTATTTTTTGAGATATTATATTCAACGTCCGTCAGATAATTCTGTTCTCGCATAAGTTTCAGAATCAGGTTTTTCCGCGACTGTGAATTTTTAAAATTATCGACGGGATTATATTTTCTCGGCGATTTTATAACGCCCGCGAGTATAGCCGATTCGGCCGCGTCGATATCTGAAACGTCCTTGCCGAGATATCGTTTCGCCGCGTCGGATATTCCGTAAATCCCCTTTCCGAAGTAAATCGTGTTCAGATATATTTCGAGTATTTTGTCCTTTGAGTATCTTTTTTCGAGAAGCCTTGCGAGTTTGATTTCTTTAAACTTTCGCATCAGAGTTTTTTCTCCGGAGAGGTATGCGTTTTTCACCAATTGCTGACTTATCGTCGAGCCGCCCTCTTTAAGTTTCCCCGAAAAAATATTTCGCGCGCCTGCGCGGAGTATGCCTTTAAAGTCGACGCCGCCGTGATTATAAAATCTTTTATCTTCGGTCGCGATAAACGCCTTTTTCGTTATATCGGGAATTTTATCCGTCTCGACGTAATTCGTTTGCACGCTTTCCTCGATAATGCTGCCGTCGTCGGCGTAAATAACGCAGGCGGGCGTCCGGACAGCGAGTTTTTCCTCATCGAGTTTAACGTCTGAGGTTAATATAAAATATGCGACGAAAACAGCCGCAACGACGGTTGCCGCAACGATAAAAACCGCCGCGATGATTGCCGAAATAATTTTTAAAGTTTTCACGGTAATATTATGTATAACCTGACGTTTAAAATACTTGAAAAAAAAAGATATTTGCTGTATAATACTTTATTATGAGTAAGAACTATATTATACATACGTACGGGTGTCAGATGAACGTTCACGAATCCGAAAAGATTGCGGGGATTCTCGGCGGAATGGGGTACGCCGAGTGTAAAAAGCCCGAGGACGCGGACGTTATTGTTTTCAACACCTGTTGCGTGAGAGAAAACGCCGAACAACACGCTTTCGGCAATATCGGAATGTTGAAAAAACTCAAAAGCGAAAATCCGCAACTTGTCATCGCGGTTTGCGGCTGCATGACGCAGCAGGGCAATTTTTCCGAAAAACTTCTGAAGTCTTATCCTTACGTAGATATGATTATCGGAACGTATAACATAGATAAATTCGGCGAACTTCTGCAAAAGAAAATCGATTCGAAAAAACGCCTCGTGGAAATACTCGAAAAAAACAGCGAAATAGTCGAAGGAATCAAACCTCTTCGTTCGAGTTTTCCCAACGCGTGGGTTAACATTATGTACGGTTGCAACAATTTTTGTTCTTATTGCGTCGTTCCTTACGTCAGAGGCAGGGAACGCAGCAGACAGCCGGAAAACATAATTACGGAAATAAAAAGCCTTCTTGCCGACGGTTATAAGGAAATAACCTTGCTCGGACAGAACGTAAACTCTTACGGAAAAGATCTTGGCGATAAAGTAAATTTCGCAATGCTTCTTGACGAAATCGGAAAAATCGACGGCAAATTCCGTCTGAGATTTATGTCGAATCACCCTAAGGATCTTACGGAAGAAGTTGTCGTCGCGATAAAAAATAACCCGCACGCATGTAAGGCTATTCATTTGCCGGTTCAGTCGGGATCGGACAGGATTCTGAAAGAGATGAACCGAAGATATACGAGAGAGCAGTATCTCGGCGAAATCGCGACGATCCGTAAATTAATTCCGGATTGCGCTATAACGACCGACATAATCGTGGGGTTTCCCACTGAAACGGAAGAAGAATTCATAGATACGCTTAGTCTTGTCAACGAAGTCGGCTTCTACGGCGCGTTCACGTTTGTCTATTCTCCGAGAGAGGGAACGAAAGCCGCCGCCATGGAAGGGCAGATCGACGCGGGTACAAAAAAAGACAGAATCATGCGGCTTGTCGATGCGCAGAACGAAAGAAACCGCAAGGATTCTTTATCGTATATAGGCAAAACGGTCGAAATACTTTTCGAGGATTACGACGAAAAGAAGAAAACTTATATCGGACGCGACGAAAAAGGCAGAATGGCGTATTGTCAGAGCGCGGTGAACGTCATCGGAAAATTCGCAGACGTTGAAATTACATCCACGGGCGGAATGTCGCTTCTCGGAACGATTAAGAAAATTTACAAATGAGGCGTTGAATGGCTAAAGGAAAAACCTTGTCACCGATGATGGTGCATTACAACAAAATAAAAGAAAAATATCCCGATTGCGTCGTGTTTTATCGTCTGGGGGATTTTTACGAGATGTTTTTCGACGACGCCGTGCGCGTTTCAAAAATGCTCGATCTCACGCTTACGGGCAGGGATTGCGGTCTTGACGAAAAAGCGCCGATGTGCGGCATACCGTATCACGCGGCAGACGAATATATTTCCAAACTCGTGGGGCAGGGCGAAAAGGTTGCGATTTGCGAGCAACTCGAGGATCCTTCGCAGGCTAAAGGACTTGTCGAACGCGACGTAATAAAAATCGTCACGGCGGGTACCGTTACGGAAGAAAGCCTGATCGACGAAAAAGAAAACAACTTTATCGCCTGCGCTTATTACGGCGAAAAGGGTTCGGCATTATCCTGGTGCGACATAACCACGGGAGAATTTTATGCGAAAAAATGCGAAACCGCCGACGTTTTGAACGAATTATCCGATAATTTAACGCGTATCAATCCGTCGGAAATTATATGCAACGAAAAACTTGCGGCTGTTTCGGACGATTTACCGGTAGTTAAACACAGGGTTATTCCCCGGCCGAGAAAATATGCCGACGATAATTTCCTATTTCGCAACGCAGAGATTGCATTAAAAGAGCAATTCGGCGTCATCTCCTTCAAGGCGTTCGGCATCGACGAAAACGACGTAGTTCTTATTACGGCTTCGGGCGCGCTTATCGCATACCTTAAAGAAACGCAAAAGCGCGCGCTTATAAATATCAACGGTATAAAACCGGAAAAGAACTCCGATATCATGGGGCTTGACTATTCCGCGCTCAGAAATCTCGAACTCGTAAAGAGTATGGGGGAAGGCAAGCGTTACGGCTCGCTTTTGTGGGTTCTCGACAAAACTCAGACGCCCATGGGCGCGAGAATGCTCGGCAGTTGGGTAAAAACGCCTTTGCAGGATATCGATAAAATCAATTACAGGCTCGACGGCGTGGAGGAGTTTTTCAAAAATCCATTGCTTCGGAGCGGCGTTACCGAACAACTGAAGTTTATCCGCGACACCGAAAGAATCGCCGGAAAAATATCCAACGGAAACATTAACCCGAAAGATTGTCTTACGCTCGGGGATTCTTTGTCGGCTCTTCCGAACGTCAAACTTCAACTTTTCGGCGTTTCTTCCCGGATTCTGAACGATATAAACGATAATATCGGCGATTTCGGGGAACTCGCGTCCCTTCTTCGCAACGCGATCGATCCTTCGGCGTCTTCGATTACTAAGGACGGGGGTTATATTAAAAAGGGATTCGATTCGGAACTCGACAGATTGCGTTCGATAAAAGAGAACTCTTCGACGCTTCTCAAAGAAATGGAAGCGAAGGAGCGCGAGGCAACGGGAATCAAAAACCTGAAAATAAACTTTAACAGAGTATTCGGGTATTATATCGAGGTCACGAATTCATTCAAAAATCTCGTACCGTACAATTACATACGTAAGCAAACCCTTGCGGGCGCGGAAAGATATATAACCGAAGATCTGAAGAAACTCGAAACGGATATTTTGTCGAGCAACGAGCAATCGATTCGTATCGAAGCGGATATCTTCGCGAAGATAAAGCAGGTTCTTGCCGAGAACGTCAAAAAAATTCAACGCACGTCAAAATCGATCGCTTGTCTGGACGCGCTCGCGTCGCTTGCGAACGTTGCCAAGCGCAACGGTTACACCCGCCCGGAAATAGTTAAGTCGGACGAGCCTATGGATATCGTCGGCGGCAGACACCCCGTCGTTGAAGCGGTATCGAACGAGCCGTTTGTTTCAAACGACACTTATCTCGATTGCGACGAAAACAGAGTTTTGATAATAACAGGTCCGAATATGGCGGGAAAAAGTACGTATATGCGGCAGAACGCCCTTATAGCCGTTATGGCGCATATGGGAAGTTTCGTGCCGTGTAAATCGGCGAGAATACCGATTATTGACAGGATATTCACGAGAGTAGGGGCGAGCGATAACCTTATTTTCAATCAGAGTACGTTTATGGTCGAAATGACAGAAGTCGCGTCTATTCTGATAAACGCAACAAGCCGAAGTCTGCTTGTTCTCGATGAAGTCGGAAGAGGAACAAGCACTTACGACGGTTTGTCGATAGCCTGGGCGGTTGTGGAGTTCCTTGCCGAAAAGACAAAAGCGAAAACTCTTTTCGCAACGCACTATCACGAACTTTCCGAACTTGAAGGCGTTATCGACGGCGTAAAGAATTACAAAATCACCGTAAGAGAACAAAACGGTAAAATCGTATTCTTAAGAAAAATCGCCAGAGGAAGCGCGAACAGGAGTTTCGGTATCGAAGTCGCGTCGCTTGCCGGCGTACCCAAAACGGTAACGGACAGGGCGAAATCGATTCTTAAAAAACTCGAAAAGAACGACCTTGCCAAAAGACCGCAAAATTCCGAGCCGGACGATACCGATTCGATATTGCCGGAGGAATTTGTAAACGGGCCGTCGGAAGTAGAAAAAATTCTTGCCGAAACAAACGTTAACGAAATAACGCCTTTTGATGCGTTAAAACTTTTATTCGATTTAAAAAATAAACTCAACGGATAATATATATGGCAAAAATAAACATTCTGGATAAAAAGATTTATAACAGGATTGCGGCGGGCGAAGTCGTCGAACGCCCGTATTCGGTAATCAAAGAACTTATCGAGAACGCAATAGACGCCGGAGCGACGGATATCGACGTTACCATTGAGGACGGCGGGAAAAGACTTATGCGCGTCAGCGATAACGGTTGCGGCATTTCACGCGAAGATCTGCCGAAAGCGTTTCTTCCGCATGCGACGAGTAAAATCAGCGCCGTCGAAGATCTCGATAAAATTCTCACGCTCGGGTTTCGCGGGGAGGCTCTCGCGTCAATCGGCTCCGTGTCAAAGGCGACGATTCTTTCAAAAACCAAAGACGACGAAATGGGCAATATCATTGTCTGCGAGGGCGGCGTTATCGGCGACGCGGACGTTTATCCGTCCGATACGGGAACTACCGTATCCGTCGAAAATCTTTTTTTCAACACGCCCGCGCGCGCTAAATTTTTAAAAGCGAGCAAGAGTGAAGAAACGGATATAACCAACATTATAACGAGGCTCATTCTTTCTCATCCGGACATTGCTTTCAAGTATACTTCGGACGGAAAAGTTATGCTTCAATCGTTCGGCGGAGGACTTGACGAGGCTATAATAGAGATTTACGGTTATAATACCATAACGGACTGTATTCCGATAGAAACCGAAAAAAACGGCATAAAAATAAGCGGTTTTATCGGTAAGAATTATTTCACGAAGCCCAACAGAACGTATCAGACGGTTATTTTAAACGGCAGATACGTTGTAAACAATACTATTCAGTCGTCGATGCACAACGCATACGCCGCGTATCTTATGAAAAGGCAGTATCCTTTTTACGTGCTGAAAATCGATATGTCGCCGGAAACGGTCGACGTAAACGTTCATCCGAACAAAACAGACGTAAGATTTATCGATAATCAGGTTATCTATTCAACGCTTTATTCTGTCGTTACAAAGGTTCTGGACGGTTCGGCTGCCGCGCTCGAAATTGTCAAACCAAACAACTATGTTCCTATCGACGAGGGTTCAAGACCTATTATTCCGCAAAAACCGATTACGCCGGATGAAATCGGCGAAGCGCATTGCGACAGACCGTTTGTGTCCGGGTTTAACGAAGAGTTGCTCGATCAGACGATCTGGGGCAGATATAACAAGAGCAAATCCGCCGAAAAAGAGGAGGAGTTTGAAAAGACGTTCGATGTGGCGGATAGTCACGACGATGAGCCCCGGGAACTCGGCGGCAATAAAATCGACGATATTTTTGCCGAAAACAAAAAATACATAGCGGAAATGGAGGCTAAAAAAGCCGCCGAAGAAGCGGAAAAAGCACGGCAGGAAGAGTTGAAAGTCGAGCCGGAATTCAAGGTAATAGGTCAGATTCTCGCAACCTATCTTATTCTCGAAAAGGAAAACGACATTTATTTTATCGATCAGCACGCCGCGCATGAAAGGCTTTTATACGACAAGTTTATCGAAGAATATAAAAGCGGTAACGTTGCCGAACAGACGATGCTCGTGCCTTATATTTTCCGCGTTAACGAAAGCGAATCGGAGTTCATTATCGGCAAATTCCCCGAACTGAGAAAGGCGGGTTTCGATATTTCCGAATACGACGTAAACGAATTTGCCGTATATTCCGTGCCTGTACTGTTGTTTGATATGGATTTAAAATCTTTTTTCGATGATTTACTTTCGGATATAAGTTTCAAAAAGGAAACCATGCCCGAACTTATTCACGATAAAATCGCGATGAAAGCCTGTAAAGCGGCTATCAAATCGGGAAAAATACTCAGTGAGGACGAAATTGACGCATTGCTTAAAGCGATGAAATACAACACGGCGTTGCGTTGCCCGCACGGCAGACCGGTGACGGTTAAAATATCGAGAACGGAGATCGACAAATGGTTCAAGAGAATCGTTTAAACTCCGGACAAAAGAAAAAAATCATCGTAGTTTGCGGACCTACGGCTTCGGGCAAAAGCGCGCTTGCCGTCGAAATCGCGCTTAAATTCGGCGGCGAAATCGTATCGGCGGATTCTGTTTCCGTTTATAAAGGATTGGATATCGGCTCGGCAAAACCGTCCGAAGAAGAGAAAAAAGGGGTTCCGCATTATCTTATCGACGTTGCGTCGCCTAAGGATTCGTTTTCCGTGGGCGATTATGAAGAGTTGGCTGTTCCCGCCGTCGAAGATATTTCAGGTCGTGGTAAAATCCCGATAATTTGCGGCGGAACAGGGTTTTACGTCAATTCCGTTTTGTACCGCATGAGTTACGGCTTATCGAAAGGCGATATCGGAATAAGGCGAAAGTACGAGCATGCGGCAGAAGAAAAGGGCAGAGAATTCGTTTATTCGATTCTGAAAGAAAAAGACCCGGAAACCGCCGCGAAGTTACACCCGAACGATCTCGTCAGAGTTATCAGGGCTCTTGAAATATTCGATGCGACCGGCGTTAAAAAATCGGACATAAAAGACGAGATGGTTCCAAGGTATGATTTTATCGCGCTCATGCCAACGCTGCCGAGAGAAATTCTTTATGAGAGAATCAATGCGAGAGTTGACGATATGATGTCATGCGGGTTGACGAGCGAGGTCAGAAGTCTGCTCGAAAGCGGCGTTACGCTCGAAGATCAATGTATGCAAGGCATAGGATACAAGGAAACCGCAGAGGCGATTCTGAGCGGAACGGAAATACCGACAGAACAGATAAAGATGAATACGCGTCGTTACGCTAAAAGGCAAATCACTTTTTTCAAGAGATTTCAGAATCTTTATCCGATAGATTTCACAGATGACGACAAGATTGAAAAAACTTTCAAAATCATTGATAATTTCTTAAATTCTTAAATGTTTTATGTCAAACAAAAAAGTTCTCGGGTTGCCCTGAGAACTTTTATTTTGTTTTTATTTTCACAATTTCGTTTCGTAATATCCGGCGAGAAAAACCTTATCGTTAAAAAACAGATTTCTTTCATATCCGACGAAATTTTCAAATTCTTTCAACGTCATTATCGTGATTTTCCGCTTTTTGATTTGATCTACGAGAAGTTTGCGTTTGTCGTTATCGTTCTGATCGTTGATTACAAACACGGAACAAGCGTCGGCGTCGCGGGCGAACGAATAACCTTTTTCAACGAGTAGTCTTATCAACGTCCGCGTATAGTTGACGTCGAGTTTTTCGACCTTATATGAAAAACAGATTTTGCCGCGACCTCGTTTTGCGGGTAAGCGAGAAGTAAATTCGCAGAACAAAAGAGATTGAATTTTCTTGCTTCTTTTCAGTCCGAATTGTTCGGTGTTGAGCGCGTCGGAATAATTCATATGGTATCCCTCCGCGTCGTTCACACCCATATGCGCGCCAAACTTTTCAAGAGCCCCGTCAAGCGTCATTTTTTCCTCGTCGAGAAATGTTTTGAGAAGCATAACGGAAACAGCCGCGTCGTCGTCCGAACGGTGTTCGGTGTACGCCAGATTATATTTTTCGCCGAGCGTTTTTAAACCGACGGAATTTGCCTCGGGGTGAAAAAGTTGGTATATAAACTGAGTGTCAATAAATTTGAATTCAATCCGCGGCAAACCGTACTTATCGCAGGCGTCGTTAAGGTATTTAACGTCGTTGACCATCGCGAATCCGATGACGGTTCTGTTTTTAAAAAGAGATTTCACGAAGTCGTATCTCTCGTTGAACCTCGGCGCTTTTCTGAAATCTTCGATTTCGTATGCAAACGTAACCCCGGTTCTCCTGGCGTTGCTTTTATCTCCCACGGAGAATCTTTTCGGCATCGGGTTAAAAAGCACGTCCTCGCGTTCGGTTATTTTAAGTTTTTCATTGCAGATGCAGTATCCTATAGAACATAAACTCCCGTCATCGTCCTTTCCCGTGCAACTTTCCGTATCTATAACAAGATATTCCATCAGTATTTCCTTATAAGCCCTATAACCTTACCGAGAATGCTTACGTCGTCAACGATTATATCGTCGTAAGCGGCGTTTTCGGGGTGAAGAATAAATTTGCCGTCGCGTTTAAAAAATCTTTTAACGGTTGCCGAATCGTCTACGAGCGCGGCGATTATTTCGCCGTTTTCGGCGGTTTCCTGTTTGCGGATAATCACTTTGTCACCGTTGAAAATGCCGATTTCTTTCATGCTGTCGCCTCTCACGTTGAGCATAAAAGTTTCCGCCGAGGATTCGAAATCTCTCGACAAAGGGTAGTATTCTTCAAGATTTTCCACCGCGAGAATGGGTGCGCCGGCGGCTATCGAACCGACAAGAGGTACGGAAATACAATCCGCTTTCGGTTTTGTGAGCATAATGGCTCTTTTCTTGTTTCCGCTGACGGTTATCAAACCCCGATCTTCGAGTTTTTTTAGATAACAATGGCACGTAGCCGTGGATTTGATTGATAAATCGCGACATATTTCGCGGACGGACGGCGGGTAGCCGTAATTGTTGATATAACCTTCGATATAAGAAAAAACATTATTGATTTTTTCGTCTGTTTTTGCCATTTTCATCACCTGCGAATATGATATATGAAATTATATCATATTTATTTTTATAAATCAAACATTTGTTTGTATATTTTTCTCGATTATTTAATTGATAAATTGAAAATTACGTGTTATAATTTTTTTAGGCATTGCATTTCTTATCACTATTTATTTTTACGGTGATAAACCGATTTATGCGGATGCCGAGCAAGAATCGA
>ULUJ01005447.1_pt1 | contig 41464 bp, 42 predicted proteins | sample 1958381 | NCBI WGS metagenome assembly ULUJ01 (sample SAMEA4835757, study PRJEB28245) | human gut metagenome | biome: gut microbiome; material: fecal sample | place: Denmark | collected 2008 | reverse complement strand
GTGGATATAGAAACAATCGTCGTTACGGATAAATTCGTAGGTTTCGTAAGATATAAAGACGGGTTCAAACTTTATGTAGGCGCGTGCGACAGTCATTTCGTAGCGTTCAATACGGACAAGCCGATAGACAAACTTTTAGAAGCAGATGTTTATTATACAATGCAAAAATATAGTTGGTCGGTAGTTCCTTTGCAAGGCGAAAAGGAAACGTTCGGTGAGAAGTCGGAAAATTACGCCTATTTAAAATACACGGATAAGGTCGAACATACGGGTGGCGGTTTATTTGCGGGAACGTATAAATGGGACAGGATAGAAACTACGCAACAGTTTATAGCCGAAAACGACTTAACGCAGAACGTGTATTCGGGCGCGATAATCGACGTGAGCGTTGCAAATAAAATTACCGACGAGGGCAAAGCCGCTTTACAGGGTAAAAAATGGGTTTTGCGTTTTGCAGAAACAAGTTATTCTTTAAGCGGCTACCCGAGTACAGGTTCTACATTTGAAAATACAACGCTTGTGGGCGACGTTACCATACTTCGCTTAAAGTTTGAAACGGACGGTATTACATACAATTTAGGCACGATAGACAATAAACAATCAGGAAGCGACGATCCTGTTAACGACACGGATATTAGTATTAAGCTGCCCGACGGTCTTAAACGTATTTTAATGTTGATTCTCGGCGCGTTGCTTCTAATTGTGTTGCTTGTGATTTTAATGCCGATTTTACCGACGATTATAAGCGCAATAATCAAAATTATATTGCTTCCGTTCAAATTGATTTCGGCGATATTCAAAGCAATCTTTCATAAAAAGGAGTGATACACGGTGCGCAGAAGAATTTTAAGAACACGCGCTGTAAAACGGCGCAGAAAATAAACTTTTTCTCTAAATTGGAAAATTCCGCGTATGCGGTTTTGTTCCCTGCAAGGGTTATAACAACAAAAAAAGACTGTCGGACGAATCGAGTGTAAACTCTACCGTTCGACAGTCAGAATTATAGGTGTAATTATGTTTAATAAAAAGAAAAAATCGGGTAAACCAAAGAATATTCAAGTAGACAAAAATGTTTCTAAGCGCTATCCGAACGGAAGAACTATAAAAACGGCAGATAAGTATTTACCGATTGGCAAACACGGCGAATCGGATAATGCGAAAGGTCAAAGACGTGTCGTTATAGTCGATAGTAATCGATATGACGAACTGGCGGTAGTCAGGCTTACCACGCAAAAGCAACCGAATACGACCATATTAAAAGGGCGTAAACAAGGAAACGGGAAAACAACCTATTTTAAACATTTCGTTGAAATAACGGATAACGAAAACAAGCCGATTAAAATAGACGGTAAAAAATTTATTGAAAATCCGTGGGGGTATGATTTAGATGAGCAACAGATAATTGAAATTCAAAACAAAGTTTATAAACATTCTACCCAAGCCACGGAAAACAAAAAGAAAATCGCCGACTTGAAAGCCAGCGACGGTAAAAATAAAATAGATAAAAAAGGCAAAAAGAAAAGGTAGGATAAACCCCCTACCTCAATGCCGATTACGGCGGGTGCAAAGGGAAATAAATACCTTTGCCGAATTATCCTCTTGCGAGGTCGATTATTATTTTATAGCATTTTATAGAAAAAGTCAAGCAAAAATGCGAGAACAGGTAAAAATAAAATAGAAGAAGATTCAAAATATAGGAAATAAGGAAATGCAAACGTTTAAAAGGCTGTTAAAAGTATTTTGCGGCATAGTAATTGTTTTAATCATCGGTTACTTTATTTACACGGGAACGAGAGTATGAAAGCGGAAAGAAAAATCGATTATCGGCACATTATCTGTATTTTAATCACGCTCGGATTCGTTGTGCTTGGTATCTTCCGCTTTTTCGGCTGTATCGGCAGAATAATTGAAAGCGTAAGAGATTGTGGGCTTTCGGTAGCGTATTATTTTTGCGAAATCTTCGAGATTCCGCATTACATAACGCCGACGGTAAACGAATTGCCGAAAATACCGTTTTTTGATTTCCCGTCGCAAACGCCCGACGTTCCCACTGTTCCCACCGTTCCGTCCGTTCCGCTTCCCGATAATTGGGAAAAATTTAAAATTAACTGGTCGGCGTATTGGCGGCTTTGGGCAACGAAAGAGAATTTCTTCGGGTATCTTTCCGCTGTGGGAAACGTGCTGTATGTTTTAAGCAAAGCAATCGTTATCATTGTTCCGTTTGTGCTTGTCGCGTGGCTGTTGCTTCGCCGTATGCTGAAAACGCAAAACAACGACTATGACAAGGACAGCAAGCCGCTTACGATATTCAAGCGCATTACGGCGCATACATATATTTCGCTAAAAACTTGGCTTATCGGCTTTTTTGCGTTTGTAAAGGAACACAAGAATTACTATGTAACGTGGCTTTGCCTGTGGGCGTTGTATTTTAACGCGTTTGCGATTCTTATCGAATTTATCGCGTATTACCTGTATTTTGTGGTATCGTTCGATTTCCTTAATCTTTACAGGCAAGTATATAAACTGTTTATCGACTTATCGGCGGCGTTTACGTTTATTCCTTTGTGGGCGTGGGTTGTGGTCGGTCTTATCGTGTTGGACAAGTTTCGGAAGAATATCGCTTACGGAGTGCTGAACCACTTCGAGCGAAGAAACCGCGGGTTTATCAATGCCCGCCCTATCGTGTATATGGTATGCGGAACAATGGGCAAAAAGAAAACGACGGCTATTACGGATATGGCGCTTTCGCAGGAAGCAATGCTACGGGATAAAGCGTTTGAAAAGATTTTGGAAAACGATTTGAAATTTCCGAATTTCCCTTGGATAAACCTTGAAAACGAATTAAAGCGAGCAATGGAATATCACGAAGTTTACAATCTTGCGACGGCGCGGAAATTTATTGCAAAGAAACGGGAACGCTTCTTCAAGTCTGCGACGGAAGAAAAGATTTTCGGCTATGATTATTCCCGTTACGATACGTTTTACAACGATAATCTGAAAGTAACGGATATATGGGAAACGATAGAAACGTATTCGCTGTTATACTTCATTTACGTGATACAATCGTCGCTACTTATCAGCAATTACAGCATACGCGTAGACGGCGTGCTTTCAGACTTGGGCAATTTTCCGCTCTGGAACGCGGATTTTTTCAAATCAGACAGCCGACTTATAGACAGTTACAGCCGCCACGCACACATTATCGACTTCGATTCTTTGCGTTTGGGGCGCAAAGTGGTAGAAAAGAACCGCAAAGCAAATTCTTTCGATTTCGGCGTGGTGATAATTACCGAAGTCGGCAAAGAACGCGGAAACAGCATAGAACTATCCGAAAAGAAGAAAAAAGACGAAGCGACGAATCAGAAGAATGACCTTTTCAACAGTTGGCTGAAAATGGTACGCCATTCCGCTACGGTGGATAACTTTCCGTTCGTGCGGGTGATAACGGACGAACAACGCCCCGAAAGTTGGGGAGCGGACGCGCGGGATTTGTGCGAAATCGTGCATATCAGAGAAAGCGGCGAAACACGGCTTGCAATGCCTTTTTTCTCGCTTGCCGAACTGCTTTACGGGTGGCTTTATAATAAGTTTTCGGGGCTGTATTACGAATATCGTTTTAACCGCGGCGATAATACGCTTGCTATGTATCTTCTGAAAGGACTGACGGCGAAAATGCGCGATTATTACACGGGAATTTATAATCGTTTCGGTTATTGCGTTCTTTCGGTTCAGGTGGAAAGCGGCACGCAGGACGGAACGATACAAGACGGCAAATATTATTTAATGTCGAAAAAGATTTACAGCAAGCGATTTTCAACGGACTGTTTTTCGGACTTCTTTACGGTAAAAGCGTTGCGTTCGCCCGTCGGTATCAACGATTTGAACGAATACGCCACGGAAAAAGCCACGTTCGGGGAACTTGCAATGCAGAACTCTTACTTTGTAAACGACCTGTTAAACGGGTTGAAAAACGATGAAAAAAAGGAAGATAAAAATGCGGACATTTGAAGAAAAAGTAAATTATAACAAGAAACGTTATAAGACGGACAATTTTTCGGCGGGGTATGTAATCGGCGTGCAAATGTATCACGATTACCCGAAGTATGACGAAAAAGGCAAAGCGGAAGCGCGGAAAACAATCGGCGATTTCAACGACCTTGCGAAAGGCAAAAACGGCGACAGGCTGGCGAAAGGCATAATGTGCGGCATACGCGACAGTGCGAACGAGAGAAAACACAAGAAATAACTTCCCTTTATCAGCCCTACTCCGCGTAGCGGTTATGCTCCCCGCAGGGGTTATAAAAAAACATCGAGGTGCAGACAAATGCAGAACGTTTATCAGATAGATTTATTCAACAGAACAAAGAATCCGTTTACGAGCGAATATAAGATATACCACGACGGCAGTCATTATATCGCCCGCGAATCGGTAAAAGGACTTAAAAGAAGAGCAAGAAAACGCGAACGTTCGGAACTTGTAACATTGTTCGATTTTCTCTTTGACGAAGCGATAAAAAGCGATATTGCAACCGACGAAGAAAAGAAGCAGTATATCGAAGATAAATTTATCAACGATTACTGTATCGAACTGCCCGATATCAAAGACTTCATCGAAGAGAATTTCGCTCGTAAAATGCGCAATATCTGGCAACGCGAAAAACGATTCCGTCGCAAAGCGTATCTTAACCGTTGGAATTTTTTCGTAACGTTTACGTATGACGGAAAGAAGCACACGGAAGAAACGTTTATCAAACGATTGAGAAAATGCCTTGCGAATCTGCACACGCGCCGCGGGTGGCGTTATATCGGCGTAACCGAACGCGGCGAAGAAAACGGAAGATTTCACTATCATTTTTTAATGTATATTCCCGACGGGCAAATGGTCGGGAAATTGTATAAAAAGCGCGATTACAGCAAGAAGCGCGGAACGGTACAAGAAACTATATGCAACGAATTTTTTGAAAGGAAATTCGGAAGAAACGACTTCGAGGAACTAATAATGAACGTAAACGGCGGCAATGCAGTAGAATATTGCTTAAAATATATGCGCAAAACGAATTCGCGCGGAATTTACAGTCGCGGAACGCCTGCGGAACTTACCAAAGAATTGGATAAGACGTATGCGTTTGCGGCGGAAATCGTAAACGATAAGATACGGGATTTCGATAACTATGCCCAAAGATGGGTATTGTTCGACGGCGTAATCGATTACGACAGAGATATAAAACCTCTGACGTTGCCGAAATTACGGCTCGTGTCATAAATATAATACGCGGAAAAGATGAATAAATCTACGTTTTGCGCCGAGGAAAGCATACGGCGCTATTTTGCGTTGCCGAAAACGAAATAATTACGATAAAATCACCGTAAAAACCCGTTTTTCGTTTAAAAAAATAAATAAAAGGCGCGGTTTCCAAAGCGATTTAGCGGGAAACGCGCCTTTTATTTTGCCGAAAGTCGGTCAGTTTTGGCAGGTAAATTGCGCGCCCCTCGTCCGCGGCGCGTCAGCGCCGCGCTCGTATAGACGAGGGGGCGCGCAATACTCTTTTGTTGTTCTTCTATGGCAAAAATGTTAGATAAAAACAGTGAAAAATAATATAATTGAAAGAACCCGAAAAGGTGTTGCGACGTCGCAATTACGGCGTTTTTCTCTTATAAGAATCGTTCCCGACAGGGTTTTGCACCCTGCAAGGGTTATTTATGAAAGGACAGAACTATATGAAAACAGAATTGAATTTAAGACGGTGGAACAACCCGTATTCTCCGAAAGAAAAATTGAAAGCATTGAATCTTTTGAAGCGTTCCGACGTGGAATTCGTCGCGCACCGTTACCATTGCACCGTTCAGACGATTTACAGGTGGCGAAGAATTTACAACGGGACGATAGAAAGTCTTGAAAATAAGTCGCACCGTCCGCTTACCGAGCACCCGAAAGCACAGACCGACGAAGAGAAAAAGCATATAGCGGACTTAATCAAACGTAACCCGAATATAGGGTTAAACGAATTATATGGTAAACTTCGTCTGAATTACGCATACAGCCGTAATCCGGTTACGCTTTACAGGTATCTGAAACGAAACGGCTTTTACGATACGAAAAAAACTTATACGCCGTATAAACCGAAACCGTACGATACGCCCGAACAAATCGGAGTGAAAATGCAAATGGACGTTAAGTATGTGCCGAAAGAATGTATCGCCGATTCGATTATCGATGACGAACGATTCTATCAGTACGGGATAATCGACGAAGCCACGCGCGAAAGGTTTATTTATCCTTACCGTGAGCAGAACGCCGACAGCACGGTTGACTTCGTTAAACGGGCGATCGCGTTCTTCGGCTATACCCCGCAAATCATTCAGACGGACAACGGCTCGGAATTTACCTTTACGCAGAAAGTGAAAAACGACAGGAAACATTCTTTCGATATATTCTGCGAACAGCACGGAATCGAACATAAACTTATAAAGCCGAGAACTCCGCGACATAACGGTAAAATAGAACGCTCGCACAGGTGCGATAACGAACGGTTTTATAAATATCTGCGATTTCACAGTTTCGACGATTTGAAAACGCAAATGAAAGCGTATCTGAAACGGTCGAATAATATTCCGATAAGCACGTTATGCAGTAGGGATAAAACGAAAAAGTGGCTTACCCCGAACGAAAAGCGAAAAGAACTGCTTCTGCTTGATTGGGGTGTGATAGAATAATCGTTTTAAATTACATAATTTAAGCCGACCTTTACAGTCGGCTATTTTGGCGTTCACGAATGTAAATTTTTGCGTGTGTTCTACCTATTCAGCACCTTAAAACAAGGCTCTGAACGGTTGACACGCCGTTTTTTTTGCTTTTTCTGAAAAAATTTTTAAAAAACCACTAAAATATCATTGACAATTTTTCATTTCTGGAAAAAATTTTAGTTTTTTAAAAATTTTATTCTCAAAAAAAGAGAATAGCCGCTTACGGAAACTATTCTCTATGTGTGGCAACTGCGAAAACGTGAAGTCAGATATCGGAGCCGATTTCAAGTTTCGACGGATTGTTTACAAAGCGGCAGAGTTTGTCTGGCATTTTTCGGTCGGTGGTGAATTGCTTAAATCCTTCGCCGACTCTTACTAAAACCCGCGTTCTCGGTGCTATATCGTATATTTTACCATCGAGCGGGCATTTCCAGTCCTTTTTTGCTTCGTATTTTTTGCTTTCAATGGTAAGATAATTTTTCTTTATGACTTTATATCCCATTTTCACGTATTCCATTGTCAATTTTTGTTCGGCTTCGATTATGGTCGTTACGTCGGAAACGTTGATAGAGTATTTCTGGGCAATCATTCTTGCCATAGATAACTGGTCGATTGTTCTCGGTTTCGGCACTCCGCTTACGATTGTCCTTTTTTTAATCTGCTTTGCCTGTTTTGTTGGTTCGTTCATTTTTTAACCTTCCTTTTAATATTCTTCTGCATAAAGCATTGTCGAATGGTCTGTATCGTCTATGACGAAAATTTTTCTATCGAGTATGCTTTGATATTCGGGTTTATAGTCGGTATACACGACCGTTGTCCTCGGCGGTTCTTCCTGTTCGCGTTTAACGGTAAACAGATTTTGTCCGATTTTTTCAAACGTGAACACCTGCAAATAGTCTGTATCGCTATACTCTTTAACGTCTTCATCGATAATTCCCCATATCAGAATTTTCAGTTTATCGGGGAACGTTTCGGCGATTGCTCTCGTCATAAAACGGGTAGACTTATTGAATTTTGCCTTTGGTTCGCCGTTCTCCTCTTCTTGGCAAGAATCGGCACACGTTGCAAAGTTTCCTATGTAGTCGGGCGTTGTTATACCATTGTCGGAACGCGGAAACTCGGTGCTTTTATTGGCTCCTGCTTGGCAGGTGTAGAGTACAATTCCGTCGCCCGCGTCGTCGAACACGAAAACTTTTTTGTTCCATAAAACCCCGTCGTATTCGATATTTTCGTCTGTTTCGGGTTGAAATTCGTTAAGGCTGTATTTTATCTTTATTTCTTGTTCCTCTTCGATTGTTTCGGCGATTGCAACAGCGGAATTGTCAGCCCCGCCGTTAATACATTCCCTGACTTGTTCCATTGATTGGAGCAGTTCATCTTGCAGATCTTTCGGATAGTTCCTTTTTGAAATGTAACTTTCAAGTTGAGATTTATTTTCAAATGTCATTGTTGCCTCCTGATTTTTCTTATCCTCATTTTGATAATATATGTTTATATCTGCAATTTCCCAGTTTTGAAATTCATCAGGGCAACAAAAAAGAGATACGGATTTACCCATATCTCTTTTAGTTCAGATAGACCATAAATCTATCTTATTTTTTATTTAGAATGTTACTAAACTAATATCCGCCGAATCTGGTATAGGATCTGGTATAATAAACTTTCCATAAATATCTCTTGATAATTCATTTACTAAAATAAATCTGATATATTTTAATTTTTGTAAATTATACCCTACAGTATAATCTAATACCTCAGTATATACCGCATATTCATATACTCTTTCAATTAAACAATATTTTTGTAAATCAGTTCCATAAATATTTAAAAATTTGATAGATGAGCGATTACTGTCAATTTCCGCATTATAATTAAATAATTCAATATCCCTTTCCCATTTCCCAATATATACAATACTATCTTTAACCTTTACTTGATATTCAATTTCAATTTTTCCATCAGCAGCCATTTCATAATTACCGTCAGCATTAGCATCAGTATTCATATAATCAGCACCACCAACAGTAAATTTTGTAATTTCAACACCATCTTTTTTATTGATTTTGAATGTATATTTGTCTTTTACATTACTAACAGTCTCACAATTTAATAAATCATCCTCTACCTTATATACAGTGTAGGTTTCTTTGTTGTTCATATTTACAGCAGTTTTATTGGTGCCGTCGGTTCTATCGGAATAGTACATTTCAGAGATTTTTATTTTGTCTGGGGAGATTTCAGGGTTGGGAAGTCTGAGTCTGTAGCGGGATTCTTGGTTGTTTGAACCACTCCAACGAATCCAGATATCGTTGATGGGTGTCCATTTTTCCATTTCTTTATCATAGTACTCGATTTGTTCTTCATCACAGGTAAGTTTGAAATCCATTATGTAATAGTTCTTGGGGTTGTTTAATTTGATGTCAAAATTGATTGTGGTCTGAGATTTGAAGATGAAGGTGTAATCGGGTATATCGGCAGAAATGTCAGGTGATTCACTTTCGCTTTCGGAGTTGTCGGCTGATTCATTCTCGGAATTATCGGTTGATTTTTCCGAAAGATTAAACGCTGCCATTTTTTGCGGCTTGACCGATGATTCTTTATATGCCGCTGCCGAAACCTTATCTAAAACGACTTCTGCTTTGGAATTGTTATTGTTTGAGTTCCCTTTGTTTTTACAACCCGCTATAACCGAAATACTGCATAAAAGCATTATTGCGGCAATGATTGTTGATAATATTTTTTTCATTATTTTTGCTCCCTATTTTTTCGTTATTTTTAATTGGTTATTTTTATATTCAGCCTTATAATTCGTGCCATCGATATTTATATCTGATAGATAAATCGACTCGATGAGTTTTTTATATGCTGTTTCTTTACTTTTTGAACACTGGCAATTAATTGCTTTGATGATTGAAACCACTCCATAGCATATTATGATAGTGGCGCATATAGCCACAATACACCATAAAATACAAGTTTGAGTGTCGATCTGAGAACATAACAAATTTATCATTACTTTATTCTCCTTTTGCTTCTTTTTTTACTTTTTCCCATTCTTCTTTAAGTAACAATTGAGATATTGAAATTATATTTTCAATCGTTTTTTTATTGTTGTTATTATCAAGAGTCAAGATTTCGTTTTTGAGCATTAAATGTAACGGTTCGTTAAGATTAAGCCTTAACATAATCTCATTTCGTGCTTTCCAGTATTTTTTAGTCCGTCCACTGTTGCGTGATTGAGCCTCTGCGAGCATTGTCGAAATAAAACCTCTCATTTCATTCAGCCATTTATTTCTGCTTTCGGATACCGTTTCGGCAAATAGTTGATTATAGTTATATCGTCTTGTCCAAAGCGAAACAATGAACGAAATGCCGACAGATAAAACAACACCCGATAGAGCAATAATTGCGGCGATTACTTCTGGCTCCATAAAAACCTCCTTATACAAATTTTTCGGGCATTAAAAAAGTGTCGCCCCAAAGAATGAGAACGACACCTGTAAAAATGCACATTCCCGCTCTTGTTGCCACACAATTTATTACATTTAGAAATTCGAAATTTTTATGTAATGCGAAAAGGATACACTTCTACCAAAGTGTAACAATTCCGAACTTCTAAGTGTTCGTTTAAAAGATAATAAACTATGTGGCGATGATATTATATCACTTTTAAGAGCGATTTGCAATATTTTTAGGAAGTATTTCAGTTAAAATATATTTTTTACCTGTTTAATCAGTCGTTTAAGTCTATTTTCGGATAAGTAATCGATAACGCCGTTCAGGTTTGAAGCGAAAGTGTATCGTGCCGTCTGAGTGTATTCGTCGGGCAGTCCATAAGCGATTGTATATCGAATTGCCCTTGAAAATTCCGCTTGCTTGTTCAGTTTGTAAAAAGCCCCTTCATAACCGCGCATTACATTAAATGACGAAAGCCATATAACGATTGAACGGGTCATAAAGTGGCTGTATTTTTTGTTGTAGTTCATTATAGACGAGAGCAGTTCCAAAGCAGAGGGAAAATTCGGGTTTCCTTGCGGTCGCAAAGGTTCAAACGGGGATAAAATGCGGGCTTTATCATTGAACCCGATAATATGCAGTTGAACGTTCGGCTCTGTCTGGCAGGCTCGGTTTGCTTTGATGATGAATTGTTGCATTTGCTTTGTGAATCTTGCCGAACCGTATGAAAGGTCGGCGAGGATATATATGTTAGTTGTCCTCATTGTAAAAATTCCTTTTTGTCTTGTTTTAGTCCCACCCGCCCCCGAAAAGAAGTTTTGCGCGGAACTTCTGCCGCCCCCTTTCGGGGCAAAACGGGAAGAATCCCGAAACGGTTTTTATCCGAATCGGGGAAAACGGGCGGCGATTGATTGTCGCCGATTTAGTAAAAATCGCGACGAAACAGCCCTTAATATACAGGCTAAGTGGCATTTTTTGCGAAAAATCGCGAAATCGGACTTATGCTTGATGTCAAGGGTCGGGCGAAAATCGGGAGTTTTCCCGTTTTCTCCCCGATTCCCCGATTTTGTTTCGGGGAGAATATGATATACTGAAAGAGTATATGCAAAACCCCGACTTTGCGGATATGCGAAAAGTCGGGGTGATATGGATAAACCTCTGAACGTTCAGGGCTTCGGTGTAGACGACAAGGGCGGATAAACAGCATTAAAGAGCATAGAAAAAACGCGTCTGTTCCTGAAATTCAGGAACGGACGCGCCTCGTGTTGGTGACCCCTTTGAAGTTAAAGACGAACTATTTACTTGTTCAAACGTAACGGTTTTGCTTTGTCCTTTATAATTGAAGGTGATAAGAAAGCGGTCGTCGTAAAGGAAAATGCTGTTCACGAAACCGTCAATCAGTTGTTGTTTTCCTTCTTGCGAAGATAAATCGAGTTTGCGATAACTATACAAGGCAAATTGAATCTGTTCTTTCGTTAGTACGGGGTGATTGATTTGCGTTTTAAATAATTCCACCTCGAGATTGCTTTTTTGTTCTTCCAAATCGTCGAGCAGTTTTTTCGTTGTCGAAGAAAACACGCCCTGAGCAATTGCTTCGGCAAGGTTATTTAATTTCTTTTCGACTTCCGACAGTTGATTTTTCACGACCGCTACCGCCGCATTTTCTTCCGTCTGCATTTCATATATGCGGTCGGAAAGTTCTTCGATAACCTCATCGTTGGAAATCAGGGAAAGGATTTCTTCGATAACCAAATCTTCTATCCAATCTTTTTTTACGGCTTTTTTATCGCATTTATGCTTTTTTGCCTGATTGCACTTATAATAACGGTATTTCGATTGCGTATGACTCGTACCGATTTCACCGACCATCATTGCGCCGCATTTACCGCAAAATAACCGAGTAGTCAGCAGATAATCGTCCTCGCTTCTGTGCATTGCGGGGGCTTTTTTGTTTTTTTTAAGCCTTTGCTGGACGTCCTCGAATGCATCTTTATCAATAATCGCGGGAATAGCGTCGGGGAGAAGGATATCGCCGAATTTATATTCGCCGATATATTTTCGGTTTGTAAGTATGCGAAATACCGAATTGTAATTCATATCGTAGCCGCGATTTTTTATTCCGCGGGCGTTCATCAACTTCGCAATGTCTTTTACGCGTTTTCCTTCAAGGTAAAGCGAATAAATTTCTTTTACGATAGGTGCGAGAGTTTCGTCTATTTGATATTTATCGTCGCCGTCGATATAATAACCGAACGGGGCGCGGACGCCGTTTGCTTTGGCTTTTAACGCATTTTCGGTCATGCCGCGTCTGACTTTTACAGCAAGTTCGGCAGAGTAGTATTCGGCACAGCCCTCAAGCAGCGATTCAAGCAAAATTCCTTCCGGACTTTCGGATATAGCTTCCGTCGCCGAGATGACGCGCACGCCGTTCTTTTTTAATATTCGCTTATAATGAGCGGAATCGTAACGGTCGCGCGAAAATCTATCTAATTTCCACACAAGAACGATATCGAACAGATTTTTATAACTGTCCTTAATCATGTGCTGAAATTCGGGGCGGTGATCTGTTTTAGCAGAAAATGCGCGATCTATGTAATTGCCGATGACTTGCATGCCGTTATATTCGGCATACTGCATACACTCGCGAAGCTGACCTTCGATACTTGCTTCGTTCTGCTTGTCCGAACTAAACCGCGCATATATTACCGCTTTCATCGATATTCTCCTATATTATTAACAATTCAAAACTTTGTATTAAGCGTTTGTATTGTATGTCATAAAATAATTGATAAAAGTAATGGAATAATTATAAGGCTAATAACGCTCCACCCTAAACCTCTATATTTTTTTGCGTTATTTATTCCTATATCGATTTCAGTAATAGGGAAAAATTTTTTAACAAATATTTTTATAAACCAACCGATAAAAAACGGAATTGGAATTAACGATGCCGAAAGAATCGTTTTGTCATTAAAAGAAACATCCGCTTTCCAAACCGATAAAAGAAAAGCTATTGCAATAACTAGACCGTAAAATAAAGACGCGATCCAACTGTTGCAAAACACTCGCAAGAAACGCTTGTCTTCCGTTTTGTGAAGCCAATCACTAATATCTTTTTCTATTAAAGTGTGTTTATCTTTTTCTGTATGACTAAATTTAATTTCATAAAAATCGTCAAAATTTTTTTCTATCGAATAACGCGACTCAAAGTCTTTATCTTGACCGGAAACTTCTATCGTTTCTAGTTTTGCATTTTTAAAATCATAATTTTTAAATGTATCCATCGACAAGTCATCAATAATCAACCCGTTTTTATAAGAAACTTTGATTTTGTGTTCGCCGTAGTATTTTGATAACGTAGAAATAAGATCACATATGTTTTCCTTTGTTATCACAACGCCTATAAGTTTCAGTTTTTGCGAAAAAATTGGATTCATTGACATGATTATCTATCTCCTTTTTGTCAATCATTGATTAGTTTGTTTTATTAAAAATTGTTGTATTATTTCTACGCACACTGTATTTCCCGCTTGTTTGTATTGTTCTTTCTCGGGAACGATAAGGGGAAAAGAGAAGTTTTTCGGGAAACCTTGCAAAGCAAGACATTCCGCCGGCGTGATATTTCGTATGCCGAAATTATCCTTTATAATCGGTACACGGTCATAATACGTTCCCATATTCGCTTTGAGCGTAAACGATATGCCGTCTTTACTCGATTGAATACCGTAATCCGCAAATCGATACAACTGCTTTTCGTCGGCAATATATCGACCTAAACGTTGATACTTTGCCGAAACGGGCGAATAGTAATATTTATCGTCAGCTTTTACGGTTACGTCGATAATATCTGTTATTCGTTTTTCGAGCGGAACTTTTTCCGGAAACGCAAATATTTCACAGGCGGTTCTGTCCGAAAATGCAACGATATAGGTTCTCGTTCTATGTTGGGGAATGCCGTAATCGCAAGCGTCTGCAATCAGGTAGCGAATAAAATATCCGCGCCCCGCAAGTTCGTTATGAATAACGTTGAATGTTTTACCGTGATCGTGTTCGGTAAGATTTGCCACATTCTCCAAAAATACGATGGACGGGTGTTTCGCATCGATTACTTTTCCGATTTCAAAGAACAAATTTCCGCGTTCGTCCGAAAATCCTTTTTGTTTTCCGCAAACCGAAAACGGTTGGCAAGGAAAGCCTGCCGCAAGTATATCGAAATCGGGAATATCGCGTTTATCGATTGCGCGAATATCGCCTTCGACCAAAACCGCATCGGGGAAATTGTGCCGATAGGTCATACAAGCGTATTTATCTATATCGTTAGCCCATACAATTTCATGCCCGGCTTGCGTAAAGGCAAGGTCTATTCCGCCGATCCCGCAAAATAAACTGCATACTCGCATTATCTTGTTTTTGAGTTGAATCTGACCGACACGTTAAGCGGTAAATAATATTCTCCGCCGATTTTCTGAATTCGACTCCACGCGTATTTGTCGGCGCTAACATATTCAAAAAATGTGTTTCTGTACAAATAATCTCTGAAAGATTCTCTGTCGTTAGAGTGATAGCAGAGAATGTCGCCGTCGTCCATTACGACTATGTATCCGCCGTTGACTTGTTCTTTTCCGTCCCAAACTTTTCCCGCGGTCATTCCCGTAAAGCCTGCGATTAAAAAGTCTTTTAACGCCTTTTCGTAATAAACTTGCGGGTTCGTAACGTTAAGCGGATTTTCTTCCGCCATTCTTTCTACCGTTTCTTTTACGTTATGGTTGTCGTTGGCGGAAAGCAATCTGTCTTTTACGCACCAAGCCATAATTTTAGCCATCGATTCTCTGATAAGAAATAAATTGTTTGCATAAATGGGATTTTGCGTTTTTGCGAACTCGGTCGATACTAAATGACTTGATAAATATTCCTTGCATTTTGACCAACCGCGACCGTCTTTTTCCGATATCGCGTTAAATTCTTCCATCATTGCGTCGTTGCAACCGGTAAGTTTATAAAGATATTGAGAAGAAGAACCGGCATTAAAAAGAGTAGGGTTTTGTCCGAATTTCGATTTAATCGAAAAGCCCAATATGGACACGATGGCGGTTTGTCCGTCTCTTACTTCGATAAATATATCATTTTTGCCGCCAAATTGTTTTTTCAATGCCTGAACGGCGGGTGCTTTCGGTTTGCTTACATATATTACGCTTGCAAAATCGCATACCGAATCGGGAGCGGGAACGGAATTGCCGCGTGCTTTTTTGATATTATCGAATAAAGTTGTGGCATTTTCGTTAAATTCGCTTGTGGGAATAACGGCAAATACTTCTTTGGAATCTTGCGGTTTAATTGTAACCGTAGATTTTTCTTCGTCGATGATATATTCTAAAACTTGACTCGCGCATTCTTGGCGAATTACTTTTAAAATATCGAGATAACTCTTATAATTTTTTTGCAGTAACTTGTCTGCGGTATATAATTTGCCTTCGCCAAGCAATTTCAACATAACGTAAAATTCCGCCCATTCGCCTTTATTCAGTTTCTTTCCCTTTATCGATTCAGTCATTTTTATCGAGTACCTCTTTGATTTTTTCCGCTATTGTTTGTATTACGGGAACCGTTACGCTGTTTCCGAATTGTTTGTAAAGGTGAACGTCCGCCAAAACGAATTTGTAATCGTCCGGAAAACCTTGCAGTCTTGCCCATTCTCTCGGAGTCATTTTTCGGATGCCGTCTTTGTTGATTTCTCCCTTAATGTGGGTGGTAGGCGTTAAATTCGTCTGTCTTTTATCTATGATCAAATTTCTTTCTCTGCCCATACCGCCGCAAACGATTGCACCCGATACGTCGTCGAGATCTCGAATTTCGTATCCGAATCCGTGACCTTTCGCCGCATGACGTTCTTTATGTCTGATAAGCGTATCCATATAGCAGGTGCTGAGATAATATTTCGCGGGAACGGGGTTTTCTTCCATAATATCGCGAATACGTTTAGTATCGTCGGTTTTAGTCGGGAAGGTAAATTCTTTCGGCGCAATATCGTTTCTGAACGCAACGATATAAATACGTTCTCTGTTTTGCGGAACGCCGAAATTGCGACTATTTAATATTTGTTCGAACGGAGTGTAGCCGATTTCTTTGAGTGTTTCGGTAATAATTTCAAATGTTCTTCCTTTGTCGTGTATCGTCAATCCCTTTACGTTTTCGCAGAAAATTACTTTCGGTTTTTTCTCGGCGCAAATCCTCGCGACATCGAAAAACAACGTGCCGCGCGACATTCCTTTATAATCGTCTTTAAATCCCTTGCGTTGTCCTGCCAAACTGAACGCTTGACAAGGGAATCCCGCAAGACATATATCGAAGTCGGGAATATCCGTTTCCTTTATTTTAGTTATATCGCCGGCGATTTCGAAATCGTCGTGAAAATTCGCCTTATATGTTTTTTGAGCGTATTCGTCCCATTCGCTGACGAATACCGTTTTCAATTCGTCGCCGAAAGCTTTTTCGAACCCGAGCCGAATGCCGCCGATACCTGCGAATAAATCAATACTTTTTAACATTTTTTATTCTCCGTTTTTTTGTAAGTTGAGTCAACCGTTTTTTCTGTTGTTATAAGCACGTTCGATTTTATCTGCGCATTCTTGAAGATTCTTTTTGATTTCGAAATCCCAAAAGCGCATTACGAGCCAATCAAGGGAAATAAGTTCCTGCGTGACCTCGTAGTCATGTTCGATATTACGCTCGATTTTAGGAATCCAATAATCGCGACGACTTTTAAAATCATCTTTTTGGTGTTCCCAATCATAACCGTGCCACATTTTCCCGTCAACGAAAACAGCAATTCTTGCTCCAAGGAATACAATATCGGGTTTGCCGTACAACTCTTTATAGTTTTTACGGTAGCGAAGTCCGCGCCGCCACAATTCCTTTCTAAGCAACAATTCGGGTTTAGTGTCTTTGCCTTTGTTGCTTTTCATGTTTCGGGAAATCTGTTCTTTCGTGTTAGCCATTATTTTTGCCGAAAGTTAAGCCTTTCCGTTCGCATAAATCGCGAAAAGCCTTTTTTGCTTTTATGCTCGGCTCGGTTTTGCCGGTCTCCCATCTACAAACGGTAATGGGTGTAACGCCGAGTTCTGCGGCAATTTCTTCTTGCGTCATCAATAAATTTTCTCTTGCCGACTTGATTTTTTCTGAATAAGTCATACTTGCACTCCGTCTAACATTTGCTTATCTTTATTTTAACATTTTCTTGCCTTTCAGTCAAGAAGAAACTATTGCTTTAGCGAAAATAAAAATAAGAACATTTGTTCGCATTTGCTTGACAACGGGTTTGATTCCCGGTATAATACTAAATACGAGAGTTTGGTGTTTGACATCGTTTAATCTCTCGTTGTATCGGGCGTGGAGAAATTGCCCGACCGTTCGTTCCCCTTTGCCGAAGGAACGAACGCGGATAGGTGTTTTGCTATCGCTTGTCCGAGAGAAGAATTACCGTCGTTTGCCATAGGGTTGCTAAAAAACATAGCAACTACCGCGACGGGCGTTGAAATCGTTAAAAAAGAGAGATTTCGACGTGGGTTTTGTTGTTGTACGATTTTTTAGATAAAATCGCCTAAAAATTTAATAATTAGGATTGAAATCCGTGCGAAGAACGAGCCTGAAAAGGCAACCGAAACCGCACGGATTTTTTTATCCATAAATACAAAATCGGAGGTGCATTATGTAACGAAAATTAAAATTTAATACTTGTGTTTTAAGTCGGTGATAGAAAAAATATCAGCGGCTTTTTGTCGTCTTTAAGGAGGTAGAACAATGACAAATTACAATCAATATCGCCCGCCGTGAGCCATATAAAATTTTCACGACAAAAATATTTTCAAAGGAGAGAACAGTTATAAAAACTACATTAAAAACATTTCAATTCTCGTTCGTTTTGCAACGGCGAAGCCGTTATTTTTTCAACGGACGCAAGCTCCCTGCAAGGGCGAACGGAACCAAACGCGAAGCGGTTTGGTATAGTGAGTTATACCTACCGTTTTTCGGTAGGCATGCGAACTATCCAAAAAGACAAGGGCTCCCGCAAAAAGACGAAGTATTTTTGCGGGAAGAGGAGCCGCAACGGCGAATACCGTCAACGGCAAAAGCGGTTGACGAAAAGCAAAGTTTGCGGCGACGAAGTGAGTTATACCTTTTTAGAAAAGGTATCGAAAACAGAGTCCACGGAGGTGATGAATTACGTCGTATTTAGTATGCCACATGGAGAAATATAAACATGCCGACGTTGTCGGAATTGAACGGGAAAACGAACGCGACGAGAATTATAAGTCCACGCGAAATCCGCAAATCGACAAATCGAGAACGCACCTGAATTATCATACTTTACCTCATGAGAAGAAGTATCTTGCATTCATCGACGAGCGCATAAAAGAACTTGCTCCGAAACGTAAAATTAAAGACGATGCGGTGCTTATAACGTCGTTTATTTTAGGTTCAGATAAAGAATTTTTCGACCGGATTACGGCAGAACAACAGAAACAATTTTTTGCCGATTACACGGATTTTTTCTCTGAACGGTACGGCAAAGAAAACGTTGTATCGGCAGTCGTTCATTTGGACGAAAGCACGCCGCATTTACATTTAAATCTTATGCCCGTAACGGACGGCAGATTATGCGCGAAAAAACTTTTCGACCGAACCGCATTACGCGATTTGCAGACGGATTTTTACGAAACCGTCGGAAAGAAATACGGTTTGGAGCGCGGTAAAGAAGGAAGCACGGCGAAACACTTGGATACGGTTGCTTACAAGACTAAAAAGATGACCGAAGCCGCCGAAGCGAAGATTCAAGAAGCGGAAGAAACGCAAGCCGCCGCGAAACTGGCAAAGGAACTGCTTGAAAGTTACGAATCGGCAAAGTCTGAAAAGATTCCGTTTTCCGGAAAGAAAAAAGAAACGGAAATTATTGCGTTACGCACGAAAAACGGAGAATTACAACGCAAAAACGATATTCTCGCAAAAGATAACAGCGATTTATATGCGGAACTTAAAAAACACGAAAAAACGGCAACAACAAACGACGGCGCGGTAAGGCTGTTAAAAACATTGCTCGAATACGCGCCCGAAGAACTCGCTACGGCAAAGCAGGCGGCAAATCGTCGCCAAGAACAAGAGCGGGAGAAAAATCGCTCTCGCGGAAATTCAAACAACAAATTTAAAGGCAAGTAAGTGAATCTTGCCGAACGGAAACATAAGTGTCGGCATTTTAAGAGAAGGTATGATACCGAGATGGAAGTAAATAAAAAAAGTAAGACCGACCTGTTTTTAAATCGCATTCATGCGAGGCTGAGAAAAATTTTAGAAAAGGAGCCACAAAAATGAAAAGAAAACTGAATATGAAATTTAACGAATAATTCTATCGGAGGGGAAAAGCACGAGAAAGCGAAAGAACACTACGGGTATGACGGAAAGCGACTTTAATAATGTTTCGCGAACATTGTTAAACGCGATCCGCAAATTTTATGAAAAGGAAGAGAATATAAAAGCGTTTAAAATATGGCAAGCCGAAAGGCAAAAATTACAACTTAATAATAAAAAATTACTAATGAATAATTCTTTTGACGAACAAAAGGATGTCGCTAATACATAGGCGACAAAATCGCCGTATTTGAAAAACGGTGGTAACAAAACAAAAACGGCGTGTGAGGTAAATTCTCGCACGCCGCTTTTCGTTTAATAAGTCTTTTTAAAGTGTATGATAAAGGCGAATCCGTCTCCTAATGGAAACGGGTTCGCCTTTAACTTGTTTGGTGACCCCTACGGGATTCGAACCCATGATACCGCCGTGAAAGGGCGATGTCTTAACCGCTTGACCAAGGGGCCTTATTCAGTTGTATATCGCAATGCGCTTTAAAAAAAAGAGCAGTTGTTATCATCTGGTAGCGGCGGTCAGATTCGAACCAACGACCTGCCGGGTATGAACCGGCCGCTATAACCAACTAAGCTACGCCGCCATAAAAATTCGTAAGCAAGCAAACATGTCGCTTGCTTACTACAGTGGTTGCGGAGACAGGATTCGAACCTATGACCTCCGGGTTATGAGCCCGACGAGCTACCAAGCTGCTCTACTCCGCGCCGTCAAATTGCTTGTTAATAATACTATATAAAAAAACATTTGTCAAGGGTTTTAAAGGGATTTTTTTAAAAAATATTTTTTTCTTTTTTGCTTGTTTTCTTGTTTAAAAAACGCATTATTGTTATAATGTTAATATGACGGTCGATTACGGCTGAACGTTTTAAAATTCAGCCTGTATTACAAAAAAACGTGGCAGAGGAGCGTGTTAATCGATGTTGAATTCCGATTTATTTATAAAAGGAGAAACGATTGCGGTCGCATTGTCGGGCGGGAAAGATTCCGTCTGTCTTTTCGATTTGCTGCTTTCGAAGTGCGAAGAATTCGGAATAACCGTCAAAGCAATCAACGTCGACCACGGAATACGCGGCGAAACTTCCGGGAGGGACAGTTTGTTTGTGAAGAATCTTTGCGAGAAGAAGGGTATTCCGCTTTTTTTCCGCAAAGTAGATTGTCCCGGATATTCCGCGGCAAACGGTTTGTCGGCGGAAGAGGGGGCGCGCGCGTTAAGATATAAGGTGTTTAACGAAGCGATTGACGGCGGTTTTTGCGATAGGGTGGCGACCGCGCATCATGCGGGCGACCGCGCCGAAACCGTTCTTTTCAATTTATTTCGCGGTACGTCGCCGCTCGGTATCGTCGGAATAAACGACGTCACGCCGGACGGAAGAATAATCCGCCCCATTCTCGGTGTCGGGCGGGAACAGATAGACGCTTACGTAAAAGAGCGTAAACTCGATTACGTGGTCGATGAAACGAATTTTATGACCGATTACACGCGTAATTTCGTCAGGCTTGAAGTTCTGCCGCTTATAAAACAGAGGTTTCCGGAGGCCGAGAAGAGTATTCTGCGTTTCGCCGACACCGTAAAGGACGACGAAAACTACCTGCGAAGTCTTGCCGAAAAATCGTTGACGGAGAAAAACGGGGAAGTGTCTTTTCCGATTGATTTGCCAAAGCCGATTTTTATGCGTTCCGCCACGCTCGCCATGAAAAAACTCGGGATAAAAAAGGATTACGAAAAAATTCATCTCGAATCGGCGTATTCGCTGAAAAACGCCGAGAACGGAAAGTCGGTAACGCTTCCGAAAGGCGTCGTTGCGGTGAGGGATTACGGAAAGATAACTTTTTATAAAAAAGAGGAAAAACAAGATTTCGAAAAGCCGTTTTCGCTCGGTGATTTTGATTTTCAAGGCAAGACGTACCGGTTTGAAATTGTTGACGATTGCAATGCAAAAAGGGTTGATAATCGACTTATAGCCGACTTTGTTAAGATTCCGCAGGGCGCGGTTTTAAGAACGAGAAAGCCCGGCGATACGTTTGAAAAGTTCGGCGGCGGCGCGAAAAAACTGAAAGAGTACTTTATCGATAAGAAGATACCGGAAAGGGAGAGAGATAAAATTTTACTCCTTGCGAAAGACAAAAAGGTATTTATTATTTGCGGAATTGAAATTTCCGACGCTATTAAAGTAGACAAAGCCACAAAAAATGTGTTACAATGTAGCATATACGACAACAGGCACTAAGGAGAAGCAAGAGAGATGTACAACGAAGTTTTGGAAAAAACGCTTATCACCGAAGAACAGATACAAAAGAGAGTGACCGAACTCGCTAAACAGATTGAAAATGATTATGCCGGCAAAGCGCCGGTGATCGTCGGTGTTCTTAAGGGCAGCGTTCTGTTTTATACCGATCTTATAAGACAAATCGATTTGCCGTTGACCGTTGATTTTATGTCCATTTCCAGTTACGGCGCGGGCGTGAATTCTTCGGGCGAAGTTAAGATTATCAAGGATATCGACGGAAAAATCGGCGGAAAAGACGTAATAATCGTCGAGGATATCGTTGACAGCGGCTATTCCATGAACTGTCTTTTGAAACTTTTCGGAACACGCTCGCCTAAAAGCGTTAAGGTGTGCGCGCTTTTAGATAAGCCGTCGAGAAGAGAAATCCCCGTGAAAATCGATTATACGGGATTCCAGGTCGCAAACGAATTCGTTGTCGGTTACGGTCTTGACTACGACGGGCTTTATCGCAACATTCCGTTTATCGGTGTGCTTAAAAAAGAAGTTTACGAAAAGTAAAAGATCGGGCTTGTCCTGCTTTGAATATTGTTTTATCGCCGCCCGCGGAAATCCGCGGGCGGTTTTTCTGCTTTAATACTGTCGAAAAATGGCGAATAATCGACTTATAGGCTTGTTTTTCATCGCGTGAGCATATGTTTGCGCATATGTTTAGTTGTTAAAAACGTTATTCGTGTTTGTCGATGAATTGTTGTTGCAATTATAAGCCGTGGAGGATAAAAGCGCGAGAAGAAGCAAAACCTGCGTAAGGTTGATATATCCGTCCGCATACAAAAGATAAAGCAAACCTAAAAGAACTATGTTGGAATTCATAATACCTCCGAAAAAACAAAATTCTCTTTTATTATACCTTATGCGACAAAATTCGATTTTATGTTCCGTTGACTGTAACGATCGTTAAATAGTATAATTAAGACAATAAAACGCGGGCGATAAATGATGAATAGTTTATATGAACGCTCCTGCATAATATGGCAAAAAAAATTGAGAGGTGGAAAAATGGGTTGCGCAACGCTTGTAATTGATAAAAAGACGTTCGACATGGTGGGAGATTATCTTCCTTGCGAAGAAGTTTTAGACGATCTCGTCGGGTTCTTTTCGCTGTTTTCGGATAAAACGCGGCTGAAAATTCTTTGCGCGCTGGCGATTTCGGAAATGTGCGTGACCGATCTCGCGCTCACGATCGGGCTGAACCAGACCACGCTCAGCCATCAACTCAGAATTTTGCGTTCGGTCGGCGCGGTGAGCGTGAGAAGAGAGGGGAAAATCATCTATTACGGAATAAAAGACGAAGTGATAAACGACGTCGTTTTTAAAGGTATGGATTTTTTAAGCAGATAAAATTTCACACGATAATTCACAACGACGATACAACAAGAAAAATCAATAAAAACGACAATAAAAAAAGCGTTTGTTCAACGCTTTTTTTAATATGTGGACTTATTGAATTATCTGCATTCGTCCGCTTTTCCCGCGCAGCCGAGAACGTCGACGAGTTTGTGTTCTACGATCTTCTGAACGTTCGTTCTCGCGTCGCCGAGGTATTGTCTGGGATCGAAATGGTCGGGATGTTCAACCATATGCTGACGAACAGCCGCAGTGCAAGCCATACGAAGGTCCGAATCGATGTTGATTTTGCAGACAGCCATCGTAGCGGCTTTGCGAAGCATTTCTTCGGGGATACCGATCGCGTCGGGCATTTTGCCGCCGAATTCGTTAATCGTTTTGACAAATTCCTGCGGAACGGACGATGCTCCGTGCAGAACGATGGGGAAGCCGGGCAGGCGTTTGCCGACTTCTTCGAGAATATCGAAACGAAGTTGCGGTTTCTGACCGGGTTTGAACTTATACGCGCCGTGCGAAGTTCCGATGGCGATTGCAAGCGAGTCGATACCCGTTTTGGTCGCAAATTCGTAAACTTCGTCGGGATCGGTGAACATGGCGTCGTCGGAATGAACTTTAACGTCGTCCTCGATGCCTGCAAGTTTGCCGAGTTCCGCTTCTACGGTAACGTTTCTGTCGTGAGCGTAAGCGACCACTTCTTTGGTTATCTCGATATTCTTCGCGAATTCGTATTTGGAAGCGTCGATCATAACGGAAGTGAAACCGTTGTCGATACAACTCTTGCAAAGGTCGAAGCAGTCGCCGTGGTCGAGGTGAAGCACGATGGGAAGACCGGAGTCTTCTTCCGCGGCGAGAACGAGGTGTTTAAGATAAATGGGATTAGCGTATTTTCTCGCGCCGGATGAAACCTGAAGAATAAGCGGAGCGTTCTGCGCCTTACCGGCGTTTACTATTCCCTGAATGGTTTCCATGTTGTTTACGTTGAATGCGCCTATGGCGTAACCGCCTTTATAAGCCATTTCAAACATTTTCTTAGAGTTGACAAGTGGCATGATTCGTCCTCCGTGAATAATTTTTTTCGGTATCATTATACACTTTTTTTTTGTCGTCTGCAATCGATTGAGGGGAGTTGCCGTCCGATTTTTTAAATTTTGGACAACAAACGCCAAAACGTCGCCTTTTTCGCGGAAAAAAGTTTACAAACACGCGAAAATCATATATAATGATATACGTAAAGTTATACGCTTGACGATTTTTCGGCGCGTAACGCGATTAATCCCGCGCTTGACGATTTTCGGCGCGTAACGCGATTAATCCCGCGCCCGATATTTTCGGCGCGGAACGGAGAAAACGGAAATGTCCGAAAAAATTTATAAACTATACCCCGAGTGCAAGGATTATCTCTGGGGCGGAGAAAGACTGAAAACCGAATACGGAAAAATTACCGACAAAACGCCTTGCGCCGAAAGTTGGGAACTTTCTTATCACAAAGACGGACCGACGAAAATCGTCGACGGAAGATATCTCAAAGACGTTCTCACCGAAGAGGATCTCGGAGCGAACTGCAAAAAGTTTGAGTTTTTCCCCGTACTTATTAAACTCATCGATGCAAAGCAGAATTTGTCCGTGCAGGTTCACCCGTCCGACGAATACGCTTTGAAGAACGAAAATTCTTACGGCAAAACGGAAATGTGGTATATTGCGGACGCGGCGGAGGGCGCGGGAATTTATTGCGGATTCAGACGCGATACCTCGAAAGAGGAGTTTTTGCGTTATCTCGACGAGGGAAAAGTCGAAGAGTTGCTCAATTTTATCCCGGTGAAAAAGGGGGAGAGTTATTTCATTGCGTCGGGAACGGTGCATGCGATCGGCGCGGGGTGCCTTATCTGCGAAATTCAGCAGAACAGCAATTTAACTTACAGGGTTTACGATTACAATCGCCGCGGCGCGGACGGAAAACCGAGAGAACTTCACGTTGATAAGGCGGTTAACGTAATAAACTTCGGCAAGTATTCGCCCGCGGTTTTCGACGATAAAAATAAAAGCGGCGAACACGACGACAATAAAGACGAAAAAATTATTGCGGAATGTAAATATTTCCGAGTGAGAGAGATTAAACTCCACGGCGAAACGAAGATAGATAACGACAGGAGTTTCACCGCGATAACGGTCGTTTCGGGCGAGGGAAAAATCTCGGGCGAAAATTTTGAGGAAAACTTCGGAAAGGGCGACAGTTATTTCATATCCTGCGCCGCGACGGCGACTTTAACGGGAAAAGCAACCGTTATAGCAACGGATATACCCGAATAGGCGGCTGTCGCAACGGATATACCGGAGTAGCCGGGCATACCGGAGCAGCCGGTTGCGCCGGAAAAGTTTTTCACTGATTTTTTCGGTTTATATCTCGCAATTTTTAATTAACCGATATATAATAATTCACAAACAGAGGAATGCGGGTAGGGGATATCCGCGAAACAAGGAGTTATATTATGGACTCGTATAAAGAATTAAGGGACGACGGACTCGTAAATCCGGAAAATATCATAGTCAGTCCCGAAATAAAAACCATACCGATGGTCGCGCTTCGCGGTAAGGTTATTTTGCCGAACGTTTTCACGTCGTTCGACGTGGGCAGGCTCAAATCGCTCGCCGCGATAAACGCTTCGGTAGATACGGACGAAGCGTTGATTTTTGTTTCCGCTCAGCGCGATGCCAAGGTGGAAGAACCTTCCGAAAAAGACGTTTGCAACGTCGGCACGGTTTGCAGAATAAAACACATAACCCGCATGCCGGGCGACAACATAAAAGTCAACGTAAACGCGCTTTTCGCCGCGGAGATAGTTTCTTTCGAGCCGAACGACAATTATTTTCTCGTAACGGTCAAGGAGAGAATCCCGGACGACTGCGACGACGCCGAAACGGAGGCTTATTTCCGCGTGGTGAGAACCGAACTCGCGGAATTTCTGAATATGCCCGAAGTTAAGGTCAACAAGGACGTTTTCGCGAACGTGCTTGCGCTCGAAAAACCCGAGGAGTTCGTCAACGCCGCTTCATATAATATGAATTTCAAAGAGGGCGACAAACAGCAGATTCTCGAGTATTCTGCCATTAAGGAGAAACTCTACGCTTTTTTCAATTTCCTCGTTCACGAAAAGGAGATAATCAAAACCGAAAAAGAAATTTCGGATAAAGTTAAGTCGAGCGTTGAAAAAAGCCAGCGCGAGTATTATCTCAGAGAACGCCTGAAAGCGATTCATAGCGAACTCGGCGACGATGAGAACGAAAAAGACGAACTCAAAGAGCGTATTCTGGCTAAAAAGATGCCGAAAGAGGTGGAGGAGAAGGCTCTCAAAGAGTTTTCGAGAATGGATAAAATGAATCCGTCCTCGCCCGATTACACAGTGCTTTCCACTTATCTCGACTGGCTTTTAGATCTTCCTTTCAATGAGGCGAGCAAGGACAGAGAGAGTATTGCGGAGGCTAAAAAGATTCTCGAAGCCGACCATTACGGGCTTGAAAAAATCAAAGAGAGAATTATCGAATATCTTGCCGTGCTTAAACTCACCGGCAAAACGGGCGGTTCTATTCTTTGCCTTTACGGTCCTCCGGGCGTGGGCAAAACGTCAATCGCCAAATCGGTGGCGCGGGCGCTTGACAGAAAATTCGTGAGAATGAGTCTCGGCGGCGTTAAGGACGAAGCCGAAATTCGCGGTCACAGAAAAACTTACGTCGGCGCGATGCCCGGCAGAATTATGTACGCGATGAAAGAGGCGGGAACGGTCAACCCCGTTATTCTGCTCGACGAAATAGATAAACTTTCCAGCGACCTTCGCGGCGATCCCGCGAGCGCGCTTCTCGAGGTTTTAGACCCCGAACAAAACGTCGCTTTCCGCGACCGTTATCTCGAAATACCTTACGATTTGTCCAAGGTTATTTTCATCACCACGGCAAACTCGCTCGAAACTATCCCATCGCCCCTTCTCGACAGAATGGAGGTTCTGGAACTGAGCGGTTACACGAGAAACGAAAAATGCGAGATCGCAAAACGTTATCTCGTGCCGAAAGAAACGGTTAAAAATGGGCTTGACGTTAAACGCGTTAAGTTTGAAGAAAGCGCCGTTTATCGACTTATAGACGGGTTTACGCGTGAAGCGGGCGTGAGAAATCTCGAAAGGGAGATAGGCTCGGTGTGCAGAAAAATCGCAACGGAAGTGGCGAGCGGAAAGACGAAAAAGAAATTCGATATCGACGATAAATCGATTGAAAAATATCTCGGCGCGGACAGATTCTCCTATACGGACGAACTGAGAAACGACGAAGTGGGTTGCGCAACGGGACTTGCCTGGACGCAGGTCGGCGGAACGACGCTCCCCGTAGAAGTCGCTCTTTTCAAGGGAAAGGGCAACCTTTATCTCACCGGAAAACTCGGCGAAGTGATGCAGGAAAGCGCGAAAATCGCTTTGACTTACGTTAAACTTCACGCCGAAGAAATAGGCGTTGACGGAAAGAAATTCGAGGACTACGACGTTCATATCCACGTTCCCGAGGGCGCGACGCCCAAGGACGGACCGAGCGCGGGCGTAACGCTCGCAACGGCGATAACTTCGGCGTTCACGGGCAAAAAAGTTCGCGGCGACGTGGCGATGACGGGCGAAATTACCTTGCGCGGAAAAGTTCTGCCTATCGGCGGGCTTAAAGAAAAGGCGCTCGCGGCGTTCAGACTGGGGATAAGAAACGTGATTATTCCCGACCGCAACAAAAAAGACCTCGAGGAAATACCCGACAACATAAGAAACGAAATGAATTTCATTCCCGTTTCGTCCGTAGGCGAAGTCCTTAAAGTCGCCGTCCGCGAATTCTAAACGGATTACGGGCGTGGTTCAAGCGGTTTTCCAACAAAGTAAAAAGCAGTAATCGGGGGATTTCAACGATGATTATCAAAAACGCAACGTTCATAACGTCAGCGGCGTCGCCGTCGCAGTTCATAAAGCCGGACAAACCGATAATAGCGGTGGTAGGCAAATCGAACGTGGGCAAAAGTTCATTCATAAATATGCTCGCGAATCAGAAAAAACTCGCGAAAACGTCCGACACGCCGGGCAGAACGCGGCTCGTCAATTATTTCGACTTCGGCGAATTCGTTCTCGCCGACCTGCCGGGTTACGGCTATGCGAAGGTTTCCAAAGCGGAAAAAGAGAAGTGGGGCGTTACGATGCAGAAGTTTTTTGCGGACAAATCGAACGCGAATTACGTTTTTTCGCTCGTCGATATTCGCCACAAACCCACGGCGGACGACGTAACGATGGTTAATTTTCTTCATTCGTGCGCGTTTTCGTTCAGTTTCATCGCTACAAAAGCGGATAAACTTTCGAGAATGCAGGTTAAAAAGAACGTGGAGGATATCGCCCGCTTTTTCGCGGTGACGAAGCAGAACGTGATTGCCGTTTCGTCGGAAACCCGTCAGGGGAAGGACGAAGTGCTTGCCAGACTCGACGAAATTCTCGAAAACGTCGCTCTTTACGGCCCGGGCAGCGGTCGGAATGAGGACGATGAAGAGGACGAGGAGGAAGAAAATGCAGAATAAATCGACGTTATTCAGAGTTATTTCGATAGTTTTTTACGTGCTTGCGGCTCTGTTGTTTTTTATGCGAACCGAAGAGAACGGTTATATGACCTTCGCCGTGATTTCGCTTGCGATCGGCGCGGTTTTCAGTTCGGTTTCCGCCGCGATAACGTTAAAGAATAAGGATAAAAACGACGCGGACGACAACACGGACGAACAAACAAACGATAATCCCGAAAAAAAATAAAATCGGAAAACGGCGTTAAAACGCTTGCGTTTTTCGGGATAATGTATTACAATCGAACCAACTTAACAGTAGAGATAGAGGCGCAGGGCTTAAAAGTAACCTCGTTCATAACCCGTCGAAGGGGAACGATGCGAAAGGAAGTCTTGCCGAAACCGTTGCGCGTTCGCACCGCGCGGCAGGTTGGGCGTCGATAAAACATATCGGCGACTGTCGCTTTTTGCGGAGGGCTATCGTGATATCAGCGGATTTTCCCGTGAGTATTGCTATGCGGCTCTACTCACGGGTTTTTATTTTCTTTCAGGAGGAGCATAAATGAAAAACAGACGCTCGATATTTTTAGTACTGATAAGCGTTTTTCTTATTTTTGCCTGCAGCGGTTGCGGCGGAAGAAATAACGCGAAACTCACTTACGTCGACCTTGTAAACAACGACACGGGGTTTGCCGCCACCGACGCGGACGTCGCCATAGCCATAGGGCTTAAGAAAGGCGACGCGTATAAAGACAAAATGAATCAGTTTCTCGATAAACTCACCGCCGAAAAGCAGGAAGAGATCATGGGCGGGATTATCGGGATTTTAAACGACGAAACCGCGACTTTCACGCCGCGTTACGATTTTTCGTCCGTTACGGGCGGAGTTCTGAAAGTCGGAATGGAGTGCGCTTACGAACCGTATAACTGGACTCAGGACGACGACAGAAACGGCGCGCTCCCGATAAAAAACCTGAGCGGAAAATACGCCAACGGTTACGACGTTCAGATAGCCGCTATGGTCGCCGCTTCGATGAATATGACAATCGAAATTTATCAATACGAGTGGGAGAGCCTTATCCCGGCGGTTCAGAGCGGAAAACTCGACGCTATCGTCGCGGGTATGAGCCCCACGGAAGAGCGAAAAAAGGAAGTCGATTTCACCACGCCTTATTATCGTTCCACGCTCGTCGTTGTGACGAGAGAAGGTTCGGTTATCGCCGACGCGAAGAGTCTTGAGGAAATCGATAAAGAGGGGGTTAAAGTCGCGGGGCAACCGGGAACTTTCCACCTTTCCGCGCTTAAATCTCAGACGAGCAATCTTACCGTTATAGACAGCCTTGCGAACTTCGTCGATATGAGAATCGCGCTCGAAGCGGGAACTATAGACGGTTACGTCGCCGAACGCCCCACCGCGAACGCCGTATGCAACGCAAAAAACGGCGAAGAAGAAGGTTTTTTCGTTTCGGTCGGAAACATTCTGAAAACGTATTGGAAAGACTTTCTGAAAGGTATAGGTTACACCCTTTCGATAGCGTTGATATCCACGGTCGCGGGGCTTTTAATCGGCTTGATTATAGGCATCGTGAGAACGATTCCGCGCTCGAAAAAGAAGTGGGTGGCGGTTATTCAGAAAGTCGTTGACGTGATATTGTCCGTTTATATCGAAGTGTTCAGAGGCACGCCGATGATGGTGCAGTCGATGGTTATTTACTGGGGTTACGCATTCGCTACGGGCGGCAACACGCTCAATCTGTTTTTCTCTGCGCTCGTCATAGTTTCGATTAACACCGGCGCGTATATCGCGGAAATCGTGAGAGGCGGAATAATTTCGATAGACAAAGGTCAGTTCGAAGGCGCGAGGGCGCTCGGAATGGGGCATGTTCAGACGATGATTCACGTTATTCTGCCGCAGGTTATAAGGAATATTCTCCCCGCCGTTTCCAACGAATTCGTCATCAATATCAAAGATACTTCCGTCCTTAACGTGATAGGCGTAACCGAACTTTATTTCTTCACGAACGTGATAGTGAAGCAGACGTATAAAAACTTCCCGATTTACTTCATATGTTGTGTGATTTACTTCATAATGACGTTCACGATCACGAGAATTTTAAGGCTCGTGGAAAAACTTCTCGCCGGTAAGGATAATTACACGATCTGCGGTTCGCAGACGGACGCCGCCGCGATGATAAAAGTTACCAAGGAGGGAATTCCCAATGACTGAGAATATCATAAGCATCAAAAATCTTAAAAAATCGTTCGGAGAACACGAAGTTTTAAAAGGCGTCGATCTCGACGTAAAAAAAGGCGAAGTCGTTTCCGTAATAGGCGCGTCCGGCTCGGGCAAAAGCACCATGCTTCGCTGCATAAATCTGCTTGAAACGCCGTCGGACGGGGAGATACTTTATAACGGACAAAATATTCAGTCCGCCGATTTCGACGTCGCGGAATACAGAGCGAAAGTGGGAATGGTCTTTCAGCAGTTCAATCTGTTCAACAACATGGACGTGATGAAAAACTGCGTAATAGGGCAAATGAAGGTTTTAAAGAGAAGCAGGGAAGAAGCGGAAAAAATCGCGTTGGAATATCTCGGAAAAGTGGGAATGAGCGCGTTTATCAAAGCCCGCCCCGCTCAACTTTCGGGAGGTCAGAAGCAAAGAGTCGCCATCGCCCGCGCGCTGGCTATGAATCCCGACGTTCTTTTGTTCGACGAACCGACTTCGGCGCTGGACCCGGAAATGGTCGGCGAAGTTCTTTCCGTAATGAAAGCCCTTGCAAACACCGGACTTACGATGATAGTCGTAACTCACGAAATGCAGTTTGCCAAAGACGTTTCTTCGAGAGTGGTGTTTATGGATGGAGGGTTTATCGCCGAGGACGACGCGCCCGAAGTTATTTTCGGAGAGCCGAAAAATCCGAGAACGAAGGAATTTCTGTTCAGGGTTTTGAACAAGGATATTTAATGCGTAGGGATTTCATTCGTTATCACTAACATTCGTAATATTGACGGCGCGGCTCGCCCTTTGTTTAAGCAAAGGGCGAGCCGCGTGTTTTAACGATATTTTTTCTCGCAGAATTCTTCGGGTTTTATAACGATTCCCTTTATGTTTTTGAAGGCGAGGTCGGGTTTCCGTTTCGCCTTTTTCCTCGGCTTTTTCGGGGCGGCGGGCTTGCAGTCGGCGTTGCGGATATAGTAAATTTTAGGGTCGGGTTCATAGGCGGGCGCGGGAATATCGTCCTTTTTCCGTCCGGCGTCGCTCATTTTTTCTTTAACGTAGTTTCCGCCGAATTTAATAAGACAGGCGAATCCGAACGCCGCGCCGAACACCGTGACGAAAAGCAAGATTATCTGATATGCTTCGGGCATAAATTTATTCCTCTTTTTGTTTTACTTTCCGTCGGAATTGTGGTAAAATATAGTTGCCGGCGGCTGAATATAGTATAGCGCGTCGGGATGAAGTTAAAAAGACAATTATTGTCGGAAATCGTCGGAATGTGTCGCATTGATTCCGCAGGCGTATAAAACCGATAATAAAAGTGGATAATTATTATAAATTAAAAGCGAGGTTGTGATTATGAAAGGTAAAGAATTGAAGATCCGGGAAAAAACCACAGACGTAAAAACCACAGACGTTAAAAATCCCGAAAACGTCGCCCCGGACACGGGAGCATCTCCGGTTGTAGTGGTCGAAAAAGAAAATCATAACGAAACGGTTTATACCGACGCGGCGCAGGCTTACGATACCAAGTCGACGGAAAAAGACGACGTTCGTTCCGATGATTTTTCGTATTCGTCAAAAAACAATGCGAACGCGTATGAAGAATTTAAAAATCCCGGCAACGGAAACAAAAACGACGACGAAACGTTTTCGCAGGAGCCGCGTTTCGGCAATGATACAACCGATAAGGCGTCGGTTATCTTCGGGCAGAGCGAAGATGAAATGCGCCGCGAGTTCAAGGCGTTCAAAGCCGCGAAACTCTTCAAAAAATTCGATTGCGATCTCACCGATATCGTCAGTCCCGAAGTTCTCGATCAGAAACTTATCGAGGTAAAAAATTACGGATTCGGCGGAGTCGTCATAACCCCGCAGAAAATAAAAATCGCCAAAGAAAAACTTGCAGGCACGGGCATCGAAATCGTTGCGGCAGTTTGTTTTCCGCTCGGCGAGGAAGCGTTCGGGGTAAAGAAGTACGCCATTAAAAAGGCTTTTGAAAAAGGCGCGGACAGAGTTTACGTTCCCGTCGGAATTTCCACGGTTAAATTCAACGCGACGGACGTTATGAAACGCGAATTTAAGAAAATTATCAGAGCCGCCAAAAAGAGAAAGGTTTCCGCCGTTCTCGAAAGCGGAATAATGACTTCTGCGGAAATCGAAAAAGCGGTTAAGGTTCTTAACGCCGCGGGCGTAAGGTCGTTTGTTTCGTCTTCGGGCTTTTTCGGCTCGGGCGAGAGCGTTTCGGCTGTCAAGAGTATAAGATATTATCTTGCCGGCGGAAGCGAAATCTGCGGATTCACCGCGAGCAGAAAAAGCGACGAAGCGGTGGGGCTTATGTCCGTTGCCGACAGACTTTTCGTCAAAAACGCCGCCGAACTCGCCGCAGACATAAAAGCCAACCTGAAATATTAAACATTACCGCGTTGCTTGATTTTTTTGAGTCTGATACGCTTGACAAGCTGCGGGATAAGTTGTAGAATGTAGCCGAAATCTTTGGGGCGGAGTGAAAATCTCCACCGGCAGTGAAGTTCCCTTTTTTCGGCGGCGGACAACGGTTTTGTCTGCAACCTAGCCACAGGTGATTGTGTTCGGACTCGGTCTTGCCATGTGTTTTTGACTAATACATCGTTGCGTTTCGCGTGTTATACGTATAGTATTAACGCGCTCACGCGCCTTGTCTTAGCCTAAAAACGCAAGGCAAGACTTGCTGGCAACCAAAACGGTCGGGCTGAAAACACGCGCTTTGACGGGGTGAAATTCCCCGACCGACGGTAAACCGTATGTCGGCAACGACGAATCTCTACGGTAAAGTCCGGATAAGAAAAGATTCATAAACTGCGAATCAAAGAAGTTTATTATTTGCCCCGTCCGATTTCGGACGGGGCTTTTCGGAGGTTAAAATTATCATGGAGCAAAAAAAAGAGCAAACAACGGAACGGGAAGTCGCAGAAGAAAGCGTTGCCGACGAAAAAAAAGATGAAGCGGCAAGCGAAAAAAAAGAGGAAACGGCAAGCGAAAAAAAAGAGGAAACGGCAAGCGAAAAAAAATCAGGCCCGTTCACGGCGAAAAAACTTGCGCTTATAGCGGCATTCACCGCGCTCGCGTTCGGCGCGTCTTTTCTTGATTTTCCCGTTTTCCCCGCCGCGCCATTTTTACAACTCGATTTTTCGTTCGCGATTATGCTTATCGGCGCATACATGCTCGGCGCGTTGCCGGGCGAAATAACGATTATCGCGTTCACGCTGTTCCGTCTGCCACTCAGTCAGACGGGAATGATAGGCGAACTCGCAAACTTCATAATGGCGCAGTTTTTCGTGGTTGTTCCGTCGCTTATTTACGAGCGTAAAAGAAAATTTTCGGTCGTGGCGATAACTCTTACCGCCGCAACTTTGATAATTTCCGCGGTGTCGCTTCTCATAAACAGATATCTCCTTTTTCCGTTTTATATGCAGGACGGAGCGGCGGCTTTTTTTGCCGACGTGTGGTATCTGATCATTCTTTTCAACCTGATAAAAGGAGCGTCAAACGCCGTCATAACCGTGTTATTATATAAAAGACTGAAAAAAATACTTCACAAATTCCTGTAAAAGGTATATAATCGGTATATGGTAAAAATTACGAAATCACGCGAAGAAACGATAAAATTCGCCGAAGAATACGGCAAAACTCTGCGCGGCGGCGACGTGCTTCTGCTTGACGGGGAAATGGGAGCGGGCAAAACCGTTTTCACAAAGGGGATAGCCCTCGCTCTCGGAATCAATGCGGAAATAACAAGCCCCACTTACGCTTATCTCAACGATTACGACGGAAAACTTTATCATTACGATTGCTACAGGCTTTCGTCCGGCGAGGACGCCGAGGCTTTGGGGCTTACGGAGTATTTTTACGGCAACGGCGTTTGCGTGGTGGAATGGAGCGAGAACATCGCCGACGTTCTGCCGGATAATTGCAAAAGAGTGAAAATAGAAAAAATCGACTTAAATACACGAAAAATTACTTATTAAAGAGGATGAAATGAACTATCTTGCCATAGATACGAGCAGAAGCAGCCTTACGGTTGCCGTTGGCGGAAAAAACAAAGCGGTGAAATTTTTGCCCGATTGCGCGCTTACGCATTCGGTCGTTCTGATGGGCGAAATCGAAAACGCGCTCGCCGAAGCGGAAATCGACAAAAAGGATATCGACGTTTTCGCGTGCGCCGTAGGTCCGGGATCTTTCACGGGGATAAGAATAGGCGTTGCCACGGTCAAGGCACTCGCTTACGCGCTCGGGAAAAAGGTTCTCGGCGTAACCTCTTTCGATTCTCTTGCGTATAATGTATCAGACGGGCGTAAAAAACTCGCCGTAATAGACGCAAGGCACGGTAATTTTTACGCGTGCGGATACGCCGCCGACGGGCAAATCGACCTTTCGCCGCGGTTTATCGATACCGCCGCGCTTTGCGGGCTGGCTCGGGAATACGAGATAATTTCGGACGAAAAAATCGAAAATTCCGACGGGTTTTCTTATTCGGTTGCCGACGTCAAAGACGGATTTATAAAAGCCGTGGAGGCGAATCTCGGCAAGGCGTCGGAGGACGCGGAAACGCTTGTTCCGCTTTACGTCAAGAAAAGTCAGGCGGAGGAAGAAGCGTGATAGGGGGCGCGAACGGTAACGCGAACGCCGACAAACGCGAAAACCGAAGCGGACACAAAAACGTAAGCGAGAACGCCGACAAGCGCGAAAACCGAAGCGGACACAAAAACGTAAGCGAGAAAGGAGAAGAAATAACCGTCCGCAAGTGGGTAAGAGAGGACTGTTTCGCGGTTTCGGAGATCGAAAAACATTGTTTTTCCGATCCGTGGACGGAAGAAATGGTTATCGGTTCTTTTTCGGACGACTATTTTCTCGGCTACGTTGCCGAAACCGAGGGGAAAATTATCGGCTACATCGGTTTGTCGGTCGTTTTCGACACCGCCGACGTTCTTCTCGTCGCCGTGATTGAGAAATATCGCAGGCGCGGCGTTGCGAAAACTCTTCTCGCACGCGCTTTCGAAGAAGCGAGGGAAAACGGCGCGGAACGCGCGATGCTCGAAGTGGACGTTAAAAACGCGGCGGCAATCGGGTGTTATCTTTGTTCCGGGTTTAAAAAAGTAGCCGAAAGAAAGAACTATTACGGAGCGGGGAAAGACGCTTTTATTATGGAGAAAATGTTATTAAACGACTTATAGGCGGACTTTCCGCTATCGTTGAGGGGCGTGGCGAAGTCCTTTTGGCGCTTCACGGCTACCTGGCAAGCAAGGAGAGTTTTTTAAAACAGATACGATTTTTTTCGGCGTTTTATAAGGTCGTCGCCGTCGATATGACGGGATTCGGCGAGTCGCCGGGAATGGAAAAACCTTATTCCGTGGACGATTATAAAAACGAAATCAGACGCGTCGTCGACGAACTCGGGGTTGAAAAGTATAATATTCTCGCTCATTCTTTCGGGGCGAGGGTGGCGATTAAACTCGCCGCCGAAGATAAACGGATAAACAGAATAATTTTTACGGGCGCTGCCGGCTTGAAGCCGAGAAGAAGTTTGAAATACTTTTTCAATAGGGCGTCTTTTTTAATGCTCAGAAGGCTTGTCCGAAAAGAAAAACTCGAGAGATTTTATTCGTCCGATTATCGCGCCTTGTCGCCCGTGATGAAAGAGAGTTTTAAAAAGATCGTTTCGGAAAATCTGGAGTCTTACGCAAAAAAAATAACTGCAAGAACGCTTATTTTAAGCGGAAAAAAAGATACGGAAACGCCGCCTTATTCGCAAAAAAAACTTCGCAGGCTGATAAAGGGGTCGCGCCTTGTTTTTATCGGCGGGGGACATTTCTGTTTTGCGGATAATTCGTCAAAGTTCAACGCTGCGGCGTTTTCGTTTTTAGCGGAGGGGTGAAATTGCGGAAATGATTTATTTTTTTGTCGCCGCCTGTCTTTCGGCGGTATGCGTTTACGTCTGCTTCGGCAGAAAATTCTTCGCCGTTTTTCAGCAATGCGCTTATCGATGCGGTGAATTTTTCGGCGCGCTTAAAAAGGAGTGTAAAAACGAAATCGAGTATTTATCGACTTATAGCCTGACTTTTTTCGTTTATTCGCTTGTTTTTTCGCCGCTTTTCGCGCTTGACGACGTTTTGTTTTCAACGGTGTTTTTTCTCGGAACGTTTGCGTTCGCGCTCGGCGTTTTCCTGAAAAACCGTCCGGTGAAAAAGGTGAGAATAACCGCAAGATTCGCAAGGATGACTTTTGTTTCGGTTTTGCTCTTTGTTTTGTCGACAGTCGGCTTTTGTTACGTCGGTTATCTTGTCGTCGGTTATGATATTCCGCTTTGCCTTATCCTTTCGGCGTCGATAACGGTCGACGCGCTGACGTTGCCGTTTTTTATCTGCGCGGGGTGCGGCGCGTGGCTGCCGTACGACAGGTTAACGTTTGCAAAATCCGTAAAAAGGTGCAAGCGTAAACTCGACGGTTTACCGGGTCTTATCAGAATCGGCATAACGGGCAGTTACGGTAAAACTTCCGTCAAAAACATTCTCGAAAAGATGCTTTCGGTAAAATATCGGGTAGTGGCGACGCCACTTTCTTACAACACTCCGCTCGGGATTTGTAAAGCCGCGGAGAAAATAAACGCCGAAACGGAAATTTTTATTGCGGAAATGGGCGCGAGAAAGCCGGGCGACATAAAGGAACTTTGCAATATCGTCCGCCCGGACGTGGGGATTATAACGGGAATTTGCGGTCAGCATCTGGAAACTTTTTTATCTGTCGAAAACGTAAAATCGACCAAAAACGAACTTATAGCCGCGCTTCCGCTCGACGGCTATGCGTTTTTCTCCGCCGACAGCGCGGGCAGCCGCGAACTTTTTGAAAAGTGCGGTTTAAGCAAGTGTCTTGCCGGGGCGAGCGGCGGCGAAGTGTTCGTCGAATCGGTCGAAGAGCGGGAAGACGGGACGCATATCGCGATGAATATCGGCGGCAAAGCGTATTCGTTCACGACCGAACTTCGGGGACGGGCTAACGCGGGGAATATATGCCTTGCGGCGGCAGTCGCTCTCAAAACCGGAGTTTCGCCCGAAAGGATCGTCGTTGCGGCGGAAAGACTGAAACCATCGCCGCACAGGCTCGAAGTTATCAGAGCGAACGGCGTGATCATAATCGACGACAGTTACAATGCCAACGTGGAGAGCGTGAAAGCCGCCGCGGAAGTACTCGGGTGTTTCAAAGGAAAAAAATACGTCGTCACGCCGGGTGTCGTCGAAGGGGGAGCGTCGGCGGAAAAAATCAACGCGGACGTTGGGGAAATTCTTTCGCGCGTGGCGGACGAAATAATCGCCGTCGGGTTTAATTCTGCCGACATCGCGGAGGGAGCGGATAAGGGAGCGGATAAGGGAACGCATAAGAGAACGGCGGTCGTCGAGGCGAACAATATCGAAGAGGCGAAAACGATTCTCAACGCGAAACTGAAAAAAGGAGACGCGGTACTGTTTCTTAACGATATTCCCGACAGATACGGCGCGTGAATTACGGCGTATCGGAATCGATAAATAAACAAGATACGGCGCGTGAATTACGGCGTATCGGAATCGATAAACAAACAAGATACGGCGCGTAAACCGACGTAAAAATTCCGAATCTTGTCGCGACTTTCAAAAAAACATATTAAGGAGGGTTAAATGAAGAACGTTCTTGTATTTTTCGGAGGGGTTTCCTGCGAACACGAAGTTTCGGTTATCACGGGCGTTATGACGGCGAATTGCCTTTCGGGCGAGGCGAACGTTTATCCCGTTTACATCGACACCGAGGGTAAATGGCATACGGGTGAGAAATTGAAGGATCTTTCCTGGTATAAAACCCGCGATTTTTCCGAGGTCACGCCTGTGAGCGTTTTCGCGGGAGATAATCGCCTTTACGCAATAAAGAAAAATAAAATCAAAGAAATATGTCGTGCAGACGCGGCGATAAACTGCACCCACGGGCTTAACGGCGAGGACGGAACGCTCGCGGGAGTTATGAGACTGAGCAAAATCGCGTTCGCTTCGCCCGGTTTGTTCCCGTCGAGCGCGGCAATGGATAAGTATTTTACAAAACTCACGCTTAAAGGAATAGGCGTTGAAACTCTGCCTTACGTAAAAATGAACAGGATAAATTACGTAAAAAAACGCGAGTTCGCCGCGAAGTACGTTTCAAAACGGCTGAGTTATCCCGTAATCGTTAAGCCCGCCAATCTCGGGAGCAGCATAGGAATAAGCATGGCGAAAAACGGTTTAACGCTCAACGCCGCGCTCGATAACGCGTTCAGATACGACGATAAGGTGATCGTGGAGAAGGCTCTCACAGACTTTCGGGAGATTAACTGCGCGTGCATAAAACTCGGCGACAAATACCTCGTTTCGGAATGCGAAGAGCCGATGACGAGCGGCGAAATTCTCAGTTTTTCCGATAAGTATTCCGGCGAAAGAAAGGCTGTTTTCCCCGCCGAACTCGACGGCAAAACCGCATCGAAGATAAAGGACCTCACCTCTTATATATATCGTAAACTTGAATTTTCGGGCGCGGTGAGAATAGATTATCTTCTCGACGGCGAAAAAATTTACGTAAACGAAATAAATTCCGTGCCGGGTTCGCTTGCCTACTATCTTTTCGTGGATTCGATAGGCGAGTTCCGCGAACTGCTTCTCCGTTCGATTGAACTCGCCGAGGAAGAGGAGTCCGACAGAGAAAACAACGTTTACACTTATTCGAGCAACGTTTTAAGCCTCGATTCGGAAAAACTGAGAAAATAGAGAATAGTTTGCGGTTTACGATGCTTATTTTGTTCTTGGTTAGATAGTGACGCAAATCGTTCCTGCGGCATAAAATAGTATCAGGGCAGGCAACGCGGGTGTTTTCCGCAAGGCTTGTGACAATCAACGAATTTTATGCCGCTTGTTTTAACAAAGGAGAAAAGATGGGGAACGCTTTTGCCGTAATTTTCGGCTTGTCTTTTATTTTCGCAATGACGGTGATCGGGGCTTTGCTCGCGTGTTTTATTCCGGAAAACAGTTTCGGAAAATGTTTTCCGTATCTCAACGGTTTTTCGGGCGGGGTAATGGTGGCGGCGTCGCTCTGGTCGCTCGTTTTGCCCGCGCTCGGTTCGGCAGGGGAACACGCCGCGCTTAAAGTCGCGCTCGGCATAGCCTTAGGCGGCGCGTTTATTTTCGTTTTCGCGTTTATTTTTCCCGAGGACGAAAAAGCAGAATTCAATCGGCTTTTCGTTGCGATGACGGCGCACAATATCCCCGAGGGGATAGCCGTCGGGTTTGCTCTCGGCAGCGGAATTCTCTCCGGCGCAGGCGTGATTGCGGGTATTTCCGTCGCGCTCGGAATAGGTTTGCAGAATCTCCCCGAGGGCGCGGCTATAACTCTTCCCGCGAGGAAAATTTACAGCAAAAAGACGGCTTTTTTCAAGGGTGTAATAAGCGGCGCGGTCGAGCCGATAAGCGGCGCGATCGGCTTTATTGCTGTCGGGTTTATATCGGTCCTTATGCCATATCTCATGGCGTTCGCCGCGGGGGCGATGCTCTTCGTGGTATTCTCCGAACTGAACGCCGACGAGAAAAACGACGGACCGAAACTCGCCGTCGGAGGGATAGCAGGATTTATTCTTATGATGATTATGGACGTGGTTTTAGGGTAAAACGTTGCTTTTTTCGCAAGTGTGTGCTAAAATATATTCAGGTCTGTTCGCGGGTAAACCGCGACTAAAAGCGAGCGAAAAAATGTTTGTCGTGATATTTGGCGAAAAAAAAACGAGCGGCGTTTACGTTGCTTTTGAAAACGGAATTCCGAGCGGTTTTTCGGGGTATGATTTTTTTGAGATCGCAGATTGTTCGCCCGATTGTGCGGAGGCGTTTGCCGCAAGCGAAAAAATATACGATGAGGTTTATCCGCCGCAAAGAGCGGAAGAGATAGAAAAAACGGGGAGCGAAAAGGTAAGGCAGGAAAAACTCGCCGTGTGGAAACTTCTGTTTGTCGCCATAGAGAGAAAATTCGGTTATAAGCCCGAAGAATTGAAGTTTTCAAAAACGGAAAACGGGAAGTGGATTTGCGATAAATTATGGTTTTCGCTCAGTCATTCTCACGGCGCGTCGGCGGTGATCGTGTCCGACAAACCTTGCGGGATAGACGTTGAATATAAGGTCGATTTTTTAAAAAAGTCCGCCGATAAGTCGTTTATCGAGGCTTTTTTGAATCGAATAGGCGAATCGGCGAGCGATTTCGGGACGATTTCCGCCGAAGAGATTTTGTCGCTCTGGACAAAAAAGGAAAGCCTTTATAAAATGACGGGCGAGGGGGTTTTTTCACCGAAAAAAATAACGCCGGGAAACGAAACGAAAAGTTTCGTCGTCGGCGATTACGTGTTCTCCGTCACGGAGTAAGTTAATGAAAAATC
>ULUJ01009163.1_pt1 | contig 41549 bp, 41 predicted proteins | sample 1958381 | NCBI WGS metagenome assembly ULUJ01 (sample SAMEA4835757, study PRJEB28245) | human gut metagenome | biome: gut microbiome; material: fecal sample | place: Denmark | collected 2008 | reverse complement strand
TTCGATTGTCGAAACGCCACGGGCGTTGTTTTCAGAGGTAACGTATCTCATTCCGTCCGATTTTCGGGCTGAGAGTTGTAATCGTTAAGTTCGTCGTTGAGCGCGTTTTTGCTCTTGAACGAAAGAAGGAAATTGTATTTCTGTTTGATTTTTTCGGTTTTGAGTTTGATGGAAAGTTTGAATTCCTCGAGCTTGACTATCACGTTGTTTTCCTTTGCCCAGGAGCGGATTTTGTTCACCACGTTGAACGAATAGAAAACGTCGATGATGAAAATTCCGAAGTAAATACCTATAAAGAAAGAGTAAATTTCGTTAAGATTCATCCAGTTGACGAGATTTATCAGCATCGGGTGAATGAAAATATAATACGCCGCGCCGATAACGCCCCAGAAAAACGTGAATAACGGACAAATTATGCCCTGAATGTTGCCCGGGCGTTTGGAGTAATCCCAAAGTTTAACTTTAAGCCCAACGATGAAGATAAGACCGGTTATATATTCGATAAGCGTCATAACCACCGTTATGAGCAGAATCACGAACGCCTTTTGCAGAATCTCGTTCTGAATAAAACCGTAGTCCAAAGAACAAATTATATAAAGGAAAACCACGCCCGTTCCGTATAAAGGCAGGCACGGACCTGCGAGAAATCCCGGGTTGACCCATTTTTTATGCGCAAATCTGCGAAAGAACAGTTCTATGATCCAGCCGCAAGTTCCGCCTACGATAAACAGCAGGCATAACGTTATAAATGTTTTCATTGTTGCCTCCTCGCGCTCCGACGCGCGCTTTGAATTTGCCGTCGGGTGGTATGAGTTTTAAACGAACGAATTCTCGACGGTTATTATCGCGTTGAGTTTCTTGTCGTAAAGTTTGAGTTTTTCGTTCACCGCTTTTCTGATCTGGCGGGCGGACGTTTTGTTTTCGGGCGGAGTAACGAGGTCGAAAATAACGTTTGCGTGTGTGTCGCCTTCGTTCATCCTGAAATCGTGCAGAGAAAAATCGGGGTTTATCTCCTTAACGATTTTCACGCACTCTTCCTTTATCGCGTTTAGCCTCGGACTTGTCGTCACAACGGGGTCCATATGAATGGTTGCCAGGCAGTTGAACTTCTCTTCGAGTCCGCGTTCCACGTTGTCTACCACGTCGTGCAGTTGCAGGATATTTCCCTCGGCGGGAACTTCCGCGTGAAGAACGATGATTTTTCTGCCGGGGCCGTAATCGTGAATCATAAGGTCGTGAATACCGATTATTTTCGTTTTGTCGTAATTCTGAACGTAATCGGCAACGCCTTTGACAAGCGCGGGGTCCGGCGCTTCGCCGAGAAGCAAATCCACCACGCTCTTTATCGATTTTATTCCGGAAACGGCGATAAACAAAGAAACCACCGCGCCGGCGAAACCGTCGAACGGAATGTTTTTGATAAAGAGCGAAAGAATCGCGGAAACGAGAACCACGGCAGTTGCCATACAGTCCGAAACGCTGTCCGCGGCGGTGGCGAGCATAGCAACCGAATTGATTTTTCTGCCGATTGTTTTGTTGAGAACGGCGAGATAAAATTTCGCGGCGATCGAAAGCGTGAGAATAACGAAAGTTATCGCAAGCGTGACCGAAGATTGTTCGGGGACGGTTTCCCACGCGATGATTTTTTCGACGGAAGTCATAAGCAACTGAACCGCGACGATCAGAATAATGATCGAAACGCCAAGCCCGGCGCAATATTCCATTCTGCCGTGACCGAACGGGTGTTCCTTATCCGGTTTCTTTTCCGAAAGTTTAAAGCCGAAAAGCGTGATTATCGAACTGCCCGCGTCGGAAAGGTTATTGATACCGTCCGAAACGATTGAAATTGCGCCGGAGAGCAAGCCCGAAATTATTTTCGCAAGGCATAAAATAACGTTGAGGATAATCCCCGTAATTCCTGTTTTATAGCCGAATTTCGCCCTTATTTCGGGTTTTGAGAGTTCCTCTTCGGTAAATTCGTTCAGTTTTTTTGTCATAATTCACCGTTCCGGCGGAGCGAAATCCGCCGCTTTGAAAATGTGTTTGTCGCTGTTAAGCGAGGATTCCGTTGCCTTGAAAATGTGTTTGTCGCTGTTAAACGAGTATTCCGTCGCCTTGAAAATTATTCTTTTTCGCTTTCTTCTTCGTCGGTATGGTGAATTTCCACTTTCACTTCGAGAACCTTTTTCAGAGTTCTTTTCGTTACGGTCACGGTGAGATTGTTATAGTCGAAAGAATAGCCTATCGGCGGAATATCTCCCGAACGCTCGATTATCCAGCCGCTGACGGTGTTTGAGTCGCTTTCTTCGTCCTCTTCCTGCGAGAAAATTTCGCAAAATTCCGAAAGTTCGGCGTTTCCGTCAACGAGATAATGATCGTCGTCGAGTTTTGTGAAGTAGTCCACCACTTCGTCGTGTTCGTCCCATATCTCGCCAACGAGTTCTTCGAGAATATCTTCGAGCGTGACGATGCCGAGCGTGCCGCCGTATTCGTCAACGACGGTAGCCATATGCACTTTCTGCTTCTGCATGCTTCGAAGCAGCGTGGAGATTTTCATATGTTCCGTGGCGAGAGCCATCGACGTGACTATGCCTTTGATGTTGGCAACGCCCGCCGTGTACGCCGCGTAAAAATCCTTTTCGTGTATCATTCCGATGATGGTGTCGATAGAGCCTCTGTAAACGGGCAATCTCGAAAAACCGTGTTCGGAAAATATGAGCCTTATATCTTTCATCGGGGTGTTTTCTTCCACCGCGATGACGTTTACTCTCGGAACGAGTATGTCGCCGACTTCCGCGTCGTTGAATTCAATCGCGCTGGAGATAAGTTCGGTTTCGTTGTTGTCGAGAGTGCCGTCCTCCTTCGCTTCTTCTATGTAGGTCAGCAATTCTTCTTCTGTTATAACGTCGTCCGACTTAAACTTGAAAATCTTTCTCAAAAGAATTTTCCATCCCGTGAAAATCATGTTGAGCGGGTAGAGAATTATCGAGAAAAAGCCGATGATCGGCGTTACGAACATAGCCACCTTTTCCGGGAATTCTTTCGCAAGCGTTTTGGGTGTGATTTCGCCGAAAATAAGAACCGTTACCGTCGAAATAATCGTCGACATCGTCGCCGCGAGGCTTGCCGAACTGACGAAAACTTCCGTAAACAGCAAGGTGGATATCGTTGCGAGCGTAAGATTGACTATATTATTACCGATTAAGATGGTATAGAGCAATCTGTCGTAATTTTCAACGTAATGCAAGGCTTTTTTCGCCGATTTGTTTCCGTCGTCCGCCATAACTTTCATTCTCGCGCGGTTGACGGAAGTAAAAGCCGTTTCGGTTGCCGAAAAGAATGCCGATAAAATAAGCAATACGATCAGAATGATTACGTAAATCGTAATATTCTGACTTCCGGGAGGGGGTTGTGTGTCTGTGTCCATAAATAACTCCTTAATAAAAAATATATAACTGCTTATAAATAAATATAAGTAGAACCCATTATATCACAAATATTTTTTTTTGTAAATCTTTTTGCGCGAGTAACTTCGCAATTGTAGGCAAGAAATACGGATCGGCAGAGGAAAGACAAAATATTTCACGATTTTCACGAAAAAAAGTTGACATAAAACCGTCGTTATTTTATAATTTAAACAGCGTTGAAATTAATTTCGGGGCAATAAAATAAATAGGTGGAGTCTGTCGATTGATTTAGTGATGGCGAATTAAATCACTACAATAAAATTATCGGCAGATTTTTTATAAGTCGAAGCGGCGGCGGACAGATCGGACAAAAGCCGCCGAATCGGAGGTTAAAATGATAGAAGAGGTTTTGAAAAAGGTTTCTTCGAGTGAGGAAACGGCTAAAAAAATACGCGCGGAAAGCGACGAAAAGGCAGCCGGAATACGCGCGCGGGCGGACAGGAAAGCCGCCGAAATCAAGGGGAACGGCGCATCGGATTCGAGGGTGAAACGTCTTGCCGCCGTTCAGAACGCGAAGATGAGCGTTGCCGTCCGTTTTGAAGAAGAAAAGAAAAAATATCGCGCGGAAGCCGAAAAATTCAAAGCCGAAAATGGCGGGAAAGCCGAAGAAGCGGCGGAAATGCTGTTCGGGAGGATAAAAAATGGCGATTGCTGAAATGTCCGCGCTTTCGCTCGTCGCGCTTCTTTCCGATAAGGACAAGGTTTACGACGCTCTCGTCGCAACCGGCGCGGCGCAGATAAAAACGCAGGAAGAGCGCGAACAAACCGTTCCGCTCGCCGCAAAAGACACCGCGGAATTGCGTCAGAAAATCGACAGAGCGAAAAAGTGTCTTGAATTTTTGGCGGACGAAATAGAAACTTTGCCCAAAACCGAGCGGGGAGAGGGCTTGATAAAGGACGGATTCGCCGTCGCTACGAGCGAATTTATGACCGCGGGAGAGCGGAGCGGCGAGGTTGAAAAAACTCTCGACGAAATCGATGGTTTGTCGGCTGAGAAAAACTCTCTCAGGGCGCGTTCGGCAAAGGTGAACGAACAGATAAAAAGTTACGAGCCTTACGTCGGTCTGAAACTGAAATTTTCGGAAGTATCCGACACGAAAACAGTCAAGGTTTATCTCGGAACGGTAACGTCGGACAAAATCGACAAATGCCTTTCGGAACTCGGAGAAATCGAATGTTGCGAAGCGTTCGCCGAGTGCGATGGTAAGGACGGAACGGTTCTCTCCGTCGCCGTTTATCGCAACCGGTGCGAAGAGGTTGAAAAAGTCCTTTCCGCGTGCGGTTTCACCAAGTGTCAGTTCGCGGGGGATTTCACCGCGACGGAAAAAATCGGCGAGTTGAACGCCGAAATCAAAGAGATCGACGAAGGGTTTTTAAGCGTTGCGAAACGCGCCGCAAAACTTGCGGAACAATCGCGGGAAGTCAAGGTATATGTCGATTATCTCGGATATTTGATAGAAAAAGCCGACGCTGACGGAACGCTTTACGCCACTATGGAAACGTTCGTTATGGAAGCGTTCGTGCCGACGGAAAAGGTCGAAGAAGTGAAAGCGGCGATCGAGAAAGCGACGAGGGCGTGCGAGATCGAAACAAAGGTCGTCCCGCGCGACGAGTTCGCTCCCACGCTTATGAAAAACAAGAGCGCGGTGGCAAACTTCGAGGCCGTTACCAATATGTATTCCGTTCCGGCTTACGGCGCGCTCGATCCGAACGCGGTGATGTCGTTTTTCTTCTCCCTGTTCATGGGGCTTATCATGGCGGATTTCGGTTACGGGATTCTGATGATCGTCGGCGGATTTTTGTTCGCGGCGAAACAGAGAAAGGGTACGACGCTTTATCGCATGGCAAAGGTTTTCGCTTACGGCGGATTCTTCGCCTGCATATTCGGCGCGTTGTTCGACAGTTGGCTCGGATATCCGCTGCTCAGAACGATTTTCGGCGAAGGCTCGGAATATTGCGCGTTTTACGCTGAATATCTCGACGCGATCAATTCTCCCGCAAATATCGCCGGGATAACCGTTCCGCAAATGCTTTTATGGTGTTTAGGGCTCGGCGCGGTGCAGATTGCGGTCAGCCTGATAATGAAAACCGTTCAGTGCTTTTCGAGAAAACAATATTTTGAAGGTATATTTTCGGGCGCGGTGTGGGCGATAGGCTTGCTCGCGTTCGTCGTCGCCGTTTTCGGCATGGCATCCGACAACGCGTTTTTAACAAAATACGGCGCGTATATAGCGATCGGACTTATTGTTCTCGGAATTCTCACTTCGGGAGTTACCGAAAAGGGAATCGGCAAAATAATCAAGCCGTTCTCTTCCGTTTACGGATTGATAAATTACGCTTCGGATATTCTCAGTTACGCCCGTCTTTACGGACTTATGCTTTCCGGCGCGCAGATCGCCTCGATATTCACGAACAACCTTGCCATAGAACTTCTTTTCCCGCAGGGCGTGATCGGTGTTATATTCGGCGTTGTGATAATTATTATCGGCAACGTGTTCAATCTCGCGATGAGCCTACTCGGCGCGTTTATTCACGATTCGCGTTTGCAATACGTCGAGTTCTTCGGGCGGTTCTACGAGGGCGAAGGCGAACTTTTCACCCCGCTCGGTCATAGCGGCGAATACACTTACTTCGTTTCGTAACAACCCGAAAGTGTGCGGCGAAAAACACTTACTTTATTTTGCAATAAATCGGCAACGGACGGCAAAAACCCGCCTATAAATCGATTATTGAATATAATTAACAGAAAAACAATTTCGGAGGAAATTAAAAAATGGAAAAATTTATCGGCATTTTGGGGCTTTCGCTCTGTATGATCCTTTGCGGCGCGGGTTCGGCGTTCGGTCTTTATAAAACAGGTTCTGCCGCCGCGGGCGTTCTTTCGGAGGACAACAAGAAGTTTTCCAAAATCATCGTTCTCGCTCTTCTTCCCGCAACGCAGGGTATTTACGGCTTCGTTCTCGCGGTTATGAAGATCGGCGCAATCGCTCAGGGCTGGAATCTTTTCGGCGCGATGATAGGACTCGGCGTAACGGGCATGCTTTCGGCAATTCTGCAGGGTATAACCGCTTCGTCCTGTATTTACGCGATCGGCAAAAACTCAGCCGGTTCCGGTAAGTACGTCCTGTTCCCGGCGATGATCGAGTTCTACGCGATTCTTTCGCTCGTCCTCGGCATAATGATTCCCGTTGCGTAAAACGACAAACGGATTTTTCGTAAAACAGACATGGAAGAAAAAAAGGATATATGTTCGGCGATAATCTCGGACGCGGAGGCTTACGCGGCGGAAACCGTTAAAGCAGCGGAAGAATACGCCGGATCCAAACTGAAAGAAGCCGAATTCGAGGTTCAGACTTTCGCCGTTTCGCAGAACGAACTTGCCCGAAAGGAAATCGCGGATATCGAGGCGAAAAACGCCGCCGCGGAAAGAATGGAAAAGAAAAAAATCGTTCTTGCGGCAAAAGTGGAACTTTTAAACGAAGTTTATAAAAGGCTCGAAGAAAAACTCGGCGCGATGAAAGGCGACGAACTCACCCGCTTTATCGAAAAACTTATCGAAAAGTACGCGACGGACGGCGACGAGATAGTCGTCGCGGCGAATTCCGCCGTCGGAGCGGACAAAATCGCCGAGTTGCAGGTTTGCAAAAAACTCGGGCTTAAAGTTGTCGGCGAGGGCGCGTTTTCCGGCGGATTTATAATAAAAGGCAAAACGTTCGACCGGGATCTTTCTTTCGCCACGATAGTAGGCGCGGTCAGAGAAAACACGGAATCCGAAGTTTCCGCAAAATTATTCGGCTGACGCGTTTTCGGGCGGAAAGAGAAGTTGACTTCCCTCGGGTAACGTCGGTTCGCGACGGGCGACGCCCGATATATAAATGGCGTCAACCGTTATACAAATGGCGACAACCGATACACAAATAAGGATTATAATATGGCAAAAAGAGATATGACTTTTTTGAACGGTATAATAAAATCGCTCGAAAAAGAACTTCTTACGCCGGCGACGCTTATGAGAATAATCGACGAGCCGGATTATAAAAGCGCGTTCCGCGCGCTTAAGGAGCAGGGATTCGGAAAGAACGCCGCGACGGACGAAGCGGATTCGGAAGCGATTCTGCAAGCCGAAACGCTTGCGCTCGACGATTTCGCGCGCGAATTTTCGCCGGGCGACGAATACTCGGAATTTTGTCTTTCCGGAATAGATTTTTATAATGCGGAAAGACTTTTGCGTTCCGGATATATCAGAAGTTTCGATTTCGTTCAGACGAGAACGGGGCTTATCGGCGACGTTGCCGCCGCGCTTAAAACCGGCGAAAAAAACGCGAAATACGGAAAAACCGGTCAAAGCGGCGGGAAGGATAAAAACGCGCTTTTGCAAGAACTTGTTTCCGCTTACGCCGAAGGGGAAGCTCTTTTTGAAAGCGGCAAAGCGAGCGGCGCGGAAATTTCGTCGATATTCATAAAGGCTCGTTACGCGAGGTTACTGAAGAAATGCGGCGGTCAACTCAACGCGTTTCTGAAAAACGAGATAGATTGCAAAAACATCTCCACGGCTCTCCGCGCGAAAACGCAGGACGAAATTGACAAACTGTTCATCGGCGGAGGTAATCTGAAAAAAGAGGACGTCGATTTCGTGTTCTCTCAGGACGCCGACAAAACCGAAAAGAGATTCGCGTTCACCCCGTTCGCCGAGGTGATAGCGCTTGCGGAAAAAGAGAAAGCCGCAGGAACGCCGCTCATCGGATTCGAAGCGGCGGCGGACGGATTCGCGCTTAAAGAACTCAAAAAGAAGAAATACGAAACAGAGGGCGCGACGCCTTTCGTTCTTTATTATTTGTATAAATCCGCGGAGATAAAAAACGTGAGAATTATTCTCACGGGTAAGCGCGCAGGCGCGTCCGCGGAGGACATAAAAAGGAGGCTCAGAACCGGTTATGACGGGTGAGATTGCGATAATCGGCAACGGTGAAAGCGCGCTTGCTTTCAAAGCCGGCGGAGTGGACGCTTTTTTTGCGGACGACGAAAAGGAAGCGAGAGAACTCCTTAAAAAACTTGCCAGAACGTACAAGGTGATTTTCGTTACGGAAGATCTTGCCGAGAAAATGGACGATCTGATAACGAGAATGTTGGAGCAGCCTTATCCTGCGATAGTTGCCGTGCCGTCCGACAAAGGCGGCAGCGGTTACGCGGCGGGAAAGATGAAGCAATACGCGGAAATGGCTTTGGGCGCGGACGTTTTGTTCGGAAACGAAAAACGTTCTAAATAATTGAGGAAATAACAATGCAAGGAAGAATCGTAAAGGTTTCAGGGCCGCTTATAGTGGCTGAAAATATGGCGGACGTAAAGATGTACGACGTCGTAAAAGTCGGAGAAAAAGAACTTATAGGCGAGGTTATCGAACTTCGCGGCGACAAAGCGTCCGTTCAGGTATACGAGGAAACTTCGGGACTGGGCGTCGGCGACAAAGTCGTTTCGACGGGCATGCCGCTTTCCGTGGAACTCGCTCCCGGACTTATCGAGGGTATCTTCGACGGAATTCAGCGTCCGCTCGAAAAAATCGTCGAAAATTACGGCGACAGAATCACGAGAGGACTTAAAGTAAACAATCTCGACCGCGAAAAGAAATGGCGTTTCGTTCCCGAAAAGAAAATCGGCGACGAAGTAATCCCCGGCGACGTGTTGGGTTCGGTGCAGGAAACGGCGATAGTTTCGCATAAAATTCTCGTACCGTTCGGCGTGAGCGGAAAGGTTACGGATATCCGCGAAGGCGACTTCACTATAACGGAAACGATCGCCAAGGTGGGCGATAAGGAAGTTTCCATGCTCACCCGCTGGCCGGTCAGAAAAGCCAGACCGTATAAAGAAAAGCAAACGCCCGATATGCCTATGGTAACGGGGCAGAGAGTTATCGACACGCTCTTCCCGATAGCGAAAGGAGGCGTTGCGGCTGTTCCCGGTCCGTTCGGAAGCGGTAAAACGGTCGTTCAGCACCAACTCGCCAAGTGGGCGGACGCGGAAATAATCGTCTACGTCGGTTGCGGCGAACGCGGCAACGAAATGACGGACGTTCTGAACGAATTTCCCGAACTTAAAGATCCGAAAACGGGCGAACCGCTGATGAAGAGAACGGTTCTCATCGCTAACACGTCCGATATGCCGGTCGCGGCGAGAGAAGCGTCGATTTACACGGGCATCACGATAGCCGAATATTTCAGAGATATGGGCTATAACGTCGCGATAATGGCGGATTCCACGTCGCGCTGGGCGGAAGCGCTCAGAGAAATGAGCGGCAGACTTGAAGAAATGCCGGGCGACGAAGGTTACCCCGCTTACCTCTCGTCAAGACTTGCCGAATTCTACGAGAGAGCGGGCATCGTAAAAGTTCTCGGAAGCGTGGATAAAACGGGCTCGGTTTCCGCAATCGGAGCGGTGTCGCCCCCGGGCGGCGACCTTTCCGAACCCGTTTCTCAGGCAACGCTGAGAATAGTCAAAGTTTTCTGGGGCTTATCCGCGCAACTTGCATATAAAAGACACTTCCCCGCGATAGACTGGCTTATCAGTTATTCGCTTTACGCCGACAGAATGGGCGAATGGTATGAAAAGAACGTCGGTGCGGACTTTATGGAACTCCGCGCGTTCGTGATGAACGTTCTGCAGGAAGAGGCGAGCCTCGAAGAAATAGTAAGGCTCGTCGGTATGGACACGCTTTCTTATAAGGACAGAATGACGCTCGAAACGGCGAAGATGATAAGAGAGGATTATCTCCATCAGAACGCTTTCCACGAAACCGATACTTACACTTCGCTCGACAAACAGTACAGAATGCTTAAACTCATAAAGAAGTTTTACGATCTCGGCAACGAAGCCGTCGCGAATTACGCCGACATAGACGAGGTTACGGCTTGCGAAGCGAAAGAAAAGATCGGCAGAGCGAAATATATCGAGGAGAGTTCGGTCGCGAGTTTCGACGAGATAGACGCCGAACTCGAGAGAGAACTCAAAGCCCTTGCCGCCAAAGGAGAAAGCGATGTATAAGGAATATAAAACGATAAAAGAGGTCGTAGGGCCGCTGATGCTCGTCGAGGGCGTGGACGGCGTGAAATATGACGAACTCGTCGAAGTAACGCAGGAAAACGGCGAAATAAGAAGGGGAAAAGTCCTCGAAGTTAAGGACGACAAAGCCGTCGTTCAACTTTTTGAAAACACGCAGGGTTTGAAAATATCCACGTCAAAGGCGAGATTTCTGGGCAGAAGTTTGTCGCTCGATCTTTCGGAAGATATGCTCGGCAGAGTTTTCGACGGAATGGGCAAACCGCGCGACGGCGGCGCGCCGATTATCCCCGAAAAGAGTATGGACGTTAACGGCGAGCCGATAAACCCCGCCGCGAGAAACTATCCCAACGAGTTCATTCAGACGGGCATTTCCGCGATAGACGGCTTGAACACTCTCGTCAGAGGTCAGAAACTTCCCGTATTTTCGATGAGCGGACTTCCGCATGCGGAACTTGCCGCGCAGATCGCCCGTCAGGCGAGGGTGCTGAACGCGAGCGATAAATTCGCCGTCGTTTTCGCCGCGATAGGAATAACTTACGAAGAAGCGCAGTATTTCATAGACGACTTCAAAAAGACGGGCGCGATAGAAAGAACGGTGCTTTTCACCAACCTTGCCAACGATCCGGCGATCGAACGTCTTGCAACGCCTAAAATGGCTTTGACGTGCGCGGAATATCTTGCGTTCGATAAAGGCATGCACGTTCTCGTCATAATGACGGATATCACCAACTACGCCGAAGCGCTCCGCGAAGTGTCCGCGGCGAAGAAAGAAGTTCCCGGCAGAAGAGGTTATCCCGGTTATCTTTACACCGACCTTGCCACGCTTTACGAAAGAGCGGGCAGAATAAGAGGTAAAGAGGGTTCGATAACTCAGATTCCCATTCTCACGATGCCGGAGGACGATAAAACTCACCCCATTCCCGACCTTACCGGATATATAACGGAAGGTCAGATAATCCTTTCGAGAGAACTGTTCAAAAAGGGCGTTAATCCGCCTATAGACGTACTTCCGTCCCTTTCAAGGCTGAAAGACAAAGGTATCGGCGACGGCAAGACGAGAGAAGATCACGCCGACACGATGAACCAACTTTTCGCGGCTTACGCGAAAGGTAAGGAGTGCAAGGAACTTTCTGCGATCCTCGGCGATTCCGCGCTTACTTCAACCGATAAGTTATACGCAAAATTTGCCGAAGAATTTGAAAAGCAGTACGTTTCGCAAGGTTTCACCGTAAACAGAAGCATCGAAGAAACGCTCGACCTCGGCTGGAAACTTCTGAAAATTCTTCCCAAGTCCGAACTTAAACGTATCAAAGAGAAATATATCGAGAAGTATCTCGACAGACATTAATATTTTTGATTAACGTCAAAAGTCGGCGTTAATCGACTTATATACCGATTTTATGGTGAAATAAATGGCAAGACTCAACGTGAACCCCACCAGAATGGAGTTAAAAAAACTTAAAGCAAGGTTGCAGACGGCAACGAGAGGACATAAACTTCTGAAAGATAAGTCCGACGAGATGATCAGAAGGTTTACCGCTCTTATCAAGGAAAATAAGAGAATGAGAGCCGAACTCGAAGCCGAACTTTCCGATTGTCTCGGGAAATTCGCAACGGCTTGCGCTTATTCGTCAAAAGAAGAAATCGACAAGGTTTTTTCGATGCCCGTTTCCAACGTGAGCGCGACGTTCGCCGTCAGGGACGTTATGAACGTGGAAGTTCCGTCGATCGAAGTGAGCGAAACGAAGAGCGACGCGTCTTTTCTTTACGCCTTTGCCGAAATGACGAGCGAGGCGGATTATTCGGTGGAGAAAATCAGCAGGCTTGTCGGCAAACTCTTAAAACTTGCGGAGATAGAAAAAACCGTGGCAATGCTCGCCGTCGAAATCGAACGGAACAAGCGCCGCGTCAACGCGCTCGAGTATATAATGATTCCTCAGATAGAGGAAACGGTTAAATACATCAAGAGCAAACTCGACGAAAACGAACGAGCCGCAACGACGAGATTGATGAAAGTAAAGGATATTCTCAACGCCTGATCGGTTGTCGTTTAGATTTTAGTTTGGCATTCCGCGCCGCGTTCTTCCCTGATGAAGGTAAGAACGCGGCGTTTTTTTGTTTCGACGCGCGCTATTCATACCGATGATTGTCGGTGAAGTAAAAAGAGTTATGCGTTCGAGCAACAGTTTAAGGGTTGCGCGGAGTATAAGGGACACGGCTTATAAGGTGTTGCAGGCGAGAGCGGAGATCGAGGCGAAAAAGGACGACGTTGCCACGATGGCGGAAATCGCGCAGACGCTTGCCATACCGGAAAGGGAAGTGGTTTACGCGCTCGACGCGATATCCGATCCCGTTTCGCTTTACGATCCCGTGTATAACAAAAACGGCGATACTCTTCTCGTTATGGACCAGATCGGCGACGAAAAGAACACCGACGAAAGGTGGGTGGAAAACGTTGCTCTGGAGGGCGCGATGTCGAAACTGAACGAAAGGGAAAAGAAAATTCTCTATATGCGTTATTACGAAGGCAAAACCCAGACGGAAATTTCGGCGGAGATAGGGCTTTCGCAGGCGCAGGTTTCCAGGCTCGAGAAAAACGCTCTTAAGACGATGAAATCGAAAATTTCGTAGTTTTCCCGTTCAGGCGCGGCGGCTCGTCCGACTTTCGTCCTTTCGGCATATTCCGACATTTTTCGCAATATCATAGAAAAGGGAGCGAAAATATGGAATACAATCTGACCGATCTTAAAAAGAAAAAAGTAATCAACGTCGCCGACGGCAAGGACCTCGGGAAAATCACCGACATGGTGATAACTTACCCCGAGGGAAAAATCAAAGGCATAATCGTGCCGGGCAAAAAAAGCGGCTTGTTTTTTTCGGGAGAGTTGATTATCAATTTCAAGTGCATCGAACGCATCGGCGAGGATGCCGTGCTTGTGAGTCTGTGCGAAAGGCCGCGTGTTAGAAGCGGAAACGAAACGTCGGCGTCGGCAACGACCGCTTCGGCGACTTACGACGAAGAAGAATAACAATAAATATCGCAAAATTCGCTGAGCCTGACGCGTTCGGCGAATTTTTTTATTGCGCGTTGAAAATAATTGTAAATATTACTGTTTTAAAATAATTGTAAATATTACGATTTTATGTTATAATAAATAAGTATATTTATAATATAGCGTAAAATAGAGGAATTCGGTTGAGAGAAATAACGGACGTTAAAAAAGTTCTCGCGATGAACAACATAACTCTCGCTTTTGTCGGCGACGCGGTTTATTCGCTTTTTATGCGCGAACAATTCGCTCTGCGGTTCGACGCGAGGCCCTTTATGCTCACCGAGGCGTGTTCCGAGGCCGTGAGCGCGAAGGAACAGGCGAAAAAAATCGACTCGATGCTCGAAAACGGATTTCTGACCGAGGAAGAGGAGAGCGTTTATCGCAGAGCTCGTAACGCGAAAAAGGCGAACAAAGCCAAGGGCGCGACGGTAACCGATTACCACAAGTCCACCGGTTTCGAAGCCCTCGTCGGGTTTTTGTATCTCACCGGCAGAGACGAACGGCTCGGCGAAATTTTAAATTACGGATTAAACTACGGAGATTATATAAAAACAAATGAAAATCGAAGGTAAAAATTCTGTCAGAGAACTTTTGAAAACAGGTAAAACGATAGATAAGGTGCTTGTCGCCAACGGAATGAGGGACGCGGAATCGAAAATGCTCGTCAGCGTTATCAAGAGCGCAGGCGTGAAAGTTTCCTTTGCGGACAAGTCTATTTTGGATAAGGAGAGCGAAACCCGCCGTCATCAGGGTTTCATCGCTTACGTTTCCGATTATAAATACGCCGAACTCGGCGATATTCTCAACGCCGTGAAAGATAAAGACGACGCGTTCATCGTAATTTTAGACGGCGTTGAAGATCCCCACAATCTCGGCAGCGTTATAAGAGTTTGCGAGTGCGGCGGCGTGGACGGACTTATCATCGGAAAGCACAGAAGCGCGAGCGTTACCGACGCGGTTATGCGTATTTCGGAAGGCAGCGCGAATCATCTCAAAATCGCGAGGGTTACGAACATAAACAACGCTCTTGACGAAATCAAGGAAGAGGGCATCTGGGCTTACGCTTTGGAACTCGGCGGCGGAAGCATCTACAAAACCGACCTCAAAGGCAGAATCGCGATCGTTATCGGCGGCGAGGACACGGGCGTGAACAAACTCACGCAGAAAAAATGCGACGCGGTTATGTCTATTCCGATGTATGGCAAAGTTAACAGTTTAAATGCTTCGGTCGCTTGCGGAATAGGCGTTTTCGAAGCGTTAAGACAGAGAAAAAATGTATGAAAAATTGAGCGATAACGAACTTATAGCCTTACATCAGAGCGGTGATGCGGAAGCGTTCCCGGTTATTCTGGAGAGGTATAAGGAGCTGGTTAAGTCTATCGCCCGTTCGTATTTTCTCGTCGGCGGCGACCGTGACGATCTCGTTCAGGAGGGCGTTTTAGGGCTTCTCAAAGCGGTGAACACTTTCGATAAGGAAAGGGGCGCGTCGTTTAAAACGTTCGTGTACAGATGCGTTTCGGCATCGATTCAAAATGCCGTCAAAAAATCTTTGAGCAAGGGCAACATGCCGCTCAACGACTCTGTTGAACTGACAGACGAACTGAAACTCGTTTCGCCGTTCAACCCGGAGGAAATGCTGCTCATCGGCGAACGCGGCAGAGCGCTTAACGACGGCGCGAACGCGGCTCTTTCGGAACTTGAATTTAAAATTCTCAGATATTACTTGGCCGGAATGACTTACGGCGAAATAGGCAAACTTACCGGAAGGAGCGCGAAATCTGCCGATAACGCGTTGCAGAGAATAAAGAAAAAACTAATTAAAATAATCGGCGAAGGTGATTTTTAATGGCATATCTTGCGTTATACAGAAGATTCCGTCCGAGCGGTTTCGACGGGCTTATCGGACAGGACCATATTGTGAGAACGCTCGTGAATCAGATAAACTCGGGCAGAATAGGCCACGCCTATCTGTTCTGCGGGGCGAGAGGAACGGGCAAAACTTCCGCGGCGAAGATTTTCGCGCGGGCGATAAATTGTCTTTCGCCCGTCAACGGTTCTCCGTGCGGCAAGTGCGAGGCGTGCAAAGCCCTTGCGGACAGCGCGAATCTCGACATCCTCGAAATGGACGCCGCGTCCAACAACAAGGTCGAAAACGTCAGAGAAATCCGCGAAAAAATACAGTACCCGCCCGTGAGCGGAAAATATAAAGTCTATATAATCGACGAAGTGCATATGCTTACGACGGAGGCGTTCAACGCGCTTTTGAAAACGCTGGAAGAGCCGCCCAAGCACGCGGTGTTCATTCTCGCCACGACGGAGGTTCACAAACTTCCTTCCACGATTTTGTCGCGGTGTATGCGGTTCGATTTCAGGCTTATCCCCACGGCGCTGATTGCCGAAAATATAGGCAAAATCTATAAGGAAATCGGCAAAGATTACGACGACGAGGCGATAACCGCGATAGCGCGCGCCGGAATGGGCAGTATGAGGGACGCGCTTTCGATTGCGGATATCTGCGTTTCTTATAAGGACGATAAACTGACTTATAACGACGTTTTAGAGATACTCGGCGCGACGGATTCGTCCAAAATAACCGAACTTATCGAAAACATTCTCCGCTCGGACACCGGCAAGGCTCTCGAAACGGTGGAAAGCCTTACGGAATCGGGAAAGAGCGTGGGCGTTCTTTGCAAGGACGTCATCTCGCGCCTGAGAGAAACGATAGTTTGCAAAACGTGCGCCAAGGCTAAGGAGATTCTCGAACTTCCGGACGACGTTTACGCGGAAATCGTCCGCGCGGCATCTATCGCCGACGAGCATAGACTGCTCAGAACGATTGAAATTTTCAGCGAGGCGGAAGGGGCTATGCGATACAGCGTAAGCCCGAAAATAATTCTCGAGTGCGCTTGCATAAAAGCCTCCGAACCTTCTGCCGATTATAATATCGACGCGCTTTTAAGCCGGGTTTCCGCATTGGAGAACGCGTTGAAAGCGGCGGTCGAAGGCGGCGGTTTTGCTCGCGGCAAGGTAAAAGAAGAAACTCCGAAAATCGTTCCGCTTAAGTCGGTAAGCGCGCCCGAAGAAAAGCCGATACGCGAAACGAGATCCGTTTCCGAACCTAAATCCGTTCCCGAAAAGGCGAGCGTTAAACGCGACGTTGATATCGCGGATGATTACGGCTATCCCGACGAGGGAATTCCGATTCCTCCGCCGGAAGATTTCAACGACGTCGAAATATCCGCCTATAAGTCGATTAACGAGCCAAAACCGATTAAAAAACCCGTGGCGAAGCCCGTTGAAAGGACAATCGAAAAAACTGTGGAAAGCCCTGCCGCGGAAGTGAAAACGGCAACGGTTGAAACGGACGCGACGCAGAGCGGCGGACTGAGCGCAGGCAAAATCTGGGGAACGGTCGTGAGAAAACTCAGAGCGGAAAAACAGATAGTCCTTTGGATAGCGTGTCAGGAAATGACGGCGAAACTCTTCGGGAAAACGCTCAAGGTTTACGCTACGGACGACGCGGGATTCAACGCGGTCACGAAGTCGGGCAATCTCGAAGTTCTTTCAAAAATAGTCAAGTCCGTCGGTGATTACGACGTTGAAATAGCGAAAGCCGATTCGAGCCTTGCCGACGAAAGAAGCGGATTTGAAAAGGACGTCGACGAAGTGAAAAAGACTTTCGGTGAAAAAGTAGTTAAAGTCGAAGATTAAAAAGTCTTAAAAAAAATAAAAATCGTAAATAAATTTATAACGAATATAAATAAGGAGAAATAATTATGGCATACGGCAGAGGTGGTTTCGGCGGCGGATTCGGCGGCGGAAACCAGATGCAGCAACTCATGAAACAGGCTCAGAAAATGCAGGAGCAGATGGCTCAGGCTCAGGAAGAACTCGAAGAAGCGGAGATCGAGGGCGAAAGCGGCAGCGGACTCGTAAAAGTCGTCGTAAACGGGAAAAAAGTGGTGAAGTCGATTTCCATCGATCCCAAAGCCGTCGATCCGGACGACGTTGAAATGCTCGAAGATCTCATCGTCGCCGCGCTGAACACCGCATATGAAGCGGCGGACGAAGAATACGAAGAAAAAATGGGCAAATTCGGCGGAGCGGGCGGTCTTATCTGATCATGGGAGCCTATATCGAACCCATAGGTAAACTGATAAACCAGTTTACAAAATTGCCGGGTGTCGGCGCGAAAACCGCTCAGAGATACGCTTATAAAATCATAAATATGAGCGAGGAAGAAGCGGCGGAATTTGCCGAGAGCATAACGAAAGCGAAAAAAGAGGTGCATTATTGCCGCGTGTGCGGAAATTACACCGATAAAGACGTTTGCGATATTTGCTCACTCAGGGATAACTCCGTTATCTGCGTGGTAAAAGAGCCGAAAGACGTTCTCGCGATGGAAAAAGCGCACGAGTTCAAGGGTGTTTATCACGTCCTTCACGGGGTGTTAAGCCCTATGGAGGGGATAACTCCGAACGATATAAGAATCAAAGAACTTCTTTCGCGCATCGCCGCCGGCAACGTCAAAGAAGTTATCATGGCGACGAACCCGGACGTGGAGGGTGAAGCCACCGCTATGTATATTTCGGGACTTTTGAAGCCGCTCGGCGTAAAGGTGACGAGGCTCGCGCACGGAATTCCCGTCGGCAGCGAACTCGAGTATGCGGACGAAGTTACCATTTCGCGCGCTATTCTCGACAGAAAAGAAATGTGAAACCGACAACGCATAACGATGCCGGACAAGATTAAAACGCGCCGATACAAATTAAAAGCAAATTTAACAGCGGACTGTAAAAAACTTTGCAAAAAACGAAAAAGGCGCGGAAATAACGCCGGTTTGGCAAAAGGGCGACCGGGAAAACCTCGGCCGTCCTTATTTTTGTTCGTCAGCGAGATTTACAAGAGTTTGAGAGAAGATAAGGTTTCGTAAAAACGGAGAACGCATCCGTCAAAAAACATAAGCGTAAAAACACTAAGGATATGAACCGAAATGAAAAAATTTAAAAAGATAGTTTTGTTTTTAATAGCGGCGCTCGTTATTGCTTTTTGCGGCGGCGAGACGGCGAAGTTGTACAAAAACTTCGCCAATGCCGAATATAAGATCGCAAACGATCGGAACTCATTGTCGGCAAGCGGAACAAAAACGACTCAGATAGAACTTGGCGCGTATATAAGTCTCGGCAAATATAACGGAAAAAGCATTGTCTGGAGATGCGTCGGCATTGACGAAAAAGGCTGCCTGATGCTTGCCGACAATATAATCGATACGCTTTCTTACGACGCTATGACAAACGACAACAGCCGTTCAAAATCTCATAGCCGCAATTATAAGCGTGACACGTACGGTTCCAACTATTGGAAAGACAGCAACATGCGCTCGTGGTTAAATTCCACGGCTAACGCCGGCGAAGTGAAGTGGTTATGCGGCAATCCGCCGAGGAACGGTTACGTTGACGGCAATGCTTACGACGAAAAGGCCGGATTTTTGAACGACTTTTCAAAAGCAGAGATAGCGGCCATGAAGACGGTCACTCAACGCTCGCTTGTATCGCACCCCGAATACAAACGAGGGATTTATGACGGCGACGGTCGTTCCGATCTGGAATTAAATTACGATATCCAAAACGTTGCTAATAATTTTGAAAGCGCATACGGCGAAAATTCAACCGAAAAAGTTTTTCTTCCCGACGTTAAGCAGGTCAATACCGTCTGGAAAAATTTTGGTGATTATTATATAGGGAAAAACGAGCAAGGTATGGGCTGGCCGTATTGGCTCAGAACGCCGGTATCCGATTGTAACCACGATATGCGTTACGTTCACAATAACGGGACGATAGGCAGAGAGTCGCCGCAACGTAACTATATCGGAGTCAGACCGGCATTTTATCTTGATACCGATTATTACGTGGCGACTTCGGGCAACGGAACGTCGGAAAACCCGTATAAAGGAGCGGCGCCCGACAAGAAGGAGGATGATTATACCGTTGCCGAGCCCGAGGATGATCCGAATCGGGAATGGGACGTAAGCACGGAGCAGACACTCGCGCTTACTCTCGGACCTTATTATTCTGCCGACGGTAAATATAAAAATCCCGTAATTCCCGTATATACCATTCAAAAGACGAGAAGCGACGCGGAAAACATGGTTATCGTTATTTGTGGCGAAGGATACACCGAAAATCACCAACAAAAGTTTATCAACGACGTAAAAAAGGTGTGGAGCGGGGCTATGCAATACGAACCGTATCGCAGTTATGCCGACAGGTTTAACGTCTACGCTCTTTGCACGGCATCGGAATCAAGTTTCGAGAATGGCGGCAGTACGTTTTTCGACGTAGTCGTAGGCTCTAACAATTCTTCGTCGATATCGACAAATATGGGCAATCCCTGGAAAAACCATATTTTTGAAAGATGTATAGGCCCTGCGTTTATCGAGCAGATACACGACGCGCATATTCCGAACAAAACAGAACTGGACAAAATGTTCTGGGACGACAACGAGCAATATCCGCCATATTACTACGTGCATAATTATATCAACCAGTTTGCTTTGATTGTCAATACAAGCCGCAACTTTGGCGACGCGTATACAAATCTTCCGTTCGGTTTCCATTATTTCATAACTCCGTCCGACAGCTATCGCGCGCCACAGACTTTTGCGCACGAGCTCGGGCACGGATTGTTAGGGCTTGGCGACGAGTATATGGACAGGGTGACGGAACAAACGGATGTTACTTCGCTTAACGTTGCCTGCAACGTCAACCCGGAACAGGTAAAGTGGAAAAAACTTTTAGGATTCAGAAAAACTTATTCCTGCCCTTCGCAGTCATACGGCAATGCTTTTAACTCAAGTTATGAATGTCTTATGCGCGACACTGACTATTCGTTCTGCGAAGTATGTAAGTTGCAAGGTTATAAGAGGTTGTCTCAACTTGTCAGCGGCAAAAGTCTGTATGTGGCGGATCCCGAAGTCAAGAAATATACAGGGCGGTATTCTGCGTTGTCGGATTTTGCGGACACAACCTATAACGGATATTATAATTTTGCGAACTATCGTAACGGAGCATTGCTGAGCGGCGCAGACAAAAACAAATTCGGCGCAGGTATGGCCGGCGAAAAAATCGAACTGCGAACTATTATTCAGAATCTTTCGGACACCGCGGAACGTCATATTACTATGAAAGTTTGGATAAAACGCGCCGACGGCAGCGTTGCAACCACGGTCGGCGGTCAAAGACTGGAAGCGACGCAGACGTTTATTGTTCCCGTGTGGAGCGAAAAGAGCAAATTCTGGCAAAAGGGCGCTTTGAGGTATGACGGCAGCGATTTCAATTCGGGATTGGAAAGTTGCTCAATGATTTATCAAATCCCGTCGGACGCGGTTCTGAAAGACGGAGACGTCGTCGCCTTTGCGGTAATCGACGAAAACGGGAACGTGCTTGCAAACGACGACACCGAAACTCAGACTTACGCAAACGTTAATATTGAGTACAGGTTTGAAGACGGCAGCGAAATACCCAATGCTCCGAAAGCCGTAATACCTCTTGCGGTCGGAAGTGTGATTAACTGGACAGCCGCGCCTGAACTTTTCGGTTATACGTTAAGCAAAGCAGAAGGTCTGAATCGGCAGGTAAGCGGGAGCGGACAAACCGTAACGTATTATTATACAAAACAAAACGACACTCATATCCACGACTATGGCGAAGTAAAATATACCTGGACGGGTAACGACACTTGCAAAGCGGAAAGAGTTTGCAAGTACGACAACGCTCACGTCGAAAGCGAAACGGTAACTGCAACGGTTGCGGAAATCAAAGCGGCAACGTGCAAAGAAAAAGGCAGAATGAGATATACCGCTACCTTTGAAAATGCTGCGTTTGCGACGCAGGTAAAGGAAGTCGATAGCGATTTTGCCGAGCATACCTATGGGAAGTGGACGGACGAAATACCTGCAACAACGGAGGAGTTCGGAACGAAAGGGCATTACGAGTGTTCTGTTTGCGGAAAATATTTTGACCGGAACGGCAACGAAATCACCGACCTCAGAATTGCGAAAATCGGCGCGCATAACGTGATAATAAACGGCGAAAGTAAATTCTATGCGGAAGGCGAAAGCGTAACCGTAACGGCAGAAGATAAAGACGGCAAGGTATTCAAAGGCTGGAAGGACGCAAGCGAAAAAATCGTGAGCGTCGAAAAGAAGTATACCTTTATCGTAACGGGCGAAACAACTCTTACCGCTGTGTATGAAGATAAGCCTTCCGGCGGTGGCGGATGCAACGGAGCAATAATCGCCGACAGCGGCAAAAGCGGATTTTCGGGCGGTGCGATTGCAGGTATCGTAATCGACTCGGTAGCGGTCGCAGGAATCGGCGGATTTGCCGTTCTTTGGTTCGCTGTCAAGAAAAAGGCGTTTGCGGACTTGGGAGTAGCTTTGAAGAAAGACTTTACGGCAATCGGAAACTTCTTCAAAACTCTCGGAGCAAAAATCAAAGCATTGTTCACCAAGAAAAAATAAGATGAACTAAACAAAACAAGACCATCACTCGATAAAACGGGTGGTGGTCTTTTTTTGCTATTAAGGATTCAAAATGTGCGAGGCAAGATAAAACCTCAGTTCTTTTTGATAAAATCGAGCGTTTTTTCTGCCATGTCGCTAATGGATACGCTATTGTAGCCCATAAGCGTACTTTCAAGTGTATCGTGTACTCTGTCTTTCCAATATGACGGTATGGCGTTATAACCGATAGCCGTACCTAATACGGAACCTACGGTTGCGCCGTTGCAATCTGTATCGAAGCACGCGCCGACAGCTAAGCAAACGGATTTGCCGTAGTCTTTATTGCCGTACAAAAGCGCGGTTGCAACGATTTCGGCATTGGAAATTGTATGACACCAATTGTAGCTGAACTCTTCGTTCCAACGCGTTCTTATGTCGGATATGCAACTTTCGGCAGATACGCCGTTTTCATGCATGGCAATAATGTTTGTGACGGCTTTATGTAATCTGGACGACGACGGAATTTGCGAAAGTCCGGCTTGTATAATGCGTTTGATGTCATCGGTAACGTACGCTTCGGCAATCATGGCGGCCACCCACATCGAACCATAAATTCCGTTTTTAACGTGAGAAACGCGTGCGTCGCGCCATGCCATTTCTGCCGCCGTTTCGGGATCCCCGGGATTGATATATCCGTAAAAATCCGAACGAATTTGCGCGCCTATCCATTCACGATAGGCGTTTTTGTATTCACCGCTTTCGGGCGGAACGAAACCGTTAATCAAGTTGATACACGCAACCCGTTCGGCAGTGCAGTAGGCATATTTAGTCTGCGTGGAAAGCCATACTTCGGCAACGTCGGACGAAGTGAAATCTCTGCCGTAACGCTTTAAAACTTCATACGCGATCAGCATATAGTTGGTGTCGTCGTCGGACGGCATTTTGTTGAAATCCTTCGGGTAAGCACGTTGTTTTATGGGATGCGTTATGTCGCTTGAATCTATTTTTTGTACATCTTCAAGGTCGACATATCTATGTAAAGGGTAGTTGTCGGTACGGGTTAAAATCTTTTTCATGTCGGGCATTAGGATACATTCCACAGGTTTGCCAAGATAACAACCGCAAATTCTGCCGTACCAACCGCCCTTGACTTTATCAAGCAAGATTTCATCGTCAAGTTTGGCGGCGGTTTCCTTGTGGAAACAACCGTCGCTTAACGTTTTTATCGCTACGTAATCGTTCGGCTCGACAAAGTCGTACCCCTTTTTTATCGGCAGAGAATCGACTATTTTAAAAATCGAATCGGCAATTTCGTCTTTATGTTTACTTGGCGGCATTTTTTCAACGGCAACAAAAACGTCCCTCAAATTCTCGACATCCTTGCCCTCGTCGACGAGTTGGCTGTATTCGATTTCAAGACTTTTAGCATAAGACTCCCACGAGTGCATTTTTCCGTAATCGGGGACGTATTCTTTGTCGGTTCGCCCGTCGGAAACTTCGGCGTCTGTCTTGTGGCAAAGGTAGTCCATGGACACATTGAAAAGTGTTGCTATGGAAATGAGTTTTTCTATGGTAGGAAGGCTTAATCCCGATTCCCACTTTTGCACCGATTGGCGCGTGACGTCCAGTTTTTCAGCGAAAACTTCTTGTGAGAAACCGCTTTTCGTACGCAATTTGTAAATTTTTTCTGAAATAGTCATGACAAAAGCTCCTTAATTTATTTTAAATAATTATAAAACAAAAAGTAGTGCATTGCAACCAACGTTGCGTTGCTATTTTTGCAACCGTTGGTTGTGCGAAAGGCTCAAACGAATTGGTGCGCCGATTGTTTGTTGTCGGGCGGAAGAAAGTGTGTTTGCGACGGAAGTGGAGGGATTCGTCCGACCGTGCCCTTCGGCGGTAAGTGTAGTGCAACGGAACGCTACGTCATTTCGTTCTCCCAAAACAAAAGAGATAAGTCGGCGAGAGCAAAAGACAGCATAAGAAAAAGGCTTGACTATTTTTGTCAAACCTTTTCCTGTACGACTCCAAGCCGAGCCGACGCTGGTGGACACATTGGTAAGATGTCCGAACAATTAACATAATTATTATCCCGACTATCGGTATCGTCCGAATCGTCGGGATTTTTGCGTTCCGTGAAGTTGAAATATATCTCGATTTTATCGTCATATACGATAATACTTTTAACGAGAATATGAAGTAAGAAACGCGGTTCTTGTCGCAATGAGTGCGTCAGATATTCAACGATTTCCTGTTTCGTCAATCTTTGGCTTTCACCATATTGTGCGATTACAATTTTATCGTTAAGCGTTTGTTTGCGTTCTTCCAACTCTTTCATACGGCGTTGAGTAGTTTCGGTTATAATACCTTGCTCGATGGCTCGCATAATGTTATCGAGTGCTTTTTGTACTTCATCGCGGTCGCGTTTTAGTAAATCGACGGCGGAATGCTCTTTTAATTTATCGTTATAAACAGCCATTACGCAATCGGCAAGATAATTTATACGACTTTCAGTACCGAAAACTTTAATAATGATTTCCAAAATTAAATTCTCAAATTCATCTTTTTTCAAGACGGAAGCGTGGCAAATATGCTTTTTCTTTCTGCCCATACATTTGTAGTAGTAAAATTTCGTTCCGTTTTTGCTCGTGCCGCTATCTCCTTGATAATGAGTGCCGCAACAGCCGCAAGTGATTTTGTTTCTTAACAGGAAAAGCGATTCAGGGCTACGCGAGCCGATTTTGTTTGCCGCAAGAATTGCTTGAACGCCGTCGAAAACTTCTTTGTCTACAATTTGCGGGTAGATATTGTCATAAACTCCGTCGTCGTACCTTGCGATACCTACATATTTTTCTAATCGAAGAAAGTTGTAAATAGTATTTTCGGCAAACGCTTTTCCGCGATACAAAATTCCTTGTTCGGTAAGGTCGTTTATAATCTCTCTTACGATTTTACCCGAAAAATATTCTTTGAAAATATATCTGACAACGTTTGCCTGTTCTTCGTTTATGAAAACTCGTTTATCCTTGTAGTAATAACCGTATGGCGGTCTGCCGCCGCTACAAAACCCTTTTTGACGGCTTTCGTGCAAACCGCGGCGTATTTTTTGCGAAAGTTCGGCGGAATAGTATTCAGCCAACCCGATATACATATTTTCGAGTATGATACCGTCGAGGTTTTTCGTTCCGTCGATATTTTCGCTCATTCTTTGCGTAGCGGATATAAGCATTTTCTTATTCTTTTTTAATTTTTGCTTGTTGACGGCGATTTCGATAGAATTTCTACCGAAACGGTCGATGGCATAAACAAGAACGATATCCCACATAACGGGTTTTTCGGCGTCTTTCAGCATTTGTTGAAACGCGGGACGGTTGTCGTTCGTTCCGGTCATAGCCCTGTCTATATAAGTATCGAGGACTTGCAATCCGTTTTGTTTTGCAAAATCGTTGCATATTCGCAACTGACCTTCGATGGATTGCTCGGTTTGTCGCTCACTTGAATAGCGGGCGTAAATTACACAATTTTTCATTTCGATTGTTCCTTTTCTATTTTTTTTGTTTCAAGTATAAACCTGCAATTATTCAATAGCCAGAACCACGGCGTGCCGAATTTGTATCGAATTTGTCCGTCTATAAATTCCGAACGTGAACGGATACAAGCAGTATTGAAACCGCAAAGCGATATATTTGAAACTTTTTTTGTCGATTTGTCTTTTTTCTTTCGACACCCCGAACTCAATCGGGAAAGCAACGCAGTCTGTCAAGGAAAAAGAAAAAAATATTGCGTTTTTATTTTTCCTTTTAATATTTTACGCGATAATTTTTTCCCTTGACAGCAAGTGCTTTTCTGATACGATCCAACCCAAAAATAGAGAAAGAAAAAGTGTAAGTCGTAAAGTTGTCCGAGAAAACAAACGGCAAATCTTCTCGTTTCGATAATGGTTACATTGAAATCACAATCGGGTTACGTTCGTGTTTGTTTCAGGTTGCCATAGAGTTGCTTTTATCTCGCGTTTCCGTTACAAAGAAGTCCTTTTTGCTCACGCCGATGTTCTGGTTTTTCAAAGAAACACGGTGTATAGTGGTGGCAGAAAACAAAAAGGAGGTAACGTCGGATGAAAGAAATCGTATTGAACGATAATCCAACGAAAAAACGTATCTATATCGAAAACACAGAACCGGATTTCTCAAAAATACCGAAAAAAGATATAGATTTATTCGTTTCGTTGTTAGGCAATAAAATGTACGAACATTTCAAAAACCGTCGAAAGCATAAATCGAGAGATTCCCCACGAAACGCGTAAAACAAACGACCTGTGCATAAATTTGTACACCCTAAAAAATTTCACGAAAACGGGCTTACTACCCCTTGACAATATGAATTGAAACGAGTATAATAAAAACACTTAAATGAAATACATGTTTCATATAGGTTGTGGGGTTCTTTTATGCGCAGTAAGAACGAAGAAGTCTTAAACAGAATAATCGAGATAATAAACAACAGTTATTTTCAAGAAAGCGAAACGCCTTCGATGAAAGAAATTGCCGACGAATTGAATATAAGCGTGCCTACCGTATGCAGATATATCACCGAACTTATAGAACGCGGCGAGATTGAAAAAAGCAGTAGATTTCGCGGAGTTCAGACGGCAAAGATAGCAAGGCTAAAAGCGGAAGCGAAATGCCCCGTTGTAGGCGAGATTGCTTGTGGCGTACCTTTATTGGCAGAAGAAAATATCGAATCGTATATTACTCTTTCGCGGGAATATTTAGGTTCGGGTAAATTTTTTATTCTGCGAGCGAAAGGCAACAGTATGATAAACGCAGGCATATCCGACGGCGATTTAGTGGTGGTAAGGCAACAGGAAACAGCCGAAGAAGGTCAAATCGTAGTTGCTCTTATCGACAACGAAGCGACTTTGAAACGCTATTATCTCGATAATCGGCATAAACGCATTCGATTACACCCTGAAAACGATAAAATGGAAGATATGTTTTATAAAACGATTTCCATTCAAGGCGTTGCGGTCAAGGTTATAAAAGACTTACAATAATTTTGGTAATAATCCGAGCGGAATGCCCCGTCCGCAACGATTTTTTACAGGTACAAAAGATGATTTACCGCGATAACGGATTTCCCGACCGTATCAAGCAGTAAATCAAATACAAATCTTTATGTGCTATGGGAAAAAAGGAGTATATGTATGCAAAATACGACTTTCAAACGTGGCTCTGCCGGACTAAGAAAGGAATGTCCGGACTGTCACAGGTATTTTACGGCACAACTTAATGCAGACGGTGATTACGTCGGTAAGTGTCCGTTTTGCGGCTCGTGGTATTTCGAGCAATTCAGAAAGAACGAGCATTTTATAAAAACGGTACGCAAAAATACGAATTTTTAACAACTAAATTAAAAAACGAAAACGTCTATCCCGACAAAGCAAGGTCGAACTGAAACAGCGTTCAAGATAAAGCCTTGTTCCCCGTCGGAATAGGTAAGATTCGATAGGAGAAAATGTCCCCGAACCGAATGTAAACCTTTGAAAAAGTTTACAAACCGCGCGGGGGCATTTTTTATGCTCCGGAGCGGAAAAATCTAAATTTTCAGGAGCATTTTATATATGAAAAGTTTTGAAGCAATCCGAGAAGATTTGCGAAACATAAGGTATTACTACTCGCGTAAAGAACAGATGAGCGCGACGGCAAAAATAGTGGGCGAAAGCAACGTTTTGAAAACGGTAAATGAATATAACGAAATAGTCTGCCAAGCGCCGCCCAAACTTTACGAATTATATTTTTGTATGTATGTAGAAAACAAAACACAGGAATCGGCAGCCGAAGAATTCGGTTATGCCCGCGAACACGTTGCAAGGCTGAACAAACAGTTGTTACGTTTTATCCAAAATCATTTAGTAGCATAAAGGAGATGAAAAACCATGAAAAATTTAATACCGTATTTTGTTATCGGCGCAGATAACGTTTACAGAACGAAACATTATATCGTAAAGCAAAGTATCAAAAAGATCGAACATTTAACGGAAGATAATATGCTCGTCAGCCATGACACGTTTTATTTAAGAACGCCGCATAGGGATATGCTTTACAATATGTACTACGCAGACAAGAAAAATAAAAACGGCAAAAGATTTCCGTGTACGACTTACACGCGAAGGTATGTCAACTAACGAAAAGCAAGGCTTAACCGCCTTGCTTTTTCTATGCCTAAATTGCTATGTTTCGTTGTGGTTACATTTATGTTCCAAGCCACCGTTTTCCCTGTTACAATCGCGTTTTTTGGCGGTTGCAAAGATGTCCTTTTTGCTCACGCGGGTGTTCTGGCTTTTTGAGTTTTCGGGGTTTATACTGTATGCGTAATCGAAAGCGAGAACAGATTTCCGACTGTTGCTTGCGGACTTTTGCAAAGATAAAGGCGGCCGCCTTCCGACAATAAGTCGCACGAAGCAGAACGTTTCAAAAACTCGTAAAGATTACAAAAATTACAATTTAATATTTTTTCATTCGCTGTGCTAACGGCAACACGGGCAAATTACAAAAATCTGAATTATAGGGAGTTTACAAATGGCAAAAGAAAGCAAAGCCGCTGCTAACAAAGGCGGCGAAAAAAGAGAACGCAGGTGGAGCGTGCCTACAAAACGAGCCAAAGGTTACGCGGAAGAACGCAAGGCAAAAGTCCATCAGCACGGAGAAAAAGAAGGTAAAGAACTTACCGACTACGAGGCAGGTCTTCGCTCCGGTTATTTACAATGTCAGAGCGACCATAGCGGACTGTACAAGTACAAAAAGGCGCTCGACGAAGGCAAAAGCAAAGAAGAAGCAACAAGAATTTCCAGAGAAATCGGAAGCAAAAAAACAAATCACAAGGAGAAATAAAAATATGGCAGAAAACAAAATTAAAAACCCTATCAAGGTTGAAAGAGAAACTTTTGAAATGGACGACAAGCAGTATTTTTCTTACTTTATCAGGGGAACGGTTCGCGGTAAAGACGTAAAAGTTGCAATCGTTCCCCCCGACAAGGGCGGATACGTCGTGTTGGATATCGTATTTGACGGAGCAATGGAAGCCGAACTCGTTGTTATTCCCTACGAAATGAAAGACGATAACGGCAAGACGATTAAAGGTAACACCTATGCGGTTCGTTCTTACGACGATGACGGTACAGTTTACGAATGTAAAGTAAAACCCTTCCGTTATTCCGACAAAAACATTCTCGATATGCTTTTGAGGTAATTATAAAAATAAAAAAAGAGAGGTAAAACGAAATGAAAAATAATAAACTTTTCAAAATTCTTATGAGCGGAACGCTCTGTATCGCAGCCGTAGTCGGAAGCGTTTTCGGACTTGTGGCTTGCGGAAATAAAAACGACGATTCTTCGCAAAAGTCGGCGTATAAGCCGATTATCGACGATATTGTCGGTGAAGCAGATAATGAAAATGGCGTCGGCAATGTGGATTATGACATAGGCAATACGCCCAACATTAAACTTATGGCAGTAAGAAAGTCTGCCGCTAACGGAAGTCTTGAAGAAAGTGAACTCGAAGTAACGGCAACGATTACGCCTGAAAACGCCACGAACAAGGCTGTTGATTGGAGCGTTGCGTTCCAGAATGCAAGTTCCGCGTGGGCAAGCGGTAAAAACGTTAGCGATTACGTTACGGTAACACCCGATTCAGACGGTTCGCTTAAAGCGACGGTTAAAAATCTTAAAGCGTTCGGCGAAAAAATCGTCGTTACGGTAACGTCGAGGGCAAATGCGGCTGTGAAAGCGACTATCGTCTGCGATTACAACAGAAAAGTTACGGCTATTTCTTCCGCAAATCTTGTAAAAGGCGGCGCGTCGGTTGCATTTAACAATATCGTGATAGGCGGACTCGGCAATGCAAGCGACAACGCGGCATACACCATAGGTCATACTTCCGCATTTTCGGATTATACGGTAGCGGGAACGGAAAAAATTACGAGCAAAATCAAGTTCAACGACGCTTTCGTTGACGGCGTAAAGACCTTGCTTGCAACCGAATATAAAACCGTTTGGGAAGACTGTATGAGAACGGCTTCCGCAGTGGATAAAACCGCATACGATTTCTCTACTATGGCAGGTTTAATGCTGACGAAAGACAACTTTACCGCAACCAAGAATAAGTTGGCCGCAGGCGTTCTGAACGCTTGTATGGTAGCGGTGGATTCGTGGATAAAGGCTAATCCTACCACGGCTTTTGCGACCGTTACGGTAAAATCGGATATGCTTAACGCTTCTAACGTAAGTTATCAGGATATATCCAGAGATTTCTCGCTTATGTTTGCGGCAAACGGACATTATATCCCCGTAACCGGCGTAACCGTAACTCCGGGAACTATTATCTGGTAATAGATTATGAGAAAATCTATGGCAGGGCGAAGTGTTCTTCGCAACATATTTACGGTGGTAATGTCGCTGTCCGTAGTCGTTCTGGCAAGCGGAGCGTTTGCCTTTCTTGCCAAGAAAGTATGGTCTTCTTCGGATAACGAAATTCCGGTTAAAGAAATAATCGTCGATACGTTGACGATAGATTTTTAGCCAAAGTAAAGGGGGCTTGAAATACAGTCCCCTTTAAATAAAAAATAAATTATGGAGGTATTAAATGCAAAACTTAAAACACGGCGAATATGCCGTTAATCGACATATAGCCGCACTTATAACGTTTATTCTGCTTATAACGAGTATCTTTACGATATTCGCCTCTTGCGAGAAAACGGAAGAAAAATCAACGATTCAGAACAACGATTTAGCATTTGAAGATAACAGCCTTAATGCGAATATGTTGTTTTCGCCTATTAAACTGAATGCGGCAGATTCTTTGGCTTTGGCTTCTTACACCGTTAAAGCAACAATTCAGCCCGCAACGGCAAGTAATCAACAGGTGGATTGGAAAGTTGAATGGGCGTTTAACGCGACGTTAAAAAATCAAAAGATAAGCAATTATCTTTCCGTAACGCCCGACAGCGACGGTTCGCTTTCGGCAAGAGTCGATTGTTATAAATCGTTCATAGGAAATACTGCCGTATTGTCTGCAACGACGAGGAATGGCAAAATAAAAGGAACTTGCAATATCGTGTTCATAGGTAAAGCAACGGACATTGCCGTTGAAAGCAAGACTGTTAAAAAATCGACAACTGAACGCGGCGAATATTACGAGGTTTACCCTAATAAAACGCATACGTTCGATATAAATCTCTCAAATATATTCAACAGCGTTGCCTCACCGAAATTTACCGTAACGCGAGGCGGTAACGGTTCTGTGTATTTCGGAACGGAATATGCAGCCCCCGACATAACGTCTTACAAAGATATAACGAAAAAAGACATAAATGAATTCGCGGACAGGTTTATAACTTCGGCAAGCGTTTCCGGTTCTACTCTCACCATAAAAACCGGCGATAAAAAACTTGAAGAATTTTATTCTTCGTCGCAACCCGACGGCGCGTTATGGGGAACTACATATTACGACAGATATATCGAAGTCGATGAATTTGATTTACTTATGGATGACGAATACGATAAAAAAGCCGAGCAAAACGTGCAATTGCTCAAATCCTGTTATTTTTATGTAACCGTAAAAGACGAAGTGAGCGGACTTTCCGAAACGATAAAATTATTCTTTGTGGACGCCCCGAAACCGCTTATAAATTATACAACCGATTTAACGCCTACGACGACAGCCGAACGCGGAACGTTTTATCAATTACAGCCGAAAAAGACTTACACGTTTAATCTTTCGGTTGAAAATGCGGAAAACCCGACATTCTCCGCTGTCAGAACGGGTACGGGAAACGTATATTTCGGTACGGAGTATGCTGCTGCGGATGTTACCACGTTTTCGGACATTACAAAGAAAAATCTTAATTCTTTGGTAAATCAGTTTATCACATCGGCTACGATCTCAAACGGAGTTCTTACCATAACTACGGGAGATAAAGATCTGAACAGTTATTATTCGTCATCTAAAATGGACGACGCTATGTGGGGGACATCGTATTATGACAGATATGTTTTCGAGGATGAATTCGATATGGTCGGCGGAACGGACTTTGCCGAAAAATCCAAAGAAAACATAGAACTTGTGAAGTCGTGTTATTTTTCGGTCACGATAGTCGTAAAAAGCGACGGCGTAAGTTCTTCGAAAGCAATCAGATTCTTTATATAAGGCGGTGACGGATATGAAAAACAGTTTAATCAAAACAATTTCATACATAGCGGTTCTGCTCGTCATCTCGCTTGTAATCGGGTTCGTAATATTTCTTACAAACGGTTTTACGGAAGCGCCTAAAAATTTCTATGTGGAAATAGGTAACGAAAGAGTTGCGTCGTCTACGGGCGGCTACACTTTTGAAAAAGGTAAACCTACCGACGTGAAACTGATATTTATAGGGAACGGCAGTAAGGAATACTCCGTAAAAATCACACCGAAAACGGATTATGATTTTTCGTTTTTCGCAGACAGCGAAGAAGTAAAATTTTCGGCTGCGGACGATTATAGCGATTGTTTTAATATCGTAAAAAAGGACAACGGGTTCAGTATTGAGCCGAAAGGAACTTTATATACCGTTCTAATGCGGAAATATTCCGAAAAAGATATTAAGATTGACAAATCGGCAATTCCCGACGGCGATATGTTTACGCTCGAAATTAAAGCCGCGTCAGCCGAAGCCACTGTCAAGATAAATTTCAAAGTGCCTAATCCCGAGGCTGAAATCGTAATAGATCCGACGGAGATAATTATTTGAGATTTATCAAACGATTAGCCGTTTTATGCGCAACGCTTTGCCTTCTCTTTACGGGAATGCAAAGCGCCGCAAATGTGGCTTTTGCGGAAGATAAAACGGCTACCGATGTTCTGGAAGATTTAAGCAGGGATAAGTCGTTCGATCCGGACAACTATCCGACCAAAACGGACGACTATTCTTTGCAGATAATTCAACTTGCCGAAAGCGTAGATAAAGAACTTTTCGTTTATATCTACCAGCCGAGTGGAAAAGCCAAAGACTTCAAAGCGTCGTCTATCAACATTTCGACCACGATAAACGACAACATTTCGTATCTGAATTACAAACTCGAAATGCTAAATGGTAGCGGCGTGTTTTACAAATACAAAGTTTCGGGACTTACGGTCAAGGATGAAAGCGTGAGATATTACGCTATCAGTTCTATATATCGTCCGTTCGACGAAAGCATAGATAAACAAGCAAGTGGCGGCAATACCGTTACCGAAGTAAATTACGCAGTCAATAAGCAGTATGCCTTCGGTTCAATCAACGGCAAACCGTATGTAAATTGCGTGGATATAGAAACCATCGTCGTTACGGATAAATTCGTGGGCTTTGTAAGGTATAAAGATGGTTTTAAACTATACGTTGGAGCGTGCGACAGCCATTTCGTGGCGTTCAACACGGACAAGCCCATAGACAAACTCTTGGAGGCGGACGTGTATTACACAACGCAAAGTTACGATTGGTCTTCCGCTCCCTTTGTCGGAGTAAAAGAAACTTTCGGGGATAAAGCGGACAAATACGCCTATCTCAAATACACGGATAAAGTCGAACATACCGGTGACGGCTTATTTGCGGGAACGTATAAGTGGGACAGAATTCAGACGATTGACGACTTTATAAAAGGCGAAAACCGCGAGAATATCTACCACGGCGCAGTCCTTGACGTAAAGACTTCATCGAAACTGACGGACGAAGCCCTGACCGAACTCAAAGGAAAGAAATGGGTATTGCGTTTTACAGAAACAAGTTACTCTTTAAGCGGTTATTCGACAACCGGTTCTACGTTTGAAAGTTATACGCTCGTGGGCGACGTTACCATACTTCGATTGAAGTTTGAAACGGACGGCATAACCTACAACTTGGGCGTTATAGACAACAAGCAATCGGGCAGCAAAGATCCGTCCAACGAAACGGACATCGACATAAGTCTGAACAAGCGCGGAAAGATGTTTTTGTATCTCTTGATGCTCATACTTTTAATCATACTTCTCGCCCCGATTTTGCCGTATGTTCTGCAAGCAATTGTATGGATAATTTCGCTGCCGTTCAAAGGTATTTCGGCGGCTGTAAAATCCACAAAACGAAGGCGCGCCGAAAAACGTGTACGAAAAGAATTTGCCGACCGATGGAAGGATATCGAACAGTAAAAAACAAACGAAAAATGCCGGCGGATCTGATGGTTCGTCGGCATTATTTTTATCAATAGATCAAGGAGTTTTTATAATGAAAATAATAAAAAGAATTATGGCGGTTTTACTGCTGTTTATAACAATTTTGGCGGTAAGTTATTTCGTCTATGCGGCGAAACAAATACCGTCTGAAAATACGGTTGCGGGGGCGACTTATGAAGTGGCAAAAACAACTTAATATTGCGCTCACGGTAGCACTTACGATAGCGTTTATTTTATTCGGAGTACTTGTGTTCGGAGTTGCCTATCAGCGTGTTTTTGAGGCTTTAATCGACTTATACGGCGGTTTTAAGTATTATTTATGCGTGTTATTCGGCTTGCCTACAAACGATTTGCCGAGTGTGACGGACTATTCAAAAGTTATGGAATGGACGGTAATTTTACCGTCGGATTTCGAGGGTTTCAAAGTCAATACAACGGCGTATTTTTCTATGCTTTTCAGTAAGGAAAATTTTTTGTCGTGGCTGTCTGTAACAGGGGCAAAAGTGAGTGTTTGGGCAAAGGTTTTAACCATATTTTTGCCGTGTGTCGTAGTGTTGATTATTGTAGTAAAACGCATATACGCTACGCCTAACACAAGGCACAATAAAGACACTTTTCCGCTACGGATTTACAAGGTTGTTACGAGGTATACAATTGAACCATTGAAGCGTTTTTTACGGCAGTATTTTGAGTTCGTAAAACAGCACAATTCGATATGGATTATCTGGCTGATAATTTGGGTTTTTAATCTGAATTTTGCGACGGTGATTACAGAGTTTTTCGCCTTTTATTTCTACCTCGCCGTATCCTTTGATTTCAAAGCGATTTATACGCAAATCGTAAAACTTTTTATTGATTTACAAGTGATTGTAAAGCACGTTCCGCTTTGGATAATTCTTATTTTCGTATGGTTGATTTTCGAGCGTTGGAGAAAAAATCTCGCGACTGCAAAACTACGTCGAATGGAGAACGCAAACCGTGGTTTTATAAACGATTTACCTATCGTTTCGATGACGTGCGGCAGTATGGGAAAGAAAAAGACAACGATTATAACGGATATGGCGTTATCGCAGGAAGTTATGTTCCGAAATATCGCTTACGGTAAGTTACAGGAAACGGATATGAAATTTCCAAATTTCGGTTGGATTGCCTTTGAAATGGAACTAAGAAAGTGTATGGAATACGGCACGGTTTATAACCTTGCAACGGTAAAAGAATGGATAAAAGTTAAACGCGCCCGATACGAAAAGCACCATAACGATTTGTTACAACTTTACGGATACGACAGCGAGCGATACGGGCTTTATTACCGCGACGGACTGAAAACGAGTTACATATTCGACGTGCTTTCAACCTACGCGCAACTCTATTTTATCTATGTAATTCAAAGCAGTCTGATAGTGGCAAATTACTCAATTCGTGAAGATAATCGACTTATAGACGGCGGAAACTTTCCCATTTGGTCAACCGATTTCTTCTTAAAGAATCCTCGACCGTCAAGACACGCCCATATTCTCGACTTCGATATTTTAAGGCTCGGCAAGAAGGTTTTAGAGAATAACCCCAGCGCCGGAAGTTTTGAGTTTGGAGTAGTGGCGATTACGGAAGTTGGTAAAGAACGCGGAAATAATCTCGAACTGAAAGAAGTCAAAAAAGGCACGGAAGAAACAAATCAAAAGAACGATTTATTTAATTCGTGGCTGAAAATGTGCAGACATTCGGCAACGGTGGATAATTATCCTTTTATAAAGGTTTTCACGGACGAGCAACGACCTTCTTCGTGGGGTGCGGACGCGCGGGAACTTTGCGATATAGTTCACATAGTTTCGTCGGGGAATACCCGTTTAGCGTTACCGTTTTTCACTATCGAAGATATGTTCAATGAGTGGCTTTTTAATCGGTTTATCAACTTATACGAGGACTTTCGGTTTAATCGCGGCGACAATACCCTGCTTATATATCTACTGAAAAAAGTAACCGCTTTCGTCTATCGCAGAAACGCGGTTATATACAATACCTACGGTTACAGTATATCGAATATCGAAAAAGAACGAGGCACTATGGACGGCAAAACGGAAAAGAAAAAGTATTACCTTATGAACAAAAAAATTTACAGTCAAAGGTTTTCAACAGACTGTTTCTCGGATTACTTTAACGAACTTGCGAAAGGAACACATATCGGAATGAACGACTATACGGAGTACGTGACGGAAAAAGCAAGCGTACAGGAACTGAAACGGCAAAATTCATATTTTATAAATTCGCTTTATACGAGCAACGAGAAGGACGAAAATTAAACGTAACGGGATATCTCGTGCCACCATATAAGACAAAGGAGTAAAAATGCCTTATGGCGAAACAAAAGTATATTTTGACGGTTCGCATTATATAGCGATTCCGCATACGACAAGACCGGCAAAGCCGCGACGCATACGAAAAGAAGAAGAAATCGAAGTCGCGGTCAGTCCTGAAACAGCAGATAACGACGTTGAAAATTCGCCCATAGACGAACAAACGGTTGCGGACGAAAACACGTCCGCAACAGGCGAAAATCTGCCGTCTGCAACCGATGAAAAGCCCGTGCGAACGCGTAAAACGACAAGAAAGGAATTGTTTGACGAATTGTATCAAAAATGTCTGACGATGAAGAAAAAAGAACGCCGCGAGTGTCTTATAAACGGTATGTTGCCGTATTTCAAGACACGGGAAGATACCGAAAAATACATAGACGTAAACCTTGAAAGAAAACTCCGTAACCTTATCTCCCGTCGTATAAGAATGTGCAGAAAAGCAAATTTACAGCAATTTAATTATTTTTGCACATTTACATACGACGATAAAAAGCATACGGAAACAACTTTCAAAAGACGGCTCAAAGAAACGCTTTCAAATTTTTATTCCCGTAAGGGTTGGAAATACATAGGAGTTTGGGAGCGTTCTCCGAAAAAACGACGATTGCATTTTCACGGGATATTTTATATCCCAGACGGCACAATGCCGGGCTTTATGTTCGAGGATAACACTTACAGTTTCAGCGGACATAAGCGACAGATAACCATACAAAATATGTATTTCGCCGACCGTTTCGGACGAAATGATTTCGAGAAAATAGCGCACCGCAGTCGTTTGGGCGACGCAATGGCATACATTCTCAAATATATCGAAAAATCAGGCGAACGTATCGTCTATTCCAAGGGGTTGCCGCAATTCTTTATTTCGGACATTATGGACGAGGATGTTATCTGCACAATCGGTATGGAAGATCAGAAACTGCTGTTATTCGACGATTTTTCATGTTGGGACGAAGGTTGTTACATGGGTAAGGTTTCGCCCGAGGTGATAGCACAAATGCGCCCGTCGGACTGAAATTCCTTAAACGTAATACTCGGCTTAAAAATGAAAATTCTCTCGCGGCGGAAAAAGGCGAAAGACCGCCAAGCGGTTTAGCGGCGGCTTCGCCTTCCGTCCGCGGTTTCGTTTTCCGTGTATAGTTAAACGGTTCGGTCAAGGGGCGTGTGCTTGTCTTCGGCGAGGCGAAGCCGAGCCGACTTGTATCAAGACAAGCACACGCCCCACAATCACGCTGTAACGGAAAAGTAACCGCGTTGTGATTTTATGTAACCTTTTTCAACGTTACATTTTGCGAAAAATAATGTAAATTTATACAACAAAACACATAATGAATTACTGTTTTTCAAAAAAGTTTAATGAAACATCAAAAATAATATTTGAAAAAATTGTTGACATTTATATTGTTGACATTTATATCATTATATGCTAATATAAATGTGGGGCAATCTCAAACTAAGAACAATAACGTACAAATGGAGATAGAACTTTAGACTAAAAACTATAAAATAAAAACTGTAAATTTAAAACGAATTTTAATTTTAATTAATTATTAAGGGGGTGGTTACAATGGGACACTATTGATGTGGTGTAAATAGGTCTTTTTGCGCCACTTTTTCTTTTTAACCGAAGAATATCAACTAAACTTATTAGTTGAACCTTCAAGTTATGATAATATTTGCCATTTAAGTTTATATTATCATCTGTAAAATAATTAAAAGGAGACAGTTCCATGAAGAAGACTAAAAAATTAAATTTTAAACGTATTCGTTTTATTTTTTGTACAGCGATATTGTCTGCAATAATGACAATTACATTTATTATTCCAAATGTTTCATTAGCCTATGCTAAATCTGATGAAAACAATTATATTTCAGAAAAAACCGACGATACATATTTAGACTCCGATGATATATATTTGGAGAATGATATGTTGGCAAGTAATGCTGGAAGCAATTACACATATTCAGAGCCGGATGAACCTCTTTTCATAATAAAGAATGTAGATGGTGTGCTAAATTTTTTAGATAATGTTGCCTATATTACATTCCAAAACTATTCATTGAGTATTCCAGACTTTGATTTATATAAGATTGTTGATGCAGAAGGAAATTTGAGGTTTTACCAAGCAGATGTATCAAAAACCCCTTCAATAGATGCTCCATTTGCATTTTTGAGTATATATCCTGAGTCGGATTATTATACTATGTATGTACAATATGGTGTTGAGGAAGAACTTGTGTTGTACAATATTCAAATCCCATTAACAAACGATCAAGTCACTTTCTATGAAACAAGGTCGCAGACTTTAATGTTAGGCAACGATGAAGTATCCGTAAGACTAAAAGCCTCAAGTAAGATCTATACACAAGGTAGTTACGCACCGGATGATAATATCATTTTAGAAGATGCTGCTGTTGATAACATATCTACATCATCATTAAACAATATTCAGGCAAATCAGTATGACAGTTATACGGATGACGATGGTATTATACATTCTTATGTCGACTATTATTTTGGAGAGTGTGAACTTCCCAATGGTTATACTTCGGATGATCCTATCGTTCGTATAGTCCCCAAAGAATTATTTTTTATCCCCGGTGAACATATATACGTTGGTAAGGAATACGGATTCTTTGTTAAAGTTATTACAGATCGGTTTAATACGGCCGATTATGCAACTGATGTTATGGTGTTTAATATATCACATATTACACCAAGTTTCCCGAGTAATACAACTGGTTCTTCAAGAGTTACACCATTATTTCAATTCAAATATAGAGCAACAGACAAAGAAAGAAATAGCGGAAATTGGAGCGGATATGATCCTTCGTTAACAAGAATTGTATTTCCTCATATTGAATATGATTATGCCGAATATTATTTGAAAGATATTGGTTTCAAGTTTTCAGTTGAAAACGCTACAGATTTTAACCCTGGGACTGCGGACTATGATCCTTATGCAGATGATGGTGCTTTCATCATCCAAACACGCTTTAATGCTCGTGGGGTTGGCATAAAGAGTAAAGGTGGGAGTTTTGCTCATGATACAGCGTTGTTTGTATTTGGATTCATCCCTTACGTTAGCACTGTTGCAAATGTTTATTCTTACATTTATAACCTTCATAATGGTTTTGGTAATAGTAGTTATTATTACACAAAATCAGACGAGATAGCAGATAACGAATTACAAATTAACACATTCGAAACTAACAATACTGACCAAATTTCAGTTCATGGTAATTTGATAAAATCTCAAGCCGTAACTTTAAACCCAAATTCAGAAAAACCTCGTTTAATTCATGTTGGTGGATATGCGGAAGGAAAATATGTTGTAGCAAGAAAAAGTGGCTCAACAAATAATAATATTCGCGTCCTCTCCTCTGTTTCAGTAAACGTGGTTGAAGACAACACCTCTCGGTGGTGGTTGTTTGGCTGGCACGAAAATGGTAGCATTGACGAATACGGGCGAGGAACGGGAACTTATGAAACAGGGAGATATAAACGTTTAAAAAATTTAAATTTTTATGGCGGGACTAGTAAATATATTGATGCAAGCGAGCAGAGACAAGTGCTAAGTTTTACCCCTCGAATAAGTGGTTCTTATAAATTTGAAACAATAAGCACAATAGGAGATCCTAATTTCCAAATTGTAAATGCATCGAAAGGTGATGTTTATAATGCAGTTGACGATATTGACGGTATTTCGAATAGAAATGCCCGGCTTACATTAGATTTAGTTGCGGGAGATACATATTTTATTGTTGCATTTAGTTATACTTCACGATACGGGTATACTCTACAAATTGGATATACACCGTCATCTACCACATCTTTACATAAAGATACGGCATTGAGCATTAATGTAACAACTAAAACATATACTATGGTGAAATTTACCCCATCAACATCTGGGTATTACGACTTTTTCACCAAAAAAACAAGTGGCGATCCTCAATTGTATCTTTTTGACTCGAATGGGGCTCTACTTGATAACAATGACGATGGTTTAGACAATCTCGACTCCTTGATCAGATGTTATGTTTCAGTGGGTCAAGATTATTATTTGGCGGTTCAAGGATATCTTGGCGGTGCTGTAAACTTGGCGTTATCAGCCATCCCTTCAATTACGGGTCGCTCTGCTATCTTCTTAAATTCCCCCAAAAATGTTAGCGTTGGAACAAATACAATAGTATATGAATTCACAGCCCCCTATACTGATTCTTACGATATATATACATATAATATAACATCGGGAGATCCATATTTAGAGTTGTATGATTCTTCACGCAATAAAATTGCGTATAATGACGATTCAAACGGTGCACGCAATTCATTAATTACCGTAAATTTGACTGCTGGACAAAAATATTATATCCATACAAGAAGTTTTAGTCATATTTCTTCAAGTTATACCGTTAATGTTAGACTTTCGATATATAATCGTGACACTATCTTACCAGACTTAATTTCTTCAGCGCATATTGTTAATGATGTAAATGAAGTTAAAGTGTATAAATTCACTGCGAGCGAAAGTAGATATTATACGATATACACGAATAATATTGTTACGGGCGATCCATATTTGCAAATAATGGATACGACAGGGGCAATTGTTTACTATGACGATGATAGCGCAGGAAATCGCAACTCAAAAATTAATTTCTTTGCTAATGCGGGTGAAACCTATTATGTTATTGCAAGGGCTTATAATGGCAGTGTAGCCAGCGAGTACGATTTAATTATTAATTAAGGTATTATTTAATAATTACATTGCAATAATAATTGAGGTTAAAAATGAAAAACAAAAACTTTCTTTACCTTAACAGGGTGTTAGCATTTATCGCCTTTTTGTGTGCATTTGGCAGGCTGTGTTACGAATTGGGAAGCAATAAAGACAT
>ULUJ01055651.1_pt1 | contig 42398 bp, 47 predicted proteins | sample 1958381 | NCBI WGS metagenome assembly ULUJ01 (sample SAMEA4835757, study PRJEB28245) | human gut metagenome | biome: gut microbiome; material: fecal sample | place: Denmark | collected 2008 | reverse complement strand
GTCATTGCGAGCGCAGCGTGGCAATCTCCCGGAAGGGCACCTTGAAAAAGCGGTGATGTGATGTTTTTGCCTTTGGCAAAAGCGATGCGCCGATGGCGCGATGTGTGCTACGGCACGTTGTTGACAAATAGTGCGTTGCACGGAAAGGAATAAATTCCTCGCAAGAGACTTGTACTTGCGTTGGGAAAAGGGTGAAAAAATGAATCATACATTTTCGGCAAAAAACGTGGTTGTGGCGTATCGTGGCGGCGCACGAGCGTTAAGACAATTCGATCTGGATTTTTCGGGAAAATGCCTTGCCGTCGTCGGCGGGGAAAAGGACGGGAAAACCACGCTTGTCAACGCCGTTTCGGGGCTTGTGAATTACGACGGCGAATTTATCCTTGACGGGCGTGCGCTTTTGAAAAAGCCGTCGGGCAACAACGTGCAGGCGATTCTGGAAGATTATTGCCTGTTGAAACGCAAAACCGTGCGTGAAAACGTGGAATATCCGTTGAAAATACGCTCGCTTGACCTTACGCCCGCACAAAACGCGATCAGAGAATTCGGGCTGGCGAGTTACGCAGACTTCAAAGCCGCAAAAATTCCCGAGCACGTCAAACCGTACGTCGCAGTTGCAAGGCTGTCGCTCGTAAAGCGAGATATATATCTTTTCGACGATATTTTACGTCCGCTCTCCGGCGACGATAAGGAATTGTTTTTAAGGAAATTGAAAGAAATCTTTTCAAAACTCGACGGGATTATCGTGTATGCGACAAGCGACATCGACGAGGCGAAATTCCTTGCCGACAAAATCGCGATAATTTACGGCGGCGTTATCGAACAGTACGGGACGTACGACGAATTAAGAAACAAACCGCTTTCAAGAAAGGTTGCGGAATACTTCGACGATAAAATCGAACTTCGTCCGTCGGTGCTCCGCGAGTTTTCGGGGCGGCTCATGATACGCTACGGCGACGACAACGTTACGCTTCCCGAGGGCAGCGCGGCAAAACTTCTTGACAAACGCTACGTCGGACGGGAAGTATCCGTCGCGCCTTATCGCGGCGGAGATACCTTGCAATATCTTATTCTCGATCCGTCCACCGACAAAACGATTGTGAAATATTAAAATCCGATTGAAAAAGCCCGATTAATGCTTGTCAAAGTCTGAATAAACGAAAAAGACTTGCGAAAATCCGCAAGCCGTTTTGTTAATGAATTACATTTTTTCGGAATAAAAATGGGAATATATAAAAAAATTCCGCAAAAATAACCGTTTTTCAAATTTTTTTGTTACAGTCCAAGTGACTTTACCCAGCCTGAAACGTCGGTCTCGCTCGCGCGGGTCAGCAGTTTACCGTCCTTTACGGTCGTGTTTGCGCCAAGGATTTTCTTGAAATTTTCCGATGTTTTTCCAAGTCCGCTGCCGCCGCTTGTCGCAAACGGAATTACTGTCTTTTCCGAAAAATCGTAACTTTCAAGGAAGGTGTCGATAATTCGCGGCTCTACGTACCACCATATCGGAAAACCGACGAACACGACGTCGTAACTTCCCATATTTTCGCATTTTTCGGCGATTTCGGGGCGGGACGACAAATCGTTCATCTCGACAGTGGAGCGGCTTTTCTTATCCGTCCAGTCCAGATCCGCGTCGGTGTAAGGGCGGACGGGTTTTATTTCAAATAAATCGGCATTTGCGGCTTTTGCAAGTTTTTCGGCAGCATTTTTCGTCACGCCGCTTGCGGAAAAATACGCAACAAGAATTTTGCTCATAAAAAAACCTCCAAGTTTTATATCATAATTATATCCCCGTTTCCGCGCCGTGTAAATATCAAATAAAAAGATATTTCCGAAAAATGTTATAAATAATCCATCCGTTATTGATTTTTTTATGAGATTATGCTAAACTAAAAGTACCACATTATTTTCGAATATTTTTTTGGGTGTATTATACCCTTTTGAGGACGATACTGCTAATGGTAGCAATATACCGTATCGCAACGATAATCGTTCTCAATGATTGTTCGAAAATAGTGTGGTAACTATGCGAGGCGTATATTCTACAGTGTCGTCTCCCATAGGGGCGGCACTTTTTTTATGTACTTTTTTCGGTACATTCATTGTTGTATGTTATTTAAGTAAGAAGAACTTATAATAAGGAGAAATTATATGAAATACGAGAACTTTTCAATAAAAAAAGCGATGAACATGATTGTGCAAAAACAAATGTATCTTCCGGAATTTCAAAGAAGTTTCGTCTGGCATGAGGAACAAATCGAAAACTTGTTCGATTCCATAATTATGGGTTATCCTATCGGCACGTTGCTTTTTTGGAAAACTACGAAAAAAGCAATTACCGAGAACAATCTTGTGCTTTACGAGTTCATAAAAGACTACCATCAAAGGGACTGTGCGGATAATAAAAAAGCCCCCGAAAAATTGGTTACCGATTATGATAATTATTATCTTGTTTTGGACGGTCAGCAAAGATTGTCGTCGCTTTATATAGCATTACAGGGTAGTATCTCATTTAAAATCAAGAAAAAATGGTGGAATACCAACGAGGCGTTTCCGAAGAAAGAATTGTATTTTAATCTGGACTCCGTTTCGGAACAAAAACAAGACGAAGACGGGAATGTCAAGCGTTTTAAGTTTTATAGCGATAAGGAAGTCCCGACTTCCGACAACTGTTGGTTCAGAGTTTGCAATATTATCGACTTTGACACGGAATTCGATATTTTCCGGTATATAGAAACTTACGGTTTGAACGAAACTCAAAGCAAAAATTTGCTGAAACTATACATAATTTATAATGCAAGCGGTGACGAATCGATTCTGAATTTTTACTCTATCGAGGAATCCGATTACGACGACGTATTGAATATTTTCGTTCGTGTAAACGCGTCGGGCACGTATCTTTCGAAAACAGATTTGTTGTTTTCAACCATAGTATCGGGGTGGAGGGACGGAAGAGAAAAAATCGAAAGTCTCATCAAAGAATTAAATAATAAAGGCGGGAAGTTTAATTTCAATAAGGATTTTATTATGAGAACGTGCCTTGTGCTCACGGGGGCGGCAGTAAATCTTAAAATCGATTCGTTCAAAAAAGAAACGGTTGCGAATATCCGTGAAGAGTTCGATAACATTAAAACCGCGCTTTTAAAAACGGTCAAGATGCTTGTTGACCTTGGTTTTTGTCAAGACAATATTTCATCTTATAACGCATTGATTCCCGTTGTTTATTATATGTATAAAGGCGGAACGGATTCCGAAGAAACGCTTTGCGGGCTCCGAAAATATCTGGTCGTATCGTTTTTGAAAAACATTTACGGCGTTGCAAGCAATGCGGCGCTTGCCGCTGCAAGGTCTGCGCTGGACAAAATTAAATGCTCGACAACGCCTTTTGATATCGAAATATTTAAGGATATCGTCCTTGTCGGCAACAGAAAATTCAGCATGAGCATGGATGAGATCGATGATTATTTTTATGAGAAAAAAGGTTGGCACACTTTTTTATTGCTTACCATTTTGTATCCGAATATGAAACTGGGGCAAATCGAATGGCATCAGGATCACGTTCATCCGTACACCGCTTTTGAAACAAGTAAACTTAAATCCGTCGGAATAACCGACAGAGAAACAGTTACGACTTGGCAATATGAAGCCAACACGCTTCCGAATCTGCAACTTCTGGAAGGTAGGGAAAACGAAAGCAAAAACAAAATGACGCTTGCCGAATGGTGCGAAAAGGGGAATACCGTTGCTTATCTTGACAACACGATTTCAAAAGATATCAAAGATTTCGACGCGTTCTATGAGCACCGCAAACAAAAAATGCTCGACGAACTTACGAGAATACTGGATATTTGATTCAAATAGCGTTTTTTGATTATTTAATGCTATGCGGCGTGCGATTAATGTGGGAAAACCAAACAAAAGGAGAATAATTATTATGGCAGGAAAAGTTTTTATCACAAATCAAGAATATAAAGCAGAATATAGAGTTTTCTTTGTTGACAATCAATGCAAAGAAAAGAATGCAGAAATAATTAAAGGTTGCAGACTTACAAATTCGGAAAGTCAGGCTGATATCAAAGTGTTCATTGTAAGTAATGAAAACAGAGCGGAAATCAAAATTATGAGGAAAAATTTCCCCAAGGCATAAATTTGTATTGCCGCATGTTATAAATAATCAAGAACATAAAAAATCGGCAACATTAAGTTACCGATTTTTTAACGTGCGATTTATCGGTTTTTTTCAGGTGGGTTTGAAATGAGATTTTTGAAATAAGCGGCAACGCCGCATTATTTTCGTCAGAAAAGATAATTGTCAAATGAAGTGCAACACTTGTAGTTCTTGTTCAAACAAAGAAGCCGGTGTTTTGTAGCCTATTTGTTTGTTGATAGTTACATTATATCGCAGTTTTGTAGGAACTGTCTTTTTTTAAGTGTTGCACTTGAAAGTATAATTCACCCTTATGCGAAAAAACCGTCGAGTTTGCTCGACGGTTTTTGTGTTAAGATATTTTAGGATATTAAAGGGCAATTTCTACGTCGCTGATCGGGTAGGCTTTGCAAGAGTGGATATATCCGAACATTTCGTCCGCGTGGCGCAAAAGTACACCGCGGGGCATAAACACCTTGCCCGAAACTAACTTGACGCGACAAAGGGAACATTCGCCGCTTCGGCAACATACGTTGACGCGGATACCCGCTCTTTCGAGGGCGCACAAGATGGACTCGTTGCATTTTGCGTCGATGACCTTATCGCCGACTTTTAGTTTGAACACCTCGGATCCCGTGAGTTCTTTGGGGAAGCCCGGCTCGTTTTGGATATCCTGACGCGCGCCGAACATTTCGCGACGAATATCGCGAGAGCGGACGTTCAACGACTTCAATATGTCCACGCAGAAGTCGGTCATGACCTGCGGTCCGCAAAGATAGAAAGTAGTCTTATCAAGGGTTTTCACGACGTCTTTAATGCAGTCGGCGTCGATAAAGCCGTGTCTGTCACCGCCTTTTGCGTCCTTGTCCGACAGCACCAACGTATAGTGGAAATTGTTATATTTTTTTGCAAAATCTTTGAGTTCGGCATCGAAGATTGCCAGGTCGATATTTCTTGCGCCGTAAACGAGGTGCAGTTCGCGATCCAAACCTTTTTCCAAAACCTCGCGTATCATCGACATAAAGGGAGTGATGCCAGAGCCGCCCGCAAGGAAAACCGAGCGTTTGTAGTGGAAAACGGGGTTGAAGTGGAACACGCCCTGAGGACCGTTCGCCTCGAATTTATCGCCGACTTTTGCGTTGTCCAAAAAGTAATCGGATACGAAGCCGTTTTTAATACGCGCGACGGTGATTTCATAGTACGCTCTTTGGCGCGGTGACGAGCAAATTGAGTAAGGACGCGTGGTTCTTACGCCGTCGATTTCGACGGCAACGTTGATGTATTGACCTGCCTCGAATGGGGGAAGATATCCGTTTTCGCTGACGAAACGAATGGTTTTTGCATCCTTGGTCGCAGGAATAATTTCCGAAATCCTGAGGTTCAGAACCGCGGGGTGGAGTTGATTGATAATCCTTTCGGTTCTGTTTTTGTCCAGAGAAAAGTCTTTGCCCACTTTTTCGGATACGGCGATTTCGTTGAGGATATTTTTGCCGTTTATCATTGTGCCGATAAGAGTTTCTTTTATGGTTTTCATATTACTTCATCTCCTTCAAAATTCTGTTTGCGATTTTGTTGCCGTACATATAGTTGGGGCCGAAACCGCAGGTATTCACCCAGCCCGAAGCAAAGTAAAGATTGTCGATAAACATTTCTTGCGGGAAGAAGAACACCGAGGATTTGAGGTTTTGCTCATAGCCGTAAATGGCTCCGCCGGGGTGGTGCAGATAGCGCATGTGAGTGAGGGGCGTTGCAATTTCGATTTCCTCGATATGCTCACGAAGATTAGGATAAAGTTTTTCCAGACGGTCGATAATGGTGTTTGCCGCCTTATATTTTGCGTCGTAGTATTCCTCGGGCGAGAGTTTTTCCCATGCGTCGCTGAATTTCAACGTGCCGGCAGTCAGAACGCTCGTGCCCGCGGGATAGCTGTCTTTGTCGTCGATGGTATAGCAGGTCGATACGATGGGATCGACGCTTGTGTCCAGACAATAGGCGTTTTTGAAGTCGCGGTTGGCGTCAAGGCTCGAATAGGTGAGGTTGAAGGAATCTTTGAATCCGACTTCCTCGGGCGGGCAATCAAGTGCGATAAAGCAGGTTAACGCCGAGATACCCACGTCATAGTTTTTGAAATAAGGCACGACCTCTTTCGGAACGTTTTCCTCGTCGATGAGGTTGTTGTACGTCACCGTGGGCGATACGTTGGACACAACGACTTTTGCGCTGTATTCCTCGCCGTTTTGGTCGATTGCGCCGACGGCTTTGCCGTTTTTGACGATGATCTTATTGATTCCGCAATTAAGTTTGACTTCACTGCCCGCCTTAATAATTGCGTCCATTAAAGCCTGCGACATCACTTGCGAACCGCCTCTTAAATAATAAGGTTTGTCGCTGATATAAATCGCGGTGCACTGCGCCAGTATCGAGAAGGGGAATTTCTCGGGAGGGACGCCCATAAAGCACCAGTATGCGGACAAACAAAGTTGAATTTCTTTGCCTTTGAAAATCTCGCTCAAAACGTCGTCGGTGCTACGCGCGCCGTAGGTTGCAAGGGTGGGGTAAAGTTTGGGGAAGCCGATCTTCATTATCGCTTTTTTCAATGCGTTCGGCTCGCCCGTCGATTGCGCGCTCTTTGCCGAAAATTCGCCCGCTTCCTTATAGAAGTCGAAGCAAATCTCAAAGTACTTCAAAATGCCTTCTTTCTCGTCGGGGAACATTTTGATGAGGGCTTCTTCCGCTTTCTTTCTGTCGGCGGGAATGGGTACGCGCTTTCCGTCGGGCAGGTTGATGGAAAAGAGCGATTCGATGGGAATCCACTCGATTTTGTCCAAGATGCCGTACTCCTTGAAAAGTTTGCGTAACGGTCCGGGGTTTTCGTCCGTGCCCATAGAAGAGAGTTGGTGAAGTGCAACTTCAAATTCAAAGCGACCGCGTCTGAAAGAAGTCCCGCATCCACCCGGGATATTGTGCTTTTCAAACACGCACACCTTTTTGCCTGCTTGCGCCAAGGTCAACGCGGTTGATAATCCGCCGTTGCCCGAGCCGATGATAATGGCGTCGAAATTTCTCATTTGATTCCTCCAAAAATTATTTGGTCTAACCACGATTAATTATATCGTTTCAGCCTGACAAATGTCAATAATTATTTAATAAACTAAAAATATTTAGCAAAAATTAATAAAAGCGGCAAAAAATTGTTGCAAATTTTGAAAATATTGTTGTATAATGTAATTGTGGTATTTGGTCAAACCAAAACTTTTTACGGAGTAAAAATGAAATTCAATCAGATTATCGCGCCTTCGATGAAGGAACTGTTTATCAAAGAAATCGAAGCACTTATTTTGTCGGGACAATTAAAGGTCGGCGAAAAGTTGCCCACTGAACGCGAGCTTGCCGACGAAATGAAAATTAGTCGTACAATCGTCAATTTGGGACTGTCCGAACTCAAAAACAAGGGTTTCATCGACATTGTGCCAAGAAAGGGCGCATTCGTTGCCGACTATTCTCGAAACGGAAAACTTGATACACTTATTTCCATTATCAACTTCAACGGCGGTCGCTTTGACAAAAAAACCGTCAACTCGATTATGGAGTTTCGGCGTATCAACGAGGGCGAGGGCACTTATCTTGCCACAAAGTACAGGACGGACGAGGACGTTGCTGAACTGAAATCAATCTTGAATGAAGTCAGAAATTGCGACGACCCCATGGAAATCGCGCAAAAACTTTTCAAATTCCACCACGTTATCTTGTGCGCGTCGGGCAACAATATTTTTCCGCTCGTTTACAACGCGTTTGAAAGTTTTTTCTTAAAGCTCATTTCGTCGCTTTTTGTCTATTGCGACAAAAACTCCGTTATAGACGGACTTGAAAAATTGGTTATCGCCATCGAACAGCAAGATTGCGACGAAGCAAAACGCCAAATCGAACAAATCCTAAGTAGCGGTATCGAAGTAATCAATAAACGTTGCATCGACTACTCGGTGTATTGAGTTATTCTCCACGGAAAATGAAAAAAGACGATGAGCTCATCGTCTTTTTTGGTGCCGTTTTTTTTGATAAGCCTATAAAATTTCGGGCTGATTATCCTTTGGTTTGTCGGTTTGTTCGGCATTTGGCGCTTTGAGATTTTGAATATCTTTTTCAATCTCGTTTAATTTGACGATAACCTCGCCAAAACCGTACAAGACAAATGAAGAAATCCACGAAAAAACTACACCTACGACGAGTACGAAAATCCCGTACAGAACACCCATATTGCCTGCCCAAATAATGATTGCGGCAACAAGTGAGGTAATCATACCCAACACGGTGGCAACAATTGCAAGTTTTTTGATTTTTTCTCCGATGTTGTTAAACATAATTTTTCCTCCGTTGTGAAATATTATTAATGCGACACCTGACATTGTAAAAGCAAACACGGTAATCGCCAAATTTAAAATACTTATCGAGAACTAAATTGCACAAGAATGTGCAAAAACCATGATGCCAATTAAATATTATAAATATCCTTACAAAAGGATTTGTTTGATTCGGCAAATTTATTTTAACATAAGTTCAAACGTATTTCAAGTTTTTTGAAAAAAAAGAGGCAGAAAGAGAAATCGTCAAATAATTGCAAGCGATGCACTTCATTTGACAATTCTCTTTAGTATTAGTCAAGCACCCGTCAAAGAGCCAAACCTTTGAAATTTCGTAAAATCCCTATTAAACTATTGATTTTAGAATGTGATTATGCTATGCTAATTATGCCAAACTAAACGAGTTCTAATTTTTGCAAAGACTCTTTATATTTTAAAAGGGTAACTGTACCCCTTTATACAGCTTACTTTTGAATTTGATAAAAATGCAAATTCCATTCGGTAAAAGTTTTGTAATTGTTTATGACGAAATTCACGATATGTGGGCAGCGCAAAATATAACTTTAAGATACAAAAAGTTAAATTAATAAGAGATTTTATTTTAGTAGGTAAAAAATGAACATAGAAGAAATAGAGTATCTAAATTATACTGTAAAAATAATATATCAACCATTTTTTGATGATTCTACACCAAGATCAAAACAGTATCAACTTATCATCGAAAAAGGTGGTGTTGAATTGATAAATAGGTATGGATTAACATATAACGGTGCGAAAACTTGGTTTAAGCGTTGGATTGATAAACAATATAACTGCTCTTCAAATTAATTAAGGATATAAATATGGAAACGAAAGATAATAAAACAATAAAAATACTATGGGCAATCTGTTTAATCCCACTTTTTGCTGGTATTATAATGATAAGTTGTTCAACAAGTAAAATTGATTATTCCACTGACGAATATTGGGTAGCAAAAGATTATCACCATGTTTATGAAAAATATTCAGGAGAAATAGTTGATTATATTTCTAAAAATGAAACATGTTCTATAAAAGGTAATACGATTACAGTAACAACAAAAAATAATACATTATATGGTTGGGGTGTAGGCATAACAGCATTGTTTGGAATGTTTACTGTTGGTATGATTTGGGGTTGCATAGAAACAAGCGATTGGTGGTATAATTTTCGTGATAAGTTTAGGTAAAAATTTCTATATGCTTAATTTGTCGTTATTATATACTTCCTTTGTAAACTCATTCTACTTCTATAAATTGTAGAGAAATTAACATCTAAGAATCTCGCTATATCACAGTAGGTCATACCTGCCATATAGCAATTAAGGGTATCTAATTCACCCTGTTTTAAGTTCATTTTGGAGATGAGTGTATCAAAAATGATTACCTGTTTTTGTAACTTAAACGTCATCAGGTCTTTTGCCTGAAAAACCGAGCGTTGTTACATGCCCGATTTTGAGTTGTAGAGTATTTATCTTTTGACTTTAAGTCCAAAATAATCTCTTGTAAAAAACAAAACGAACTTTGAATTTTCATCAAGGTTCGTTTCATTCTTGTTTGGTGCGGTCGACCGCAAGAGAAGGGTAATCAAGCACTTGTATTTGAGTTGCCCGAGCGAAGCGGACATGAGCATCAACAACGTGGCACCGCCGCGACATTTTCGTCAGAAAATGAAAAAAGACGATGGTTTCATCGTCTTTTCTGTTGGTGCGGTCGATGGGACTTGAACCCATACGGTCTCCCATACGCCCCTCAAACGTACGCGTCTGCCTGTTCCGCCACGACCGCAAGCAAGATGTAATATAGCATAATTACCGTTTGATGTCAAATCTTTTGATTGTTTTTTTCGCAAAAAAGTTGCGACTTGTTATTTGAAATACTTGTATGCGGCGGAAGTGCCGTATCTTACAAGGAAAAAGCGGAATTTTTCGCGCCGCGGCAAGTTTGAGTTCACGATTTCGGGGAAGGTCGTGAAGTAATATATAAATAGTTTGTTGCAAAGATTTTTGGTGACAAAGGGCATTATTTTCAAAAAAAGATCGTCGTCGGACACGGTTATTCTGTCCGATATAATATCGCCGACGAGTTTTTGTTTTTCGCGCGCGGACATATATGCGACGCCCGACGACGGAACGGTGAAAAAGTACGGTTTATGGCACTTTCTGCAAAGGTACTCGCTCTGACCGTACTTGTCGGGTTTCACGGTTTTTTTGACTGCGATTTTGTCGTGGCACAGCGGGCATTCCAGAATATTCATCGTGTTTTCGTCGTACTGCTCGACAGGAAAAACCTTTTTTCGGGAATTATTTTTATATGCGGCGGGTTGAAGTTTGATATTTGCGCGGACGGTTATCGTGAAAGGCGTATTGCGACTGACGAAGTTTGCCCAATATTTCCAGTTGGCGTCGTGGTTTTTCGCGGTTTTTATCGTGTGCAGAAGTTCGTGCGCGACGGTGTCCGAAATATCCTTGTCGTTTACGATATATTTGTTTATCGCAATCGAGTATTCAAAACCGCTTGCGCCTTTCGCGTCGCCTTTTTTGCAGTAACCGAATCGTGAACTTCCGCCGCATTCGAAAAAGAAAACCGACTGTGATACCGGCACACCCGATGTAATCAGGCGAGCGGCACATTCTTTTATTAAGTTTTCCACGTGCGGCGAAACTCTGAAAGCGTACATAATTGAAAATCTTTTTTATGGTAAGTCGTTTTTAATAATTATATATCATTACGTTCCGAAATCAAGCGGACGACAAAAGTATTTCCATAATATTTCTTTTCGCGTTGCATACAATATTGCTATGTGGTCAAACGTAGTGAGTATCGAAAAGGGCGACGATAAGATGTTTTCGGAACTGTTGTCGGGCGTCGAGGGCATAAAGGAACTTTCATCGGCTGTCGAAGAAAGCAAAAACAGGAAGTATATTTATATGGCGGGGCTTTGCGAATACGCCGACGAGATCCGCGACAAGATCGAAAACTTTCTTTCGGATTTCATTCTGACGAAATATAAACTGTCGTATTATGCCGAAAACCTGAAATACGACAAACTCGATTATCCCGTCGCGACGCTCATTTCGACGCTGGTGTACCTTGATTTCGACCTTGAAAAAGCCTTTGTAACAAGGGTGCTTCGCGAACTTTCGAGTTACGACGTGGACGCGATTTACCGATTCCGCTTAAAGGCTCTGCGCGCAAGCTGGAAAGAAGTCGCGGAAATGTGTGCAAGACTTTTTGAAGTCGGCACGGACGAACAGGATATTTACAACGTGATAAATTATATCAGCGCGACGAAAACCGCAAAGCCGCTGGAACTCGTCCTTGAAAAAGCCGAGCGTCCCGTGTTCAGAAATGCGGGAAACGGAAAGGAAATCGCCGTAAAAAGGCTGTTCGGCGTGGACGAATACGACATAATCGGCACGGTAATTTCGCTTTCCGCAACGAAACTCACGTTAAACTGCGACGTCGCGGGCGAAGCCGTAAAAGCACTTCGTCACGTGGTGCGCGTAAAAATGAGATAAAACCCTTGACTTTATAAAAAACCGAATATATAATAACTGTAAATTCGGATTGAATCCGCCGCAACGGACACGTCTTTATATTCCGGCTTTTCAGAGAGTTGCCGCCCGGTGCAAGGCAATAAGAAGGGTATAAAGGTACCGCCGTCAGCGCGAAAACAAAATATTAAGCGGCAGTTTTTCTGCAATTAAGGTGGAACCGCGGTAAGATTTATCGTCCTTATGAAATAACAATTTTCATAAGGATTTTTTGTTTTTATCCGAAAATAAACGCAAATTCACTCAAAAAGAGGTAACAATATGGCAAAACTTACTTTGAAAGACGGAAGTATACTGGAAGTCGAAAACGGCGTAACTTTCCTTGACGCCGCAAAGCAAATCAGCGAAAGTCTTGCAAGAAACGCGGTCGCCGTGAAAGTTGACGGCGCATTGAAAGACCTGACCGCCGTCGTCGAAAACGACTGCGCGTTTGAAGTGCTGACTTTTTCCGACGACGAAGGCAAAAAAGTTTATCGTCATACCGCGGCGCACGTTCTCGCGCAGGCGGTAAAAAACATTTATCCCACGGTAAAACTTGCAATCGGTCCTTCCATCGAAAACGGTTTTTATTACGACTTCGATTTCAAAACGCCCATCACCCAGGACGACTTTGACAAAATCGAGGCGGAAATGCACAAGATTATTAAGGCGAACCTGCCAATAACCCGCTTTGTTCTTCCGAGAAAGGACGCGCTCGAACTTATGAAAAATAAGGGTGAGATTTACAAAATCCAACTTATCGAAGAACTGCCCGAAGGCGAAGAAATCAGTTTTTACAAACAGGGCGACTACGTTGACCTTTGCACGGGTCCGCACCTTCCTTCGACGGGAAAAATCAAGGCGTTCAAACTGACGTCGTTGACCGGCGCGTATTGGAAAGGCAACGAGCACAACAAAATGCTTTCAAGGATTTACGGCACGGCGTTTGACAAAAAAACCGATATGGAAGCCTATCTTGCGGCTGTCGAAGAAGCCAAAAAGCGCGACCACAACAAAATCGGGCGCGAACTTGGATATTTTATGACCTGCGACACGATCGGACAAGGTTTGCCGCTGCTTATGCCCAAGGGCGCGAAACTGTTCCAGATTCTCAGCCGTTTTGTCGAAGACACCGAGGCGGAACGCGGATATCTGCTCACGAAAACCCCTTATATGGCAAAGCGCGAACTTTATCAGATAAGCGGTCACTGGGATCATTATCGCGACGGTATGTTCATTTTCGGCGATCCCGACGCGGAAGGCGAAGTATTCGCGCTGCGTCCCATGACCTGTCCGTTCCAATACGAAATATTCAAAAACGGTATGAAGTCGTACCGCGACCTTCCGAAACGCTACGGCGAGACCTCGACGTTGTTCCGCAACGAAAACTCCGGCGAGATGCACGGGCTTATCAGGGTAAGGCAATTCACCATTTCCGAAGGACACCTTATGTGCACGCCCGCACAGCTCGAACAGGAATTCAAGGGCTGCCTGGAACTTGCGAGATATTGCTTAAAATGCGTCGGGCTTGACAAAGACGTATCGTATCGTTTCTCGCGCTGGGACCCCAGAAATCCCGACAACAAATATATCGACGATCCCAAACAATGGGCGTACGCCGAAGGTGAAATGAAACGTATCCTTGACGATTTGCAGGTGCCTTATACCGAGGCTATCGACGAGGCGGCGTTCTATGGTCCGAAACTCGACATTCAGATTAAAAACGTGCACGGAAAGGAAGACACGCTCGTAACCATTCAGGTCGATATGTTTCTGGCGGAGCGTTTCGATATGTACTATATCGACGAAAACGGCGAGAAGGCGCGTCCTTACATCATTCACCGCACGTCGATGGGCTGCTATGAACGCACGATCGCGCTGTTGCTTGAAAAGTACGCCGGCGCAATGCCGACGTGGCTTGCTCCCGAACAGGTCAGGGTGCTGAGTCTTACCGACCGTACCGCGTCCGTTGCGGAAGAAGTACGCCATACGCTGTTCAAACGCGGATTCCGCGCCGAAACCGACGTCAGAAACGAAAAGGTCGGCTATAAGATTCGTGAGGCGCAACTCGACAAAATCCCGTATATGATCATTATCGGCGACAAGGAAGCGGCGGATAACGTCGTCGCGGTAAGAAGCCGCAAGGACGGCGACCTTGGCACTATGACTCTTGAAGAGTTTATGGCAAAGATACAGAAAGAAGTCGACGACCACGTTTGCGAATAAGCGTAAAAGCACGAAAAATGTAATATTAAGTCCCTGTGTTATCACAGGGATTTTTTTTGCATATTTTTAGGTATGGACAATCTGTATTCATTGCTTCCCGTGACGATTTATCCGCTTTTGCCGAAGAACGTGAAAGAACTGCGTATGCGCGTGGGACTTCCGCTGTCCGTTTACGACGGCAAGAAAAAGACCTTTGTTTTCGACGGGGAAAAACCTTATATCGTGACGTCGTCGGACGTCGATTACGTTTTGGGGAAAGCCAGCGGATATTCGTTGTATTCCGTGACGGACAACCTTGTGGACGGCTTTTTAAGTTTTGCGGGCGGGATAAGAATCGGCGTTTCGGGCGAGGGCGTAAGCGCGGGGGATAAGGTATTTAATCTGAAATATCCGACGTCGCTTGTCATCAGAGTGCCGACAGAAATCAAAGGAAAAGCCGACGAAATCGCAAAAAAAGTGATAAAAAACGGCGAATTTAAGAATCTTTTGGTAATTGCGCCGCCGTCTGGCGGAAAAACGACGCTCCTTCGCGAAATCGCACGGCTTGCCTCAAACGACGGATTTAACGTGTGCGTCATCGACGAAAGACGGGAAATCGCTGGGGCGGTGAAAGGGGTGTCGGGGCTTGACCTTGGCAAAAGCGTCGACGTCATCACCGGCGTCAAAAAACTGAAAGCGTACGAGTGCGCGATAAGAAGTATGAATCCCGACGTCGTGGTCACCGACGAGATTTACGGCGCGGAAGAAGTGGACGCGGTTCTGGACGCAATGCGCGCGGGCGTCAAGGTTGCGGCGTCGCTGCACGCAACGGGCGTTTCCGACCTTAAAAACACCGTTTACGAAAAACTGCAACGGGCGATGGATATTACCGTCGTATTGACGAAAAAGAACAGAGTCGGGGAAATCAAGGAAATTATCGGATGTTAAGCGTATTGAGCGGCGCGCTTTTAATGGTTGCGTCAAGCCTTATCGGGATTGCGATAAAAAGGATTTTCAGGGTGAGATACGCGTACTTTTCGGACGCCGTCGATTTTCTGAACCTTTACAAACGGGAAATATCGTCGCTGCAAACGCCGCTCGAAGACGTGATAAAAACCTTTGTTTCGTCGTCGAAAGGCGCGTTTTCGGACTCGCTTCAAAAATTCGCGGACGGGCTGCCCGCGGGCTTTAAGAACGTCGAAGAAGTGCAAAAAGCGATAAAAAACGTAATGATAAAAGAAAAAGACAGTCTGCTTGTCGCGGCGTTTTTGCACTCGCTCGGCAAGTCGAATCTTGAAAACGAAATTACAAATACCGTGCGCTATCTTGACGTTTTCAACGAAAAAAAGAGCAAATCCGCAATCGAACTTAATAAAAAAGGTGAAATGTATTATAAGTTGTTCGTCGTGCTGGGCGTAACTCTTATGCTTATCGTGGTGTGATATGGGGATTGAAATCATCTTAAAAATCGCAGGGGTGGGAATGCTCACCGCAATCGTAAACGTAATCCTTAAAAAGAGCGACAAGGACGAAATCGGAACTTTCGTTACCATCGTCGGCATCGTCGTGGTTTTAATGATGGTCGTCGATATGCTGACGGGCGTTATGGACACCGTCAAACAACTTTTCGGGCTGAAATAATGGATATTTTCAAAATCGTGGGCGTGGGGATTCTCGGCGTAATCACTGCGGGGTTTATAAAGTCTGCAAAGTCGGAGTTTTCGGTTTTCGTCGTTCTTGCAACGGGGCTTGTCATACTGATTATGATTGCGAAGGGTATGTCGGAAGTGCTTGTAAAGTTTTCGGAAATCGTCGCAAAAACGGGGATACCGTCGGCGTTGTACGGGGCGATTCTGAAAATCGTGGGAGTGGGTTATCTTACGGAATTCTCCGCAGGGATTTGCGAAGATTACGGGGCGGGGAGCGTCGGGAAGAAACTGCAACTTTCGGGAAAGATCGCGATATTTATTCTGGCGTTTCCCGTTATCGAAGCGTTTATAAACGTCGTTGAAAAACTTGCGATATGAAAACAAAAATAATCAAAATATTTTTAATATTTTCGGTTTTTCTTGCGATTTTTTCAATTTTTCGGGATAAAAACGTTGCGTACGCCAAGCAGGGCGAAGAAGAAAAATCGGTTGAAGACGGGACGGACGAAGTCCTTGAAAAACTTGACCTTGAAAGCCTGGAAGAATATTACGCGTCGCTTTCCGACGACGAAAGCGCGTTTGTCGCGGGCGGTTTCAAGGAACTTCTGAAAAGACTTATTGACGGCAACGTCAGCGTATCTTTTAAGGATTTCATCGGCAAAATTTTCTCTCTTATATTAAAAGGCGCGCTCGGTTTTCTTCCGTCGATAATTACCGTCGTCGTGATTTCGGTGATGTCGGGCATGCTGAAAGGACTTAATTCAGGCTTTCTGAACGAAAACACGTCGGAAATTGTGGATTTTGCGTGCTTTTCGGCGATTCTTACGGTCATCGTATCGGAAGCGGCGAATATGCTGACTCTTACGATAAACACCGTCGGGCGCGTCGAAAAGTTGTCCGCCGCATTGTTTCCCGTGCTTTTGACGCTTATGACGGCTTTGGGCGGGGCAAGCGGCGTAGGCTTTCTGAAACCCCTTGTCGGCGTGTTTTCGGTGGGGCTTACGAAAGTCGTGAAAACGTTTGTGCTGCCGTGCTTTACGGGCGCGGTTTTACTTAATGCGGTCGGTAATATTTCGCCTGCGGTCAAACTTGACAAAATGGCGGATTTTTTCAAAAAAGCGGGCAGCATAGTGTTGAAAACGGTGTTTTCGGCGTTTTTTGCATATCTTCTTATTGGCGGCGTAATCGGGAAAACCGTTGACGGAGTGATGATTAACGCGGCGCGATTCGGCGTGAAAAGTTACGTCCCGATAATCGGCGGTTACGTGTCGGACGGATTCGACGTGGTGCTTGCCGGGTGCGCGCTTGTCAAAAACGCGGTCGGCATGACGGGACTTCTGATATTATTGTCGGTTGTCGTCGCGCCCGTCGGAAAACTTATCGCGTTTGACCTTATTTTGCGATTTGCAGCAGGCATTGTCGAGCCGCTGGGGGTATCCGGAATATCGGATATGCTGATGAAAATTTCAAAATGTGCGGGGTTACTCATTGCGGCGATCGCGGGGGCAACGTTCGCGTTTTTCGCGATGGTACTGACGGCGGGGACGTCGGTCGGGGTGTGATATGGGCGCGTGGCTTCTGAAAATCACGGGCGTTATCGCGCTCTCGACGCTTTCGTCGCTGCTTATTCCGAACGGACAGACGAAAAAATATGTCAAGGGGATTTTCGCGCTTATAACGTTGTTCGTTCTAGTATCGCCGCTGCCGAAACTCTTAAAAAGCGACTTTTCGGGTTTTCCGAACGCTTTTGATACTGCCACCGAACTTGAAATCGACGAAACTTTTTTGTACGGCGTGGCGACGAACGCACATAAAACGCAGGAAAGGAATATCGAAAAGTTTCTGAAAGAAAAGGGAATCGACGCCAAGGTAAAATTCGTCGTAAAAAGCGAAACTTCGTCGGAAATTGACTACGTAAACGTTATTTTGTCCGATAAGTCATTTGAGCGGGACAAGTCGAATAGTATTGATATCGGGGCGTTGAAAAGCGAAATCTCAAAGTATTCGGGCGTCCCGGAAGACAAACTGAGGGTTTTTTATGAACGATAACGAAGAAAAGAAAAAACCGTTTAAGGATTTTATCCGAAAAATCAAAAGCGTAAAGAATATCGAAATCATCGTCTGCATAATTTTAATTGCGATAATCCTTTTGCTTTACGGAATCGTACGCGAGGCGAAGAAGAAGCAGGCGGAAAGCGGAAACGCGGGGGCGACGATTGTAGAAACGGCGTCGGACGAAGAAAGACTTGCGGCGGTTTTATCAAAGATAAAAGGCGCGGGAAAAGTCGAAGTGTACATCGGTTACGACGGCAATTTCGAAACCGTTTACGCCTTTGACAAAACGACGAATACGACGACGCGCACCGACGACTCGGGCGGGGCGAACCTTACGACCACCGTTACCGAAGAAAAGTCAACCGCAGTGTTTGACGAAAACAAAAAACCGCTTATCGAAAAAACCGTCGCGCCGCAAATCACCGGCGTAATAGTTGTGGCGGAAGGGGCGAAAGACGTCGCCGTAAGGCTGAATATCTTAAAAGCCGTCGCAACCGCCCTGAACGTAAACGAAAAAATAATCGAAATTTTCATAATGAATTAAATGGAGGGTTTATATGAAAAACAACAAAAAGAAAATCGCGGTATTGTCGATTATGACCGTTCTCCTTGTGGTGTCCGCCGTCCTTAACGTATGGCTCAACACAAAGCTCACGAAACGTCAGGAAACGCTGACGACGAACACAAACGAACCTACCGTTACCGAAACTTTCAAAAGTTTCCGCTCGTCAAGGGAAACCACCCGTCAGGAGCTTATCGATTATCTTGACGCGATAATTTCGTCCGAGAGCGCAAGCGCGTCCGCAAAAACGGCGGCAGAAACGCAGAAACAGAGCGTATGCACGCAGATGGAAAACGAACTTCTGTTGGAAAGACTTATTCAGGCGCGCGGATTTCGCGACGTAATCGTAACTCTTTCCGACAAGAACTGCACGGTGGTCGTCGCCGACGATAATCTGGAAGCGCAGGAAGTCGCTCAGATTCTCAGCGTCGTAACCAATGAAACGAGCTACACCGCAAACGACGTAATCGTCTGTCAATACTGATAAAATGTGTCGGGGAACGGGTATAATTGCTTGTATAAGACGAAAAAATATGCTATAATATCCGTAATTCGGAGGATAGTATGGCAAAAATCAAGTCAGTGAAATCGAATACGGAAGTTTACGCCGAAATCATCGCGGACATCGCATCTCGCGCAGCCGCCGAAATCGAAGGGGCGGAACTTCTTGGGAAAAACCCCGACAAGGCGCGTATCATCAAAGACAACGACGTCCACGCTTACGTTAAAAGCGACAACACCGTCGATATCGATATTTATCTGAATATTTTGTACGGCTACAACATTTCCGACACCGTCTGCAAGGTTCAGATTGCAATCAAAAAAGCAATCGAAAAGGAAACCTGCTATACCGTGGGAGAAGTCAACGTTTCGGTTGTCAGTATTATCGTCGACGAGACCGACGACACCCCCGTAATTGTTCACGACTTTGACGACGAAGAAACCGACGACGTCGCAAAATCCGAAGAAGAAAACGCATAACTTTCACTTAGCCCTCGTTTTTACGACGGGCTAATTGTTTTTGAATTTCAGAGGTTTATATGAGCAGAAGCACCGCACGAGAACATCTTTTCCAACTCACGTTCGAACAACTTTTTTCGGAAGATAAAAACGACGTCACTCTGGAAGCGTACCTTATGGACGCGTCTTTGACCGACTCCGACAAACAGTACGTCAGAAAGGCGTACGACGGCATTTATACGCATCTTGACGAATTGAAGGGCATTATCGCAAAGTATTCCAACGGCTTTAATATCGACCGCATTTACAAGCCCGACCTTGCCGCGATGATTGTCAGCGTTTACGAGATGAAATACGTCCCGGAAGTTCCCGCCGCCGTCAGTATCAACGAGGCGGTCGAACTTGTCAAAAGATATTCCACGGAAAAGAGCAAATCTTACGTCAACGGCGTGCTTGCAAGCGTCAATAAGGCGCTGACGGAGGAATAATGCAGATTATCGACGGAAAGGCCTTGTCGTCAAAAATCCGCGCGGAAATATCGGCGCAGGTCGCAGAACTTAAATCAAAGGGCGTTGAAGCGTGTCTTGCCGTCATTCTTGTCGGCAACGATCCGTCAAGCGAACTTTACGTAAAAAATAAGGTAAAAGCATCGGAAGAAGTCGGCATAAAAAGTATTCTTTGCCGCTTTCCCTTGACCGTTACCGAAAAGGAACTTATCGACGAAATCGAGCGGCTCAACGCCGACGATACGGTCAGCGGTATTCTGGTGCAACTTCCTTTGCCCGATTCTATCGACGAGAAAAAGGTAACCGCGCATATCGACGTGAACAAGGACGTGGACGGATTTTCCGCATACCAGACGGGTTTACTTTGCCTCGGCACTCCCGACCTTGCGCCTTGTACGCCGCAGGGGATAATCGCTCTTATCGAGTCTACGGGCGTAAAAATCGCAGGGAAACACGCCGTGATTGTCGGGCGCAGCAATATCGTCGGACGTCCGACCTTGCAACTTCTTTTGCAACGCGACGCAACCGTTACGATTTGCCATAGCAAAACGCAAAACCTTAAAGAATTTACAAAAACGGCGGATATTCTTGTCGTTGCCGTCGGAAAACCCAAATTTATCACGAAAGATATGGTGAAAGACGGCGCGGTCGTTATCGACGTCGGCATTTCCCGCGACGAAAACGGCAAGCTTTCGGGCGACGTGGATTTTGAAAACGTTAAAGACGTTTGCTCGTTTATCACTCCCGTCCCGGGCGGGGTGGGACCGATGACGGTGACTATGCTGATGCGTAACACTCTGCTCGCCGCAAAATATCGATAATTTGCGAAAAACGGCGATAATTCGCGCCTTTTTGAGTTTTTCCGAGAACCTGAAAATCCGTGTACGCATTAGTACACTAGGATTTTCAGAACCCCGAAAGAAACATCAAAAATCCATCAAATTCTCGCCGTTTTGGGAAAGTTTATTTTTATCAGGATACTGACGATTTTTGATTGTTTTATATACAAATTTTGATTTATTTTTCAGTGTTTTTGCGAAAATAATTACGAAAAAGAACAAATATTATGGATAAATTGTTTTACGAAAATCTTTATATCGAAAAGGGAGCAAAGTACATTTGCGGCGTTGACGAGGTCGGGCGCGGTCCGCTTGCCGGTCCCGTTACCGTGTGCGCCGTCATCATGGATTTGTCGAAAATTATCGACGGCGTCGACGACAGCAAGAAACTTTCGGAAAAGAAGCGCGAAAAGCTTTTTCCGCGAATTTGCGAAGCGGCTGTCGATATGTCGATTGTGAGCGTCGGCCCCGAAGTCATTGACGAAATCAACATTCTGAACGCGACGAAACAGGCGATGCAACAGGCGATTATGAGCCTGAAAGTCAAGCCGGACGTCGTGCTTGTGGACGCGGTGCAACTCGATATTCCATATAAAACGCACGCAATAATCAAAGGCGACTCGTTGTCATATTCAATCGGTTGCGCGTCGATTCTCGCAAAGGTCACCCGTGACGCTTACATGATAAAAGCCGACGAGATTTATCCCGATTACGGTTTCAGAAGCAACAAAGGATACGGCAGCGCAAAACATATCGCCGCATTGAAAGAGAAAGGCGCGACGCCCATTCACAGAAAATCGTTCATTAAAAATTTTGTCGGAGATAACAAATGAGAGCGGAAGGCATAAGGGGAGAAAGCCTTGCGGAAGGGTATCTTAAAAGCAAGGGATACAAAATAATCGGTCGCAACGAAAAACTTATGGGCATCGAGGTTGACCTTATCGCGACTGCGCCGGACGGCGACGTTTGCTTTATCGAGGTCAAGTCGCGCACGACGTATTCGTACGGATACGCGCTTGAAGCGGTAACTCCCGCAAAAATCGCAAGGTACAAAAGATTTATCAATCTTTACACACAGATTCATCGTCTTTACGATAAGACGCTTCGCATCGACGTTATCGCAATTTCGGGCGACGACGTCGAACATATCGAAAACGTCGGCGGTTAAAACCGAAAAAAAGTAATATAATTATCTATAATTATTTCAAAACCCGCCTTATTTCGTTTGCCAAGATTTTCCCGTTATGATATAATTCTTTCGAAAATCCGCACCCGTGGGTTGACAAATCCGTGCTTTTTGAGTTCATTTGTCGCAAACTTTCGGGGAGGAGTAAAAAACGGAGGTATTTTTTTATGGCAGTAACATCAATGAAACAACTGCTTGAAGCAGGTGTTCACTTCGGTCACCAGACAAAGCGTTGGAATCCGAAAATGGCAAAGTACATCTACGCTGCAAGAAACGATATTCACATTATCGATTTGCAGATCTCGGTTGAAAAGGTGGAGGAAGCATACGCTTTCATTCGTCAGGTCGCGTCGGAAGGCAAAGACATCCTTTTCGTAGGTACGAAAAAACAGGCGCAGGACGCAATCCAGTCGGAAGCGGAACGTTGCGGAATGTACTACATCAACCAAAGATGGCTCGGCGGTACGCTCACCAACTTCAAAACCATTAAATCTCGTATCGACAGGCTCAACAAACTCAATCAGATGGAAATCGTCGGCGAGTTCGATCTTCTTCCCAAAAAAGAAGTTATCGGTCTCAAAGCCGAACGCGACCAACTTGAAAAGAACCTCGGCGGCATCAAAAACATGCGTGAACTTCCCGGCGCACTCTTCGTAGTTGACCTTAAAAAGGAAGAAATTGCCGTTAAAGAAGCGCGCCTTCTCAATATCCCCATCGTCGGCGTCGTCGATACCAACTGCGATCCCGACCTTGTCGATTACGTTATCCCCGGCAACGACGACGCAATCCGCGCAATCAAACTCTTCGCATCGCTTATGGCAGACGCCGTTATCGAGGCGAAACAGGGCGTTGACGCAGTAGCGGCGGCACACGCGGAAGCAAACGCCGAAGCAGCCGAAGAAGCAAAAGAAAAAGAAACGGTTGAAGAAGTCGTTGAAGAAGCAGCCGCTCCTTTGACCAAAGAAGAAGCGCTTGACAAAGCAATCGCGGAAGCGGAAGCAAAATAATCGGAGGATTTCAGATATATGGCAGCATTCACCAGTAAAGACGTTATGGATTTGCGCGCTCGCACGGGCGCAGGTATGATGGATTGCAAAAAGGCTCTTACCGAAGCGGACGGCGACATGGACAAAGCAGTCACCATTCTTCGCGAAAAGGGCGCGGCAACCGCAGCCAAAAAAGCAGGCCGCGTTGCAGCGGAAGGCATTGTCGAAAGTTATATCCACATGGGCGGTAAAATCGGCGTTCTCGTCGAGGTCAACTGCGAAACCGACTTCGTTGCAAAAAGCGACGACTTCAAAAACTTCGCTCACGACGTCGCTCTCCAAATCGCTTCTATGAAACCTACTTGCGTCGCTATCGAAGACCTTGACGCGAAAGCGGTTGAACTCGAACGTGAAATTTACAAGAATCAGGCTCTTGCAGAACCCAAGCCGAAGCCCTTGAACATCATCGAAAAAATGGTTGACGGTCGCATTCAGAAATACTACAAAGAAGTTTGCCTTCTTGAACAGGATTTCTTCAAAGATCCCGGCAAAACCATTAAACAATATCAGACCGAAGTTACCGCAAAGGTCGGCGAGAAGGTCGCGATTCGTCGTTTCGTTCGTTACGAAATGGGCGAAGGCATCGAAAAGAGAAAAGACGATTATCTCGGCGAAATCAGCGAAAACCTCGCAAAAATGCAACAAAACGGTTAATTACCTTTTGAAAAGGACGCTTTTGCGTCCTTTTTTTTGAATTTTCGAATCAGGAGAGACTATATGGATAACAAATATACAAGAGTCGTCATTAAAATCAGCGGCGAAGCCCTTGCGGGTGAAAACGGATTCGGACTGAACAACGCCGTTATCGCGGGCGTTGTGGAACAAATCGCGAAAGTCAGGAATATGGGCATCCAGATTGGCATCATCATCGGCGGCGGCAACTTCTGGCGCGGACGTCAGGGCGCGGATATGGACAGAACGACTGCCGACCATATGGGTATGCTCGCAACCGTCATCAACTCGCTTGCAATGCAGGACGCTTTGGAACACGCGGGCGTACCTACGCGCGTTATGACGGCAATTGAAATGCCCAGAGTCGCAGAGCCTTACATCTTACGCCGTGCGATCCGCCACCTTGAAAAATGTCGCGTTGTCATCATGGCGTGCGGTACGGGCAACCCGTATTTCAGCACCGACACGGGCGCGGCGCTCAGAGCGGCGGAAATTCAGGCGGACGTATTGTTGCAAGCCAAAAATATCGACGGCGTTTACGACAGCGATCCGAAGAAAAACCACGACGCAAGAAAGTACGACAAAATCGGATACCTTGACGTCATCAAGGACGGTTTGCAGGTTATGGACACGACCGCGGTATCTCTTTGTATGGAAAACCATATCCCCATCGTAACGTTTGCGCTGAACGAAAAAGACAGCATTTACAAGGCGGCGACGGGGCAGAAAATCGGTACAATTATCGAATAATTTTTGACAAAAACTCAACAAAAAACAGCAAAAACGCACGTTTTACGTGCGTTTTTTGTATATTTATCGTGATTAAAAACAATATGCTTTTTTTGTAAATAACGCCGCTGCTTATTTTTATCGAACGGATAAAATTCGTTTGATTTTTGACTGACAAAAAACCGTATAAAACGTCAAAACATCAAAATCTCTGCGCCTTTTAATTAAGAACGATCGCGCATTTATTTTTATTAAGTACTTGCTTTTATATATTTTAGTATGATATAATATTTTTACTAAAATGTATTTTGGAGGAATATATGGCTTTCGGTATCGAAGAAGTCGATTTTTTGTTTGAAACTTTCGACGAAGAAAATGCTAAAACTTTTGAAAATTACAAGACCGAGTTGCAGGGAATCCGCGCAGGTCGCGCAAACCCCCACATTCTTGACAAGGTCGAGGTTGAATATTACGGAACGATGACGCCGCTTAATCAGATGGCGAACGTTACTATTGCGGAAGCGCGTGTGCTTGTCGTGTCGGTATGGGACAAAAGCGCGCTCAAAAACGTTGAAAAGGCGATCCTTGCCGCAAACGTCGGCATTACGCCCAACAACGACGGCACGGTGATTCGTCTTGTTTTCCCCGAAGTTACCGAAGAAAGACGTCGCGCGCTTGTAAAAGACATCAAACAGGGCGCGGAAGAAACCAAAATCGTTTTAAGAAATCATCGTCGCGACATCAACGAAGAGCTTAAAAAACTCAAAAAAGACAGCACGATCACCGAAGACGACCTGACGAACTTCCTGGAAGAAGTCGATAAACGCCTCGCGAAGGAAATCGAAAAGGTTGACGAAACCGCAAAGAAAAAAGAAGACGAGGTAATGAGTGTTTAAAGCCGAGTTTTCCGGTAAAAAAATTGACGACGTCGAAAAAGAACTTGCAAAACAAGGGATTATCGACGTCGAAATCGTTAAAAACGATTCTAAGCGCGACGACGGATACGATTCGGAACTTGTCGTAAGGGCGGACGTCACGGGAAACAAAGCAGTGCTCGTCACGTCGAAATTCCGTCTGTCCGTTCCGCTTTCGGAGGAATAATTTATGTTAAAACGCGCGGTTACGGCGATAATACTCGTCGGATACGCATTTGCGATGTTATATCTTGGCACGGCGGTGCATTACGGGTTTCTGGACGCGCTCATTATGTCGTTCGCATTCGTCGGGACTTACGAAATGTACCATACTTTCAGGAAGTCGGAATACAAGAATTCCTGGGGGGCGCCGCTGTTGTTGTGCGTCGCGATATATCCTTTATGGTATTTTTTAGGCTACAAGGGCATACTGATTGCGCTGAGTCTTTCGATATGTCTTGCGCTTGCGGTGTTCACGTTCAAAGCGGAAATGGAACTGAAAGACCTGCTTGCGACGATATTTTCGTTGATTTATCCGATGGCGCTTGTATCGCTTGCGTTTGCGCTTTCGAGGGAGTTTCCGTGCGGCGGCACGTTTGCGATATCGTTTGCGATTTTCCTTCCCGTGTTTTCGGATACGTTTGCGTATCTTGTCGGAAGCACTTTGGGAAAAAGGAAACTTTGTCCGTCGATATCGCCGAAAAAGACCGTCGCGGGCGCGGTCGGCGGATTACTTGGCAGCGTTTTGTGCGCGGTAACGTTCTTCCTGCTGTTTGACTTATATGCGGTTATCCCCGTCGGATACGTTACTTTTTCGGACAGCGTAGCGGTGCGCGCGGTGGTATTCGTCGTTCTGGGTATCGTCGGCGGCGTACTTGCGGAAATCGGTGACCTTGCGGCAAGCCGCATTAAACGCACCATGAACATCAAGGACTTCGGAAACATTTTCCCCGGTCACGGCGGCGTTCTGGACAGACTTGACAGCATTATGTTTACGCTCGTTATGCTTTTTACGGCATTTACGTTTATGTATATGTAATATCCCGGGCGTTTACGGATATAAATACTAAAAGAGGTTGTATATTATGAGAATGAAACAAATCGTGATATTCGGCAGCACCGGTTCGGTCGGCACGAAGGCGTTGCAGATTTGCGAACGCAACCCCGAATCGTTCAAAGTAATCGGGCTTACCACGAATACCAACATCAAAAAACTTTTGGAGCAAATCAATCAATTCCGTCCGCGCTACGTCGCGATTACCGACGACGACGCAAGGAACGAATTTACCAAGTACAAACCGCCTTTCGTGCAGGTTTTGTCCGTTGACGAGCTTTCGTGCATAAAAGTCGACTGCGTCATCAACGGTATGGTCGGCATCAGCGGTTTGAAACCGTCGATGAACGTTCTGAAAAACGGCGGCACGCTGGGTATCGCAAACAAAGAACCTATCGTCGCTGCGGGCAGACTTCTCAGGGAACAAGCCGAGAGATACGGCTCCACGATTATTCCCGTCGATTCGGAACACAGCGCAATTTTCCAGTGCCTGAAAGCGGGCAAAGTTCAGAACGTCAAAAAGGTTACGCTGACGGCGTCGGGCGGTCCGTTTGTCGATTTCACCGACGAACAACTGCGCGCGGTAACGCCGCAAATGGCAATCAAACATCCCGTCTGGGCAATGGGCACGAAAGTTTCCATCGACAGCGCGACGATGATGAACAAGGGCTTGGAAGTTATCGAGGCAATGAACCTGTTCAATCTTCCGCAAAGCAAAATCGACGTCATTATCCATCGCGAAAGCGTCATTCACAGCTTTGTGGAGTTTGTCGATAAATCGGTGATTGCGTGTATGAGCATGCCGAACATGCGCCTTCCGGTGCAGCTTGCGATGACTTATCCCGACCGTATCGAAAGTTATGCGGAAAGTCTTGACCTTGCAAAACTCGGCTCGCTTCATTTCGAATATCCCGATTATAAAAAATTCAAATGTTTGTCGTTGTGTATCGACGCGGCGAAACTCGGCGAGAGCGCATGCGTTGCGGTATCCGCAGCCGACGAAATCGCGGTCGCGCAGTTTATCGCGGGCAAAATCGGATTTACCGATATCGAGAAATACGTCGAAAAAGGTTTGTCTTTCATAAGGGGCAACAAGGTTTCAAGTGTGGACGAAGTTTTGTCGATTGACGAAACAGTCAAAAAGTACATACGCCAGACAATGAGGTAATAATTGATATTTTCATCGCTTTGCTCGTTCCAGAGCGTAATGCTTAACATTTTATACGTCGTTATCGCGATACTCGCATTGATGTTTATGATCGTCGTGCACGAATTCGGACACTTCATTGCGGGACGAAAACTCGGTTTTCAGATTAACGAGTTCGCGATAGGCTTCGGCCCGCCGATTTTCAAAAGGAAAATGAAGTCGGGCACGCAGTTTTCGATACGTCCGATACCCCTTGGCGGGTTTTGCGGATTCGAGGGCGAAGACGACGATAACGACAACCCGAGGGCTTTCAACAATATGCCGCCGTGGAAAAGGATCATCGTTCTTTTTAACGGGGCGTTTTTCAATTTCCTTTCGGCGATGCTCATCATCACGATTTTCTTTTGCGCTTACGGCGAGCAGGTTTCCGTTATCGGCACGCAGTACGAGGGCGGCGCAAATACCGAAGTCGTGCAGGAAGGCGATATTATTCTTGCCGTCGACGGGAAAATCAAGCATATCCTTATGAACGACGACTTTTCGGATATGCTCAACAAATGCGGCGATACCGCAACACTCAAAATTTTAAGAAACGGAAAAGCGCAGACCGTCACGATTAAAAAGGGCGCGTATAAGTATTTCGCCCCGACCGCAAAAAGCGATTTTTATCAGGTGATGTACATTAAAGACAACGTCTACCACGCGGTGGATTTGGACGACGGCTACCGTATCACGAAAATCGACGGCAAAAAGAAAAACCTTGACAGAAACCTTGCGGAACTTAAAAGCGGCACGTCGATTACGTTTGAAAAGGACGGCGTCGAGTACGAAGGGTTTATCACCGTCGTAAAGGCGGGCGACAGGCTGACTTATCTTGACAACGAGTTCGTGCCTCCGCTGACCGCCGAAAAATATGCGACGCTTACGTCCTCGATGACAGAAGGTCATTTCGTAATGTTCCAGCAGGAGCTTGAAGGCGGAAGTTTCAGCGTGCCTATCGTCATCTCGAAGGACACCGTAAAAGACTTCTCTGACAATGTAATAAACGATTTTTCGTACATGAACTATGTCACGGGGCACGACCAACTTATTGCGGGGCAAGACGGCAACGAGCCTATTAACTTTGGCTTTACAAGACGGCTGTCGACCGAGAAACTCGGCTTTTTCCGTGCGCTTGGCAGAAGTTTCACTTTCAGTTTCTTCATCGTGTTCAAGGTGCTGGCGGTGCTTGGCGCGCTTATCACCGGCAAGATGGGGCTTGAAAGCGCAGGCGGTCCCATTACCGTTATCTCGACGGTTTCGACGGGCATAAAGCAGGCGGGATTCCCGTATCTTATGCTCATAACTTGCATACTGTCGGCAAACCTTGCGGTTATGAATCTTTTGCCGCTTCCTGCGCTGGACGGCAGTAAAATCGTGCTGACGTTTGTCGAGTGGATCCGTGGCAAACCGTTGAACAGGAAGGTCGAGGCGATTATCCACACGGTCGGGCTTATTATACTGTTCACGTTTACGATTTTCGTGGATATTTTCCATATGATTAAATAAGATGACAAGAAAAATCAAGGTCGGAAACGTTTATATTGGCGGTGGCGCACCGATTTCGGTACAGTCGATGTGCAATACTAAAACCGCAGACGTCGAAAACACGATAAAGCAGATAATTTCGCTTCAAAACGCGGGCTGCGATATCGTGCGTTTTGCCGTAAATTCCGCGACCGACGCGGCGGCGATAAAAGAGATTAAAAACGCGACGGATATTCCGCTTGTCGCGGATATTCAGTACGATTATAAACTTGCGGTATTGTCCGCCGAAAACGGCATCGACAAAGTAAGAATAAACCCCGGCAATATCGGCGACGAAAAAAAGGTAAGATACCTTGCGGACGTCTTAAAAGAAAGAAATATTCCGATAAGAATCGGCGTGAATACGGGAAGCCTTGAAAAGGATCTGAAAAACCTGAACCCTGCCGACGCGCTTGTCGAAAGCGCAAAACGCCATATAAAAATCTTGGAAAACGCAGGCTTTTTCGACATAATCGTGTCGTTGAAATCGTCCGACGTCAGGACAAGCGTCGCCGCGGCAAGGAGATTTTCAAAAGAGTTTGATTATCCGTTGCACCTTGGCGTGACGGAAGCAGGCACTTTCGAGCGGGGCATTATCAAAAACACGGCAGGACTTTCGCCGCTGCTGCTGGACGGAATCGGCGACACAATCCGCATTTCGCTGACGGCAGACCCCGTCGAAGAAGTAATCGCAGGGCGTATGCTTCTGAAATCTTTGGGGCTCAACGACGACAGCGAAGTGATTGCCTGTCCGACGTGCGCCCGCACGGAAATCCCGCTTTTCGACCTTGCGACGAAAGTCGAGAAAATGCTTGCGGGGACGAAAGGGCTGAAAGTCGCGGTAATGGGTTGCGTCGTGAACGGCGTCGGGGAAGGTGAAAAAGCCGACTTCGGGATTGCCGGAGGCAAGGAAAAATCGGTGATTTTTGAAAAAGGAAAAATTACAAAAACAATCGACAATTCGTTGATTTTTGATGAAATAAACGCATTGATTGCAAAATATAAGGCACAAAATGAAAAAGTTTGACGTTGAATTCAAAAAACTTACGGACAATAAATATCCGTTCGTCAGGTTCGTTCGCGCAGAGTACAGCGTGAGCGACAACAACCTTATTTTGCATTTTCTGGCGTCTGCCCAGTCGATTGACGGCGGCGTACTTTCCGACCGCGTGAAAGACGATATCGTGAAAGCCGTCGTGCCGCTCGTGCCCGACGAAATCACGTTTTCGGTGAGATATACCAAAGTGTATGCGGACGAAGACACCGTCAGAGTCAAACTTATGCAAGCCCTGCAAAAATATATGGGAATCGCCGCGGGAATGATTAAGCCCGAGGACGTGAGCATACAGGTGAACGACTACGTAATCGACGTGAAAATCAAGGCGCAAAAGGCGTATTCGTCAATGCTGAAAGCCGACGACGTGAAAGAAAAAATCGTCGATTATCTGAACGAAAACTTTGTTGAAAACGTCAATTTTGAAGTTGCCGAAAAATACATTTCTGACGAAGAAAAGAAGAAAATTGCCGAAAAAAGTCTGAAAACCGTTGAAAATGCGGGCTTTAATTGTGATATTAAAGTCAGCGCGGACGGCACGGTGAAAGAAGACGGAAACGACGTGTTTTCCGACCTTATCGATCCGTCCGACGACACCATCGTGATTTACGGCGACGCAAGACAGATCAAGGCAACCGCGCTTGAAAATCTTGTCGGGAAAGCGTATATGAACGTTTTGCCGATGTACATATCCGACATTAAAGACACTATGGAAGCGGCAACCGTATGCGGGCGCGTAGTCGGGCTTGAAAAGCGGGAATACCGCAACAAAAACTTCGGGCTTAATCTTCCAACGGGCGGGCGGTTCAAAAAGAATACGACCGACGAAAAGTTGCCGATGTACACGTTCACGATCGACGACACGACCGGCAAACTTTCGGTCGTGTATTTTGCAAGGGATACCAAAGTCAACGCGCTGGATCTTTCATTGCGCGACGAAAAGAACGTCGTAATTTCCGGAAAACTCAGCGACAGAAACGGCTCGAAACAGATTATGGTCGATAAAATGTGGCTTGCGGACGTCGATTATTCCACGATTAAGACCGAATTGCCGCAAAAATCCGCAAACAAAAATTATTATCTCGTGCGTCCCGAAAAGTATTTTGAAGAGTCGCAAAGCAGTATGGACGATCTTCTTGGCGGAGAAAAGGAAGTCGCGCCTTACCTGAAAGGTAAGACATTCGTCGTATTCGACCTTGAAACGACGGGGCTCGACGTGCAGCATTGCATGGTGGTGCAACTCGGAAGTTACAAAATCGTCGACGGGAAAATTGTGGAAACTTTCAACACGCTGATAAACCCCTGTTGTCATATTCCCGAAGCGACGAGCGCGATTCACGGAATTTACGACAGCGACGTCGTTTGCGCGCCGGAGTTCAAGGACGTCGTCCCCGACTTTTTCAAGTTTACCCGCGGCGCGACGCTTGTCGGACACAACGCCTGCGGATACGATTTGCCGATACTTTCGCGGCTTGCAAGGGAAAGCGGCTATAACTTCGACAATCCCGTGCTTGACACGCTTATCCTTGCAAAACAGCAGTACAGGCTGCCGAGTTACAATCTCGGAAACCTTGCAAAGCACTTTCATATCAACCTTGAAAACGCGCACAACGCCGACTTTGACGCCATCGCGACGGCAAAACTTTTCATAATTCTTGCCGAAAAGTTGAAATAAAGTTAAAAAACGCTTAAAAATAATTGCATATAAAATATATATATGTTATTATATCTATGCTAGCATCGAAAGTGAGAGTGAGCCTTGACGGCTCGCTCTTATTCGTATAAAGGAACGATTATGAAACAAGAAGTATTGAAAATCAAGGAAAAAATCGCGCCCGTGGTCGAAGGATTGGGCTATGAACTCGTCGACGTCAAAACAAGCGTGCAGTACGGCACCGACACCGTTACCGTCGTTATTTTCAAAGAAGGCGACATGGGGCTGGACGATTGCGAAAAAGTCCACAACGCCGTCGACGCGCTCTTTGACGAGATAAATCCTTTCGGCGACAAATCGTACAATCTGGAAGTATCGTCGATGGGGCTTGACTGGCCGCTTAAAACCACCGACGATTTCCGCCGCCGCAAAGGGCAGGAACTTGAAATTTCCTTGTTCCAGAAAATCGACGGCAACAAAAAAATCACGGGGATTCTGGACAGTTTCGACGACGACGGAATCACGATTAAACTCACCGATATCAAAACGGGCAAGGACCTTAACAAGTCGATGACGCTTTCAAAAAAAGAAATCGCAAAGGCAAGTCTTGCAATCCGTTTCGAATAAAAATAAAAAATCAAAACTTAATATAGCGGTTTTCCGCAGGAGGTAATATGGTAAACAAGGACTTTTTCCAGGCACTCGATTTGCTGGAACAGGAAAAGAAAATAAGTCGCGAAAAAATGATCGAAGCGCTTGAAGCGGGCATACTTTTCGCTTTCAAAAAAGAATACGGCGAGGCGCGTCAGATAACAGTGCGCTGCGACGAAACCCGCAACACCATCAAAGTGTTTGCGTACAGAAACGTCGTGGAAACCGTCGAAGATCCCGAAAAAGAAATTTCTTTGGAAGACGCGCAGGCGATCAAACCGTCTTATAAACTCGGCGACGTCGTCGTCGAAGACGTCACGCCCAAGGACTTTTCCCGCATTGCGGCGCAAACCGCAAAACAAGTCATCATGCAACGCATCAACGACGCAAGTCGCGACGTCGTCATGAACGAAATGACCGAACGCGAGGGCGAAATCGTGTCGGCAACCGTAAGACGTAAAGAAGGTATGACCTATTACGTCGAAATCTCCGGAAACCAGATGGAAGGCGTTTTGGGACTTCCCGACCAGATCCAGGGCGAACGACTGAACATCGGCGACGTCGTGAAAGTGTACGTCAAAAAGGTCAGAAGCACCGACTTCGGCGCGCAGGTTGTCGTGTCGAGAAGCGCGGCGGGCTTTGTAAAACGCATGTTCGAGTTGGAAGTACCCGAAATCCGCAGCGGACTTGTCAAAATCAACGGTATCGTCCGCGAGGCGGGCTACCGCACGAAAATGGCAGTGTCGTCGGACGATCCGTCGGTTGACGCAATCGGCGCGTGCATCGGTCCCAAAGGCAGCCGCGTAAACGCAATCGTGGCGGAACTCGGCGGTGAAAAAATCGACATCATTCCTTACTGCACCGATCCTCTTGAATTCGTCGCCCGCGCACTCAGTCCTGCTCCCGTGCAGATGGTGCAAATCAACGAAGAAGAAAAGAAAGCGAAAGTCGTCGTCGCCGACGAAAAACTCTCGCTCGCAATCGGCAAGCAAGGACAAAACGCGCGTCTTGCTGCGAAACTCACCGGCTGGAAAATCGACGTCAAACCTTACAGCGAAGTTATGAAGACGCTGTCGGTTGAATCGGCGGAGAACGAAAATGCCTAAGAAAATCCCGTCGCGCATGTGCGTCGTATGCCGAAATATGTTTGAAAAGCCGGATCTTATCCGCGTCGTAAAAGGTGCGGACGGCGTTTCAATCGACCTTACCGGCAAAAAAGCGGGGCGCGGCGCGTACGTCTGCAAAAATCCCGAATGCTTTGAAAAATGCGTCAAAAAACGCGTTTTCGACAGAGTGTTTCAGGAAAAACTTTCGGACGAAGTTTACGAATCCTTAAAGGAAGAATATGCAAAACTCGGACAAAATTCGTAGTTACCTGGGGTTCGCCGCCCGCGCGAACAAAATCGTGTTCGGGACGGAGCGCATTTTAATGAAAAAAAGCGTGCCCGTCATCGTACTTGGCGCGGACGCAATGCAAAACACCGCAAAACGGATAAAAAACTACGCCGAAAGGTCAAACTCTCCCGTCGTCACCCTTGAAAACGACACGATTGAGGAAATATTCAAAAAACAAAACTGCAAGGTGGTCGCCGTAACCGACGTCAGCCTTGCGAATGCTATAATTGAAAATGCGAAATAGCGGAGGTAATTTAATGGCAGAAAATAATGCGAAAAATTATGAAGGCGGTACGAAAGGACTCGGCTCGGTAAAAACCGACGTCGTATCTCCCGCGCTTCAAAAACTGACGGAACTTTCCGTAAAACTTCGCGCGCTCACCGATAATATCCTTGAAATCAAGGCGAAAAAAGCGCGTGAGGAAGAGGAAAGACGCGCCGAAGAAGAAAGAAGGAAAGAAGCGGAAGAACTTTTGAGAATCCAAAAGGAAGAAGCCGAAAAGAAAAAGGCGGAAGAAGAAGCCGCGGCAAAGGCAAAGGAAGAAGAAAAACCCGAAGTCGTGCCCGAAAAACCCGTCGAAGAAAAGGAAGAGGTTGCGGCTCCCGCAGCGCCGCAAGCACCCTTAAAGAAACCCGAAGCGGCAAAGACCGAACAAAAACCCGTCGTACAAACACGCATTTTCACACAAGATGACAGAAAACCTCGTCAGGACCGTCCGCAGGGACAAAATCGTCCGCAAGGCGCAGGTTTCAACAATAATAATCGTCCGCAGGGACAAAACAACGCGCGTCCGCAACAGCAGACGGGCGGTTTCCAGAAGCCCAGAACGGGCGCGACGCCTCCGCCGCCACCCGCAAACGCAAACAACAAGGGCTTTAAGGGGAACGCCGCTCCGCAAAAGAAAGCAGGCTCTCCGCAGGACGACAAAAAGGCTCAGAACAAAAAGTCGCTGATAAGGCGCGGCTTTATCGTTGAAGACAACCTCGGCAATATCGACGAGGAAGGCGAAAGCACGCAAAGCGGACGTTACCTTAAAAAACGTCCGAAGAAAAACGGCTTCAACATCACCGAAACCACAACCATAGATAAGGCTGTCATCACGACCGAGTTTATCTCGATCAAACAACTTTCCGAAAAAATCGGCAAGACGGGCAGCGAAATTCTGAAACAACTTATGCTTTTGGGCATAATGAAGACGATAAACGACGTCATCGACTTTGACACCGCTGACCTTGTCGCGGGGGAACTCGGAGTCACGCTCTCGTACGAACCCGAAAAGACCGCGGAAGATAAACTTGAAGATATCCGCGACGAAGAAAACGACACCGACGCCGACAAAGTTTCGCGTCCCCCGATTATCACCATTATGGGACACGTCGACCACGGCAAAACCTCGCTTCTCGACTACATCAGAAAGAGCAGCGTTGCGTCGGGCGAAGCGGGCGGCATCACGCAGCATATCGGCGCGTACACCGTGTCGCTGAACGGCAGAAACATTACGTTCCTCGATACCCCGGGACACGAAGCGTTCACGAGCATGCGTTTAAGAGGCGCGCTCGTTACGGACATCGCGGTCATCGTCGTTGCAGCCGACGACGGCATTATGCCGCAGACGGTCGAGGCAATCAACCACGCGAAAACCGCCGGCGTTTCGATTATCGTCGCGGTAAACAAAATCGACAAACCGGGCGCGCAACCCGAAAGAGTTTTGCAACAACTCACTGAATACGATCTCGTTCCCGAAGCGTGGGGCGGCACGACTCCCGTCGTATACGTCAGCGCGAAAACGGGCGAAGGCGTGAACGAACTTCTGGAAACGATACTTCTCGTGTCCGATATTCTGGAACTGAAAGCAAACCCGAACCGCTCCGCAAAAGGCAGTATTATCGAGGCGAAACTTGACAAAGGCAAAGGACCTCTTGCAACCGTCCTCGTACAAAACGGAACGTTGCACGTCGGCGACTTTGTCGTTGCCGGCACTTGCACCGGAAAAATCCGCGGCATGATCGACGACAAGGGCAAAAACGTGAAATCGGCAGGTCCGTCCGTTCCCGTATCCGTGCTCGGATTTTCGGAAGTGCCTAACGCGGGCGATCCCATCACCGTCGTTCAGGACGAAAAATTCGCAAAACAGGTCGTAAGCGAACGTATTATGAAACTTCGCAACGAAATGAACAATATGAAAGCGTCGACGTCGCTGGACGACATCTTCGCGCAAATCAAGAAGGGCGAAACCAAAACCCTTAATATCATCATCAAAGCCGACGTTCAGGGCAGCGTGGAGGCTGTTAAACAATCCCTTGAAAAACTGTCCAACGACGAGGTCAAGATTTCGGTCATTCACGGCGCGGTCGGCGCGGTCAACGAATCCGACGTAATGCTTGCATCGACAAGCGGCGCGATCATAATCGGCTTCAACGTACGTCCCGACGCAAAAGCGAAAGCAAGTGCGGAACGCTCGAACATCGACATCAGGCTTTATCGCGTTATTTACGACGCAATCGACGACGTCAACGCCGCAATCAAGGGTATGCTTGCGCCGAAATTCCGTGAAAACATTCTGGGCAACGCCGAAGTCCGTCAGGTTTACCGCATCACGGGCGCAGGCACGGTCGCAGGTTGCTACGTCACGGACGGCAAAATCGTCAGAAACGCAAAAGTCCGCCTGTACCGCGACAATACGCTTGTGTACGAAGGCGAACTCAGCAGTCTTAAACGCTTCAAAGACGACGTCAAGGAAGTCGCAAGGGGCTATGAATGCGGCATGGGTATTCAGAACTTCAACGACATCAAGGAAGGCGACGTGATCGAAGCGTACGTAATGGAGCAAATCAATGAATAGTAAAATCGCGCGGATAAATTCGGAAATCGAGCGTCGCACGGCAGAGATAATCAACAATAAACTGTCCGATCCCCGTCTGAAAGGCGGGCTCATCAGCGTTACGTCCGCCCGCACGACTTCCGACCTTAAATTCGCAAAAGTGTACGTCAGTATGCTCAATATCGACGACGTAAAGGGCGCGCTCAAAGTGCTGAACGACGCGTCGGGCTTCATCAGGAACGAGCTTAAATCCGCAATGGATATAAGAAATATGCCCGAACTTACCTTTATCCTCGACACGAGTATCGAGTACGGTATGAAAATCGATAAATTATTGAAGGAAATTCACGATAAGGAACAAAATGATTGAAAAATCGGTGATTTATAAATTCGTTTCCTTTTTCGACGGGGCTGAAAGCGTCGCGCTTTTGTGCCACGTAAATCCCGACAGCGACACTCTCGGCAGCGCGCTGTCGCTTCGTCTTGCGCTCAAAAAACTTGGGAAAAGATGCGACGTGTATTGCGACGACAACCCGCCCGAAAGACTGATGTTTTTACCTTCGGTAAAAGTCGTCAACGAGTGCGAAGGCGACAAGTTCAAAAAATACGACGTTTGCGTTGCCGTCGACTGCAACGATCCCGACCGTTTCAACGTCGCCGGGAAGTATTTCAAAAACGCAAAAAAAACGCTTGTCATCGACCATCACAAAACAAACCGTAACTTTGCCGACTTCACGGTGTGCGACGCAAACGCGGGCGCAACTGCGGAGATTATGACCGACGTGATTTCGTGCTTGTCCGAAAACGCAAAACGCGACTTGTTCGACAAAGAAATCGCGACGCTTTTGTTCTCGGCAATAGTCGGGGATACGGGCGCGTTCTCTTTTGACAATACGACAAAAAACACGCTGGAAGTCGCGGGGAAACTGCTTGCGTACGGCGTTGACAGCCACTTTATAATTTATACGATGATGAAGTCGCAGACCGAAGGTCGCTATAAACTGAAAGCCCGCGCAATGAATAATTCAAAGTTTTTCGACGACGGACAAATCGGCATAATGACCTTTAAGACGACGGACTTTTCGGAAACCGGCACTTCGACGGCGTTCACCGACGGCATCATTAACGAGCTTATCGACGTCGCAAGCGTGAAAGTCGCGTTTGCGGTGAGCGAAGTCGGGGATAAGTATTACAAGGTAAGTATCCGCACGAAAGCGCCTTACGACGCGTCGGCTATTGCCGTAACGTTCGGCGGGGGCGGACACGAAAGGGCTGCCGGTTGCAGGCTTTCGGGCTATTACGAAGACGTCGTCGACAAACTTCTGAAATCTGCAAGGGACGAGATTTAGTATGCCCGACGGATTTATCAACGTATTGAAACCATCGTTTATGACCTCGTCCGACGTCGTTGTGAAAGTCAGGGGAATCCTGAAAAAACATTACGGCGAAAAGGTCAAAGTCGGTCATCTCGGCACTTTGGATCCGGGCGGAGCGGGCGTGCTTCCCGTTGCGATCGGCAAAGGCGCAAGGCTTTTTCCGTACACCGACGAAAGCGTGAAAGTTTATCGCGCAGGTTTTAAGTTCGGCGTCGAAACAGACACTTTGGACAGTTTCGGAAAAGTTACAAAAACTTGCGACAAAATTCCGACATACGATGATATTTTGGCTGTTTTGCCGAAATTTATCGGAAAAATTGCACAACTGCCGCCAAATTACAGCAGCATTTCCGTCAACGGAAAACGTGCGTACGACTTGGCGCGTGAAGGCAAAGATTTCACGCTTTCCGCGCGCGAAGTCGAAATTTTTAACATCGAACTTTTATACGTCGAAGACGGCAATTTCGTTTTTGAAATAACCTGCTCGTCGGGGACTTACGTAAGAAGTATCGTGAGAGATATCGCGGCTGCGCTCGGCACGGTCGGGTACATGTCGTTTATAATAAGATTGAAATCGGGAAAGTTTGAAATCGCGGACGCGGTAACGTTTGACGAAATCAGCGAAAATCCCGAAAAATATATTTTGCCCGTCGGATTTTTCCTTTCGGACTTCAAGCGTTTCAACGTGCCGGAGCCGTTGTCGGAAAAAGTTCTGAACGGGGTTAAGGTCAAACTCAGAAAACTGCCCGAGGGCAACTTTACCGTTTACGTCAGGGGCGAACTTCTGGGAATCGGCGTCGAAGAAAACGGCTGCCTTACTGTCAGAACGAGGCTTTTATGAGAATCGTCGAACAAAGTTACGACAAAGAAATAGTGCTTGCGCTCGGATTATTCGACAGCGTGCACAGGGGACACGTCCATCTTATTTCGGAAGCAAAAAAACTTGCGGACGATATGGGCGTCGAACTTGCCGTGTTCACTTTCAGAAACAATCCGTTCTCTTATTACGGTCGGGACACGAAAATGGTGTTCACGTTTGAGGAACGCACGAGAATTTTTGAGGAACTCGGAGTGGACGTCGTCATCGGCAAAACGATGGATTACGAATACGCGCGCACCTCTCGCGAAGATTTCATCGTAAGCATTGCGATGAATTTCAAGGTAAAAGCCGTCGTTTGCGGCGCAGACTATACTTTCGGCTACAAGGGCAGCGGCGACGTGGATTTTTTGAAATATTATCTGAAAACGCGTGGAATTCCGCTGAAAATCGTGCCGTATCTTTGCACGGACAACGGCGACAAAATCAGCAGTAATTTAATCAGAAAATATCTGTCGGAAGGGCGTATGCGCCTTGCAAACCAGCTTATGGGGCGTCCTTATATGATTTCGGGCGACGTCGTGCATTGTTTCGGGCGCGGGCGCGAATTCGGGTTTCCGACGGCAAACCTTTTCCTTCCCGACGAAAAAGCCGTCATTCGGGAAGGCGTTTACGCAACGACGGTCGAAGTGGACGGATATATTTACAATTCCGTCACGAATATCGGCAGCAAACCGACTTTCAACGACTACTCTTTGACAATCGAAAGTTTTTTGGTGGATTACAAGGGAAATTTGTACGATAAATATATCACCGTGTATTTTTACAGCAAAATCCGCGATATTAAAAAATTCAATTCGGAATGGGAAGTTCGCGATCAGATCGGAAAAGACCTGGAAGTCGCGAAAATGACAAACAGGAACTTATGATAAAATTCGGACCAAGCGGAAACAGCGAAAGCTTTTACAACGAAGGACATAAATCGACGGTCGAAGCCCCGAAATGGGTGAAAGAAAGAGGACTCGATATTTACGAATACTCTTTCGGCAAAGGCGTCCTTATGGGCGAAAACACCGCAAAACTCATTGGCGCCGAGGCGCAAAAATACGGCGTGGAAATCACGGCGCACGCTCCGTACTTCATAAACTTTGCAAATCCCGACGACGAAAAGGGCGAAAAAAACGGGTTTAATTACCTTCTGGACAGCATGAGAATTCTGGGGTTTATGGGCGGCAACAGGGTTGTTTTCCACAGCGGTACGGAAACCAAGCAAAAACGCGAGGTCGCGCTTGAAAACATCATAAAAAGACTGACGATTTTTAAGGACGTCAAAAAATCCGAAGGATACGAAAATTTCATAATTTGTCCCGAAACAATGGGAAAATTTGCACAAATCGGCGATTTGGACGAGATAATTCGTATCTCCAACATTGACGAAAGTTATTATCCCTGCATTGATTTCGGTCATCTTAACGCGCGCTCTCTCGGCGGGCTTAAAACCTATGAGGACTACGAAAACATCATCAAAAAACTTTTGAACGGCGTCGGTCGCGAAAAGACGGAAAACATGCACGTTCACTTTTCAAAAATTATGTACAGCGGCAAGGGCGAAGTCAAGCATCTGACTTTCGACGACGACGTTTACGGTCCCGAATTTCCGCCCCTTGCGAAGGTGTTTTTCGATTACAAACTCACGCCTTACGTTTTGTCGGAAAGCGCTGGCACGCAGGCGGAAGACGCAAAAACGATGAAAGACGAGTATTTTCGGCTTGTTTAACTTGCCTTTTGCGTCCGAAACGTTTTACAAAGTACAAGATATTGTGTTATAATATACGTTATGAAAAACTTGAATGCGATTTTCAAAAAATTCAAAGGCGTTGACGGCGCGCTCATCACGTCGGAACCCGGCACTTTTTATCTTTCGGGGTATATTAACGATGCGGCTTTCATTCTTCTGACGAAAGACTCTGCGTTGTATTTCACCGACAGCCGCTACACCGAAGAAGCGACGGCTGCCTGCGGCGACCTTGCGGAAGTCGTAACGGTGAAAAGCAGTAACGTCTTTTCGACGATTGCGGAATACGTCCAAAAGTTTAATATAAAAACCTTGGGTTTTGAGGGAAAATACGTTTCTTTCAACACCTATTCGGCGATGGCAAACGCTTTCGACGGCGTAAAACTCGTGCCTGTCGATAACGCTCTGGACGAAGCGCGCATGGTAAAAACCCGTGAGGAACTTTCGCTCATCAAAAAAGCGGCGGCAATCAACGACAAGGCTTTCACGAGAATGCTTAAAAAAGTCAAAGCGGGCGTTACCGAAAAACAACTTTCTTCGGAACTCGAATATCAGATGCGAAAACTCGGCGCGGACGGTCTTGCGTTCACGACGATCGTCGCATTCGGCGCAAACACCAGCAAGCCGCACGCTCACGCGGGCGACACGCACCTCAAAGAAGGCATGCCCGTTACGATCGACTTTGGTTGCAAATACAAGGGCTATTGCAGCGACATCACAAGGACGTTCGCTTTTGGCGATCCCGGAAACGATTTCAAGGACGTTTACGAAGCGGTTTTGCAGGCAAACTATAAAGGCATCGAAGCGGTGCGCGCCGGCGTGAAAGCGTCGGACGTTGACAAAGCCGCGCGCGATTACCTTAAATCGAAAGGGCTTGACAATTATTTCACCCACAGCACCGGACACGGCGTCGGCGTTGAAATTCACGAGCATCCTTTTGAAAACTCGACTTCCGAAACCGTACTCAAAAAGAATATGGTCGTCACGGTTGAGCCGGGCGTCTATATGGAAGGCTTGTACGGCGTGAGAGTCGAAGATCTGATTATTGTTGAAAACGACGGATGCAACGTCATCAGTCGCTTGGATAAAAAACTATTGATTTTGTAAAATACAGGAGGTTCTTATGGCATTTGTTACTGCGGGCGATTTCAGAAAAGGTATCACCTTTCAAGACGGCAACAATATCTTCATTATCGTAGATTTCCAGCACGTTAAACCCGGCAAAGGAGCGGCATTTGTCCGCACTAAAATTAAAAACATTATTACGGGCGCTGTTTTGGAGCGTACTTTCAACCCCGTCGATAAGTTCGAGCTTGCTCATATCGAGCGTAAAGAAATGCAATACCTTTACAACGACGGCGAACTTTACTACTTCATGGATCAGGATACTTATGAACAAATCCCCATCATGAAAGACTTGCTTGGCGATACGCTCAACTTCATTAAGGAAAATATGACCGCAAACATCGCTTTCTTCAACGGCAGCCCCATCTCCGTCGAAGCGCCTAACTTTGTCGAACTTGAAATCACCTTCTGCGAACCCGGCGTAAAGGGCGACACGGCAACCGGCGGCAGCAAACCCGCAACGCTTGAAACCGGCTATATCATCCAGGTGCCTTTCTTCGTGAACCAGGGCGATACTATAAGGGTTGATACGCGCACGGGTGAATACATGTCCCGTGTGT